>Ga0194128_10008808_pt1 | contig 12624 bp, 12 predicted proteins | sample TA2KigCa65mmetaG_FD_148650 | JGI IMG/M metagenome (GOLD analysis project Ga0194128, IMG submission 148650) | Freshwater microbial communities from Lake Tanganyika, Tanzania - TA2015037 Kigoma Deep Cast 65m | ecosystem: Environmental > Aquatic > Freshwater > Lake | place: Tanzania: Lake...
GCCCCCCGCCAGACGATAAGTGGCCGACCACAACCACAGACGCGCCGGCCCGCATCGACCGCTGCCAGGAATCTGATCCCCAACTCGACCGAACGGCGCGATTGTAACAGGCTCTTGCGCCTACCGGGCGGTAGGCGCGGACGTCTGGCGGGGGAAGATGGCCTCTTCATAGGCGGGAAGCGTCTTCCAGTCCGAGAGGAAGCGGCTCATACCGTTGTCCGTCAATGGGTGCCGATACAGGGTGTTGAAGACCGAGGCAGGCATGGTCGCGATGTGCGCTCCGGCTTTGGCGGCGGCGATCACGTGGTTGGGCGTGCGGATCGACGCGGCGAGCACCTGGGTGGGGAAGTCGTAGATCTCGCAGAACTGGACCAGATCGCGCACCAGTTCCATGCCGTCGAGGCCGATGTCATCCAAACGACCTACGAACGGGCTGATGATGTACGCCCCGTTCTTGCACGCCAGCAGGCCCTGCGTCGCAGAGAAGATCAGCGTGACGTTCACTTTGATCCCGGCTTCTGCCAGGACACGGGTGGCACGCAGGCCATCCGGGGTACACGGTGCCTTGACCACGACGTTCGGTGCCCACGTCGCGAGTTCGCGGCCCTCTCGGACCATGCCTTCCCAGTCCGTCGCGATCGTCTCGGCGGATACATCGCCGGAGACGACGGAACAGATCTCCTTGATGCGCTCCTTGAAGGTCGTTCCTTCCTTCGCGATCAGGGATGGGTTTGTCGTTACACCATCAACCAGACCAAGTTGCGCGGCGGCACGGATCTCCACAACGTTTGCGGTATCGAGGAAGATCTTCATGAACGCGACTCCTGCCCTGCCATTATTCTAGACGCGGTGCGAGTGCTCGCCATTGAGAGTTCGTGTGACGAGACTGCCGCCGCGATCGTGGAAGACGGCCGGACGCTGCGATCCAGCGTTGTCGCCTCGCAAGTGGCGCATCACGAGGCGACGGGCGGCGTCGTCCCTGAGGTCGCGTCGCGTCAGCACGTGGCGGCGATCGTTCCGGTGGTCGACCGCGCTCTCGCCGAATCGGACTCGCGTCCGACCGATATCGATCTCGTGGCCGCGACGAACGGGCCGGGCCTGGCGGGTTCTCTCCTTGTAGGTCTCAGTGCCGCGAAGGCGCTGGCGTGGGCCTGGAACGCGCCGTTTCTCGGCGTCAATCATCTGGTCGGCCACATCTATGCGAACTGGCTGGGCGCGCAGGAACCGGTCCTGCCGGCGGTCTGCCTGGTCGTTTCCGGTGGCCACACTGAACTGATCTGGATGGAGAAGCACCTCTCCTTCACCTCTCTGGGCCGCACGCGAGACGATGCGGCCGGTGAGGCGTTTGACAAGGTCGCGCGGATCCTCGATCTCGGGTACCCGGGTGGACCTGCAATCGAGCGAACCGCCGCTACGGTCGATCAATCCGGAGCGATCGTCCTCCCGCGGGCGTGGCTGGAGGGGTCTTGGGACTTCTCCTTCAGCGGGCTCAAGACTGCGGTGATGCGTCTGGTCGCGGAGGAGGGGCCGCCTCCGGCGCTGGTGGCTCGAGGGTTTCAGGACGCGGTCGTGGAGGTGCTCGCCAGAAAGACGGTCGCAGCCGCGGACACGCTTGGCGCGAAGTCGATCTTGCTCGCGGGAGGTGTCGCGGCGAACTCCGCCCTGCGATCCGCCGTGCGGGAGATGAGTCGGCGCCCGTGTCTCGCGCCTTCACCCCCGCTGTGTACCGATAACGCGGCGATGATCGCGGCCGCGGCGTGTTTCCTCGCCCGATCTGGACATTCCGATGACCTGTCGGTGGATGCATTCCCGAGCCTCGATCTGCCCGACGCGCGGTCGCTTCGAGACCCGCCCCGGGTCCCTCGATGGCGCAGTCTGTCTGTCAGGCGTCGCTGAGGGCGGCTTCGATCGTCGACAGACACACCTGCGCGGCGGCGTCCCATGTGAATCGTCCAGCCCTGATCAACCCCTCGACCCGCATGCGATCCCGTAACCCGCCGTCTTCCTGGATACGCACCATTGCCGCCGCGATCGCTTCCTCGTCCGTCGGAGATACCAGTAGCCCCGCATCCGCCACCACTTCGGCCAGTGCTCCGCGGTCGCTCGTGATGACCGGGAGTCCACACGCCATCGCCTCGGCGGCAGGGATGCCGAACCCCTCGTAGAGCGAGACGAAGACGAGCGCGCGCGCGTTCCGATACAGCGCTGGCAGGTCGCGGTCCGAGACATAGCCAGGCGTCAGCACGCGACTCTCGAGGCGCAGGCGCGCGATCTCGGCGTCCAGGTGCTTCTTTCGATGTCCCTCGGCGCCAGCGAGGACGAGTGGGGGCATCGCAATCGACCGTGACGCCGCGGCATAAGCACGCACGAGGCGATGGAGATTCTTTCGGGGCTGCAGAGTCCCCACGAACAGCAAGTAGCCAGGCGCCAGCCCAAACGGCGGCGGATCATGCGGACCGTGGTGAAACGCAGGATGCACGCCCGGGTAGACGACCGCGATCTTGTCGCGCGGAATGCCCAGGTGGATCTGTGCGTCCCGCGCGGTCGCCCGGGAATCCACAAGGAACCGCCGACCGGAGCGAGCACTCCAAAGCGTTGAAATGAGCAGATAGGCCCAATCCGCCGGTCGGTACGCTTCTCGGTGGTCGAGATAGCCGAGATCATGGATCGTGACCACCGCGGCGGCGGGATGAATCAGAGGAACCACGTGAGCGGGCACGAACAGGGCATCTGGGCCGTCTCGTGCCATGGCCAGGGACAGTCCGAGGTGCGTCCAGAGACGCCGTGGACCGATCACCCGCCGAGAAGCGGTGGGCGCGAACGTCTGGGGAAGGGGGTCGCGGCAGTAGAGCGTGATCTGATGGTCCACGGCGCGACGACACAGCGCGGAGATGAGATCGCGGCTGTAGATCTCGGTGCCGGTCATCCGTGCGAGGTTCACTCGGCTCGCATCTACGGCCAGTCGCACAGAGGATCACTGTAGAATCGGCACCGGAGGACGATTGGCCAAGCTTCTTCGATTCGACGATCAGGCACGCGCCGCCCTGAAACGGGGCGTCGACATCATGGCGGACGCGGTCAAGACCACACTCGGTCCAAAGGGTCGCAACGTCGCGTTCAATAAGAAGTTCGGTCTTCCGACCGTGACCCACGATGGCGTGACGGTTGCAAAGGAGATCGAACTCGCCGATCCCTTCGAGAACATGGGCGCGCAGATGTTGAAGGAGGCGGCAACGCGTACGAACGATGTTGCCGGAGATGGCACGACCACGGCGACTCTCCTAGCCCAGGTGATCGTCCACGAGGGCCTGCGGGCGATCGCGGCCGGGGTCAACCCCGCCCGCCTGAAGCGAGGTCTCGAGAAATCCTCGGTCTCGCTTGTCGGCGAGATCAGAAAAGTGGCGCGCCCGGTAGTCGGCCGCGAGGATATCGGACACATCGCCGCCATCTCGTCCGGCGATCGGATGATCGGCGACTTGCTTGCCGACGCACTGGATCGGGTGGGGCGAGACGGTGTGATCACGGTCGAGGCATCACAGCGCACTGTGACCGAGACTGAGTTCGTCGATGGGCTGAGCTTCGATAAGGGCTATGTCTCCCCGTATTTCGTGACTAATTCTGAGCGGATGGAGGCCTTTGTCGAAGATCCGTGGATCGTGATCACCGACAAGAAGGTGTCGGAACTCTCAGACGTCGTGCCCATCCTCGAGAGGGCCATGAACCGCACCAAGGCCCTTTGCATCATCGCCGAGGACATGGATGGCGAGGCGCTCTCCACGCTGCTGGTCAACAAGATGCGCGGCACCCTCGACGTGGTCGCCGTCAAGGCTCCGGGCTGGGGCGACCGGCGGCGGATGCTCCTTGAAGACATCGCGGTGATGACGGGCGGACGCTTGATGACCGAGGAGGCGGGCCGCAAGCTCGAGAGCATCATGATCGAGGACTTCGGGCGAGCTCGCCGAGTTAGCGCCACTGCGAATGAGACGACGATTGTTGGCGGTCTAGGCACCGAGGCATCCATCCGCGCGCGCGTCGCCCAGTTGCGCACCATGCTCGCCGAGTCGGCACAGCAGTACGAGCGGGAGCAGTTTCAGGAGCGGCTCGGGAAGCTCTCCGGCGGCGTGGGTGTCATTCGCGTTGGCGCCGGGTCGGAAACCGAGACCAAGGAGAAAAAGTTCCGGGTCGAGGATGCGCTGGCCGCGACTCGCGCCGCGATCGAGGAGGGCGTCGTTCCCGGCGGCGGGATCGTGCTCCTGACGATTCAGCCTGCGATCGACGCCCTGGAGTTGATTGGCGACGAGGCCGTTGGTGGCAAGATCGTGCAGCGGGCGCTGGAGGAACCCCTGCGGCAACTGGCCGCGAACGCCGGCGCCGATCCGTCGGTTATCGTCGATGAGGTCCGGCGCCGGCAGCGGGAAGCCGGTTCCACGCATGTCGGCTGGAACGTCGTGACGGGCGAGTTCATGGATGTCGTCGAGGCTGGCATCATCGACCCCGCGAAAGTGACGCGGTCGGTCGTCGAGAATGCGATCTCCATCGCGGGGATCATCCTGACGACCGACGTCCTGGTGAACGAGAAGCCGGAGATCAAGGACACCGGCGTTGGACCTGGCGTTGGCATGCAGCGTGATGGGACGGGGAGCTTCGGCTACTGAAGCGGATCGGCCTCACCGGCGGAATCGGCTCCGGGAAATCCACCGTCGGGTCGTTCCTGCGGGAGGCCGGGGTTGACGTCATCGATGCGGATGCGCTGTATCGGGATCTGAGTCGTTCTGGAGGTCCGGCGTGGCGCGCCGTCGTGGACGAGTTCGGCCCCCGTGTCCTGGACAGGACCGGTGAGATCGACCGGGCTGAACTTGCGCGCCGCGTCTTCGCCGATCCAGCCGATCTGGCGCGTCTCGAGGCCGTGACGCATCCGCTCGTGCGGGAGGCCGCCGAGGCGCGCATCGCCGCGACCCGCTCCGACCTCGTCGCCTACGAGGCGATCCGCCTTATCGAATCCGGGGCGGCGGCGCGCTGTGACGAAGTGTGGGTCGTCACCGCGACGCGCGCAGCGCGCGTCGCGCGTCTGGCGGTATCGCGAGGAATGAGCCCTGAGGATGCGAAGCGCCGGATCTCGGCGCAGCCCGAGGACGCGTTCTACCGTGAGAATGCAACGGTGGTCATCGAGAACGACGGAACACCAGACGCGCTGCGCTGCATCGTCGCCAGGGAGGTCGCCCGCCTCAGAGGGTCGCTTTGACCAGATGAGCCGTACGACGGTCGATTCCCTTCACAGCCGCTATGGCCTGTTCGCTCGCCTGACGGATCGCGGCCAGCGACCCGAAATGCTTCAGTAGAGCCGCACGCCGCTTCGGGCCGACGCCCGCAATGTCGTCCAGCGCCGACCGGACCGAGCGCTTTGCGCGCACGACCCGGTGGTACGTCACCGCGAAACGATGAGCCTCGTCCCGGATGCGCTGTACCAGATAGAGTGCCTGCGACCCACGCGGCAAGACGACGTGATCGGCGAGGGTCGGCGTGTAGATCTCCTCGTTCTGCTTGGCGAGCGCAACGGTAGGGATTCGCTCCAGTCCCATCTTCTGCAGGGTCTCGAGGGCCGCGTTCAATTGGCCGCGGCCGCCGTCGATGATCAGGAGATCGGGGAGTCGTGACCACGTAGCGCGTTGCGGATGACCGGTCTCACCGGGCTCGCTGCGCCCTGCCCTTGCGAATCGGCGCCGCAGGATCTCCGCCAGGGAAGCAAAGTCGTTCTGACCCTCCACACCCTTGACCTGGAAGCGCCGATAAGCACGGTTCATCGGTTGCCCGTTCTCGAACACCACCATCGCGCCCACAGTAGACGTCCCCTGAACGGTCGAGACGTCGAAGCACTCGATGCGCCTGGGTGCATCCTGGAGGTCCAGGCGATCGGCGAGTTCGACGAGTGCGCCTGACGTCTTCTGCTCGTCGGCGAGCCAGCGGGCGCGCATCTGGCTCAAGACTTCGGCCGCGTTCGAGGCGACCAGTTCGACCAGTTGCCGCACCTTTCCACGGCGCGGGACGGTCAGCGCTACCTTGAGACCACCGCGACGCTGCTTCAGCCACGTCTCGATGATCTGCGCTTCAGCGACCGCGTTCTGGAGCACGATTTCGGGCGGAATGAATGCTGCCGAGTCATAGAACTGCGTGACGAACGACGTCATGATGTCGCGCGCGTCCCCGTCGCGCGTGCCCTCGAGGAGGAAGTCCTCGCGCCCGACGAGTTTTCCGCCTCGAATGAAGAACACTTCGACGCACGCATCGCCATTCGCTCGTGCAAATGCAATGACGTCCTGGTCCTTCATCGACGCGTCAACCACTCGCTGCCGCTGGGTGATCCGCTCGACAGCCTGCATCTGATCGCGGACGAAAGCGGCGCGCTCGAACTGCAACCGGGTTGCAGCTTCTTCCATGCGTTGCCGCAGTTGACGCACGATCAGATCGTGCTTTCCCTCGAGAAACAGGACGACCTGGTCGATCACGGCGCGATACTCGTCGGCGTCCGTAGCACCGATGCACGGGCCCAGGCAGCGATGGATGTGGTACTGAAGACAGGGGCGCGCGTCCTTGCCCGTGATCGCGATATGGCAGGTCCGGTAGGGGAAAAGCTTGTTGAGTAGATCGAGGGTCTTCCATACGGAGCGGGAGTTCGTGAACGGGCCGAAGTACTTTGCACCGTCTCGCGCGATCCGTCTGGTAATGAAGACGCGCGGCCACGCTTCGTCGATGCTCACCTTGATGTAGGGGTAGTTCTTGTCGTCGCGAAGCCGAACATTGTATCGCGGGCGATGCTTCTTGATGAGGTTGCACTCGAGGACGAGCGCCTCGAGTTCTGTCCCGACGACGAAGATCTCCCAGTCGACGATCTGGGCGACCATCTGGCGCGTTTTTCGCGCCAGGCCGGATCGCGCGAAGTACGATCGAACGCGATTGCGGAGATTGATCGCCTTGCCGACGTAGAGGACTTCTCCGGATGCCGATCGGTACACGTACACGCCCGGGCTCTCGGGCAGCGTACCCAGCCGTCGGCGCAGGTTCTCGGCGTCGAGCTTTGCGATCGGCCTCTCTGCGATCGACATAATGCGAGCACGCAATTATACCGGGGGTGCGATGCGGATCGTCTTTCTCGGCACGCCGGAATTCGCCGTGCCAGCATTGCGAACGCTTTACAACGCCGGCCACGAGATCGTGCTGGTCGTGTCGCAGCCCGATCGGCCCGCGGGTCGTGGGAACGCGCTTCGAGAGTCTCCGGTGAAACGGGTCGCAGCCTCGTACGATCTCCCGGTAGCGCAGCCGGAGACGCTTGCGAGAGTTGCCTTCGAGCACCTTCGGGCGTGCAATCCGGATGTCGTCGTCGTCGTGGCGTACGGCGCGATTCTGGGAAGAGACGTTCGGGCGCTGGGTCGGTTCGGCGCCGTGAACCTCCACCCATCGCTTCTTCCCCGCCATCGCGGTCCCGCACCTGTTGCCTCTGCATTACTTGCAGGCGACTCCTATACCGGGGCAACCGTGATGCAAGTCACAGCACGGCTGGATTCGGGCCCGATCCTCGGCCAAATGCCCGAGCCGATCAGCGCCGGTGATACAGCGGAATCGCTGCTCAGTCGCCTGGCAGTCCGCGGCGCGGTTCTGCTGCGGGAGACGATCGCCGCGCTGGCTCTTGGCCAAGTCCATCCCGAGACGCAAGAGGAGCGTCTCGCAACCTACAGCCGAAAGTTGACCCGCTCCGACGCCGCGCTCGACATCAGTGCCCCCGCCATCGAAATCTGGCGGCGTTGGCGTGCCCTCCAGCCGTGGCCCGGTCTGACGGCGGTGTGGGGCGACCGCCAGATCGAGTTGTTCGATGTCGCCGCCCGAAGCGACCGCGGCGGTCTACGCGTCGGACAGATCGGTCTCGCGGTGGGGAAGATCCGGATCGGTTGCGGGAGCGGAGCGATCGAGGTGGGGCGCATTCGGGAGGCTGGGAGGCGCCTGGTCACCGCAGAGGAGTACGTCCGGGGCGCGCCGGCAATCGTTGGCGCGTCCATCGCTGCCGCGAGCGTGCCAACCCCTCGCGTAGGCACTATTGCTGATTGATGATGCTCCTGCCGCGCTGGTACCTTTTTGCATGGAGGTGACGCGGGATGATCTTTGATCCTCTGTATTTCGTCTTCATGGTGCCAGGCCTTCTCCTCGCCTTGTGGGCTCAGGCCCGGACACGGGGTGCATACAACAAGTATTCCGAGTTCCGGAACATGCAGGGCATTACCGGCTCTCAGGTCGCGCGCACGATTCTCGACGGGAACGGCCTGTACGACGTCAGAGTCGAGGAGGTCGAAGGGGAGTTGACCGACCACTACGACCCGTCACAGCGGGTACTGCGCCTGTCGCCCGGGGTGGGACGGATCCCGTCCGTCGCGGCGATGGGTATCGCGGCGCATGAGGTAGGGCACGCGCTTCAGCACGCCCAGGGGTACGCCCCGCTCCGGGCCCGATCCGCTTTCGTTCCGGTCGCGCAGTTCGGTTCGCAAATCGGGTACTTCGCGCTGCTCGGCGGTCTGGTGCTGAACATTATGGGCCTGGCGGTCGTTGGACTCGTCCTCTTCGCCGCCGGCGCGGTGTTCGCGCTGATCACCCTCCCCGTCGAGTTCGACGCGAGTCGGCGGGCGTTGCTCGCCCTGGAGCGTGGCGGCCTCGTCAGTCGCTCCGAATACGGTGGCGCGAAGGATGTCCTCAACGCGGCGGCGTGGACGTACGTGGCCGGATTCGTTTCGAGCATCCTGATGGTGCTGTACTTCGCATTGCAGGTGATGGGGATGTCGCGCCGGAACGACTAGGGCGTGGCCCCTGCGACCGCTCGCGCACGCAACTGCCCACAGGCTGCGGCGATCTGACGGCCGCGGGTGTCCCGCACGGTGGCAGGTACTCCGAAGTCGTGCAGTGCGGTGGCCATCGCCTGGATGTGGATGCCGGGTGGAGGGCGCCACCTTCCGTCGAGCGATGGATTTACGGGGATGAGGTTCACATGCGCGAGGATGCCGCGCAGAAGCGAGGCGAGCGCGCGCATCTCGGCGAGCGAGTCGTTCACACCGGCGATGGCGGTGTATTCGAAACTGACCCGGCGACGCGTTTGCTGGACGTACGATCGGCAGGCCCCAAGGATGTCGGCGATGGGGTAGCGGCGATTGGACGGCACGAGGCTGCTGCGCAGCGCGTCATCTGTTGCGTGGAGGGACACCGCGAGGTTCACCGGTAGAGGTTCCCTCGCCAACCGTTTGATTCCAGGCACGATCCCCACCGTCGAGACGGTGATGTGGCGCGCGCCGAGACCGTAGTAGCGGCGATCGGTGAGGATCTGGATCGCGGACCAGACCGCGTCGTAGTTGGCCATCGGTTCCCCCTGACCCATCAAGACGACGCGGTTCGGTGGCTGACGGCGCTGCTCGCGCTCGCCCCCTCCGGCGAAGGCCAGAACCTGGGCCACGATCTCCCCCGCCGTCAGATCGCGGACGAACCCGACCTGGCCTGTGGCGCAGAACACACATCCCATCGCGCAACCGACCTGGGACGAGATGCATACGGTGTGACGGTGCGGGTAGATCATCGAGACGGCCTCGACGGTGCTCAGGTGGGCGAGGCGTGGTGCACGTCCGGTGGTACCGGCTCCCTCAGGGATCTCTGGTAGTGCGAACAGCATCTTCCGTGTCTGCCCGCCGTCGGTCTGCTGCGCACTGACTGGTCTCAGCGGGGCGATAGTGAAATCGGCGGCAAGGCGTGCCCTGAGCGAAAGTGAGAGGTCGGTCATCGCCCCCCAGTTGGCCGCACCTCGCTGGTAGATCCACGCCAGTATCTGGTCGGCGCGGTATGCGGGTTCGTTCAGTTGTCGCAGAGCGTCGCCGAGATCCGCCGCGGGAAGGCCGATGATGGCCCTCATCGGGGATCGTGGCGGCACTATCATCCGCGGCTCAATGGCTCCGGTAACGATCGGGATCACGGGCGGGTCTGCGTCTGGCAAATCAACTCTCTCGCGGCTGATTGTGGATGCCTTCGCCGATCGTTCGTGTGCAATTCTCAATCAGGATCAGTACTTCCGCGACTGGTCCAACCGGATGGGCGACGAGCAACGCGATCGGCTTCGGACCGCGAATCGGCCGGATTCCGTCCTCTGGCCTCATCTGGTGGATGCGGTCGACGCGATTCGCGGAGGCGGCGCCGCCACATTCCCCGTGCCGGGCACTCGGGGCGCGGCACGCCGCCTCGATCCCACAACCGTTCGGGCCAACGATCTGTTGATTGTCGAGGGTTTGTTCGCGCTGTGGGATGAAGAACTGCGAGCCCGCTACGACCTCACCGTCTTTGTCGATTCCCCCGACGATGAGCGGTTGCTCCGCCGCATCAACCGCGATATCAGCGAGAGAGGTTCGGATCTGGTCGGAGCGACCGCGTGGTATCGCCACGACGTGATGAACAGTTTCCCCCGTTTCACCAATCCGCTGCGATGGGCCGCCGACCTGATCGTGCCAAATCCGCTTGGAGAATCTGGCGCGCTGAATCCCCGCGCGGTCACTGGACTCGTCGCGGCGATTCAGCGGCTTCTGGACGCTAGATAGAGCGCCAGCCGGGGAGGTACCGCTTGCGGTACTTGGCGAATGCGGACGCGACGTGGACGATGGGATGGGAAGGCGAACCGAACACACGGGCGCCGACGAGCGCGCGGGCAAACTCCTCGCGCGAGGTGAACGACTCCATCTCGAGACCCACCCGGCCGGCCTCGGCGCCGATGTGCGCGTCGCTGCCCGCGGTTGCCAGGAGATGGCGTTCGCGGGCAAAGTCCGCGGCACGCGCGTTCAGGGCAGAACTGTGGAGGCGACCGTTCAGGACCTCCACCGCATCGATCGCGTGCGCGATGCGCCTTAAGGCCGATTCGCGGAGAACCGAACGCCGGATGCGATCAAAGGGGTGGGGTACGTAGACGAATCCGCCCTGTCGCCGAATCTCGCTCAAGGTCTCCTCGGGCGATAGGCGTGGCGGGATGAAACTCGTGAGGAAGAGCCCCACGATCTCTCCCTCTATCGTCCGAATCTCCTCGCCCACGATCACGCGAGGGGTAACCCAGCGATCGGCGAGTTCGAGCGCCCCGTCGATGCGGTTGTGATCGGTGATCGCGATCACGTCGATCGCCCGTTTCTCGAGGGCCCGCTTCAGGCCCGCAAAGGAGAGCTGGGAGTCTTCCGACCGATGCGTGTGGCAGTGGAGGTCAACGCGTAGTGTCGTCACGCCGCAGCCGGCACGGTGCCGCACAGCGCCTCCGCGCAGATGCGCGGCCCCGCGGCGGCCATTCGCCAGACGCTCCGCACGCGGTCGATGCGGCCCACGAGATCGATGGGCCCGGCGACCACGCGACCGTGCGCGCGGTAGATCGGCAGCAGGTCAGTCCACGCGCGTACTGAGTGGGCGCGGGTTGCGTCGACCAGTCGCTGTGCGACGACGTGGCGCGTAGTTCCGAGCCGACGCGCGGCGCCCGGCCAGGAGTAGCCCGCGATGAGGAGGGGCAGAATGTCGTTTGCGTCCACGGGCGGCAGGCGATGGAGTCGTGCGCAGTAGGCATCGCTGGCTGCCACAAGCCGCGCCTCAGGCGTCATCGGCGGCACGCCGCCGAATTCTCCGTGATGGGACGCGACGATGTGCTCGACGTGATCTAGACATTCTGGCGAAAGAGCGATTCCGACCTTATTGGCCGCGGCGCGCAGGACGTCGGTGGCGCGCGCCGCACCCCCGTGAGGCGAGGTGCGCATCCGCCGGCTGTGAGACTCACGCTCATTCCCCGCGTCGGTCGCCTTGTCCACGTCGTGAACCAACGAACCAAGGGCCACGCAATCGCCATCCAGGTGCCGTGCCCGCTCGCCGGCGTGAAGGGCAACATCCAGGGAATGGACGAGCACCGGTACCCCGCGATCAGACTTCGCCCACAGCGCCTGCATTTCCGCGGATCTGAAAACGGCTTCGACAAGCGGCGCCCGGGCAAACGACAGCATCGGGTTAATTCTACGGACGACCGTGCCGCCCCGGTCGGACGCGGGGCGTTACCAACCAACAATGGGAGTCGGGTAAGTGACGCGGACCGCACGGTCCGCACCGCACACGCCCGTGATGAGCGTGCTGCCCGATGCACGCGTCATCACCGGACCGAGGTCGTTCGACGTACGCCTGCACCATCCGGCGCGGCGAACGCGCCGGACGCCCATGACTACCGGGTCAGTCCGGGTAGTCCAAACGGGCTATTCCGGCGGTCCTAAGGCGAGCGGATACTTGTTCCCAGAGGTCGACCATCCGGTGGCTGTGCGGATGTAGAGGTGGAGGGTGGTCGGCCCTTTCTTCCTATCCCGGCTCAGTTGTGGTTCTCCAGGCGCCCGGCCTGGCGGGCGGCGCGCATTCGCGTGACAAGCAGATCCTGCGAGCGGGCGAACTCGGTCGCGCCGGCTTCCTGTGCCTGGCGCCATCGCTGCCGCGCGATCCCGCCGGGAGCGCGGTTCGCGACCAGAAGCCGGCAAAGGCTGTCGCGGGTCTCATCTCCCGGTGACGGCGCGAACAGGAATGCGACCAGAGAGCCGACCGCAAGGCCGC
>Ga0194128_10008811_pt1 | contig 12620 bp, 10 predicted proteins | sample TA2KigCa65mmetaG_FD_148650 | JGI IMG/M metagenome (GOLD analysis project Ga0194128, IMG submission 148650) | Freshwater microbial communities from Lake Tanganyika, Tanzania - TA2015037 Kigoma Deep Cast 65m | ecosystem: Environmental > Aquatic > Freshwater > Lake | place: Tanzania: Lake...
CTTCTCCCTCCGGGCTCCTCGACGTACTGTTCAAGTACGCCTGCGTCGCCCTCCGGTCCGAGGCTCGCGAATCTTCGGCACTCTCGACCGCCTCGCGACGTGATCTGGTGAGAAATGCAGGCTAGCCCGTCCGGTGGAGCGGAACCTCGTCCCGAGGGTTGGACAGCCCTCGCCCTGAACGCGAGGTGCGCTCAGAAACCCGGCGGCCGGCGGTCGCGCCAGGGACGCGCTTCTTCGAGCTGTGCCGCAAGGCGAAGGAGGATGTCCTCGCGCGCGTACGCCGCAACGAGCTGCACGCCGATCGGCAGGCCGGAGTCGCTCCAGCAGAGCGGCAGCGAGATCGCGGGCTGGCCGCTCAGGTTGAACGGCATCGTGAACGGGAGGAAGCGGCCCCAGCGATCGAGCGAGACGAAGGGCTCGTCCCCCGCGGCGAGCCAGCCGAGCGGCGCCGGGGGATCTCCGAGGGTCGGCGTCAGGAGCACGTCGAAGCCGTCCGCCCACCACGAAGCGAGCCCGCGCGACAAGCGGTTCGCTTGATCGGACGCGCGCATGAAATCCGCGCCGCTGACGCCGCGTCCGATCTCCGCGGCCGCCCACGTCGTCGTTTCGAGATCGGCCTGACCGATCTCCTTGCCCGTGCGGTCGCGCCAGCGGTCGAGCTCGCGCGCCACCGAGACGAGCGAGAGGACGCCGCCCGCACCGAGCCCCGCCGGATCGTCGAGCGCCTGCGGGCTCGACGCCTCGACGTGGTGGCCGAGAGACTCGAGGAGGCGCGCCGTCGCGTCGACCGCGGCGACGCAGTCCGGGTGCGCTTCGTCTTCCCTCCCCGGAAGACGGACGCGGAAGCCGATGCGGAGCTTGCCCGGCGGACGTCCGACTTCCTCCGTGAACGGACGCGACGGCGGCGGCGCCGTGTACGGATCGCCCGGCGCCATCCCGGAGATCGCGTCGAGAACACCCGCGGTGTCGCGCACCGATCGCGTCAGCACGTGCTCGTGCGTCAGCTGCCACCAGTGATCGCCGAAGTCCGGACCGAGCGAAGAGCGACCGCGCGTCGGCTTCAACCCGACGACGCCGCAAGCGCTCGCCGGGGCGCGAATCGAGCCGCCCATGTCGTTCCCGTGCGCGACGGCGACCATTCGCGCGGCGACGGCGGCGCCGGCACCACCGCTCGAACCGGCCGGGCTCCGTTCGAGGTCCCAGGGATTGCGCGTCGGTCCGTACGCGAGCGGCTCCGTGGTCGGCGCGAAGGCCATCTCCGGCGTGTTCGTCTTGCCGACGAAGACGAAGCCGGCGGCACGGAAGCGCTCCGCGAGGATGGTGTCCGTCTTCTCGCGCCAGCCGAGATCGCGGAGGAACCGCATCCCGCAGTGATACGGATCCCCGGCGGTGTGGCAGACGACGTCCTTCACGAGGAACGGAACGCCGCGAAACGGCCCGTCGGGAAGGTCGGTGCGCGAAGCCTGCGCGCGGGCCTTGTCGTAGAGGCGGTGGATCACCGCGTTCAAGCGCGGGTTCAGGCGCTCGATGCGCGCGGTCGAGGCGTCGACGAGCTCCGCGGGCGTCACCTCGCCGCGGCGCACGAGGTCCGCCTGCCCGGTCGCGTCGAGCTCCAGAGCTGCTTCCGACATGGTCAGGACCGGTCCGAGCCGTCGTACTCCCAGACCATCCTGTGCGCCGCATCCTCGCCGAGGAGCTCCACCGGGTTTCGCTTGTCGATGTGACCGATGAGCCCGTTGTAGACGCCGTAGCCGACGAGCTCACGGAGACGCGGGGAGAAGCGCCGCGCGATCTCGCGCGGGATGCCGAGCTGTTGGTTCTCCTGCTGGCGGATGAACCCCGCGCAGTAGTTCATCGCGATCCCGACGCGGCGCGCCTTCGTGCAATTCGCGCCGCCGCCGTGCCACAGGCTTCCGTGCCACACGAGGACGCTGCCCTCGCTCATCTCGGCGGGGATGCTGTCGTAGTGCTTTCCGTAGATCGGCGAAGCGTCCGCGAGGTGCGAGCCCGGAATGATGCGTGTCGCGCCGTTCGCGTCGGTGAACTCGGTCAGCGCCCACATCGTGTTGCACACCGTCGCGATGTGCGGCTTGGCAAGCGGGATGAGCTGGTCGTCCGCGTGGATCGGCTGCGGCGTCTCGTCCGGCCCGATCGCGATCGACGAGAGCGACGAGATCAAGCAGCCCGGATCGAGCACGCGCTCGACGACGGGCAGCACGCTCTCGTGCACCGGAATGCGCTCGTAGAGCTCGCCGTGCACGAGGAGGTTGTAGATGCGCCAGGTCTGCGTCCCCTCGAAGTCGTTCTTCGCGGGCCGCACGTTCCGCTCGCGCTCGATCCGTTCGAGGTCCGCGCGCACGGCACGCACGAAGTCCGGATCGATCACCCCCTCGAGGATCGTGTAGCCGTCCCGGGCGATCCGGGCGGCGTGCTCGTCGAGCGCCTGCGGTGACAGCATGCCTTCTTCTCGTGTCCGGGCGAGCGGCGGTCAAGAGGGGCGCCGCCGCGCGGTCGAGGGAGGAGGTGATTGTCCCGGACGGCGCCCTCGGGCATCCTTCCGGGCGAAAGCGAGGCAACATGAGTCAGAAGATCGGCATCGTCCCGTTCTGGAAGAGCTACGACCGCAAGGGTGTCCTGCGGATCGCGCAGCTCGCCGACGACCTCGGGTTCCACTCGATCTGGATCCCCGAGGCGTGGGCGTACGAGCAATTCCAGCTCTTGACGGAGATCGCGCTCCACACGAAGCAGCTCCGCCTCGCGACGGGGATCGCGAACGTCTACAGCCGCTCCGCCGGTCTCCTCGCGATGAGCACGGCGACGCTCGACGAGATCTCGGAAGGCCGCGCGATCCTCGGACTCGGCACGAGCGGCCAGGTCGTCGTCGAGAACTTCCACGGGGTACCGTACCGGAAGCCGCTGACGCGCCTGCGTGACACGATCGCGATCTGCCGCGCCCTGTGGCGCGGCGACCGCCTCTCGCCCGAGCTGACGAAGCTCGCCGACCTCCGCCACTTCAAGCTCGAGATGACGCCGCGGCGCGCGGACATCCCGATCTACGTCGCCTCGCTGCAGGAGAACGCGATCCGCGAGATCGGACGGAGCGCCGACGGCTGGGTGCCGACGTTCTGGCCGTACCAGCATTTCGACGAAGGTCTCGCCTGGATCGCTTCGGGCGCGCGCGAAGCCGGCCGCGATCCCGCCTCGATCGAGCTCGCGCCCTTCGTCGCGGTCGTGCCGGTCGACGACGCGGGCTTCGCGCGGGCGATGATCAAGCCGCTCGTCGCGTTCTACATCGGCGGGATGGGCGTCTACTACCACGCGCTCTTCTGCCGGTACGGCTTCCGCGAGAACGCCGACCTCGTGCGCGAGCTCTACAACTCGGGGGATCGCAAGCAGGCCTCGGAGGCGGTGAGCGACGAGCTGATCGACGCGATCGCGATCTGCGGCCCCGCCGCGTATTGCCGCGAGCGGCTCGCCGAGTGGAGCAAGGCGGGGATGGGCACGGCGCTCGTCAATCTTCCGCAGGGCGCGCCGCTCGAGCTCGTCAAGCCCGCGCTCGAGGCGATCGCGCCGGCGCTGCACGCATGATCGCTCTGACGACTCTCGAGAACGAGCAACTCCGGCTGCGGATCGCGCCGGAAGCGGGTGCAAGCATCGTCTCGCTCGCGCTTCGCGACGGTGCTCGCTGGATCGACGTGATGCGGCCGACGCCTCCGGAGGCGCTGCAGAGCGGCAACAGCTCCGACATGTCGTGCTTCGTCCTCGTCCCCTACTCGAACCGGATCGAGGGAGCGCGCTTCCGCTTCGACGGACGCGAATATGCACTTCGCCCGAACACCGCGGACGGCCACGCGATCCACGGCGACGTGCGGAAGCGCCCGTGGGAGACGACCGACGTCGGTCCGACCCGGGCGCGTCTCCGGTTCGAGTCGCGCCGCTTCGCGGACGTCAACTTCCCGTTCCCGTTCCGCGTGAACCTCGGCTACGAGATCGCGGCGACGACGTTCTGTGCGGAGCTCGAGCTCGAGAACGCCGGCACGGAGCCGATGCCGGCGGGGATGGGCTTCCACCCGTACTACCGGCGGACGCTTCTCCATCCGGACGAGAAGGTCGAGCTGCAGGCGCGCGTGACCGGTGCATACACCGGCACCATTCCGACCGCGCCCGCGGGGCCGATCACGCCCGCGCAGGACTTCACCGCGTCGCGAGCGCTCCTCGACGCCGACTTCGACACCTGCTTCGCCGGCTGGGACGGCTCCGCCACGATCCGCTGGCCGGGATCGCGCTTGCGCGCCGAGATCTCGTGCGAAGCGCCGCTCCGCCACCTGATCCTGTTCACGCCGCCGGGCGAGCCGTTCTTCGCGCTGGAGCCGGTCAGCAACGCGAACAACGGATTCAACCTGTTCGCGGACGGTGATACGGATTCGGGAGTCCGCGTCCTCGAGCCGGGCCAGACGATGGCCGCGAGCTTCCGTCTCCACCTCGTCCGTGAGTGAGCGGGCGACGCGACATCGACTCGTCGCTCAGCGGAAATCGAACGCGACCTTGATCGCGCCGGAGTCCTCCTGTGTCGCGAGCACGCGGAACGCGTCGCGCCACTCGGCGAGCCGGTACGTGTGCGTCAGCATCCCCGTCAGGTCGACGCGGCCGGCACGTACGAGATCGAGGTAGTGGGCGATGCCGTGCTTGCGCACGCCCTCGACCTCCTCGACGCCGAACGCGTTCGAGCCCGTCAAGCGAAGCTCCTTGAAGTAGAGCGGGCTCGACTCCCAGCGGTCGGCGCCGTGGACGCCGCTCTGCACGAGCGTGCCGCGTGCCTTCAGCACGCGCGCGCCGACCTCGAGCGTCTCCGACTTGCCGATCGTGTCGTACACGACGTCGACCCCGCCCGGATGCGCCATCGGCAGGCCGAACATGCTCGGGACGACCTTGCCGCCGGCCCACGCGGTCACCTGCTCGATCACGGCGAGCCGGTCGCCCGGATCGATCACGAGCGAAGCGCCGAGCTTCTTCGCGAGCTCGACCTGCGCCGGGAAGCGCGCGACGACCGCGACATCCGCGTCCGGATGGAGCGCGTGCACGATCGCGTTCGCGCACGTGCCGAGCGCGCCGTGGCCATAGATCAGGACCTTCGCGCGCGGCGGCGGAGGGTTGCGCGTCACGCTGTGCAACGAGACCGCGAACGGATCCGCGAGGACGGCGACCTCGTCCGGAATCTCGTCCGGGATGGGAAACAGCATCGAGTCGTGCGCCGGAAGGATCTCGGCCCAGCCGCCGGAGGCGTCGCGCGACGTTCCGGTGTGGATGCCGGGCGACACGCGCCCTTCCGCGAAGTGCTCGCAGAGGCTCAGGTCGCCGACGCAGCACGACGGACAGATCGGGTCGATGCCGCGTGGACCGCACGACAGCCACGGGTTCAGCACGACGCGCTGTCCGACGCGCAGGCCGCGCGCCTCGGGCCCGAGCTCCGCCACCTCGGCGACGACCTCGTGTCCCAGGACCTGCGGCATCGAGAACCACGAGCCGAGGGTCGTGCCCTCGACGTTGCCGAAGTCCATGAAGACCTGCTTCGCGTCCGAGCCGCAGATCCCCGTGAGACGGGTCTGCGCCAGGACCCAGTCGGGCCCGAGCGGCCGCGGCCGGTCGATCTCCATCAGCCGGATCGGCGACGTCGCGAGCCCTTGCAGCAGCGGGTTGTCGGCCTCCGGAGCGCCGGCGGGCTCGGGCTCCACCCCGTAGACGAGCGCCTTCACGTGGGTTCCTCCGTTTCCGTGTTGCAAACCCTACTACGGCGTCCGGACTCCATGCGAGCCGCCCGAGCATCGGCTCCCCGTGCGCGCGAGACGAAGAACCCCGCTGCAAAGTTTCGGAACCCGGTGTAAAATGGCGCGCCTTGTCCAGGACCGCCCAGAACCGACGAGCTCTCGCGTCGGCGATCTCGTGGGCCGCGGCGCTCGTCGTCGCGATCGGGGTCTCCGCGAGCACGAAGAGCGACGTCGTGCCCGAGCCGGTCCCGCCTTCCGCCGGCACCGCGGATCCCGTGCGTCTCTCGTTCGCGGATCCCGAGGTGCGCCTCGGAGACCGCCTCTTCTTCGAGACGCGCTTCGCGCAGTTCTTCCACGAGCGCTCGGGCGGCGACGTCAACGCGCCGCTTCCCGGCGGCGACCCCGTCGTGAACGAGGTCGAGTCGACGAGGGGAAGTCCCCTGCCCGGCCCGTTCCGTGGACGCAGCATGAACTGCCGGCATTGCCACCTGGGTTCCGATTTTCTTCCGGACATCCCGCTCGCGGGCCGGACCTACGGCGACTTCAGCCGCTTCAGCGAGATCCCGGCCCGCAACGACGGACACACGCAGACGCCGCGCAACTCGCCGCTGATGGTCGGACTCTCGCTGCCGCGCGAGGTGCCGATGCTGCTGCACTACGACGGCGAGTTCGCATCGTTCGAGGATCTCGTCGTCGACACGATGACGGGACGGAACTTCGGCTGGCTCCCCGACGAAGTGCCGACCGCGACCGCGCACATCGCGAAGGTGATCCGCGAAGACGAGGGCGTGAACCCGCGCTACATCACGTACTTCTCCGGCAAGAGCGAGGGCCACGGCGTGCCGTACCGCGTGATCCTGGCCGGCACCGATCCCGACCTGCCCGCCGACCTGCGAATCCCGCACGAGTACCGGATCGACGTGGAGAAGGCTTCCGACGAGGAGATCTTGTGGGCCGTCGCGAAGCTGATGCGCGCCTACTCGGACTCGCTCCGTTTCGGCACGAAGAACACCTTCCGCGAGCAGGGCTCGCCGTACGACGCGTTCCTCGTGAAGAACGGCCTCCCGACGCGTCCGGCGAGCGGCGAGACGGAGATCGAGTACGCGCGCCGCCTCCGCGGCCTGCTCGATGAGCGCGACGCGTGGGACTGGGTCTCGCCGCGGGACGGCGAGCTCCTCCTGCACCGGCAGCGCTTCGTCTTCGGGCCGACCGAGCTCACCGGCCTGAAGGTGTTCCTCGCGGAAGGACGCCCGACGAAGCAGGACCACGCCGGCAACTGCATCCTCTGCCACACACCGCCGCAGTTCACCGACCATCGCCTGCACAACAACGGCGCTTCTCAGTCGGACTACGACGCCGTCTTCGGCGAGGGCTCGTTCGCGGCGCTCGACCTCCCGGATCTCGACGAGCGCCTCGCGCAGGCCGACTCCTACCTCCCGACGACGCCGAAGCACCCGAAGGCGACCGGTCGCTTCAAAGCGGCGCCGACCGCGGGAAAGCCCGGTTACGCGGACCTCGGCGTCTGGAACGTGTATGCGAATCCGGACATGCCGAAGCCGCAGGCCGCGCTGACGCAGATCCTCTGCGGGCCGGCCGGTCCGGCCGAGGGCGACTGCCGGCCCGAAGCGGTGCTGCCGCTGACGGTCGCGTACTTCAAGACGCCGTCGATCCGCGACCTCGGGCAATCGTGGCCGTACCTGCATTCGGGTCGGCTCGACACGGTCGAGGAAGTGCTCGAGTTCTATCGCACCTCGTCGGACCTCGCGCGCGCGGGGAAGCTACGGAACGGCTCGCGCGAGATGCCGAACGTCCGGCTCGCGCCGGAGGACGTCATGCCGCTCGCCGCGTTCCTCCGCTCGCTGAACGAGGACTACCACTAGCCTGCATTTCTCACCAGATCACGTCGCGAGGCGGTCGAGAGTGCCGAAGATTCGCGAGCCTCGGACCGGAGGGCGACGCAGGCGTACTTGAACAGTACGTCGAGGAGCCCGGAGGGAGAAGCTCGCGAAGATTCGGTGCTATCGGCCGCCGCAGTAGGGATCTGGTGAGAAATGCAGGCTAGAGAGACCGAGCCTCGCGAGCTGTCCGCTCGATATCCCGTGTCGCACGTCGTGTTCCTCCTTCTGGCCCGCTTCGATGTCGCGTGCGGACGACGGTTTCGTTCACGGCCGCGGCTGCGCCCGCGGCCGCGGAAACGCCCGTTCGACGACACGATGGCGACGGGCGACGGGATCATTCCCGCCGCCCGCGACGCTTTCAGGAGCGGAAGCCCTGCACGTAGGGCAGACGGCCGGCGATCTCGCGAACCTGTGGCAGCGCCTGGACGAGCTGTCCGGTCGCGTCCCACGCGCCGGTCCGGAGGCGCTTGCGCGCGCCCTCGGGCATCTCGATCGCGTAGCTCTGGTGGCGGTAGGTCAGCATCATCGTCGCCAACGAGACGACGAGATCGTGGTCGGGATCCTCGTTCACCGAGGCCATGAGCCGCTCGATCTCGGCCTCGCTCATCGTGACGCACGGGAGCCCCATCGCGACGCAGTTGTTGAAGAAGATGTCGGCGTAGGACTCGCCGACGAGGGCATGGACTCCCCAGCGCCAGAGCGCCTGCGGTGCGTGCTCGCGCGACGATCCGCAGCCGAAATTCTTGTTGACGATCGCGACGCGAGGGCCCTTCGCCCGGAAGCGCGGATCGTTCATCGGGTGGGCCTTCGGCTGGCCGTCCTGCTCGAAGCGGAGATCCTGGAAGGCGTGCTGACCGAGCCCGTCGAACGTGACCGCGGTCATGTACCGCGCCGGGATGATCTGGTCCGTGTCGATGTCGTTTCCGGGCAGCGGGATCGGGCGTCCGGTCACGCTGTCGACGACGGCCTGCTGCGATTCCCCGGCGCTCATGCGTTCCCCTTCCCGAGGACCTCGCGGACGTCGGTGACGACGCCCTGGATCGCCGCCGCCGCAACCATCGCCGGGCTCATCAAGAGAGTGCGGCCCGACGGGCTTCCCTGGCGGCCCTTGAAGTTGCGGTTGCTCGACGATGCGCAGACCTGCCGTCCCTGGAGCTTGTCCGGGTTCATCGCGAGGCACATCGAGCAGCCGGGCAGCCGCCACTCGAAGCCGGCGTCGCGGAAGACTCGATCGAGTCCTTCCGCCTCGGCCGCGCGGGCGACGTCCTGGGAGCCGGGGACGACGAGCGCCTTCACGTTCGGCGCGACGCGCCCGAGCTTCGCGACGCGAGCCGCCTCGCGCAGGTCGGAGAGGCGCCCGTTCGTACAGGAGCCGATGAACGCGACGTCGATCTTCGTGCCGGCGATGCGGTCGCCTTCGTGCCAGCCCATGTACTGGTACGCGTCCTCGACGACGTCGCGCTCGTGCTTGTCGAACGAGCTCGGGTCGGGGATCTCCGCGTCGACGCCGATCGCCTGGCCGGGATTGATTCCCCACGTGACTGTCGGTGCGATGTCGCTCGCCGCGATCCGGACGACGTCCGCGTACTCAGCGTCCGCGTCGGAGCCGACGGTCCGCCACCAGGCGACCGCCTCCTCGAAGCGATCCGCCGGCGGCGCGTAGGGTCGACCGCGGAGGTACTCGAAGGTGATGTCGTCCGGGTTGACGTAGCCGAGCCGCGCTCCGCCCTCGATCGACATGTTGCAGACGGTCATCCGCTCCTCCATCGACATCGCGTCGAAGACGGAGCCGGCGTACTCGTAGGCGAAACCCACGCCGCCCTTCACGCCGAGGATGCGGATGATGTGCAGGATCACGTCCTTCGCGAAGACGCCGGGGCCGAGCTTCCCCTGCACCTCGATGCGACGCACCTTCGGGCGCGCCATCGCGAGCGTCTGGCTCGCGAGCACGTCGCGCACCTGGCTCGAGCCGATCCCGAGCGCGACCGCGCCGAACGCACCGTGCGTGCTCGTGTGGCTGTCCCCGCACGCGATCGTCATGCCCGGCTGCGTCAAGCCGAGCTCCGGGCCGATCACGTGCACGATGCCCTGATGACCGCTCGCCGGATCGAAGAACCGGATGCCGTGACGGCGGCAGTTCTTCTCGATCTCGGTCAGCATCACCTCGGCCTGACCGTCACGCAGCGGACGCGCCTGCGAATCCGTCGGAATGATGTGGTCGACGGTCGCGAACGTGCGATCGGGGAACGGCACGTCGAGGCCGGCCTCGCGCAGCATTGCGAAGGCCTGCGGGCTCGTCACCTCGTGCACGAGGTGCAAGCCGATGAAGAGCTGGGTCTGGCCGGAGTCGAGCTCGCGGACGGCGTGCAGATCCCACACCTTGTCGAGAAGGCTCTTACCCATGAGGGATCGATACGGGTCTGTCCGGGGGCTTGCAAAAGCACCGACGCCGGAGATATCGGAGAAACACGCCGGCTAACAGCCGTTAGCCACGCTTTGCGGAAGGAGCAGCGATGGCCTCAGCGGAACGAATCGTCGACGCGGACGGACACGTCCTCGAGCATCCGACCGCGATGCTCGAGTACATGCCGTCCCGCTACCGGGAGCGGTGCTTCCACATCGAGACGCGCGCGGACGGCAGCGAATGGCTGCACTTCGAGGGGCGCACGACCAATGCGAATTTCCTCGCGCTGGCCGGCACCGGCGGTCTCTCCCTCGAGGACCGCGAGCGCGCGCGCCGCGGCGAGCTCAAGTACAGCGAGGTGAAGCCGGGCGCGTACAAGCCCGGCGACCGCCTGGCCGAGATGGCGACGGACGACATCCAGCAGGCGGTCGTCTATCCGACCATGTTCCTCGGGATCTCGGGCTTCGCGGACCTCGACTTCGCCGAGGCGCAGGCGGACGCCTACAACCGCTGGCTCGGCGACTATTGCCGCCACGCGCCGCGGCAGCTCTTCGGCATCGCCACGCTCGTGCAAACCGATGTCGAGCGGGCGATTCGCGGCGCGAAGCGGGCGAAGGAGCAAGGCCTCGTCGGGGTCTTCCTCCGTCCGAACCCCTCGGTCGACGGCAAGCACTTCTGCGACCCGATCTACGATCCCCTCTGGGCGACGCTGCAGGACCTCGACCTGACGGTCGGCTTCCACCCCTACCTCGCGAACGACCTGCCCGGCGCGTGTCGCGACCTCGGCTTCGGCGTGTTCGTCGCCCCGGGCGCCCGGCCGATGCTGCAGGACGTCGAGGAAGCGCGCGCGAGCGGGATGGTCGGAATCCAGAACATCTTCTTCAGCCAGGCCCTCTCGAACGTCTTCGACATGCAGACGACGATCACGATGCTGACCTGTGGCGGCGTCCTCGAGCGCTTCCCGAAGCTGAAGGTGATCTTCCTCGAGGCGAACGGCGGCTGGATCGTCCCGTGGCTCGAGCGGCTCGACCACCACTTCGAGATCTTCCCTTGGGACGTGCCGCAGATGAAGCGGCCCGCCTCCGAGTACTTCAAGCGGCAGTGCTGGATCTCGTTCGATCCCGACGAGTCGACTCTCCGCTTCACGGCCGAGAGCCCGCTCTGCGGGCCGGAGCGGATCATCTGGGCGAGCGACTATCCGCACCCGGACGCGAAGATCCCGGGCGTCGTCGGCGAGCTGCGCGAGGCGATGGAGGGTCTGCCGCAGGAGGCGCAGGAGCGAATCCTCGGCCTGAACGCGGTCGACCTCTACTCGCTGCCCACGCCGAGCTGATACGCAAAGGGCCGGCCGTCTCGAGGACGGCCGGCCCTTCTTCCGCTTCAGGAGCGGAGGCTATTTGAAGCAGCCACCCGCTTCGATGTTGTTGAAATTCGTTCCGTTGGCCTTGTTGGAGCCGCCGCCGTCGGTCGTGCCGGCTCCCTGGACGAGGTACTCGCAAAGGCCGCTGTCCTGGAGGTTGTTGCCCTTGACGAGCGTGGCCGTCGCCGTCGCCTCGACGCGAACGCCGTTGGCAACGTTGTCCTCGCCCTTGCTGCTGAGCAGCTGGTTGTTGGCACCGCTCACGCCGTAGCCGTCCGACACGTTCGTGTTGGCGTTCAGGCTCTTGAGCACGTTGCCGTCCGCACCCGCAAGGACGTTGAAGCCGCGTCCTACGTTGCCATTCGACTTGACGCTCGTGACCTGGTTGTTGTCTCCGCTCACGGCGACACCGTCACCCGTGTTGGCCTCCGCCGTCGTGTTCTTCACGACGTTCAGGTTGCCCGCGATGCGGATGCCGGTCCCGTTCGTGGAGAAGACACCGCCCGAGTGCGTGTTCGAGTTGCCGTTCAGGAGGAGGCCCGCGCCGGCGTTGTTCTCGACGCGGTTGGTCGCGATCTTGTTGCCGTTGCCGTCGACCTGGATGCCGTTGACGTTGCCGTAGGCACGCACGCCGCGCAGCTCGTGACCATTGGTGTCGATCTCGAAGCCGGCGCTGCCGCCCGTGGCGTCGAGGCCGATGATCAGGACCGGGCTCGCGCCCGCGATCCGGATCGCGGGAAGCGCCGAGTTCGCCGCGGTGACCTCGGCGACCGTGCACTGCGTGATCTCGATCGCGTGGCCCTCATCGATGACCACGTTCTCGGTCGTGCGCGCGTAGACGCAGATCACGTCCGTCGCGGTCGCGAAGTCCACGGCCGCCTGCAGGCTGGTGAAGACCGGCGGCGCCGGGGGCGGAATGCCCTGGAGCACGTACAGCGAGCACGCCGCATCGAGATCCTCGGGGCAGCTCACCGGAGTCGGGACGACCGTCGGGCTCGGGCTCGGCGTCGGCGGACCGATCGGAGTCGCGGTCGATGTCGCAGTCGGGGTGGGCGTCGGAGTCGGGGTGGGCGTCGGAGTCGGGGTGGGCGTCGGAGTCGGCGTCGGAGTCGGCGTCGGAGTCGGCGTCGGAGTCGGCGTCGGAGTCGGAGTCGGCGTCGGAGTCGGCGTCGGCGTCGGAGTCGGAGTCGGCG
>Ga0194128_10008821_pt1 | contig 12611 bp, 7 predicted proteins | sample TA2KigCa65mmetaG_FD_148650 | JGI IMG/M metagenome (GOLD analysis project Ga0194128, IMG submission 148650) | Freshwater microbial communities from Lake Tanganyika, Tanzania - TA2015037 Kigoma Deep Cast 65m | ecosystem: Environmental > Aquatic > Freshwater > Lake | place: Tanzania: Lake...
TTCACCTCCTCGGCGTCACACCCTAACACTTTGTTCCCAGCGCCGCACACCCTCCTCTTCGTCTAACTCGTTTGGAGTGTGTCGATTGCCCCGTTTTGCCAAGGGGAACTTCGGGCTAGTGTTTGGAAGCGGCAATCCGGTGATCGGCAGTTTCGAGTTCGCGTTCCTGAAGGGAGTGGGCAGCGCACCGAACACCGACTACGCACCGACGATTCCGCATTTAACGTTCATGGTCTATCAGATGATGTTCGCGGTGATCTCGCCGGCGCTGATTACGGGCGCGTATGCAGAGCGGGTGAAATTCAATGCCCTACTCGTGTACTCCATCGTTTGGGCGTTTCTGGTGTACTTCCCAGTCGCGCACATGCTTTGGGGCAAGGGCGGTTACTTTAACGCGTATCTCGGCGGCGCGATTCCGGTGTTCGATTTTGCGGGCGGGACGGTGGTGCATATTACGACGGGTATTTCGGCGCTGGTCTGTGCGTTGGTCATCGGCCCGAGAAACGGCTATCCGAACGAACCGATGAAGCCGCATAGCCTGGTCCTGAGTTTCACGGGCGCGTGTTTACTGTGGGTGGGCTGGTTCGGGTTTAACGCGGGATCGGCGCTGGCGGCGAACGGGCTGGCATCGAGCGCGTTCGTGACGACGCACTTGGGTTCGGCGGCAGGCGCGTTAGGGTGGTTGATCGCGGAGAAAATCAAGATGGGACGGCCAAGCGCGCTCGGCGCGATCTCAGGATCGGTGGCTGGTCTGGCCACGGTGACGCAGGGCGCGGGATTCGTCTCGCCGTTCGCGGGCGCGGTGTATGGACTGGCGGGCGGAGTGATCTGCTTCTACATGGTGGCAATCGTAAAGAACAAATTTGGATATGACGATTCGCTCGATGCATTCGGAGTGCACGGAATCGGCGGCACCATCGGCGCGACGCTGACGGGCGTGTTCGCGACAAACGTTGTCAACGATGCGTTGAAACTGGCTAACGGACAGGCGGCGCCTCTCGGGATGGTCGATGGGAACTCGGCGCAGATTGGGAATCAGTTGATCGGCGCGGCGGTGGCGATTGCGTTCGCCGTGATCGGCAGCTACATCGCACTGATGATCGCGAAGATCACTTGCGGCGGACTGCGGTTGGATGCGCGCGAGGAGTCGCAAGGCATGGATCTGGCGATTCACGGTGAAGAAGGATACAACTTGGAAGCCTAGCGCCATGAAAAAAATCGAAGCGATCATACAACCCTTCAGGCTCAACGAGGTGAAGGACGCGTTGAAAGACATCGGAATCGACGGAATGACGGTGACCGAGGTTCGCGGCCACGGCCGCCAGAAAGGGCACACCGAGGTGTATCGGGGCCGGGAGTATCAGGTCGATTTGATACCCAAGGTGAAGCTCGAAATGGTCGTGGCTTCTGAGCGATCTGAAGAGGTTATCGGAACAATTGTGAAGTCTGCAAAGACCGGCAAGATCGGAGACGGCAAGATCTTTGTCTACGACCTTGGCGATGCGATTCGGATTCGAAACGACGAGCGCGGCGACGCAGCGCTGTAGCTACCTGGCCCAATAGCGCGCGTATGGCGGCGCGCCGGGTTGGGCAGCCGCGATGTTGTCGGCTTCTTCGGTAATGGCGGTGTCGGCGCCGCTGGGGAATTGGTAGCGGCGCACGAATTCGTCTTCCATTTCGAGACCCCAGCCGGGCGCGGATGGAAGTTGATAGTGGCCGTCTTTCACGACCAGAGGATTCTTGAAGACGCCGGCTTGGAGGAATTCAAGGTATTCAAGCCAGCGGCCGTCGCTGCCGAACCATGCCTGATCGAAAATCGACATCGCGCCGACGAGTTGACCAAGGCCGATGCCACCGCTATGCGGGCAGACTGGTACGTTGTACTTCGCGGCCATGGCGACGATAGCGAAGAGTTCGTTGACGCCGCCGACGCGGGCGCCGTCGATCTGGCAGTGCGTGAGGCCGCCGCCCGCCAAGAGTTGCTTGAATGTCACGGCGTCGGGGGCTTGTTCGCCGCCAGCGACACCGATGTTGTAAGGCGCGAGCGCTTCTCGGAGTTTGATGTAGCCGGCGACATCGTTGTAGGCGATGGCTTCTTCAATAAAAAGCAGCTTGTATTCGGCGAGCTCCTTCATATAGCTGGCGGCGTTGCGCCAGTCGCCTAGATTTTGATTGGCGTCAGTGAGCAGGAGCGCATCGGGGCCGGTCGACTCGCGGATGGCGTTCAACATACGCCGATCTTCGTCGAGCGCGCGGGAGCGATCATACTGTTGACCGCGGCCGACCTTGGCCTTAAAGGCGTGTGTGCCCGCTTTGTAGAGGCCGCCGCAGAGCTCGCGCACTTCGTCGAGCGGCCGGCCGGACCAGCCGGCGGTGCTGTAGACGCGCACGCCCTTCGCCTGGAGACGATCGATGTCCGGTTTGCGCGAGTTCAACATTTCGAGCAGTTCGTCTTCGGCGAGCGCGTCGCGCAGGTGATGGAAGTCGATGGACTGAACGATCTTTTCCGGCGAGAGCGACGTGAGCAGTTTCCACATCGGCACGCCGTCGCGTTTGGCCCAGAGATCCCAGAGCGCATTGACGATTCCGCCGACGGCCATGCGGTACGTGCCAAGAGCGAGCCAGCGGAGTTGGTGATGCTCGGCGAGCGATTGGGCAAAGAAGCCGGGCTCTTCGATGAACTCGTTCAGATCGCGGCCGACGACGAAGCGTTCGAGGGCTTCGATGGCGGCCTTCTGAATTTGCGTGCCGTCACCGATTGTGAACACGAGCGAACGGCCTTCGAGGCCCGTGTCGGTGCGCAGAATCGGAATCGCGCACGAATAATTCGGCGCGAGATGGCGGGGATCGGAACCGGCCATGCCGAGGCGGACGGTGGGGTAGCGGAGGTCCAAGACCTCAAGCGAACGGATGATGTGCTTCAACGGTTGAGTCCAGAGATGTTGTTGGTGAATTGAAAGAGAGATTTGCCGGCGGTGATGTAGAGGGTCTTGTTGTCGGACCCGCCGAATGCGGTGTTGGTGATGGTGTCTTCGGCAAGTGGGACAAAACGCAGCAGCTTGCCCGCGGGCGAAATAACATATACGCCGCATTTTGTATCAAGCGTTTCCTTGGTACCTCGGAGTTTGTGGAGACCGGCGGCGGCGTAGATGTTGCCTTCTTTATCGATGGCCATTCCGTCGGCGCTGCGGCCGGGGAAAAAGTTGTAGTGGACGCGCATGTTCGACAGCGTGCCTTCGGGAGAGAGATCGAACGCGCGAATGGCGCGCGTGCCTTTTTCGGTTTTGTTGGCTTCAATGATGTAGAACGTCTTATCGTCGGGCGAGATAATGGGACCGTTGGGCCATTCGGTGTCGGGCGCGGTCAGGAGGCGCGTGATCTTACCGTCGGTATCGATGCGGTAAATGCCGGGCACACCGGTGGCATTCTTCGGTTTGGCGGGAGCTTGCGAAGTGGCGTCGGGAGCGGGGTCGGTGAAATAGAGACGCCCTTTGCCATCGATAGTGACGTCATTGGGAGCGTTGAAAGTCTTGGCCTCGAACTCGGCTGCGATGACTTCGACGTTGCCGGTCTTCATGTCGGTGCGGGTTACGCGCGGGCTGTTGTGTTCGGGATCGGAACCTTCGCAAGCGATGAGGCGGCTTTCGGCATCGAAGAGCAGTCCGTTGGCACGGTTGGAATCGGCGCGGAAGACCTCGTGCTTTTTGGTCTTCGGGTCGTGGCGCATGATGCGGTTGTTAGCGACGTCGGTGAAATACATCCACCCGTCCGGGCCTTGCGCGGGGCCTTCGGTGAAGGCGACGCTGGCGGCCGTGGAGACTTCTGGTTCTGGCTCTTTGCTGGCGGATTGGGGTTTGTCGTTGCAGGCGGTCAACAAGACCATCGCGGGGATGACGAACACTCGTTTCATATCGATGGAGGTTATCACGGCTCGCGGATGTCGAGGTGTTGGCGAGTCTTGACGTTCGTCAGGCTCTGCTTCTTTCCGTTTGGCCATTCGATGTCGATTTTGTCGACGACGGTTCTGTCGCCGAGGCCGAAGATAAGGGCGAGATCGCTTTGGCTGCAGTAGCTGGAACCGCTGTGGATGGTCTGCCATTGCGTGCCGATGCGGACGATTGCACCTAGCGCCGATGCATTTCCCCTAAAACGGAATGACAGGTAATTGTTCTTATTGCCGCCGTCGTTGCGGTAGAGCAAGGCAGGGCCGTGGTTGTTGGAAATGAGAACGTCGAGATCGCCATCGCGGTCGAAGTCGGCGTAGGCGGCGCCGCGCGCAACGAGCGGTTTGGTGAAGCCGGCGGCTTTCGATACGTCGAGGAAGCGACTCTTGCCTTCGTTGCGGAACAGGAGCGGGAGTTGTTTGTAGGCAACCTTGGGCTGCACTCGGCCGATGTCTTCGTCGATGTGGCCGTTGGCTGCGAAGACGTCGGGGCGGCCGTCGAGATCGTAGTCGAAGAAGAAGACGCCGAAGGCCAGGGAAAGCAAACTAGCGCGACCGATGGGGCTGCGCGGGGCTTCGTCGACAAAGAGGCCGTTGCCTTCGTTGTGATAGAGGCCGAGCATTTGATTCGAAAAATTACCGACGAGGATGTGGGCGCGGCCGCTTCCGTCGTGATCGATGGCGTCGACCCCCATCGCGCCGCGTGCCACGCCGTCTTCACTGAAGGCCACGCCTGCCTGCACGGCGACATCGGTGAATGTGCCGTTTTTATTGTTGCGGTAGAGCTTGTTGGGTTGTGTGTCGTTCGCGATAAAGAGATCGGAGTAGCCGTCGTTGTTGAAGTCGACGACTGCGATGCCGAGAGACTTGCTCTTCGGATCTGAGACGCCGGCTTTTGCCGAGACGTCTTCGAACTTGCCGTTGCCGTGGTTTCGGTAGAGCTTGCTCGCGAGGCCTTTGTAGCTTTCGGGTGTGCAATAGGATTTCGCCGAGCCGTCGAGCGAACAGAAAACATCTCCCTGCGCGGTCCACTGGACGTAATTGGCGACGAAGAGATCGGCGCGGCCGTCCTTGTCGTAATCGAGGAATGCCGCGCTCGACGGGAATCCATTGTTGTTGATGCCGCTAGCAGCCGTGATGTCCTTGAATTTGAAGTTGCCTTCATTGCGGTAGATACGATCGCCTTCGAGGGCCGTGATGTAAATGTCGTCGCGGCCGTCGTTATCGACGTCCGCGAAGGCGATGCCGAGACCGTAGACCTCAACGTCGAGGCCGCTGCCTTTTGTCACGTCGGTGAAGGTGCCGTTCTTGTTGTTGCGGTAGATGGTGTGGGTCGAGCGGCGGCCGCGCGAGGTCCAGTCGCGGCTGTTGACGAAGACGATGTCGGGGAAGCCGTCCCCATCGGCGTCAATAAAGGCACAGCCGCTGCCCATGGTTTCGGGCAGCCAGCGCTTCCCTGCCTTGCCGGCGTTGTGTGCAAAAGTGATGCCGGCTGCGTTTGTAATGTCGGTGAATTGCACCGCTTGGCCGTGAAGGACAGTGGCGGCGAGGAGGAATAATTTCACTTGCTGGACTCGTGATCGTGGATCATCTGGCGTTCGTTGTTGTCTTCGGGCTTTAGCAGGCGCGGCTTCTGCGTGATGGCCTGCGCGGATTCGTCAGCCTTGAACCGTTGAAAGAGTTTTTGTTCGCGTTCGGCGCTGGCGGTATCGCCGAGGCCACGATAGGCGAGCATCAATGTGTAGTGCGCTTGCACGTCTTCGGGGTCGACGAACAGAACACGCTTTCCGGCGGCGACGCTAGCTTGATAGTCTCGCTTCAAGAATTGAATGCGAGCGATTTGGTTTTGGGCAACACGATCGCGCGGGTACTGCGCGACGACCTTGTCGAGGCTCTTTAACGCGGCGTCGTAGTCGCCGTCGGCTTTTTGCACCATGGCGTTGAAAAAGTGAGCGCGTGCGAGCTCGGGAGAGAGCGTTAGCGCTTTGGTGAGGAACGGTTTGGCAGCGTCGGTTTCGCCTTCTTGAATCAATGCGCGGGCTACGTTGATCCAGCCGTCGGCGTATTCTGGCTCGGCTTCGGTGACGCGGCGGAAGGCGTATTCGGCGCCTTTCAAATCGCCTTGCAGCAACATTCCGATGCCCCAATCGTTCCAGCGTTCACGGCTCTTTTTGTCGGCGACTGACTTCCATTGCGACGGAGTGTCGGCGATTTTGAGATTTGCGGTGGCCTGAGCCATGGTGACGATCGGAAGATCGGGTGTTTTGTCTTTGAACTGCTCGTAGGCGAACTGCGTGTAGTAGTGCGAAAACTTGCGGTGGTTCAACTTCGCGGTGAAGGCGATCGGGCCTTTAGCGTCTTTCGGAATTCGGACTTTGTAGTGGACGGTGTCGGCGGCGCCGGGAGGGATGAGCCGCACATACATCGTACTGCGTGCCTGCCAGGCGTTGCGTTTGTTGATGTGGTCGCCGTTTTCGTCGAGCAGGTAGGAACGGTAGAAATGCGCGGCGGGATCGACGGGGCCTTTGCCGTTGTCTTGGACGGCGCCGTTGATGAACACGGTCTTGCCGGTTGCGTCCTTCCCTTCGAGTTCGAGCCAAATGTCGAAGGCGTCGACGGTGCCGCCGGGGAAGAAATGGCCAATGCGTCGGGTGCGGACGACTACGTCGAGGCGCACGGTGTCGCCCGGTTTGAAGGTGGTTGGCGATTGATCGATCGGCGCAGCGACATCACCGACCTCGCGAAGGAAGACCTGCGTGTTTTGTTCGGCTTCTTCGCCGACGGCGAATGTCGTCATGGCTTGCTGCGCGGCGTCGCCGGCGCGTTTTTGTCCCGCATGTTTTTCCTCTTTGAACGCGGACGCGGCGAAGATATCGACGGTAATGAAGCCGGACTTCAAGAAGTTTTCAGTGGCTTCGAGTTGCTTGGCGTCCTTGTTGACGTACGCGACGGCGGTGTTGGCGGCGGGGAATCTATGGCTATGAACTCTGCCGTCGATGTTGCCGGGATCGTCCGAGGCGACCAACGGCATATGACAGTCGTTGCAGGTCTGCGATTTCGGCGGGTAGTAGAAGCTGCGCGCGCCTTGGCCGCTGACGCCGGAGGCTTGCCAGTTGTCGTAGTCGTTGAAGCCGCGCAGCCAGCGGTAGTTGTTGACGGGGACGTCGAGATGGACTTTGTGGCACGTCGAACAATACTCGGCGCTGTCCTTGCGCATAAAGGGCTTCATGAGAGTCTTGCGGTGCGGCTCGGGGTCGAGGTAGGTGAGGAAGTAGTCGAGCGCGCGGATGTACTTGTTACGGCTGGAGGCGAATTCGTGAAGCGGCGGATAGTCGATCGTAAAGCCGCCGTTGCCCATGGACGAATCGACGTGCGAGATGGAATGGCACGACATGCAACCGAGGCCGTTCTGCGCTTCGGGAGTATCGACTTGTTCCTTTATTGGCTTGTCGAAGCGGCCATTGAAGAAGACGGCGTGATCGTGGCAACCCGCGCACCATTTGCTGGGCTTGGTGCCGGCGTGCTCCTGCATGTACTCGATGGACTTGCGATAGAACTGATTGTTGAAGCTCGCGAAGTGGTGCATCGAGGAGTTCCACTGTTCGTAGATGTCTTTGTGGCATTCGCCGCAAAGCTTGGAGTCCATGAAAAAGTCCGACGGGATGGTCGTCTTCACGTTCGTTGTGGAACTTGAGGGCCAAAAGGGGCTTTTCGGGCCGTCGCCTTCTTCTTCCATCGAGAGCGGTACGACTTCGGGGTTGACGATGCGCGCTTCTTTGACTGGGCGCAGCGCAAGGCCAAGGCCGGCGAGTGTCAGCGCGGCGACGGCGGTTCGAATGCGAGGGAACCTTATGGCAGAAGCGATGGCGGCGAGTGCGCCGACGGCGATGTGCGCCCAGAGGATTTTTCGATTCGGCGTGGTCGCGCCCATTACGGTGAGATACGCGCCAGTGGCTGCGACGATCAGTGCGATCGCTCGTTGCCAGTTCGGAATGAACCTCAGAGCAAGCACGAAGACAAGTGCGCCGAGCACGACGTGCATCAGCACATTGCCCATGTAGAAGATGCTGGCTTCCGCGAATGCGCCGATGTAAGCGGTGTTTAGGAGTAACGCGACGAAGAGCAGTGCGAGGATGCGGATCATCGTTGAGTAATCAGCGGACGGAGTAGACGGAGCGCGGGACGGGTGTTGTATCGTTTGATCCAGTCGCCGCCGGGATGCGGTTCGCTTGCGCTGTAGGGGTATTGGCTCATGCCGTGATGCGGAAGAGGATCGACGGTGTTTGAGAACGCAGTATTTGGGTCGCGGTCTTTGGCCCAACCGTCGACTTTCAGGATGTACTCGCGTTGGAAGCCGGGTTTAGCCGGCGGCAGTTTCGCGTCGAAGAGCAACCTCAGCTCATCGCCGCTGCCCATTATGGAGAGTTTGTCGTCGATGTCATTGAGGAGCGGTTTGACCTCGCCGTAACGGGTATATAGCCCGGGCGTGGGATTCCACATCGACGTCGTCTCGACTCGGCCATAGTGGAATTTTTCCGGTTCTTTGCGCTGCGGGTGAATGGTGACGGCGCTGAAGCCACGGAAACGTAGAGAAGCGCTGCTTAACTTCGCAGCATGGATCGTTGTCTGGGGTTCGGATACGTCTGGCGTGAGGAAGACATTGTTCCAGTGCACGTCGAGATTGGTGTCGATGCGGAGGCGAGTCGAGGGCAGTTCGCCGAGTTCGACGACGATCGACTTCGGTTTGCCGGCGGGGATACCCATGTCTTCAACGATTGTGATCCAAGTGCCATCGGGCTTTTGCGCTTCGAGTTTCGGGAAGCGCAGTTGCTGATCGCGCGTTTGCGCGGATTGCAAGAACGTCGAGGCATCGGCCCAGTCGACCCAACCGTTGAGCACCAGCAGCGAGCGCTTGGGCGGAGCGACTCCAAAGTCGAAGACATTGCCGTCGCGTTTGGCGGACCACTTGGTGCGCGCGGCGTAGAGTTTGAAATCGGGGAACGGTGGGGCTTTAAATTTGTCGCTGACGTAAAGCGACTCGCCGATTGGATGATCGACTGTAAGAAGTTTCACTTGATCGAGATAGGCGACTTCGCTCAACTCTTCGGTGATGCGAATTTCGAACAGACCATCCTTTTCACGCAGCGCGGAGGCGGGGATCTGAATATGTTCGTCATGATCGACCGGAAAGTACTGGCCATCGCCGGACGATGCGCCGAGCGGGGCGACACCGAGAACGTCGGAGATGTATTCGAACTCGTGACCGTTCCAGGTCCAGATATGCGGGCACGATCCGGAGAGGCGCTGGGCTTCCTTGTACACGTAGGCCCTGTTAGCGGCCTGATGCACCTCGCCTTGAATGAGGCCATTGGGCCAAGTGATGCGAACGGTGTCGGCTTCCTTGGCCGCGCCAAGCGCAAACGTCAGCGGGGCGCCGGTGTAGAAACGCTTCTGGTAGAGGCGGCCGGCCTTGACTTCGACTTCGGCGGCGTAAGCGAGTTTGGGATTCTTGACGCCTTCGAGCTGCACGGTGATCCAGTTGCCGCGCGGCATTGTCGTGTTAAGGCGGCGAATTAGGGAGTTTCCGTTTGTGACCCACTGATCGACGCGGCCGTCACGGTCGATGTCGTCGGCCACGGCGTTGCGGAGTTCCTCCAAACGGCCGTCACCGTTGAAGTCGGCGGCGTCGGAGTAGTCACCGTGGATGGCGTACAGGCCCTTGTTTGCCAGGTCACGCGGCGGGACCAGCGTTCTGGCTTCGGCCTTCAGCGAAGTGAATTTGCCGCCGAGTTGATCGCGGTGAAGAATCGTTGTCCCGTCGGCGTAGTGGATGGCGACGTCGGTAGCTTTGGAGTCTGGCTCTTCCCGCAACGCGTAGCCGTATTGCGCCGCGCGTTGGGCAAAAGGCCAAGGCTGCATGTTGAAGCCACGGTCGCCTTCGTTGCGGAGAAGTTTCGATTGCGCACCGAGCAGGACTAGGTCGAGATCGTTGTCGTGATCGTAGTCGAGCCAGAACGCGGACGTGTAGTTAGTTTTGTCGAGTAGCCGCGCGGCGCCATTTTGATAGAGTTCCACGCCGCGAGTAGATAGAACGGCGAAGTCTTCCACGCCGTCGTTGTTGGCGTCACCAGCGGCGGCGGCGAAACCAGAAGCTTTCCAGCGAGTAGAGCCGTCGCGGTTCAGGACAACAACGCCGCTTTTCGAAGCGAGAAGCAGGCCGTTGGCGAGAACCTGCATGCGAGCTGAAGCGGGATCGATGACGAGTCCGGCGACGGGAAAGTCGCGAAACGTCGCAGCAGCCTTAGAGGGCGGCGCGGCGGGTTCGACTTCGTCGAAGATCTCCGAAAACCAGGACCATTCGAGGTCTTCGGGAACAGCTTCGCCTTCCTTCTCTTTCTTCAGGCGCTGGAAGATCTCAAGTTCTTTCTTGGCGTCTTCGGCCTTGCCGGATTGACGGAAGAGATTAAAGAGCTGAAAGTGCGGGCCGAAGAGGCGAGGGTCAAGTTCGGTTGTTTTCCGGAATGCGGCAATCGCGCCAGTAATGTCGCCATTCTGCTTGAGCAACACGCCGAGGTTATAGTGACCGGGAGGATCGTTCGGTGCGAGGACGACGAATCTGCGGATCTGTGCTAGGGCCTTGTCGGTCTCGCCGAACTTCTTCCACTGAATGCCGAGGTTGAACCAGGAGTGCGGAAGATCGGGCTTTTCTCTCTGCACTCGTTCGAGTTCGGCCATGCCTTCTTTTGTCGCGCCGGAGCGCAGCAACGCGAGGCCGTAGTTGAGGCGGTCCTTGGGATCGCGCGGATTCATCGCGACGGCCTTAGCGAATTCGGCGACGGCTTCTTTGTGCGTCGTTGGATTTTCGTAGAATGCTTTGCCGAGGTTGCGGATCGCGGCAAGGCGGTCGGCACTGGTCACGGCGGGTTGTGCGGCGGCGAGCCATGCGAAGGCAAAAAGGAAAAGGCGCGGGTACAAGCCCATTAATATGATTGTACCCGCGCCTTGTTGTTGACGTAGTTAACGGACGGGCATCATCACGGTGTTAGAGGCGACACTGTTGATCCGCAGTTGTACAGGGGCATTACCGGCAGCCACGTTGCGGGGCATCTGGAACAGCGTAATGTAGAAACCGGGTAGACCGGGAACGACTGTGCTTCCCGCGACGGTTGCTGTCTGCCCGCCGACGGTGAGCGTGACGCCTCCTAAGACAACGTTTGGAGCGACAGGAATCTCGCCGGTGGCGAGGGCGGGCGTCGTCTGGCCAAGGCCGGTGGAGAGAAGCGCTAGCGCTTCGCCCGCGCGGGCGGGAGCGTTGGGACGTACGAGCTCAAGATTATCGGCCCGGACAACGATTGCGCCCTCCGTGTCGAAGAACAGCGACGGCGCTTGCGCGGCGACGGTGGTCTTGACCGCCGCCGAGGATCCATTGACGGTCTTCACGACCACGTCCTGCTCGCCGACCGGTGTGTCGACCGGAACCATCGCGACGATATAGTCGGGCGGATTATTGGCGGCGATAGTGCCCATTGCCACGATCGGCGCGGCGCGGCCGGCTACGGTGACGCTAGTGCCGTTCACCGCCGACGGCATACGAAGAGCTTCATACCGCCAACATTGGCGCCAATCTTCATTAGATCGCGGCCGAAGATCGTGAATTGCCCCGCGGGCGCGATGGAGTTGTCGTTGACATCGCTGACGGCGGAAATGACGAGACTGACCTGAGGCGAACGTGTGTTCTCCGCGCCCAGTTGCGCGCGCACCGCGCCGCCCGCGTTGGCCATCGTGTGCAGGTTGATGTAGTGATTTTCCGGCGAAACGACGACGGAGTTGAGCGACGTCAACGCTTGACCGCCGCCGACGTTCACCGAGCGCGTAATGTTGCCGAAGCCAGTGGGGCTGTCGAACGCTGCGAGCGCGGAGTTGATGGTGACGCCACCGTTGACGCCAGCTTTGGCGTCGTGAATGTGCAGACCGGTAAAGCGGGTTTCGGCGGGGAAGCGGTGATTGACGTCGAATGTCGCGACACCGGCGACGATGGCGCCGTCTGGCCCGCGCAGCGCGTTGACGGTGAACGTCCCGACCGCGGCGGCTTCAAGACCGGTGATTGCGGGAACTTCGTTGGCGGGCGACATCGACACGGGGATGCTCATTGTTTCGGTGCGCGTGAGTTGCGAACGCATCACGCCGCCAGGGAAGCGGGTGGAGTGAATGTTGATGTAGAACGCTTCGGCGGCATCAAAAACGCCGTCGAGTGCGAGCGATGCCGGGGTCCCGGTAGGCACCTCGACACGGCGGGTGATGTTACCGCTACCGCTGGCTGCCGAGGCCACCGAATTCGCGCCGGCGGCGATGCCGGTGTTGATCAGAACCGGGCCATTGGCCGTCGCGAGGCCCTGATGAATGTGGAGGCCGGTGAACGTAGTGGGTTCCGGAACCGTATAGTCGACGCTAAAGGTCGCGGCGCCGCCAATGTAGCGAGCGTTGCTGTAAGCGCGAACGATTTCGACCGATCCCGTGGCAGTGCCGGAGAAGTCGTTGATGACGGGAACTTCTTTCGTTGGCAGCATGCGGCCCATGACGATGTGGCGTTCGGCGCGATGAAGCTGTCCGCGCAGGATGCCGCCGGCGTAAACGGTGGTGTGGAGATTGGCGTAGTATCCGGCCGCGT
>Ga0194128_10008827_pt1 | contig 12603 bp, 13 predicted proteins | sample TA2KigCa65mmetaG_FD_148650 | JGI IMG/M metagenome (GOLD analysis project Ga0194128, IMG submission 148650) | Freshwater microbial communities from Lake Tanganyika, Tanzania - TA2015037 Kigoma Deep Cast 65m | ecosystem: Environmental > Aquatic > Freshwater > Lake | place: Tanzania: Lake...
CGGCGGGGCGGCGGCCGCGGGGGCCACCGGCTCGGCCACCGCCGGCGGTCTCGACACCGCCGGCGCGACCTGTCCGGGGGCCGGGGGGTGCGGCGTCGGCGCGGGGATCCCACCGGTGGACCGAACGACCCGGTGGGCGGGGCGAGCCACCTCGGGCGCGACGGGCTTTGCCGCCGGCGCGGTAGGCGGCTCCGCGGAGACAGGCTTCTCGGGCTTTGGCTCCTCCACCACCGGAGCAGGCTCGATTCCCTTGGACTTCGCCAGGCGGCGGATGCGGTCGGCCGACGGCTCGTCGATGCTCGACGAGTGGCTCTTCACCCCGACCTTCAGCTCCTCGGCGAGCTCGAGCACCACCTGGTTCTCGACGCCGAGCTCTCGGGCGAGCTCGTAGACCCTGATCTTCTTGGGCAAGTCGTTCCCTGCTTCTCGCTACTTGTCGCTACCGTTCGATCTTCGCCCCGCACTCGGGGCTGCTCCGTACAGTCTCGCACGGAGCCCGTCCATCTCGTCGCCCGAGACCGAGCGCCGCAGCGCCCGGACGAGCGCCCCTCGCCTCGTCGCCGCCGCGAAGCACGCCGGCGCTCCGGCACAGAGCCACGCCCCACGGCCCGGCTCCGTCCGGCCGACCGCCAGGCTCCCGTCGGTGCGGGCCGCGATGCGGTCCATGCCCGACGGATCGCCCACGCGGCGACAGCCGACGCAGGTCCGCTGCGGCCTACGCCTCTGCCTGCCCGTCGATCCCCTCAACTTCCGGCGCGACCGCGCGGTCGGCCACGACCTCGTCCTCCTCGCCTTCGACGTGCATCGCGGCCTCCTCGGCCGGCCGGGTCTCGTCGGGCTCGCCACCGGGCTCCCCGATCTCGGCGTCGCCGGTCGGCGCCAGCCCAACCTCGGCTTCGATCTGGGCCTCGCCGGACGCGGGCGCACCCGTAGGGGCTGCGTAGCCGGCCTGGGCCGCGGAGATGGCCTCGCCGCCCTCCGCGGGCTGCCACACCAGCTCACCCGACTCGTTCTCGACCCACTCGCCCTCGGCGTACTCGACGCCCCCGCCCGACTCCTCCTCCGCGAGCTGGGTCTCGCTCTTGATGTCGACCCGCCAGCCGGACAGCCGCGCCGCGAGGCGGGCGTTCTGGCCCTCCTTGCCGATCGCGAGCGAGAGCTGGAAGTCCGGGACGATCACCTCCGCGGTCCAGGTGTCCCGGTGGATCCGCACCTCGCGGACCCGCGCCGGCGCGAGCGCCTTCATCACGAAGTCGGACGGGTCGTCGGTGTAAGGGACGATGTCGACCTTCTCGCCGCGCAGCTCGTTGACGACCATCCGCACCCGGCTGCCTCGAGCTCCGACACAGGCACCCACCGGGTCGACGTGGTGATCGTTGGACGCGACCGCGATCTTGGTGCGGTGCCCGGGCTCTCGCGCGACCGCCTTGAGCTCCACGACGTCGTCGAGCAGCTCCGGCACCTCGAGCTCGAAGAGCCGCTTCACCAGTCCCGGATGCGTGCGGCTCACCACGATCTGCGGGCCCTTCGCGGTCTTGCGGACCTCGACGATGTAGGCCTTGAGCCGGCTGCCGTGCTCGTAGCGCTCGTTCTGGACCTGTTCGGCCTGCGGGAGCAACGCCTCGACCTTGCCGAGATCCAGCAACGTGTAGCGCTGATCGGTCTGCTGGATGATCCCGGTGACGATGTCGCCCTCGCGGCCGGCGTACTCCTCGTACTTCATCTCGCGCTCGGCCTCGCGGATGCGCTGCAGGATCACCTGCTTCGCGGTCTGCGCAGCGATGCGGCCGAAGTCTTCGGGTGTGTCGTCCCACTCCTTGACGACGTGACCGTCCTCGTCGAGCTCCTGCGCGATCACCCGGATGTCGCCGGTCTCGATGTCGATCTCGACCAGCGCCTCCTCCGCGGCGTCGGGCACGCGCTTGTACGCGGTGACGAGTGCGTTCGCGAGGGCCTCGAGCATGATCTCTACCGAGATGCCCTTCTCGCGCTCGATCGTGTAAAGCGCCTCCATCATGTCGTTATTCATGGTCGCTCCACTTCGCATCGCGCTTCGAGGTGGACAGGCGCTGGCTCCGTTCCGCTTGGCTGTTCATGAGGTCGCCACTTCCTTCTTGGCGCGGCCGGGCTTCGAGCCTTTGCCGGGCTTCGGTGCGGGCCCCCAGGTGAAGACCGTCCGGGCCGACTCGATGCCGGCGAACGTCACCCGGCGCGGACCTTCGTCGGTGCAGATCTCGATGCCCCGCACGTCGGCCGCGGTCAACTCGCCGCGCACGCGTTCGACCTGGCCCTGCTCGTCGCGGACCTTGACGCTCACCGTGCTGCCCAACGCGCCCGCGAAGTGCTCCGGGCGACGCAGCGCGCGCTCGAGCCCGGGGCTCGAGACCTCGAGCGTGTAGGCGCCGCGCAGGACGTCGACGGCGTCGAGCGCGTCGGACACCTGCCGGGTCGCCTCCTCGATCGTGTCGAGGTCGAGCCCACCGAGCCGGTCCAGCACCACCTGGAGGGTCGGTCGCCCGCTCCCCCCGGTGAACGCCAGGTCGTAGACGGTGCAGCCGAGATCGGCGACGACCGGCTCGAGTCGGGCGCGGATGGCCTCGGTTCGGTCGGTCATGTCACCTCCTCGAATGGTCTGCGGCTCGAATGGTCTGCGGCTCGAATGGTCTGCGGCTTGCTCGTGCGAGCACCCGGCTCCAGTCAACAAAGAACGTGGGCACTGGGCCCACGCTGGCCTGGGCCCGGAGGCCCCACTCGGATCGAACGCCGACCGGGGCCGACCTTCGCCCGTCTCGAACGGACAGGAACCCGTGAAGGTTACCAGACCGTGGCGCAAGATTCTCGGCCCGCCTCGATACCGTCGTGGCCGTGGTGCCCTCACCGTTCGTCGAGCTCGACGTGTCTGGACATACCGTGAAGGTGACGAACCCGGACAAGGTGTTCTTCCCCCCCGCGGCGAGACCAAGCTCGACCGCGCCGGCTACTACGCGCGGTCGGTGAGGGCGCGCTGCGTGGCGCGCGGGAGCGACCCACCGTGCTGAGGCGGCATCCCGACGGGGCGACCGGCGAGCCCTTCTTCCAGAAGCCGGTCCCCGCCTCGCGCCCGGAGTGGAGCGAGACCGTCCGGGTCTCGTTCCCGAGCGGGCGATCCGCTGACGAGCTTCGCCCCGTCGACGTGGCCCACCTGGTCTGGGCGGCCAGCCTCGGCTGCCTGGATCTCAACCCGTGGCCGGTCCGGCGTGCCTACGTGGACCGTCCCGACGGGCTGGGCGTCGACCTCGACCCCCAGCCCGGGGTGCCCTACGCGCAGGTCCTCACGGCCGCCGGGTGCGTCCGCGAGGTGCTCGAGGACCACGCGCTCGTCGGGTACCCGAAGACGTCGGGCTCACGCGGCGGCACGTCAACGTCCGCATCGAGGCCCGCTGGGACTTGACCGAGGTCCGCCGGGCCGTACTGGCGATGTCGCGTGAGGTCGGCCGCCGCATGCCCGTCGTCGCGACGACCAAGTGGTGGAAGGAGGAGCGCGACGACCGGGTGTTCCTCGACTACAACCAGAACGCCCGCGACCGCACGGTGGGCAGCGCGTACTCGGTGCGCGCCAACCCGGAAGGCCAGGTGAGCTGCCCGCTCACCTGGGACGAGCTGATGGACGCCGACCCGGCCGACCTCACGATCGCGACGGTCCGCGCCCGGGTCGCCGAGGTCGGCGACCCGTCCAAACCCATCGACGACGTCGCGTTCCCGCTCGAGTCACTGCTCGAGCTCGCCGCGCGCGACGAGCGTGAAGGTCTCGGCGACGAGCGCTGGCCACCGCACTTCCGCAAGCAGGCGGGCGGAGGAGCCCGCGTGCATCCGAGCCGCGCGCGCAAGCCGCGCTGACGGCCAGACGACGAGCCGGCCTACGAGGTGGGGGTCAGGTCGCTCGCGGCGCTCGTGCCGAACACCTCGTGCAGCTCGAGCGGTACCGGCGCGTCGAGCTGCTCGTAGGTGCACGATGTCGGCTCGCGGTCGGGACACGAGCGTTGGAAGCGGGCCGTGTGGCAGGAGCGGTCGCCCTGGAGGTGCTCGTGGGTCACCTCCGCGACCTGCGCGACGCGCAGCGGCTCCCAGCTCATGTCCTTCTTCGCGTTCCAACGGCTCGGGGCGCCGGGCATGTGCTGACCGCTCCCCCCTCACCGTGGGCCGTCGGCTCGCCCCAGTCGGCCCACGGATGATCGGCGAGCGCGTCGGCGCACAGCAGCGCGAGTTCCTCCGCGAAGCGCGCTCGGGTCTTGGCGTCGAAGCTCGAAGCAACGCCTACGTGGTGAAGCACGGCGTCGGAGTCGTAGAGGCCGAGCAGGAGCGAGCCCACCCCCGCCCCGTCCTTGTGCACCCGGTAACCGGCGACGACGAAATCTGCGGTGCGCAAGTGCTTCACCTTCGCACAACTTCGCTCGCCCTCCCGACACTCGCCACGCGCGACCTTCGCGACAACGCCGAGGCCCGCGGATCACGGGTCAGCGGGGTGAGGTGCACGGGCGGATCAGCACCCCCGAGCATCGCTTCGAGTGCAGCGCCGCGCCTCGAACGGCAGTGTCCCCAGGTCTTGGTCGTCCACCGCAAGGACGTCGAACGCGACGAACGCGGCCGGCGTCTCCAGCGCCAGACGCTCCACCCGGCTCGCCGCAGGATGGACCCGCTGCGAGAGGAGATCGAAGTCGAGCCCATGGTCGGTCATGATCAGGATCTCGCCGTCGACCATCGCGCGCGCGGGCGGCGAGGCACGAAGCGGCTCGAGCAGTTAGGGGAAGTAGCGCGTCAGCAGCCGCTCGTTGCGGCTGCCCGGCTCCACGTCGTCGCCGTCGCGGAACACGATGCAGCGGAAACCATCCCACTTCGGCTCGTAGCACCATTGCTCCCCCACCGCCATCTCACGCGCGAGCTTGACCAGCATCGGCGCGACGGGCGGGCCGAACGGCAGACTCATCCGCTCCACGCGTCACGCGCCCCGACCGCGGCGCGCAGCTCCCCGGGCCCGACGGTGAGCACGTCGTCGGTGAGGGCGAGCTCGTTGCGCTCGCCCGATGCACGCACCTTCCGCTCGACGATGCCGCGAGCCAGGCCTTTCGCTCCGAGCGTGAGCTGGACCGGCATGCCGAGCAGGTCGGCGTCGGCGAACTTGACCCCGGGACTCGCGTCACGGTCGTCGTAGAGCACCTCGAGGCCGGCTCCACGCAGCGCGTCGTAGAGCGCGTCGGCCGTGCGGCGGACCTCGTCGGCGGCGTCGCCCTTTCCGGGCAGCACCACCAGGTGGACGTCGAAGGGAGCCAGCGCGGCCGGCCACGCGATGCCGTGCTCGTCGTGGTGCTCCTCGACCACCGCGGCCACCACGCGGCTGATGCCGATGCCGTAGCAACCCATCACCATGGGGTGCTGGTCGCCACGCTCGTCGGTGTAGAACGCGCCGAGTGCACGCGCGTACTTGGTGCCGAGTTGGAAGACCTGCCCGACTTCGATGCCCCGGTCGACCGAGAGCGGCCCGCTGCAGTTCGGGCAGGGGTCGCCCGAAACGATCGTGACAAGATCGGCCCACACGTCGACGCGGAAGTCGCGGTCGAGCCGCACGTGACGGACATGGTGGTCGACCTCGTTCGCACCAGTGATCCAGCCGCGCGGCGCGCGCACGGACGGGTCTGCGACCACGAGCACCGCTCCCTCGTAGCCGGGCCCGATGTAGCCCTTGGGCAACGCCGGGCGAGCCGCGAAGTCGTCGTCGGTGTAGAGCCGCGCCTTGCGGGGGGTGACGGCTCGCGCGAGCGCGAACTCGTTGACCTCCCGGTCGCCCGGGACCAGCGCGAGGCCGAGCTCGCCGTCGACGTCGAAGGCGATGCACTTCAGCAGCTCCGACGCTGCCGCGCCCAGGTGCTCGGCGACGCCGGCGATCCCTGGGAGCTGCGGAGTGTGAACCTTCTCGACAGGCGCCGCATCGGCGGCCGGGACGACCGCATGGTGCGCTGGGTGCTCCGCGCTGCGCCGCGCTACCTCGACGTTCGCCGCGTAGTCGCACTGCTTGCACCAGACGAAGTCGTCCTCGCCGACGGCCGCGACGGCCATGAACTCGTGATTCACGTCGCCGCCGATCTCACCCGCTTCACCCTCGACGGAACGGAAGGTAAGCCCGCAGCGCGTGAAGACCCGGTGGTACGCGTCGTACATCTCCTGGTAGCTGACGCCAAGACCTTCGACGTCGACGTCGAAGGAGTACGCGTCCTTCATGAGGAACTCACGGGCGCGCAGGAGGCCGAAGCGCGGGCGCAGCTCGTCGCGATACTTCCAGTTGACCTGGTAGAGGTTCACCGGCAGGTCCCGGTAGCTCGAGTACTCGGCCGCGACCGTCGTGGTGACGACCTCCTCGGCCGTCGGCGACAGGCAGAACCCGGTCTCCTTGCGGTCCTGGAGCCGGAACATGAGGGGTCCGTAGGCCGCATCGCGCCCGGAGCGCTCCCAGAGCTCGAGGGGCTGGGCGATCGGCAGGATCACCTCCTGGGCGCCGGCGGCGTCCATCTCCTCGCGCACGATCTGCTCCACCCGTCGCAGCACCCGGCTCCCGAGGGGCAGCCAGGAGTAGACGCCCGACGCCACCTTGCGGATGCAGCCGGCCCGGACGAGGAGGCGGTGGCTCTCGACCTCGGCGTCGGTGGGGTCGTCACGCAGCGTGCGCAAGAAGAGGGAGGTCATCCGCATATAGCGGCGGAGGCTACGCGACCGCCCTCCCCGACCCCCGCCCAATCGCTTCCTGAAAACCGAGTCCCGAGGTCGGAAAGATTCCTGACCTCGGGACTGGTATTTCGTCGAGGTTCCCGGTAGGGTGGACGCCGTGATCCGAGCCCACGGAGCGCCGAGCATCAGCCAGGGCCGCACCCCCCACGAGGTGCGCGACGAGCTGTGTCGGTCCACGGGCCACGGCGCCTCGCGATAGCGCGCCGGACCCACACCCAGTCCCCCGCCCGGGGACCGAGGCGCGCCTGTTTGTGTTGCGGCCCCCGGGATGCTCGAACCGACCCCCGACCGGAAGGCGCAAGGCCGATGGCCATCAACCTCGACGAGCTGCGAGCCCGGCCCCTCGACCCCGAAACAGCCGAGGAGATCGATCGCTTCGAGGCCGCGATCGAGGAGTACCTCGCAGGTGACCTCCCCGAGGACGTGTTCCGCGTGATGCGCCTCAACCAGGGTGTCTACGGCCAGCGGCAGGGCGGCACCAACCAGATGGTCCGGGTCAAGATCCCGCACGGTCGGGTCACACCCGACCAGCTCGAGATGCTCGGGTCGATCTCGGAGCTCTACTCGCGCGGTTGGGCCCACCTCACGACGCGCCAGAACGCGCAGTTCCACTTCGTCGAGCTGCGCCAGACGCCCGAGGTGCTCCGGCTGCTCGCGTCGGTCGGGCTCACCAGCCGCGAAGCCTGCGGCGACACGGTGCGCAACGTCGCGGGATGCCACCTCGCGGGTGCCTGCCCCTACGAGGTGCTCGACATCACCGCGTGGGCGCAGGCGACCACCGACCTCTTCCTGCGCAACCCGATCACACAGCGCATGCCGCGCAAGATCAAGATCAACTTCTCGGGCTGCGCGACCGACTGCGGCCAGGCGATGTTCAACGACGTCGGCGTGATCGCGGTGGCGCGGCCCCGCGCCGACGGCAGCACCGAGGCCGGCTTCAAGATCGTGATGGCCGGCGGGCTCGGAGCGAACCCCCACCCCGCGCTCGCCCTCGAGGAGTTCACCTCGCGTGAAGAGCTCCTACCCACCATCGAGGCGATCCTGCGCACGTTCGACCACTACGGCAACCGTGACAACAAGCTGCGAGCCCGCATGAAGTGGCTCGTGGACACGATGGGCATCGACGAGCTGCGGGAGCGGGTCTTCAAGGAGCGCAAGTTCCTGCGCGCGTCGGCGACCTACCCGGACGGGCTGCCCACTGCGGTGCTCGACGCCGGTGACGCGCCTGCCGGGATGGGCACCCAGGTCGCCGCGGACGGCGGCGTGCCGGTCGAGCTCTCCGGTCTCGACGAGGCGCGCCGCTGGGGAGTCGCCAACGTCGTGCGCGGCCGAGCGAACGGCACGGTCAGCGCGTATGCGCACGCCAAGCTCGGCGACATCACCGGCGAGCAGTTCCGACAGCTCGCCGATATCCAGCGCGACTTCGGCGTCGAGGTGCGCATCACCAACCGACAGAACTTTGTGCTGCGCGGTCTCTCCGAGGACCAGCTCACGGACCTGCACCCCCGTCTCGCCGCAGCCGACATGCACCGCCCCGGAGCGGAGCTCGCGCGCGACGTCGTGAGCTGCCCCGGTGCCGACACCTGCAACCTCGCCGTCACCCAGAGCCGCGGGCTTGCCGCCGACATCGACCGCGCGCTCGACGAAGCCGGGCTCGCGGAGATCGGCGGCGTGCGGGTCAACATCTCCGGTTGCACCAACTCGTGCGGCCAGCACCACATCGCCGACATCGGCTTCATGGGCTTCGAGCGGCGCGCCCACGGCCGCGCGGCTCCTGGCTACCAGATGCTGCTCGGCGGCCAGGTGGGCCAGATGGAGATCACCTTCGGTCAGAAGGCCACCAAGGTCCCCGCCAAGACCGCTTCCGAAGCCGTCGTGCGAGTCGTCGGCCGGTTCGCCGGCGAACGCGAAGCCGGCGAGACGTTCGCGGACTGGCTGGCGCGTGCCGGCGGCGCCGAGGCGGTGGGCCGGACGCTCGCCGACCTCGACGAGTTCCCCACCCCGCAGGACCAGCCCGACTTCTACGTCGACTTCGACGAGACCGGGCCCTACGTGAGCCAGGTCGGCGAAAGCGAGTGCGCGACGTGACCTCCACGAGGACAAGGGCAACCATCGACGTCGACACCGCGGCCGAGGCCGCGGCACAGAAGGTGCCCGACCTCGCCGAGCTCGCCGAGGTCTCGCGCACGTTCGAGCGCCGTCCCGCGTCGGCGATCGTCGCATGGGCCTACGACCGCTTCGGCGACGACCTCGTGCTCGCGGCCTCGTTCCAGGACTGCGTCCTGATCGACATCGTGTACAAGACCGTGCCCGACGTGGAGGTCGCGTTCCTCGACACCCAGTACCACTTCGCCGAGACGCTCTGGTACGTCGAGCAGGTCCGCCGCCGCTACGGACTCAACCTCCGCGTGATCACACCCGACACCACACCGGACGACCTCTGGCACAACGATCCCGACGCCTGCTGTCGGGTCCGCAAGGTGGAGCCGCTGAACCGGGCGCTCGCCGGCAAGGCCGCGTGGATGAGCGGCGTGCGCCGCGACGAGAACCCGGCGCGCGCACACACTCCGCTCGTCGCCTTCGACGTTGCCCGCCGGATCGTAAAGGTGAACCCCATCGCGACCTGGACCGAGGCCGACGTGGCCGGGTACGTGGCCGACCACGACCTGCCGGCGCACCCCCTCTCCGAGCGCGGCTACACGTCGATCGGCTGCTGGCCGTGCACGCGGCCCGTCACCGAAGGCGAGGCATCCCGCGCCGGCCGCTGGACCGGCCTCGACAAGACCGAGTGCGGCCTGCACCTTTGATTCGCTGAGCGGCCGAATCTGAGCGGCGCCGACAGCGCTTCCGCTCGGTCACCTCAGGCCGATGCTCAGGCTCGAATCATGCGGAGTCCGGGCCGCTCAGCCGGGAGCGGGTCGGCGGGAATGCCAGGGGGCGGCCTGCTCGAGTTGGGACGCCAGGCGGAACAGCACGTCCTCGCGCCCGAAGCGTGCAACCAGCTGCACCCCGATCGGCAGACCGTCTCCGCTCATGTGGAGCGGCAACGAGACCGCGGGCTGGCCCGTCGCGTTGAATGGCAACGTGAAGGTGATCAGCTCACCGAGCCGCATCAGCTGTGCGAACGGGTCGCCCGCCCCCGGCGCGAGCTCGCCGAGCGGCAACGCTGGCTCGGGCGCCGTCGGGAGCAGCAGCACGTCGAAGTCCGCGAACCACCGGGCGACGCCGCGTGCATACCCGTGGAGCGCCTCGACGCCACCGAGGTACGCGGCAGCCGACACGCCATCTGCCATCTCGACCAGCAAGGCGTTCGCGGGTTCGAGCTCGTCGAGCGCAATCGGCCGCCCGAGCCGCGCGCTCCACCGGTTGACCTCGCGCGCGACGAATGCGCCCCAGCACGCACCCACCGCCTCACCGAGTCGAGGATCGTCGAGCGCGGTGACGGGGTCGGGCGTGACGTCGTGTCCCAACGATTCGAGGAGCGCCGCGGTGGCGTGCACGGATTCGACGACGCCGGGATGTGACGCGCCGGCTCCGTTGGTCCGGGCCGTGCGGAACCCGATGCGGAGGCGACCGGGCTCGGCACCGACCTCGTCGCGGTAGGGGCGGGTCGGCGCGGCGATCTCGTAGGGATCGCCGATGCCGGGGCCGCGTATCACGTCGAGGATCGCGGCGCTGTCGCGAACGGACCGTGTGAGCACGTGCTCGTGGGTGGTCGGACCCCACAGCTCGCCGAAGTCGGGACCGAGCGTGCTGCGAGCACGCGTCGGCTTGAGGCCGACGAGTCCGCACATCGATGCTGGGAAGCGGATCGATCCGCCCATGTCGTTGCCGTGGGCCGCCGCGACCATTCCCGAGGCCACGGCCGCGGCCGCTCCCCCGCTCGACCCGCCGGTGGAACGGGACGTGTCCCACGGGTTGCGCGTCGGACCGTACGCGAGCGGCTCCGTCGTGACGCTGCTGGCCATCTCGGGCGTGTTGGTGCGGCCCACGAACACGAAGCCGGCGCGCCGGAACCGCTCGGCCAACCAGGTGTCGGTCGCCTCCGTCCAGCCGGCGTCCCGAAGCGCGCGCATCCCGAAGTGGTACGGCTCGCCCGCGGTGTGGCACACCGCGTCCTTCACCAGGAAGGGGACACCCTGGAAGGGTCCCGGCGCGGGACCCTCAATGGCTGCCTCGACGGCGCGTTCGAAGCTCGGGTGGATCACCGCGTTCAGCGTCGGGTTCGACGCCTCGATGCGAGCGATGGCTGCTTCGACGAGCTCGACCGGCTTCGCCTCGCCCCGCCGGACCAGATCTGCCTGGTCGATCGCGTCCAGCCACTCCTCAGACATGGGCCGTCTCCTCCATCAGTCGTCCGTCCCGACACTGGGTCACTGCGGCTCCAGCACGAACAGGCGGTGGCGACCGACGTGCTCGCGCGGCCGCGTGGGATCGGGCAGTGCCCGCAACGCCTCCACCATCGGTCGCGCGCATCGGTCGTAGGTCTCGTCGTCGACGTCGAGGAGCGCAACGCGGAGACGGGCTTCCGTGCGGTCGGCGATCGCGGCCGGCGAGTCCGCCCATCGTTCCTCGTCGGTGAGGTCCTCCGCCACGATCGTCCAGCCGGCGGCGCTTGCGATCGGCTCGAGTCGCTCGCGCACGTCGGCCCGGCCGCGGATCTCCTCGGTCAGGTCGCGCATCACGGCGTCCATGTCTTGCGCGCTCACCTCGCCGCGCGCGGAGACGAGGAGCAGGCGGCCATCGCCGCGCACCACCCTCCGGCACTCCCGCAGCATCGCGGCCGGGTCGCCGACCAGGTGCAGCACCCACGACGCCACCAGCGTGGCAACGGCTGCGTCCGGGACGGAGAGCTGCTGCACGTCGGCGACGCCGACACAGGGGCCGAGGCGCTCACGCGCGACGGCGAGCATCGCCGGCGCGAGGTCCAGGCCCACGACCGCGCGGCCGAGCTGGCCACGCAGGGCGACGGCGATCGCCCCGGTGCCGACACCGACCTCGAGGACCGGACCGTTCGGCGCACACCAACGGGCCAGAGCCGGGGCGAAGGCGACGCCCCGGGCCAGCCCACCACGGGTCGCGTCGTAGCAGTGGGCGAGGCGGTCGAAGGAGATCGAGGCGTCCGCGGTCACGGTGTCATCATGGCCCGATGCCCGTGCACGAGGTGGCCGCAACCGGTTTCGACCGGGAGGCCACCGTGTACGAGCGGGCCCGCCCCGGGTACCCGCCCGACGCCGTCGCGTGGCTGGCCGGGCACCTGTGGATCGGCCCAGCCGGGCGGCTCGGCCTGGTGTGGAACGCCCGTGACCGCTCGGTGGACTACGTCGACCGGCTCTGGTCGATCATGGACCAGGTCGAGAGGCGCGCGCCGTGGCGCGAGCACGAGGAGTGGCACGAGTCCGCGTTCACCGAGACGCCCTGGTTCGGCCCGCTGCACGAGGCGACGTTCCACCACGAGCAGACGTTGACCGTCGACGACGTCGTGGCCCGCTTCCAGTCGGTCAGCCACGTCGCGGTGCTGCCCGCCGCCGAGCGCGACGCGGTGCTGGCCGAGGTCCGCCAGGTCCTCGCCACCCACCCCGACACGCGCGGCGTCGACACGATCGCCATCCCCTACCGGGTCGACGCCTACTGGTGCAAGCGGGCACCGCGGTGAGTCTTCGAGCGAGGGTCGCGCTCGGCGCCGGGCGCGCCGCGGGCTGGGCGTCGCGGGTCACCGGGCGCGGTGCGGGGACGCAGGTCAGCGGGCGGGTGATGCTCGCGATCGCGCCCGACCTGCTCGAACAGGTCGGCAGTGGCCGGCGGTGCGCGATCGTGTCCGCGACGAACGGCAAGACGACCACGACC
>Ga0194128_10008839_pt1 | contig 12592 bp, 15 predicted proteins | sample TA2KigCa65mmetaG_FD_148650 | JGI IMG/M metagenome (GOLD analysis project Ga0194128, IMG submission 148650) | Freshwater microbial communities from Lake Tanganyika, Tanzania - TA2015037 Kigoma Deep Cast 65m | ecosystem: Environmental > Aquatic > Freshwater > Lake | place: Tanzania: Lake...
CTCGGGGTGGACTCGTGCGCGCTGCTCGCGGACGACCTCGAGCGCGCGCGCGACCTCGGCGCGGGATCGACCGCGATCGTCGCGGAGCGCCGGTCGGCATTGCGCGCCGCGGAACGCTCGCGGCGCCTCGAGGCCGCGGCGCAGGTCGAAGGCAAGCTCATGCTCACGCTCGTGCTCTGTCACCTGCCGGCGCTCATCCTCCTCGTCGTCATCCCGCTGTTCCTCGGGCTCCTGGACGGCCTTGTCGGCTAGATACAATGCCTGCAGAACAGGCGCGGGTGCCGCGCAGGGGAAGTGAACAGAGTGCCCTTCAACCTCGGTGGTGGCGAGCTCGTCTTCGTCCTCGTCATCGTCCTCATCGTCTTCGGGGCGGGAAAGCTCCCCGACGTGCTCGGCCAGCTCGGCCGCGGCGTGAAGACCTTCCGCGAGGAAGCGACCGGCGAGAACAAGCCGGCGGCGACCACGACCACCGACACCACGAAACCGAGCTAACCATCCGGTGAGGGCACGCGCCCTCCGCACGGTCAGCGTCGTCGGCCGGCACGACAGCGGCAAGACGACGTTCCTGCTCGCCCTGCTCCCGCTCCTCGTCAGCCGCGGACTCCGGGTCGGCTGCCTGAAGCACGCGCACGCCGGCTTCGAGGTCGACCACGAGGGGAAGGACAGCTACCGCATGCGGCGCACGGGCGTCGTGCAGACGATCGTCACCGGCGGCGGGCAGACCGCGGTGATCGACGACGCGGGCGAGCCCCAGGTCGCCAAGGTGATCGAGCGGTACGCGCGCGAGGACCTCGACCTCCTCGTCATCGAGGGCTACAAGCGCGAGCCGCTCCCGAAGGTCGAGGTCGCCCGCGCGGCGGTCGCGCGCGGCGGGCTCGTGTGCGCGGACGACCCGCTGCTCATCGGCGTCGTCGCGGACTTCGCGCCGCCGCGCCGTGACGTGCCGCTCTTCGCGCTGGACGACCACGTGGGCGTCGCGGACCTCATCTGGACGCGCGTGCTCGGCCGGGGTCCGGCCGCGGCGCGATGAGTGTGTCGGCCGCGGTCATGGCGGGCGGACGGAGCCGCCGCATGGGCCGCGACAAGGCCTGGATCGACCTCGGCGACGGACGGCCGATCGTGCGGCACGTCGTCGACGTCGTGAGCGGGGTCGCGGACGACGTCCTCATCGTCGCGAACGACGAGCGCTACGCCACGCTGGGCCCGCGGGTGGTCCCCGACGCGCACCCCGGCACCGGCGTGCTCGGCGGGATCGCCACCGGCGTCGCCGCGGCGGCGCACGAGCGCGTGCTCGTCGTCGCCTGCGACATGCCGTTCCTGCTGCCGCGGATGCTCCGCTTCCTGGCGGAGCAGGCGGACGGCTACGACGCCGTCGTGCCGCGCGTGGGGGGCGAATATGAGACCCTGCACGCCCTGTACACGAAGGCCTGCCTGCCGGCGATGCGGCGCGCTCTCGAGGCCGGCGAGCGCCGCGTCATCTCGTTCTTCGGCGACGTGCGCGTGCGCGCGGTCGACGCGGATGAGCTCCGGCCGCTCGACCTCGACCTGCGCAGCTTCACGAACGTGAACACGCCCGAGGAGCTCGCGGCCCTCCGGGACCGATCGTGACCTTCGACCTCTCGCGGGTGCCCGAGGCCACCGCCGAGAAGCCCGTGATCTACGAGCAGACCATCTTCAGCCGCGAGTTCCGCGGCGGTCTCTACGTGCTGCGTCGCGGCGCGGACGACCCCCAGCAGCCGCACGCCGAGGACGAGGCCTACTACGTGATCGGCGGGCGCGCGACGTTCGAGCGCGACGGCGCGCGCGGCGCGGTCGGTCCGGGATCGGCCATCCTCGTCCCGGCGGGCGTGCCGCACCGCTTCGTCGACATCACAGAGGACATCACGCTGTTCGTCCTGTTCGCGCGGCGGCCCTAGCCCGCACGGCCTCCGCGCGGCGGTGCCGCGCGATGTCGCAGTGCGGCCGCTGCTGCCGCTCGTCGGGGTCGTCGTCGCGGCAGTCGTACACGCGGCAGTGCTCGGGGCGCCGGTCGTACACGGTGCACGCGAGGTGCGCGACGTCGAAGCCCTGGCACTCGAGCATCGGCTGGCGCCCGTCCTCGCGGGGGTACCAGCCGACCACCTTCACGTCGGTGCCCGCGGCGCGGTACAGCGGGCGCGCGTGGGCGAGCGAGAACCAGCCGTCGTCGTCCTCCATGAACTGGCGGCGGCAGCACGGGGCCTCGCAGGACGCGCAGTCCGGGTACGAGGCGGTCACCGGACGCACCAGCGCATCGGCTGTGCCACGATCTGCTCCTCACCGATGGACGCTCACGCCTTCGCCGCGCTCGTCGCGCGGCACGTGAAGGAACGCTACGAGATGGATCCGGTCGCCGCGACCGCGGCCGGGATCCACGACCACGACCACCGCCTGCCGGACACGACCGGCCCCGGCTTCGGCGACCGCAACGCCTTCGTCGACCGCTGGATGGCGGAGCTCGAGGCGGTGCCGCCGCAGGACCTCGGGCCGCTCGAGCGCACCGACCGCGCCCTCCTCCTCGCCGACCTTCGCGGGCAGCGGGCCGTGCGCGACTTCGCGCGCTGGCGCCGCGACCCCGGCATGTACTCGAACATCGTCATCCGCGCCGCGTATTACCAGCTCATCCGCGAGACGCTCATCCTCGACGAGCGCCTCGGGCGCACCGCCGAGCGCCTCGGCCACAGCGGCGACGTCCTCGCGTCGGCGCGCGAGAACATCGACCCCGACCTCGTGCCGCCGGTGTGGGTGGTCACGGCGGGGGAGCAGGCCGCGGCGGGGGCGACGTTCGTCCGCGCGGTGCTGCCGTCCATGGCCCCCGAGGGCTCGCGGGCGAAGCGCGACCTGCTCACCGCGGGGAAGCACGCGGGCGACGCCCTCGACGCGTACGCGTCCTGGCTGCGCGACGACCTCATGCGCCGCGCGCGCGGGACGTGGGCCGTCGGGCCCGACGTCTTCGAGGCGCTCCTGCGCGACCGCGAGCTGACCGACCACGACCGCGTGTCGCTCCAGAGGTTCGGCGAGGACCTGTACCGCGAGACCGAGGCGCGGCTCGCCGAGGCCGCCCTCGCGCTCGGGGACAGCGACTGGCGCGCGAGCGTCGCGCGCATCCGCGCCGACCACCCCTCGGAGGACGAGCTCGTCGAGGCGTACCGCACGGAGATGGAGCGCTCGCGCGAGGCCGCGCGCCGGGCGGACCTCGCGACGTTCCCCGAGCGCGAGGAGCTCGTCGTCGAGGCGATGCCCGCCTTCGCGCGCCCGACCGCGCCGTACGCGCTGTACGTCGGCGCCGGCGCGTTCGAGCCGCATCGCCGCGGGCGGTTCTGGGTGACGCTCCCGCCGGCGACCGACCCCCCGAACGTGCGCGAGGAGCGCCTCCAGGGGCACCCGCGCGCGGGGATCCCGGTCATCGCGTGCCACGAGGGGTACCCCGGGCACCACATGCAGCTCACGCTCGCGGCGGACCACCCCTCGCTCGCGCGCAAGGCGGTGCGCTCGAACGTCTTCATCGAGGGGTGGGGGCTGTACATCGAGGAGCTCATGACCCAGCTCGGCCACCTCTCCTCGGCCGAGACGCGGCTCCTGCGCCTGCAGGACGTCCTGTGGCGAGCCGCGCGCGTCGTCGTCGACGTGGGCCTCGCGACGGGCACGATGTCCTTCGAGCAGGCGGTGCGCTTCATGGTCGACGGCCCCAAGCTCGAGCGCCCGAACGCGATCGCCGAGGTGCGGCGCTACACGTACGACCCGCTGCAGCCGTCCTCGTACGCGCTCGGGCGCGCCGCGATCCTCGAGCTGCGCGACCGCGCGAAGCGCCGCGGGTTCGGGATGAAGCAGTTCCACGACACGCTGCTCGCGGCGGGGTCGCTCCCGCCGAAGCTCCTCGCGATCGAGGCCGGCATCCCCGACTAGCGGGTCAGTCCGTCTCCCGCGGGACGAGGCCGTACTTCTTGCCGATGGCGAGGATCGGGTCGTTCACGCTCGTGAACCAGCCGGTGATGGCCTTGCCCTTCATGTCGCTGCTGTCGATGGAGGTCACCTCGAACACCGCGAAGCCGAGGATGTCGACGTAGTCGGTCGTGCCACCCTCGGTGACGCTCACGGCCGTCCGGAACTTCAGCGGCCGGGTGGCCTTCGCGCCGTTCTGGTCCGCGCCGTAGGCGCGGACCCACCCGGCGTACGTGGTGTTGTTGGAGGCCGCGCTGGCCTGGACGGTCAGCGTCCGGGTCCCGGTGAGGCTCGTCACCTACTCGGTCTGGGTCCCCGGCGACGCGCTGCCGAGGAAGCGCGTGAGCGTCGTGCTGCCGTTCTTCGGGCACTGCTCGATCGCGAGCGCGATGGGGTAGCTGCTGCTCGGCGACGACCACTGGTTCTGGCCGGTCCCGTCGGTGACACGGACGGTGTACGTCGCGCTCGTGCCGACCGAGGCGACGTTCGCGTAGGTGTCGGACGTGTCGATGTAGAACTGCTTCTTCTGGTCGGCGATGTTCGCCGTCGTCATGTTCACCTGCTCGCGGCCGGTGTACGGCGCGCTCGAGATGCCCTTCTCGAACACGACGTAGATGCCCTTCGGGGCGTTCGTCGTCGTGATCCCCGACCAGGTCTGGGTGCAGGACGCCGCCGTGTCGTTCGGGGTGGGGTTCGACGTGTCGCCGCAAGTGGGGCGCGAGGCGCCCTGCGTGATCGTGCCGTCGTACAGCTGCGCGAGGAGCTCGTCGCCCACCTTGTAGCGCTGGCCGATCGGGCCGATGAAGATGCCGGCGCGATGTGGCCGCGGAACGAGCTGTCGTTCGTCGCCTTCCGGCTCGCGCCGAAGAGGACGAACCCGCGCCCCTACGACGTCTAGCTCGCGGCCGTGCAGCCCGCGTCGCTCGCGGCCGTGCACCGGTAGTCCTGTCCCTCGGCATCGTGTGGTGGATGAAGTTCGACGTGTCGCCGTTGCCGGGCCCCGGCCCGTTCGAGTACTTGGGGACGACGACCGGCACCATCCTCGCCGGCCGCGAACCGCCGGGAGCCGCTACGGAGCGAGGTCACGAACGTTGAACGCTATCGGGTCGCGACCCCGATCCGGTCCTAGCACGTTCGCGCTATGCCGGTGTGGCCACCCGGCCGGGACTGAGGACCGCCGACATGACCGCGAGGGCGGCGTCGACCTCGGCGCGGGTGACGTCGTTGTGCGTGACCATCCGCAGCCGCGGGGAGTTGCCGAGGTAGCGCGAGATGCGCAGGCCCCGCTCGGCGCACGACCGCTGGAACACGCCCGCATCCATCCGCGCGGGGTCGAGCTCGAACGAGACGATGTTCGTGACGACGCGCCGGGGGTCGATGCGGACAGCGGGGATGTGCGCGAGCCCCTCGGCGAGCGCCCGGGCATTGGCGTGGTCCTCCGCGAGCCGCTCGCGCATCGTCTCGAGCGCGACGAGCGCCGCCGCCGCGATGACGCCCGCCTGGCGCATCGCGCCGCCGAGCAGCTTGCGGACCTTGCGCGCCCTCGCGATGGTCTCCGCGTCGCCGCAGAGGATCGAGCCGACCGGCGCGGACAGGCCCTTCGAGAAGCAGAACTGCACGGTGTCGACGGGCGCGGTCAGATCGCGCGCGTCCACGCCGAGCGCGACCGCGGCGTTGAAGATGCGCGCGCCGTCGAGGTGCACGCGGACGCCGCGGGAATGCGCGAGGTCGCACGCGGCGCGCGTCTCCTCGGGCGTCAGGACGGAGCCGCCGCAGTTGTTGTGCGAGTTCTCGAGGCAGAGGAGCGCCGTGCGCGGGAACGGCCCGCTCGTCGGGCGGATCGCGGCCTCGATGTCGGCGAGCGCGGGCATCCCGTCCCGGTTCGGGACGATGCGGCCGTGCAGCGACCCCAGCGTCGCGAAGGCGCCCATCTCGTTCTGGTAGATGTGCGCGAGGTCGCCGAGGATGACCTCGTCGCCGCGCTGCGTCTGCGAGAGGAGGCCGCAGAGATTGCCGAGCATCCCGCTCGCGACGTACACCGCCGCGGCCTTGCCGACGACCTCCGCCGAGCGCTCCTCGAGGCGGTCCACCGTCGGATCCTCGCCGTACTGGTCGTCGCCGACCTCGGCGTCGGCCATCGCCCGGCGCATCGCCGGGGTGGGCTTCGTGAACGTGTCGCTGCGGAACTCGAGCACGCGCATCCGATCAGTATGACGGGGATGACGACGATCGCCGTCCTCGGCTGGTTCCCCTCGATGCCCGAGGACCTCGCGCGCCACCTGCCCGACGACCGCGTCGTGCGGTTCGACCGGCGCGGGCCGTTCGACGAGGCCGCCGAGATCGAGGTCGCGCTCGGCGCGCCCGCGGGCGAGCTCATCGGCGAGTTCCTCGCGCACGCCCCGAGGCTGCGGTGGCTGCACACGATGTCGGCGGGGGTGGAGCGCTTCCTCGTCCCGGAGCTCGTCGGCCGCAGCGGGTTCACGCTGACGAACAACAGCGGCCCGTACGACGTACCCATCGCGGAGTTCGTCCTCGGCGCGATGCTCGCCGCCGCCAAGCGGCTGCCCGAGCACCTGCGCTCGCAGCGGCGCGGGCGCTGGGACAAGGAGGGCCAGGGGACGGAGCTGCGCGGGTCCACGGTCGTCGTCCTCGGCCTCGGGAGCATCGGCGGGGAGGTCGCGCGCCTCGCGCACGCCTTCGGCATGCGCGTCGTCGGGGTCCGCCGCCGGCTCGGCCTGCCGGCCGTTCCGGGTGTGGACGAGGTGATCCCGCCCGAGCGGCTCGCCGACGCCGTCGCCGGGGCCGACTTCCTCGCGATCACCGCGCCGCTCACGCCGGCGACGCGCGGGCTCGTCTCGCGCGAGGTCATCGCGCGCATGCGGCCGGGCGCGTGGATCGTGAACATCGCCCGCGGCGCCATCGTCGACGAGGCCGCGCTCCTTGAGGCCCTGCGGGAGAAGCGCATCGGAGGCGCGGCCATCGACGCCTGGTGGACGGAGCCGCTGCCGGCCGACAGCGAGTGGTGGAGGCTCGAGGACGTCATCGCGACGCCGCACGTCTCGCACTCGTCGCCGCGCGTGCGCGAGCGCACCATGGCCCTCTTCATCGAGAACCTGCGCCGCTGGAAGGCGGGCGAGCCGCTCCTGAACGTCGTCGACGTCCGGGCGGGCTACTGATGCAGGTCGTGCGCGGCCGGCTCGCGCGGCGGACCGTCGGCTTCACGGAGAGCGTCATCCGCGAGATGACCCGCCTCTGCGCCCAGCGCGGCGGGATCAACCTCGCGCAGGGCTTCCCGGACTTCAGCGCGCCGGCGGAGATCAAGGAGGCGGCGAAGCGGGCGATCGACGCGGACGTCAACCAGTACGCCATCACCTGGGGCGCGCCGTCGCTCCGCCGGGCGCTCGCGGCCTCGTACGGCGACCTCTACGGCATGGCGGTCGACCCCGAGACGATGCTCACGGTCACGTGCGGCGCGACCGAGGCGATGATCTCGACGCTCCTCGCGATCGTCGACCCGGGCGACGAGGTCGTCGTGCTCGAGCCCTTCTACGAGAACTACGGGCCGGACGCGGCGATATGCGGCGCGGTGCCCGTGTACGTCCCGCTGCGACCGCCGGAGGACGCGTTCGACCCCGACGAGCTCCGCCGCGCCTTCGGCCCGAAGACGAAGGCGATCATCGTGAACACGCCGAACAACCCCACCGGCCGCGTGCTCACCAGCGCCGAGCTCGAGGTCATCGCCGACCTGTGCCGCGAGCACGACGCGGTCGCCATCACCGACGAGATCTACGAGCACATCCGCTACGACGGCGAGCACATCCCGATCGCGACGCTCCCGGGCATGGCCGAGCGCACGGTGACGATCTCCGGCGCGAGCAAGACCTTCTCGGTGACGGGATGGCGCGTGGGGTGGATCGTCGCGCCGGCCGAGCTGACCGGCGGGATCCGCAAGGTGCACGACTTCGTCACCGTCGGCGCGCCGGCGCCGCTGCAGGAGGCCATCGCCGCCGCGCTCGCGATGGGCCCGGCGTACCGCGAGAAGCTCGCCCGCGAGTACCGCGCGCGGCGCGACCTGCTCCACGGCGCGCTCACCGAGGCCGGCTTCGCGCCGCGCCTCCCCGAGGGCGCGTACTACGTCCTCTGTGACATCTCGCGCTTCGGCTTCGACGACGACACGGCGTTCGCGCACTGGCTCGTGCGCGAGGTGGGCGTCGCGGGCGTGCCCGGCTCCTCCTTCTACTCGCGGCGCGAGCTGGGCAAGCACCTCATCCGGTTCACGTTCTGCAAGACGGAGGGCTTGCTGCGCGAGGCGGGGGAGCGCCTCCGGCGGACGGAGGAGCTCGTCCGGTCTACTCGGTGAAGACGGCCTCGCCCGCGGCGCGCGACCGCTCGAGCGCGAGGTAGAGCGCGACGCGGTCGGGCGGGTTCGCGACGGTGGTCGGGACGGTGCTGCTCGCGCTCAGCTGCTGCTGCACGCTCTGCGCCTCTTGGTCCCGGCCGAGCGCGCGGAGCGCCGCGGGGTAGCTCGACCGCAGCGTGGACACACCCTGGGCCGACCCGAGCGCGAGGCCCTTCTCGAACGCGGCGACGGCCTCGGCGAAGAGGCCGTTCTGGTACGAGGCCTCGCCGTACGTGAGCCACGACTGCGCGTCGCCGCGCTGCAGCGCCTCGCCCTTGGCGCGGTCGTAGAAGCGCTGGCGCATGCCGCGGTCGCTCCAGTCCGGACCCACGATCGTGCGCAGCAGCGGCTCGTCCTCGGGCTTGTACACCACCATCCAGCGGTAGCTGAAGGGCTGCCAGTTGCGGTCGAACCACTCGTACGACAGGCCGACGCCGCGCCCGAGCATCGAGTCGTTCACGTAGAACATGCCCTTCGCGTCGTCGTACCCCGCGACGGTGCGCCAGTGCCCGATGCGCGAGATCCAGGGGTCCTGCATCCACTGCGTGACCATCGGCGCGAAGCCGTTGCTGATGAGCACCTTCATGAGCTCGTGCGTGCCGTTGGTGCGCCACTGCATCCGCAGGTCGAAGCGGTCCTGCACCCACGGTCCCACGGGCGCCGGGCCCATGCCGCGGGCCCAGTCCGGACCGCGCAGCGCGAGGCGCGCGGTCTCCTGATCGATCTCGACGCCCATCGTCGAGAGCGCCATGACAACGGCGGCCGGTCCGCAGTTGTTCAGGCTCTGCCAGATGTGCTTCATCGGCGCGGTCGAGGCCGCCGGCAGCGTCGGCTTCGCGACCACGGCGGGCTCGGCCGGAGATACGGCCTTCTGCATGAGCTGCTCGGTGGGCGTCTGGCCGTGGAACGCGACCGGCTGCGCGGCGAGCGCGCCCCCGGCGCCGTCCGGGTGCCGCGTGACGACATCGGGCGCGACGGCGACGCCGCTGCGCGCCACGAGGCCGCAGCTGGAGAGCACGAGGGCCATCCCGAGCGCGCGCGCGGCGGTGCGGACGGCGGCCCTCATCTCCACTGCGTCGCATCTTACAGACGCGGCGGCCCGCGGGCCACGTTCGGACTACGATCCGGTCATGTACCGGGGCCTCCTCACCCGGGGCCGTCTCGCGGAGCATCCCGTATGGCGCAGCGCCCTCGCCGCCGGCGACCTCACCGCGCGGCTCGTCCTGCCGGTGATCGTGTCGGACGCGGTGGAGGACCGCGAGCGCATCGAGGGCGCCGGCGGTCTCGCGCGCGTCTCCATCACGGAGGCCGTGCGCGACGCCCGCGCGGCGGCGGCGCAGGGCCTCGCGGGGCTCCTCGTGTTCGGCGCGTCGGAGCGCAAGGACGAGCGCGCGATGATCGCGAGCGAACGGGATCACGTCGTGCCCCGCGCCGTCCGGGCCATCAAGGACGCCGTCCCCGACCTCGGCGTCGCGACCGACGTGTGCGTCTGCGCGTACACTACCCACGGGCAGTGCGTCCTCTTCGCGTCGGGCTCGGCTGACATCGCCGGGACGCACGCGCGCCTGGCTGAGATCGCCGCCGTCCACGCCGACGCGGGCGCCGACCTCATCGTCCCCTCGGGCATGCTCGACGGCAGCGTCGGCGCGGTGCGCGAGGCGCTCGGGGCGGAGCACGACGACGTGCCCGTCGCGGCGATGGCCAAGATCGAGAGCTCGCTGTACACCGCGCTGCGGGTCGCGGTCGGGGCGGTGCCCATCGCCGAGAGCGCGGTGCCGCTCCTCGACCCGAGCGACCGGTCCGCCGCGGAGGCGCGCGTGCGCCGCGACGTCGCCGCCGGGGCCGACCTCGTCATCGTGAAGCCGGGCATGCTCGCCCTCGACCTCGTCGCGTCGCTCGCGGCCGGCAGCGCCCGGCCCGTCGCCGCGCACCACACCGCCGACGAGCACGCCATCCTCAGCGCGGAGAGCGACGTCGACGGCGCGCGGGTCGAGCGTGAGCTCTACGCGGCGTCACGCCGTGCCGGGGCGGCGCTCGTCATCGGCCACGGAGCCCTGGCGCTGCGCTAGGGTCCACCGCGTGGAGTACACGCGGACACTGCTCCCGAACGGCATGCGGGTCCTCGTCGCGCCGATGCCCGAGACGCGCAGCGTCTCGCTCACGATGTACGTGGGCGTCGGCTCCCGCGCGGAGACGAAGGACAACGCCGGGACGAGCCACTTCCTCGAGCACATGCTGTTCAAGGGGACGGCGAAGCGGCCGAGCGCCGCGGAGATCTCCTGCGCCGTCGAGGCGCTCGGCGGCGCGGTGAACGCGTCGACCGACCGCGAGGTGACGGTGTTCACCTCGCGCGTCCCGGCGCGGCACTACCTCGTCGCGCTCGACGTCATCGCCGACATGATCCGCGCGCCGCTCCTGCGCGAGGAGGACATCGCGACCGAGAAGCAGGTCGTCATCGAAGAGATCCGCATGTACCGCGACCAGCCGCAGGACCGCGTGCACACCCTCGTCGACGAGCTGCTGTACCCGTCCCATCCCCTCGGGTGGGAGATCGCCGGTCGCGAGCGGGTCGTGCGGTCGCTCACCCCCGACGCCTTGCGCGAATTCATGGCCACGGGCTACGCGCCGGGCCGCACCGTCATCGCGCTCGCGGGGAACCTCGACCCGGACGAGGCGACGACCGCGGTGGCCGAGCACCTCGGCGGCCTCTCCGCGCGGCCGGGGATCCCGTTCAAGCGCGCGCCGAAGCCCGCGCGGGTGCGCACGCGCACGCTCGCGAAGCGCGGCGAGCAGCTGCACCTCTGCCTCGGCTGGCGCGGCGTGGACGACAAGCACCCGGACAAGTGGACCTTCGACATCCTGAACGCGATCCTCGGCGAGGGGATGTCGAGCCGGCTCTTCCTCGAGATCCGCGAGCGGCGCGCCCTCGCGTACGACGTCCACTCGTACGAGTCGAACTACAGCGACGTCGGCCACCTCGTCGTGTACGCCGGCGTCACGCCCGAGCGCGCGCCCGAGACCGTCGCCGCGGTGATGCGCGAGATCGCGCGCCTGCGCGACGAGCCCGCCGGCGACGCCGAGCTCGCGCGGATCCGCGACTTCGTGAAGGGTCGGATCGACCTGCGCCTCGAGGGCACCGGCGGGGTCGCCGCGTGGCTCGCCGGCCAGGAGATGTTCCACGACCGCGTGCGCACGGCCGACGAGATCGGCGCGATCGTCGACGGCATCGGCGCCGCGGACATCCAGCGCGTCGCGCGCGAGTACCTACGCCCGGAGCTCGCGTACCTCGCCGCCATCGGCCCGCGTGCCGCGGTGGCGAGCGTCAGGGCCCCGGAGCCCGAGATGATGGAGATGGCCTCATGACCGAGCCGACCGTCCAGCGGACCCTCATCGTGTTCAAGCCCGACGCCGTGCAGCGCGGGATCGTCGGCGAGCTCCTCGGGCGCTTCGAGCGGCGCGGCTTCCGCATCGTCGCGCTGCGCGCGCTCAGGGTCGACCGCGCGATGGCGGAGAGGCACTACGCCGTGCACCGGGGCAAGTTCTTCTTCCCGGACCTCGTCGGCACGATCTCGGCGTCGCCGGTGGTGGCGGCCGTGCTCGAGGGCCCGCACGCGATCGCGGCCGTGCGCGCGATGGTGGGCGCGACGCGGCCGCACGAGGCGGCGCCGGGGACGATCCGCGGCGACTACGCGCTCGTCGGCCTGCGCAACCTCATCCACGCGAGCGACGCGCCGGAGACGGCGGAGAGCGAGATCGCGCTCTGGTTCCCGGAGGGGGTCATCGAGTACCGCCGCGACGTCGAGAAGTGGATGACCGACGAGGGGGCGCCGGGGTAGCTCGGCGCTCGCTCCGCGCTAGAAGGGGCGGAGCGCCCGCAGGAACTCCTCGGCGAACGCGGCGATCGGCCGCAGGAGCGCGTCGGGGGCGATCCCGCCGGCGAGGAGCGCGGCGAAGATGAGCGCGCCGGCGATGCCCGCGGCGGGCCGCGGCTCGGGGCGCCACGAGGGCAGCCCCTCGCTGAAGAGGTCGAGCGCGGCGCGCAGCTGCGCGATGAGCAGGAGCACGGTCGCGAGGACGAGCGCGGCCCCGAGCCAGACCGAGAACGAGTAGGCCATGAGCTCCACGTAGAAGCGGCCGGGGAAGGCGACGACGGGCGGCGCGCCGATGAGGCCGATGCCGCCCGCCACGAACACGGCGGCGGAGAGCGGCGCGCGCGCGGCGCGCGGGCGGCCG
>Ga0194128_10008842_pt1 | contig 12588 bp, 11 predicted proteins | sample TA2KigCa65mmetaG_FD_148650 | JGI IMG/M metagenome (GOLD analysis project Ga0194128, IMG submission 148650) | Freshwater microbial communities from Lake Tanganyika, Tanzania - TA2015037 Kigoma Deep Cast 65m | ecosystem: Environmental > Aquatic > Freshwater > Lake | place: Tanzania: Lake...
GGGATCTCCTCGGCCAGCGGAATTTCATCCACCGCGGCAGCCATGGGGATCTCCTCGGCCAGCGGGAGCCCATCGGTGGTTTCCGCAGGTAAAAACGCATCAGCAACCGGAATCGCTTCCTCAACCACCGTGGCCACCGCGCCGTTATCGAGGTGCTCGTGGGAGGGGGGCGGGCTGGGAGGCATTTCCTGCCGCAGAAACTTTAGAAATCGCTCGCGGCGACCCTTCGGATCTTCCTCTTTGCCTCTCGCCATTGACGAACCTCGCCTCTACTTTCCAAACAGCCACTGCCAGAATCCGCGCCGTGCGGGCCGTGACCCCTCGTCATTCGGTTGCGCGGCGCGCGGTTTGCCGCGTCCCCAGGCAGGCGTGGCAACCGCGTCGCGGGCCGCGGGCCTGGGGGCCTGCGGAGCGCTGTTGGCGTAGACCAGATCGGCCTTGGGATCGCCCACCGTGGCCTCGAAGCGTGCCACTGGCTTCTCCGGCGGACGGAGGGGCGGCTTCGCTTCAGTTCGATTGGATACGGGCGGCGCGGCCCCTTTGGAGGCGGTCGGTTCCGCCGGCCTGGGCGGCGTAGCAGCCGGGCGGGATACTGGCGCGGGTGGCCGGGCAGTCGCTGCGGGTTCCTTTTCGGGCGGCTTCTCCACCGCCTTTCCGTTGCTGCGCTCGGCCGGCGGCCAGACGCTCGGATTAGGCAGCGCCACGTGCCCCTCCGGCGGCGCGTCAGGCACTCGCGAGCCGTCCCAGCCGGGATGGAAGCCCGGCTGGCCTTCCTCCGATTGCACGTAGGCATGCTCGGAGCGGTCGAAGAAGGGGCGACGCGATTCCTGGTGCTGGATGAACTGTTTGATGAAATTTTCGATCTCGCCGCGCTTCAGCAAGATGGAATTGACCAGGTCGTCGGTGACCGCATCCGTGTTGCGGATGATGGCCTCTTCGATGGCTTCCTGGCAGAGCAGCACGATCTTGCGCGGATGTCCGCCGGTCGCGTGGAACACCAGGTCCTTGGCACCCGGCGTGAACAACTCCACGTTGTCCCCCATCCCCGCCTGACGCAGCCGGAAGTCGATCAGCTCGTGGGTTTCTTCCCGTCCCAGCGGGCGGATGATGTACAGCAGGTTGATGCGATCCTTGAGCGGCGTGTTGGATTCCACGGCGTGCAGCAGCTCGAGCTGGCCGAAAATCACCACGTTGAAAAGCCGCCGCTGAGGCACCTGAAAGTTCAGCAGCAGGCGAACCAGCTCCAGATTTTCCGGAGAAACCTTCTGGCCTTCGTCCAGGATGAGCACGACCGATTTTCCCTCTTCCGCCCCCTTGCGGTAGAGGAACTCCTTGAGGGCCTCCATCTTCTGCGGGACGGTCGCGTGGGGCGGCGAGGGGACGCCGTAGACCAGCAAAAGATGGTTCATGAACTCCAACTCGGAGAGGAAGGCTGGATCGTAGATTACGCCCAGATAAAAACGCGGATCGCGGAGCAGGTATTTTTCCAGCGCGAGCGCCATGGTGGTCTTGCCGGTGCCCACGTCCCCCAGAACCATGGACAGGCCCCGTCCTAGCCGCACCGAGATTTCGAGGCGGTGCAGGCAATCTGAGTGCTCTTCGGAGGCATACAAAAAGAACGGATTGGCGGTGTCAGCGAACGGCTCGCGATTGAGGCCCAGCAGCTCGTAGTATTCCAACGGCTCTTTCCCTTCGGGCGCTGGCGATGTGCGCGCTTATGTACTTCTACGCCGCCACGCCAATTCCATACGTTGCTGTTGAAGCGGCTTCAAAAACCCGCTTCGGGTCCGGATCGGGAAAGAGCGAACAGGTTGCCCCCCTCCCGGGCGCTGCGAGTCGATCAACCTTACGCGCGATGTCGTGCGCTACTGGGCTCCGGGCAGACACGCCTTCAAGCCCCTGGCCAGGGCGGCAAGCGCAGCCTCATGTTTGGCCGCGTTGGGGGCGCCCCACGCGGTTTTCTTGCCGAGCCGGGCGCTCACCAGGATCTGGTTGAGAAGCGTCTTTTGGAGCTCGCGGTAGTTCTGTACCGCAGATTTGAAGTCCTCTCGAAGCCGCGCCGCGTCAGGCCCTTCTGGCCAGGGCGACTCCGGGACCACCTCGTGCGCCATCAGTGACTGGGTGAACAAGAGGTGCCCCACCAGCGTCTGCTCGCCACGCGGTGAGGCCAGCTTGCGCAGAAACGCCACGTCCTCGCGGGGAAGCTTCATGCCGAGCAGCAGGCCGCTGGTCGGCACCGGTGACGCCTCCATGGTGGAGAGCTCCTCCGCTTCCAGCAGGTCGCGGATTTCCTCGAGCAGGGCATCCAGGTCAGCATCCTTGACCTTTGCCAGGTCCACTTCCTTGCGCATGCGCTCCTGGATCATCAGCTTGTTGAGCGCCTGAATGATCGCCCGCGCGTATTCTTGCAGGAGTCCGGCCAGCCCCCACTCGCCCTGTCCGCCCATCAGCGCCTGGGCGACCAGCATCAGCCGGACCAGCGAGCCAGACTGTCCGCCCTCCGCCATTTTGACCAGAAATTCGATCTGCTCGGCCTTCAGCAACAGCGTGAGAGCAAGCCCGCCCGGCGGCGCCTGCCAGTCTACCGGGCCGCGCCGCGGGGAAGGCGGACGGGTGGGTGTAACCGACGCTCGCGGCGCTGATACCTCCGCATGTTGCGCTTCCACGGCTGGAATTTCCGGCAGCGGCGAGGCAGGCGGCTCGACTTCCGCCGGCCGTCCGACCGGCGGGTTATCCACCGCCGCGTGGGCCGGCTCGGCGCGGGGAGGGCGGGCTGCCCGCGGACGTGCCGCAGATGGCTCAGGCGCCGCTTCCTCGGCTGCGGCGCGCACCATGTCGCGGAGCGCGTTTTTGCGCGGAGGCTCCACCTCGGCGACCGGCTCGGCGGGATGGGGCCCTCCCATGGAAGGCGGCGGCTCCTCGGTCCGCGCCGCATCGAGGATACGCCTGGCGTCGGCGCGTTCCAGGCGCCTGGTCTCAGCTTCCGTGCGGGGCGGTGCGGCGCGTTCGTCGAGCCGCCGGGTTTCCTCGGCGGATTTTTTCGGGCTCTCGTCGGCGCGCTTGCGTTTTTCACGCAAAATGCGCAGCAGCCGGTTGTCGGTGGCGGGACTGGTGCCCTCTTCCTCCACCGCCTCGCGCAACGCGCCTTCCTTGAGCAGCTTGAGGAGCTTGTTTTCGGCGGGTTCTTCGAACATCACGATCCTATCTGCGCCCGCCGAACAGGCGGTTGAAGAAACCGTTTCCGGCGCTCTCGCGCGGCGCCGCGGCTTCCACTGGGGGTAGGGTTTCCGCCACGACGGGCGCACGCTCCACCGGCCGCGCTTCCTCGCGAGGACGCTCCGCGACCGTTGGACGCTGCACTAACGACTCGCTGACCCGCGCGGCCGGCTCGGCGGAGATACCCGGCGTGGCCGGACCCTGGCGGATGCCGCTGGGCAAGATCAGCGGCTGCGCTTCCTCGGCCAGCGCATCCCAGTCCGGCAGGCCGGCGAAGCGATCGGTGAGCGCCCGGATGATGTCGGCGTCCACCGTGTCCTGGTTGCGGATGATGGCTTCTTCGACGGCATTGTGGCACAGCATGGTAATGCGCCGCGGCTTTCCCCGAGTGCGCTCGAAAATGAGGTCCTTTGCCTCGGTGGTAAACAAATCTCGGGGTTTCGACAGGCCCGCCCGCTGTAGTCGGTAGTCGATCATGCGATGGGTTTCCTCGCGGGAAAACGGCTCAAGCTTGTAGAGCACCGCGATGCGATCGGTAAAATTTGCCTTGGCGCGGATCACCGGCAGGATCTCGAGCTGGGAAAAGATCACGATGTTGAGCAATTTGCGCTGCGGCGTTTGGTAGTTCAAGAACAGCCGAAGGTTTTCCAGACACGGGTAGGTGAGCTTCTGTCCCTCGTCGATGACCAGCACGACCCGCTTGTTCTGCTCGACGCCCAGATGGTAGAGGTGATTTTTGAGCGTATTCTTGATGGACAGACGGGAGGCGCCGGGCTGTGGCTCAAGTTGAAAGAGCATCAGCATCGCCTCGAGAAATTCTTCCTCGCTGGAATAGGTGGGGTCCATGATCTTGCAGGTGACGAAGGTGTCGTCCTTGATGAGCTCCATTTCCAGGGCCTGGGCCAGCGTCGTCTTGCCGGTTCCCACGTCCCCCAGGATCAGGTTGAGACCGCGTCCCAGCCGCACCGAGATCTCCAGCCGTTGCAGCGTCTCCTTGTGGGAGTGGGACTGGTAGAAGAAGTACGGGTCGGCGGTATCCATGAACGGCTCGCGGACGAGCCCTAAGCTCTCGTAGTACTCCATGGGCCTCACTACTTTGGTTTGCTGATTCCGATCTGCTTCGGAAGGTCGTTCGCCTGGGGGTCGATTTCACGCCATGAGTCAGCGAGCCGGTATCCCTTGTCTACTTCGTGAACGAAGATGAGGATCTCCGCCACGATGAGATACAATTCCTCGGGGATGGAGGCGCCAACGTCGAGGGCCGCCAGCAGTTCGGCCAGCTGTGGGTCGGCGTGCACCGGCACTTGATGCTCGCGGGCCAGTTCCATGATCTCTTCCGCGTAGTGTCCCTGGCCGGAAGCCACCACTCGCGGCGCGTTGTCAGCCTCTCCGTAGCGGAGCGCCGCCGCCATCTTGCGCCGGCGGCGTGGTGCGGCATCGCTCATGCCCGCAGATCCAGACGTCCGAGCTTCTGGATCTGCGCCATCTCCGCCTTCTTGGCCACCTCTCGGGTCAGCTCGGGGACTTCGCCCACCGAGAGGTCAAGTTTTGCGACCTTCATGTCGTGCGCCTCAAGGCGCTCCAGCAGCCCGCTGCTGCGCCCATGGAGGTAGGCGCGCACTTCCTGGCTGCTGACCAGGAAGTGAAAATTGAGCGCGTTGTTGGCGAAGTGCAAGTCGATCTTCATGCGCCCCATCTGTGCCATGTTGAGGTAGAAGCTTACCTTGAGATCCTGCAGGCGGGCCGTCTCGCCGGGCCGACGGCGGGGCGGGGGGTAGATGCGCACTTCCGAAGGGGACGGCATGGGCTGGCCCTGCATGAAGAACGGCACTGCCAGGAAGGTCTGTCCGCGATCGTCCTTCTGCAGCGTGGTGGAGTTCATCAGGCGATGGGTGTCGAGCAGTCCGCTGGTGGTGCGGACGGTTTCCAATACTGTGCGAAAAGCTGGGTTGTCGCGGCCGGAAAAACCGCTGTCGTCGGCGAGTTTTTCCAGCGCGTCGCGCAGCCGGTGGAGGTCTACCGCGGCATCCAGCAGCTTTGGCGCGGCCGCTCGAGTCTCTCCGGATTCGCCTTTTACCGGCGCCAACAGGCGCGCGATAATCTCGTCGGAGGACAGATCCCCGCTGAAGAGAGACTCGATCTCTTCGGTTACCGTAGCGGCCGGCTTTCCGGAGAGGCGCATCAGCTGGCTCTCGATGCTGTTGGTCAGCGTCTGCACCGCGTGACGCACGCTGGCTGCGCTGGTCTCATCGCTGATCAAGTGGGCGGACAGGGCCGCTTGCAGCGAGACCAGCGTGTCGACCAGTTGGCGGGCGTTTTCGAAGCCCGGCTCGGCGGCGCCCGTCGCAAAGGCCGCGCGCAGCGAGAGCGCCAGTCCGTGCATCTGGTGGGAGACGCCCGGGGGCAGGGGAGGAGGCGTCATGGAGGGCGTATTGCCGGCAATACTTTTCCCTGGCTCGGCTCCCGGTGCGGGAATGGGCGCTTCCTCCGGGGGGAGCGCAGGCAGTGGTCCTTCCGCTGCGCCGGGTCGCGGGGCGCTGCTGCCCTGTGCGTCAGGCGCAACTGCTGGCGGCGCGACAGGCGGGTCGGCTTCGGGGGTTGTGGCCAGAGTCGCGGGCGTTGCGGTGGCTGCCTGGCTGGTGGATTCCACAGGTCCGGTTTCCGGGACCAGCAGGCGGGCTGGCACGCCGGCCTGGGCATCCGCGTCGGGCACGCCCGGCCCGGCGGCTTCCAGCGGTGCGGCTCCACTCACCGGCAGCACCACCCGCGGCCCCGATGTGGCGCTCGGGAGCGACCCGGGCGCCTCCACCCCGATTCCCGCCAACGCGCTGGCCAGGACTGCGAGCACGCGGACGGCGTGGCGCACGTGCTGGCCCATCTGCTGCTGTTCGGCCAGAAAGGTCTCGACCGCCTCGCGGGTCGCCTCGGTGATGGGGATGCCGTGCGCCCGCGCGAACATGAGCGCCTTCACCTGCGGCTCGCTGATCGGACCCTCGCCGGCCACCACGGCCAGCGCTTTCATGGTGTTTTCGTCGAGGCCGAAGCCGTGCTCCAGCAGCGAAGTGGCCAGCGCCTTTTCCTCGGGGGTGCCCTTTAGGCCGAAGCGGTTGAGCAGCGTCTCCACGTCCTGGCGCACGCTGGGAGCGTTGGCCGGCCGCTCTTTCTGGTCCACCACCTGGAGCACGGCGCGCTGGCCGTCGTAGGAGCGGACGCGCACCGCAAGCCGATCCCCGGCGCTCAGGGGAATGTGTGCCTCGGCGGCCACGAAGCGTCCGTTGATCTCCAGCACGGCTTTGTTGCCCATCAAGAAGCTGACGCGAGCATTGACGATCTGACCGACGGAGCGCTCCAGTCCCAGATCGCTGACGTGATCGAGGACGATCTGGCGTGCGGTATCAGGCGCGTCGGGACGGATGCGGGGGCCCTGGCCGGGACCGGAAACGTTGTCAGGAATGTGCATGGTGGGGGGACCAGACGGCGCCGAAGGCGGCTCCCTCTGGGTCAGACCTCCAGTGTAGAGTTCGCGAAGGGCGCCCCAAATCCGTGGTCAATACGCTCACGCGCGAAAATCGACGCGGCTGCTGCGGCGCTGACGGGGGCGGCCCTGCTTGCGCTCCTCTTCGGGGTTGCCTTCTTCGTCAGCGGCACGGCGGCGCCGGCCTGGGGCGTATCCTCCGCCGTTGCCCCCCTCGCTGTCGGCGTGGATGGTGCTCCCCTCGGCGTACTGAGTGCCCTGCACCTGACTTTGCGCTACCTGGGCCTGCTGCTGCGCCTCCTGCTGCGTGGCGACGCTGGCCATGCGCTCCACGTTGCCGGTCTGCTGCATCACGCCGCCCAGGTCGGCCGGGCGCAACGACATTGTTGAACGCCTCCTCGCCGCTCCAAGCAGCGGCTTATATTTGTTCTATCGGCTGGCGGTGGATTTTTTCCCCGCGGCCTGTTTCTGGCAGATCATCGCGGATCGTTCTGTCGCGCGCCACTTAACTGACGGTGATGAAGTGGGTCAGTTTGCCGCGCAGTCGCAGGATGGCCTGGGAGTGCAGTTGCGAGATGCGCGCTTCGGAAAGCTCCATGATCATCGAGATTTCCTTGAGCGTCAGTTCCTCGAAATAGTGGAGGGAAAGGACCAGTTTTTCCTTGTCCGGCAGCGTGGTGATGGCGTGGGCGAGGTTGCGCTTGACATCGCCGGCCACCGCGGAGTCCTCCGGTCCGTCGCCCTGGTCTTCGATGGTGTCCTTGAGCGAGATCTCATGGTGGTCCTTGTTGACGAAGAAGTCCTCGAGGCTGATAATGGCGGTTTCGCTGACGTCCCCGAGAAGCTTGTGCAGGTCCTCGAGGCTGATGTTCATGTGCGCGGCGATCTCGGCCTCAGTGGGGGTGCGGCCCAACTGGTGCTCCAGCGCCTGGTAGGTCTCTTCCAGGGTGCGCGCCTTGCGCCGTACGGTGCGCGGCACCCAGTCCAGGGAGCGGAGGTGGTCGAGAATGGCGCCCTGGATGCGAATGGCCGCGTAGGTCTCGAACTTGATGGGGCGCTCGATTTCGAACTTTTCGATGGCGTCGATGAGCCCCAGGATGCCGGAATTGGTCAGGTCACTGATCTCGGCGCGTGGGGAAAGGCTGACTGCCATGCGGCCGACGGTGTACTTGACGAGGTGGACGTACTCCAAGATGAGGCTTTTCTTAGCCTCATGGTCGTTCTCGTGCTTGTAAGCCTCCCAGAGCTTGAGAACCCTGGCGTCGGCGCCCTTCATCGAGTCGCTCCCACTTGAATTTCATTCACGAAGCGCGGGTGCATCCCCTGCCGTCCGACGGCCAGGAGACAACCTGAAAGCCAACGGCAAGAAGCCTCCCCCGCCGCGACTGATTCCGCCCAACGGCGCGCTTCTCCTTCGGGAGCGTGGTCCGGGCCCCGTCGGGCAGGGGTTGGCGGACGGCGGCCCCTGCGGCACCTCAGAGGCTGTTTGGAGTGGCTCCTCGCTACTGCGGCGGCACTCTGGGCCAATCTCTTGGTTCTCCGCGCTGCGCTCCACGACGTACGCTGGTCGGAGTACGCCTGCGGTTCCCTTCAAGCGAGGACCGGCGACCTTGGCTCCAGATTGCCGTCCTCGCTATGCGGAAGCCAATCCCAACAGCCTCTCAGATGGGATGACAACCCGGCCTGAGGCGTTCCCCCAGACTCCCAAGTGAGCAGCAAGCGGACTGTCATCGAGCGCCCGTTACACGATATGCTCAAGCCACGAGAGACGGGCCGACAAGGCAAGCACAGTTCGGCAACTGCCGGACAGCTGAGATGAGGAGAGGTTCATCACATGATCATCCAGACCACGTCACCGGTTGGGCAGCCGCATCTCCATTTCCATGCGGCGTAGCATTCACATGTCGGTTACACCAGTACTGCGCCCCACAATCAGCCGACCTTTGGCGCAGATCCTCACATAGAGCAGCAGAATCGCCTCCGCCACGCTGCCCTGGGCGGTCCCGGCCACTTCCAGCCGCCCACCGAAACCGAGCGCGTGCGCAATGCCACCCGTATCGATCCGCTGCAGGACGACCAGAAGGCCGTGGAGATCAAGCAGCAGTATCGCGGCGCCCTGGATCGCGTGCAGCAAGAACGCAGCGACGTCCTGGGTTATATCGAGAAGAACGGCACGGCGCCGCGCAAGAACGAGGACGGCAGCGTCACCACGTTCCACGTGCGTGACAACGGTCAGGTGGTGGCGCACACCCGGAAAAATGGCCACACTGAAAAGATCGCGCGGTTCCAGATCGGCGAGCCGGATCGCGGTTCCGTCCGCGAGCGCGGCCACCGCACCGTCCGCCAGCAGGGCGACAACGTGTCGGTGTCCGGGCAGGGGCGCTTTTCCCTCGATCAACAGGGACGGGTTCGTCGCACCCGCTCTCAGCAGACCACTGTCAACGGGATAAGCAGCACCAAGACCACGGTGGACACCGTCGGCTTCGACGGTAAGACGAAAAGCAAGACGTCTTAGTGGTCCGCGGCGCAAGTCTGGTCACGATTTGGAGCCCTGGGCGCGGACCACTAAGCCCCAAATCAGTTTGATCGTGCCGCGCGACACGCCCGGGCCAGTTGATGTCCGGTAAGGCGGAGCTACTTGTGTCGCGCGCCACTTAGTAAATGGGCCGTCCAGCGCACATGAAAGCAAAACTCCCGCGCACCCACGCGGGCGGCTTCAACCGCCAGAAGCGGCTACCGCGCGCGGTCGATAAAGCGCGGCCCTGACAGGAAGCGCCGTAGGCGGAGAGCGTCTCGCGCCCCTGCGACATGGTGCGCAGCTTGCCCCGCACGTGCTCCATGCGGCGGGCCAGCAGCGACTCATTGCTTTTTTGCATCTGGGCCGCCTCCCGCATCAACGCGGTGAGCGTCTCGTGGCGCTGGCGCCAGGCGGCCACTTCCGGCACGTTGCGGGCCGCGGAGACAACCGCCTGACGGAACGGTTGCAGGCGCCCCTCGTCCGCGACGAGCGCACGCAGCACGCTGTCCTTCTCCGCGATGCAGCGATCCAGTGCCGCGCTGTCGTCGTGTTCCATGGTGTCACTGAACACCCCAAAGGAACCGGACGGAACCACCCCCAGGGAACCAAAAAACAACTTGCACCCCCACTGCGAGTTCCGTGCACCGGGACGTCGAGGACTTTTGCCCCGCACCTCGCTCGTTTTTCCCGGCCCGACCCTTGAGCATATTAATTTTCTAGACCGAAGAATCACCTCCTCGTTTCGTGCTCATCCCCGGAGAGGCCTCCAGTCGGGATACGTCATGCCGCGTCCACGTCCTTTCGCTGACGGCGCGGGGAGGCTGTGGTTCTCGGGGAGCGGTACGACGCGCCCTCGATGGTAACGCAGTGGGCATTGTGGCGCATGCGGTCGATGGTCGCGGATGCCAGCAGTGGGTTTGCGAAGGCCTGGCCCCACTCGGCGAAGTCCAGATTGCTCGTCACGATCAGGGCGCCGCGCTCGTAGCGCTCGGCGATCAGCTCGTGGAAGTCCTCGTCGGCCGGCGGCCGCAGCCCCTTGAGGCCGTAGTCGTCGACGATGAGGAGATCAACCCGGCACAGGTTGGCAAAACGCCGCTCGTAAGTGCCGTCCGCGCGGCCGGCGTGGAGGTATTTGATGAGCTTGTTCATGCCCATGTAGAGGACGTCGTAGCCCCGGCGGCACGCCTTGTGCCCCAGGGCCTGGGCGATATGGCTCTTGCCGACGCCGCTGGGGCCAACCAGCAGCACGTTCGACTTTTCCTCGATGAAGGTGCAGCTCGACAGTTCCAGGATCAACTGCCGATTGAGCTTGGGGAGCGCCTCAAAGTGGAAGCCTTCCAGGGTCTTCTCAGCGGTGAACGCTGCGCGGCGAAAGCGGGTGGCCAGTTTCTTCTGTTCGCGCCGCTCGACCTCGTCGCAGAGGATGGACAGCAAGAACTCGAGGAAGGCGAGCTTCTGCTCGATCGCCTGCTGGACACGCACCTCAAGGGTGTCGAGAATTCCGGAGAGGCGCAACCGCTTCAACTGGGTGTGCAACTGGGATGTCAGGTCCATGATGAATTTCTCCTTTTCGCACGTAATTCTGCTGGGGTCAAGCGCCACACACCGGCGGCCACCGGTGGCGATCGCGCCCGCAGTGTCGGCGCCCTCATCGGGGATTTCGAATGAGCGATAGTCGGCATGCGTGTCCTCCGCTCAGTTCGGGCGGAACAGGTCAGCGATGTCGCGCGCGAAGCGCGGGGACTCCACGAAGGGCAGGTCCAGTTGACCGCCCTCGCCCTGCTCAAGGGGAACCATGTCCAGCCCCTTGTCCAGGATGCTCTTGAGCGCGCGGAACTCGATACGATCGAAGGCAAGCGCGCGACGGGCGGCCGCCTCCAGTCGCTTGGCACCGTAGCGTTTGCGGAAGCGCAGGACACCCTGGGCGGCACGCAGGCGATCCAGGACGCGGTCCCCCAGCAACTCCACCATGAACTCGTAGCAGGCTTCGCCAACCTTCTGGGCTTGGTCGAGGCACCACTGCGGCGTCTGCTGCAGGTAGGCCACCTTCTCCGGGGGGTAGTGGTCAAGATTCGTGAGCCACTGGCCTCGGCGCACCGCGCGCACATGGCAGGCCACCACCTCACCCTGTACGAACAGCATCACGCAACTATCAGTGGCCCTCAGGTCGAGCTCTCGCCCGATGTACCGAAACGGTGCGGAGTAATATGCCTTATCGAATACCACGTGGCAGTCCGGATGGAGCTTCGCCGTGGACCAGACGACGATTTCCACCCGTTCGGCCGGCAGCGGCTTGAGGGCCGTTTTTTCCTCCTCGGCAAATACCCGCAGTGGCATCTGGTGCGTCGTGCCGTGGACGCGATTGCCCGCCTCTCCAAGCACCCACTCGATCAGTTGCTGGTTGCTGTCGCCCAGCATCCTGAGCACGCGCGGACTCGCAACAAATGAGCGTTTTACGAATTTCACGCCCGATTCCACACGCCCCTTATGCTCGGGCGTTGCCACGACGCAGGGTTCGATGAGAAACCCGTACCCCTTTGTGCGTATTCCACCGCGATTGATCCAAGAATCCATGGCGAGCTGATCAGCGATTCCAATTTCGATTGATCACCGAATCCACCGGGAATCGATCAGCGATTCCAAGAGCGGTTGATCAGTGAATCCACGGGTCGATCAAGCGCACCGTCGCAGGCATCGAGCAGCACCGTCGCCGGTCCCCCGGCAGGGCAAGGATGGGGCGAGGGATTCCAGACCCCTCGCCCCTTGGCGTTTTGTGGCATGATGGCCACACGCATAGCGCCAGTGAGACCATAGCGCGGTTTCACGCCCAAGTCAAGCAACACATGGACGGTCTAAAGGCTCGACGCCGAGGGGTGGGAGTTCCGACCTGCCCTAAGGCCGAGGAGAATGGAGCGGCATGCCGGGTGACGAGAAAGGGCCTGGTGTGGCGCCCTGGCGGCGTCAAGTTGGGCCATGGCGAGGCGTCGGAGCCGATCGCGGTGCAGCATTGCCGATGCCTTCGTCACGGGCACTTCCTGGATTACCCGTCGTTCCTCGTCCCGCGCAAGCACTACGCAGCAGAAGTCGTGGAGTCTGCGCTGTCGGCGAGGGCCCAGGGGAGGACGCTCGAGGAGATCTGCAGCGTTCAGGGATTGCCAGATACCTCAGCCGTGCGCCGGTGGGTGCGCGATGTCATGGTGAGGATTCCTGTATTACTCGTGGACGTTCGGAAGCGCTCGATCAAGTGGCTTGTGCGTATTCCGCCCAATCCGAACAGCCAATCCGCTCGATGGCGAATGCCGAGTCCGCTCGATGGCGAACGCCCTTTCCGCTCGATGGCGAACGGTGACTCCGCTCAAGCCGAATTCGGGGTCGGAGC
>Ga0194128_10008845_pt1 | contig 12585 bp, 6 predicted proteins | sample TA2KigCa65mmetaG_FD_148650 | JGI IMG/M metagenome (GOLD analysis project Ga0194128, IMG submission 148650) | Freshwater microbial communities from Lake Tanganyika, Tanzania - TA2015037 Kigoma Deep Cast 65m | ecosystem: Environmental > Aquatic > Freshwater > Lake | place: Tanzania: Lake...
TGTGTAGTACCCAACGTGGGTAATACACCCTTGCCGCTCTAACCCTCGGAAAATCTTTGGCTTAGAGGTCTGCTTGGCCGCTTCGCAGTAAACTCCCGCTAGGATTGGAAGGACCATGTGGAAGCCGCGTCGACTTGCTCCGGCGGGCGCTCGCACTTGGTTTCGATGGGTTCACTTTCCGGCTCAAGGCGCAGACGCGCGATATGGAGGAAACGGACACGGTGCGGGTGAATGTCGCGGTAGCGTATCGCACGCGCTCTTGGCAGACGATCGAGATTGATTTGGGTCCGGCGGGCGCGCAGATGGTCGACTTGATTGATCCGCAAGTTGCGGGGCTAGCGGAACTCGGATTGCCTGTTACATCGCCAGTTCGCTGCCTCGGCTTGGCGGAGCAGGTGACGCAGAAGTTGCATGCTTGCACGTCGCCCCACGCAACCGGACGAGCTCGTGATGTTCTCGACATTTTGCTGGTGGAGATGCTGCATGGGCTGGACTATGTTGCCGTGGCGGAGGCGGCGCGGCGAGTTTTCGCGGCGCGGGCGACGCATGCGTTTCCGCCCAAGTTTGTGATGCCGGCGGAGTGGCGGCCGGAAGTTGAGGCGCTGGCTCAACAGCTGGGCTTTGCGCAGACGCGGGCGGAGGGGATTGAGAAACGGTTCGGAGAGGTGTTGCGGCGAATTGCGGGAGCGGATTCGCGATTAACCCAAACTGGTGGCTGAGCCTGATCGGGTCAACTCCAAAGCTGTTCGGCCCCGTCTAACAAGAAATCGTCCCGAGCAACACTCGCCGATTTGTCTACAATCTGGAGGGGCCTGCCCAGGTGAGCCCAAACGAGAGTTATCCTTGCTCAGATGGCTGATCAGACATGGCACTCTGAATTCAATCCTTCACAATACTTGCCCACCGTATGCACGCAAGAGCCCGTCGCTGAGTGCGGCTCGCATGTGCAACGGCGGGGGCTGGAACTATGGATCGACCGCCGGTTTGGGAACTGAATTCGGTTGCAGTCGTTGATCGCCTACAACTCCTCCACCTTCAACACGGCCGCGCCCTTCCACAGCGCGTCAAACTCCGCACGAACCAAGTCCGCCTCGCGGCCAGACAGCACCTTCATCAGCAAATACAGCGTTCGCGGATCGCGCCGCTGCACACGCAACGACTCCCGCAACACCGCCTCGGCTTCCGCCGCTCGCCCGGCCCGCAGCAACACCGCGCCGAGCGACTGCCGCACCTGGTAAAACCAGATCGGCGGCTCGTCGTAGCGCAGCGTATCCTGCGCGGCTACGGCCGCCCGCCAATGCCGCTCGGCCGCCGCCTGATCGCCCGACGCATCGGCGATCCGGGCAAGCAACGACTCCTCGGCGACGATCAAATACGCCCGCGTGTACTCCGGCGCATAGATCGTCTCCGGCGCGACACTCTTCGCCGCTTCGCGCATGGCGGCCAGGACGGTTCGCGCCCCCGCCAGATCCCGCGCCCACGCCGCGCGCGTGCCCTTCGCGTACTGATACGCCACCGTCGCCAGCGCGTGTTTCGGCGCCGGCGGGGCGGCCAGCGGAATCGACGGACACCACACCGATAGCTGATACACATAGGAGATGAAGCCCTGTAACATCGGCATCGCATCCAGCCCCGGCGTCACCTGCGCGACCAAGTCCTTGCCCGCCGCCGCGGCCTCCGCGCACTTGCCTTGCGCGCCTTGGGCGTAGAGGAGGAAGTGGATGTTGTGCGGATAGTACATCAGCGGGTACATGCCGTCTTGCGGCTTGCCCTTCAAGTACGCGCGATCCGCGGCAACCGCTTGCGCGTTCGACTGCGCCGCCTGTTCCCAATCGCCCGTCCTCGCGTAAATGTGGCTCGGCATGTGGACCAGATGCCCGGCCGCGGGAACAAGCGCGCCTAGCCGGTTCGCCGCCGCCAGCGCGCGCTCCGGATTCGCCGACGCTTCGACCGCGTGGATGTAATAGTGATTCGCGCCGGGATGTTGCGGCCAGCGCTGCAACACCCGCTCCAACACGCCGACGAACTCCAGCGTGCCGTCTTCGGGCGTCCCGTCGGCCTTCCAATACTTCCACGGATTCAGATTCATCACGGACTCGGCGTAGAGTGTCGCGGCGTCCGGATCGTCGGGATAGTCGCGGGCCAGCACCTTCATCGCGGCCGCGTAATTGCGCGCCAACTGCTTGCGATCGGCCTTATCGTCTTCGGAGTAGCGCGCCGACAGCGCCTCCACGTACCGGCGTTCGTGCGCTGGCGCGTTCGCCGACAGCGATCGAGCCTTGGCGATGGCGTCCCAGGCGTGTTTTTCGCGGACCGCTTCCGGCTCGTTGTTGATATGACTGCCCCAGGAAAGCGCGATGCCCCACCACGGCATCGGCGACGCCGGATCGGCATCGGCGGCACGCTGAAACATGCGCTGCGCTTCGTCGTGATTAAACACGTAAATCAGCGCCAATCCGCCATCGAAAAACTTCTGCGCCGACGGCGACTTCGTCTGAATGGCAAAATGGAAATTACCGAGTCCGGCTACGGGCGGGCTAGCCGCCGCTCTTTTCTTGTCCGTCGAGTGCGCGTGCTGGCCGTACGCCGCCAGACCAACCATCAGCAAAACCGTGAAATATCTCATCTTCCTGCTTCCTGCCTCGTTAATGGCCCAGAACCGCATCCAGGCCTATAATCCTAACGCGTGGTTGATGTACTTCGGAGACCACCCCATTGCGAAAACGAAATGGGGCGTGCATCTGGAAGGACAATGGCGCCGCCACGAACTCGGCCGCAACTGGCAGCAATGGCTGGTTCGTCCGGCGGTGAATTACAGCGTGCATCCTAACATAACGCTGACCGCCGGCTACGGCTTCATTCAGACCCACCGCTACGGCGACTACCCGGTCGCGGCGGCCTTTCCCGAGCATCGCATTTTCGAGCAGGTGCAGATTACGCAGAAGATCGGCCGCGTCAACTCCAGCCACCGCTATCGGCTTGAACAGCGCGAGCTTGGCGAAATGTCCGGCAGCCGCGTCGTCCGATGGCGCCACGAGAACCGTTTCCGCTACATGTACCGCGTGACGATCCCGGTGAAGGGTAAATGGTCGATCGCCCTCTACGACGAGTTCATGTTCAACTGGGGCAAAAACGTCGCGGCCAACGTGTTCGACCAAAACCGCGCCTACGCCGCGGCGGTTTATCAGTTTCACAAACACGCGCGCATCGAGACCGGATTCATGGAGCAGACACTCCAACAGCGCAACGGGCGGGTCTTCGAGAACAATCACACGATACAAATCGGGATCTTCTCGAACCTACCTTTCGGCCATTAGTACTTACGCAGCACGGCGATCAGACGCCCTTGCACAGCCACATCCTGCGCCGGGACACGAATCGGTTCCATCGACGAATTCGCCGGCTGCAATCGGATGACGCCCTGCGGTTCGCGATACAAGCGCTTCAGCGTTGTCTCCATGCCCTCGACCAACGCCACCACGATCTCGCCATCGCGCACCGATTCGGTCTTTTCGATCAACACGAAGTCGCCGTCGCAGATATGATCTTCGATCATCGACTCGCCGCGCACTTCGAGGGCGTATGTCCCCGCGTTACCGGCGAAGTCCTTGAACTGCAACACCTCGCCCTGCGCAACGGCTTCCACCGGCATGCCGGCGGCGATCTTCCCCATCAACGGCACCGCCAGCCCCGTCTCCGATGCCTTGCGCTTTTCCACTTCCGCCTGATAGCGCGGCGAAAACTCGAGCGACCGGCTCTGATTAAACGCGCGCCGCAGATACCCCTTCGATTCGAGCGACGACACATGTTTGTGCACCGTCGCCAGCGAACTCAGAGAGAGCCCCTCGGCGATCTCTTCGTACGAAGGCGAGTATTGATTCTTCTCGATGAACTCCGCGAGGAATTCCAATACTTCTTTCTGACGTCTAGTAAGGGCCATGACAGATACAGTATGGGCGAAAATAGAGCGAAGGTCAAGCGAAAAATTAGCGAAACACTAGCGTGACGGCGGCCGATTCGAACTGCGGTCCGAGGCCGGCTTGTTTGTGGAAGACCGAGACAGCTGGCCGCGGAAGCCGGCCGAAATGTCGGCCAACAATAATGCGGCGTCGGCGGGGCGGCTGTCGGCGATCGAACGGAACAGCCGTTCGTGTTTCAGGTACTGCTGCCTTGAGTCGACGGAAGCGTTGCGGAGTCCGCAGGCGAACAGACAACCGACGACGGTAATCAGAGTGCGCGCGGCCGGCGGATTTCCCGCCAGTTCCCAAATGCACCGATGAAAGTCCAGATCGCAGGCAAAGAAACGGGCGTAGTTGCCGGACTCGGCGGCGAGACGCAACCGCTCCAATCGGGCGCGTAGTTCGGCCAAGCCCTCTTCGGTCCGGCGGCAAGCCGCCCATTCCATGACCTTGGGTTCAAGCCAATCCCGTAATTCGGACATCTGGGCCATCTCTTCCGGAGATAGATCAATCACCGAGCAACCGCGGTTGATGCGTTTGATCACCAGGCCCCGCGTCTCGAGAATCTGCAGCGCCTCGCGCACCGGTATCGAGCTGACCCGAAAGCGTGTGGCGATCTCCCGTTCCACCAGGCGTTCGCCCGGCGGACGTTGCCCGGAAATAATCTCGCCCTCAATCGTGTTGGCGATCGCTACGGCTATCGGTACTTGCGGCATCGTCCGGATCGAACTGGCGGCGCTCATAGACGTTTAGAATTGCAGACGCAAGCTGAACTGCACTTCACGCGCGGCGCGGGCGCTGATTACCTGGCCGAAGCGCGCGTTGATCTGCCGTCCCTGTGGATCGAAGCGCGCGGTGGAATCCACGCCGTCGTATTGCGTGTGATTGAACAGGTTGTAGAATTCGCTTCGGAATTGCAAGCCGAGGCGTTCGGTGATTTTGAAATCCTTGCCGAAGGTCACATCGAAATTGGAGATGCCCGGACCGCGGTAGACATCCTGCGGCGCGTTGCCGAACTCAAGCCGTCCCGGCGCGCCGAAGGCTTCGGCGTTGAACCACTTCGCGAGAGAACGTTCGCTCCGGGGCAACACGGGTTTTTGCAGCATCCAGACGCGCTGCGCGTCGCCGCCGCCGGTGCGGTCCACGCCATCGGAATAGGCGAACGAGATGCCTCGTGGAAAGCCGGAGGCAAATGTCGTGATACCGCTCAAGTTCCACCCGTGAAACAGGCCCCGGGCGATACTGTTGTTCTGGGCGAAAGCGAGATTAGGCAGCCGGTAGGAGTAGTTCAACACGAACACGTGAGTCTGATCGAACGGGAGTTTTCCGTATAGGAAGGTTCGGTAGTTGGTGAACATGGGCAGAGCGCTGGAATCTTCGTCGGACAGGCCCATCGACTTGGACCATGTATAAGCGAGCCCGTACTGCAACGGCCCCGCCTTCCGCTTGTTCAAGCTAACTTGCAGACTGTGATAGTTCGACCAGCCGACATCCTCGGCGCGCAGGCTGACGTTGGTGAAGCCGGGGTAGGGCCGCAGAAAATTGTCCGGCAAAGGCCGGTTGGTGGTCGGGTCGAGCGATGACGGCAGAAACCGCGTTCCCGGCGCCAGGGTGTTCAACTGGCGGCTATGCCGCAGATGCCGCCCGGTGTTGCCAACATATGCCGTGTCGAGCAACATGTCGCCGGCGAGTTTCTGCTGAATGCCAAACGACCACTTGTATACCGTCGGGATCTTTTCCCACTTCGGATTGAAGGCGAACACTTCATTGGTCGGAAACGAAGCGCCGCCCGCGGTCCGCAGGCTCGGGATCGTGCCGAAGAAGAGATTCGGCACATTCACGATCGGTGGCGCGGTGACGACGCTCGAACTGATGATGCCTTCGCCGGAAGAGAAGATCGCCTGTTTGTAGACGCCGATCCCCCCGCGCACGACCGTGTTGCTTTTGCCGGTCACGTCATAGGCGAATCCGAACCGCGGCTGAGCCTGCAGCGGCGGATTGCCGCGAAATCCATTCTTAAGTTCCGGCACACCGCCCGGCACGATGCCGTTGAGCGGATTGCCCGCGCCGGGAACGAAGGCGCCGATAAAAACGGCCGGCAGCGTCGCTCCAGTGATCGGATTGCGCGCGACTCGAACGTTCCCGTTAAGTGCCGGAGCGTACAGCCGAGCTGCGTTCGCCCGATCATACCGTCCGAGGTCCAGCGCCGCGCCGTCTGGATTGCGCAACCGGTAGTCGGTGAAGCGCGACACGCGCACGCCAAAGTCCAAGCTGAGACGCCGAGTCGCTTTCCACGAATCCTGAATGAACCATTCGATCAGATACATTCGGGCGGCGCCGTTCGAATACCGGCTGGCCTGGCGGTATTCGCGAAAGACGCCGAAGCCCGCGTTGGCGAACGGATGGTTGGTGTCGAGCGGATTATTGGCGTCGCGGTTGAATAGAAACCGCCCGCCCAGATCCGCCGAACTGCCGATTCGCGGGCCTTCGCTGGCGAACTGGGCTTCATAAAATACGCCTGCTTTTACGTTATGCGTGCGCCTGAGCCAATTCATCTGGTTCTGTAGATTCAAGCGATCGTCGCGCGCGGCAATCGGCGTGCGGTCATCGTAGGTGAGCGATGGCGCGTTCGGCAGGCCGGCGAACTGCATGCCAGGAATCAGGCTTGCGGTGTTGGCGTCGGGAAACAATTGCGGAAGATCCGCCAGCCCATTGTTCTCCCGTTTGTATTTCGACAAGTCGAAACGTTCGGTAAGATTGCCCTTTTCCTGACTGGTGAACCAGCCTCCACTCAGTTCATTCACGAGGTTGGCCGTGACGGTCCTGGTCCAGGTAACCGCCTGCGCCCGGTTCAGGAAATTGTAGTGATGCGGTTGCACGGCGAAATTGGCGTTCGCCGAACAGCACACTCCCGTTTGCCCGCGCAAATCCTGATCGAACCAGCGCGGCCGGACGCTGATGCGATCGTTCGAAGTTGGCAGCCAGTCGACTTTGAACTGAGTCTGCTTTTTCGGAATCTCGATGCGCTGCTGCATGATGTTGTTGAATCCCTGCGCGAGGAAGGTAGCCGGCGAGTTTGGCGCGGGCATAACCGCCAGCATGGCGAGTCCATGTTTATCGGTGCGGCTGGTGGGGATGACATTGCCAGGCAGCGGTTGTCGCGATGTGGGATCGGTGACAACAATCAAGCGGCCGTTTTGTTCCACGCTCTGCGAGAAGTCTCCCCGTTTCTCAAGAGCCGTCGGCAGCGTCGTACGCTGAATCGGCGCCGCCTGCGTGATTCGCCAATACTCCTGGCTGGCGAAGAAGAAGAGCTTGTCCCGTTTTACCGGGCCGCCGATCGACGCGCCGTAGGAAGTGTAGCGCCCGATGGGCCGCGGCAGGCCGTCGCGGTTGTTGAAGAAGTTGGATGCGTTGAACTGCTCGTGGCGTTTGAATACGTACCCCGAGCCGTGAAACTCGTTCGTGCCCGACTTGGAAATCACGTTGATGTGAACGCCCGAGGAGCGCCCGTGCTCGGCCAGATAGGAATTCGGCTGCACCGTCACTTCCTCCACCGCATCCCAGGCGATCGGGACGCTGAACCGGTTCATCTGATCGAGGTTCTGTCCCGGTTGGCCATCCAATTTCACCGAGTTCCATTTGGCGCGCGTGCCGGAGAAGTTATTCAGTTCCGAACCCGAGATCGATCCGCCGATCGACTGATTCTGCCCAAAGCTTTGTTGCGATACGCCCGGCAGTACTTTCATCACCGACATCACATCGCGGCTGGCCGCCATCAGCGTTTTCATCTGGGCGTTTGTGACGACCTGACTCTGCCCGGATCGATCCAGTTCCACCATCGTGCCCGACGCTTCCACCTGCACCGAATCGGTGACCGCCCCAATGACCAGCGCGATCGAGCCAAGCGAGACGCTGCCATCGGCCGAAAGCGCGATTCCTTTGCGTTCCTTGGGAACGAATCCGGCCTGGCTCGCACGAATCGTATATGATCCGGGCGGCAAACTTGGGAACAAAAAAACGCCCGCTTCGTTGGAGAGGCGGCTCTGGCGCTCGCCGGTTCCCTCGTTCGTCAACACGACCTCGGCGCCAACGATGGCAGCGGCCTGCTGATCTACAATGGTCCCGGAGATCCTGCCCGAAACAGATTGCGCTTGGACGAGTCCGGCGACTGTACAGAGCTTGACAAGAAGAAACGAAATGGCACGAGACATAAGCTTGGAGACATCATATACAATTTCGCTAGCCGCCACAATCGCACGGTCCTGTCGAACATCCGCTTGGGATTGCACCATAGAGCGCCGATCTGTATGATCGAAAAATCGATCCAAGGGAGGTCGTTTCTACATGAGACTCGCCGCGCTTCTGGCCGCAATAATGATCGCGCCAGCCGCTTTCGCCCAGCAGGTCACCGGAACTGTGACCGGCGCCGTATCCGATTCATCAGGCGCCAACGTACCCGGAGTGGAGTTGCGCTTGAGCAACACGCAGACCGGGCAGATCCGTGTCGTGACTTCGGGCGACGACGGCACGTTTCGCTTCTTCGTTCTGCAACCCGGAATCTATCGGCTCGATGTCGCCCACGCCGGCTTCAAGGCCGCGCGCCGCGACAACATCGTCGTCGAAGCTGATCGGTCGCTGGCCGTGCCCGTGACACTGGAAGTCGGCGCGGTCACCGAAGTTGTCGAAGTCACCGGCGGCGCGCCACTGCTGGAGCCAAATACGTCTTCGCTCGGCACAGTGATGGATCAGCGGAAAGTCGAAGAGCTTCCCTTGAACGGCCGCAACCCGCTCGGTCTCGCCAATCTCATTCCGACCGTGCGAGGCATCGGCTTTTTCGGCGGCCAGGTGTTGTCGAGCTGGCGTCTGGCGGCGATCTCGATCGGCGGCGGACCGCCCCTCGCCAACGGATTTCTCGTCGACGGTATCGCCAGCGAAAAGGTCACCATCGCGGGAACACAGACGTTCCTTTCGATCGACGCCACGCAAGAGTTCAAAGTCCTCACCAACGCCATGTCGGCCGAGTTCGGACGCACCGCAGGCGGCATCATCTCGATCGTCAGCAAAAGCGGCACCAACGCGATTCACGGCAATCTGTTCGAGTTTCTGCGCAACGACAACCTGAACGCCAACGACTTCTTCGCCAACCGAGCCGGCCGCAAGGTCGCCCCGCTGGCCTACAGCCAGTTCGGCGGTTCCATCGGCGGACCGGTCAAGAAGAACAAGATCTTCTACTTCGCCAATTACGAAGCCTTCTTCGAACGCCGCACCGGCCAGGGGCAAATCAGCTCTCCGAACGCGCTGCAACGCGCGGGCGATTTCACCGATACCCGCAACGCCGCCAATCAGCTCATCACAATTTACGACCCCACCACCACCCGTACCAACGGCACCGCGTTCACGCGCGACGCTTTCCCAGGCAACCGCATCCCCGCCAGCCGCATCGACCCCGTCGGACGCAACGCCCTGACCTATTTCCCGATGCCGAATCTGCCCGGCGCCGCCTTTACGCAAGCGCAGAACCTGTTCCTGCAGGGCCCGGCGCCGATCGACCGCCACGCCATCACCGGGAAAGGCGACTGGAACATCTCCGATTCACGCCGCATCGGCGGCCGCTACACGTGGGACGATCTCGATTGGAGCTTCGCCAAACTTTGGAACACACCGGCCGAACCGGATGGACGCAAGGTTCTGATCCCGCGCAACAGCGCGTCGATCAATTACAACGAAACGCTTTCGCCCACACTGCTTCTCGAAGCCCGCGCCGGCTTCAACCGCGAGCACGAACATTTCTTCACTCCCTCTGAAGGCTTCGACATTACGTCGCTGGGCATGCCCGCGGCGTTTAGGCAACAGACCTATGTCGGCCGCGGCGCCGACACGGGCCGCTTTCCGCTCATGCAGGTCGCTGACGCCGCCAACTTCGGCGCCATCGCTTCCCGGGGCGGCCCGTCGCACACAACACTTTCGAGCGTCGCCCTGACCAAGAGCAAGAACGCGCACACTATCAAGTTTGGCTACGAACATCGCTTCTACGCCGCCAATGATTACGGGCGCGAGAACTCTGTCGGCACCTATGCATTTAATCGCGGCTTCACGCAAGGTCCCGATCCGTTACAGGCCACCGCAACCTCCGGTTTCGGCGTCGCCTCGCTGCTACTGGGAACGCCGGCCTCGGGCTCGGCTCGCCTGCAGACCGATGGCACGGCCAGCATCAAGTATCAGGCGCTCTTCGTGCAGGAGGATTGGAAACTCACGCGGAACCTCACGTTGAATCTCGGCCTGCGCTGGGAGAACGAAGCGCCGCCGACCGATCGCTACAACGTGCTCTCGAACTTCGACCCCAACGCCCAATCCCCGCTCCGCGTGCCCGGCTACGATCTGCGCGGCGGCCTGACCTTCCCCGGCGTCGGCGGGGCGAGCCGTTATCAACGCAACCAGAATTTCAACGACTGGGGCCCGCGCTTCGGATTCGCCTGGCAGGCCATGCCCAAGACGGTCGTGCGCGGCGGATTTGGCATCATGTACGTCCCGATCACCGTTTCGCTGGCGCGCACCGGGTATACGTTCGATACGCCGATGGTCTCGACGCTCGATGGCGGACGCACACCGCAGGACCGCATGAGCAATCCGTTCCCGAACGGTCTTACTCCTCCGTCCGGCAGCCGCAACGGCCTGCTCACCGGAGTCGGCCAAGGCGTGGCCGGGCAGTTGTTGGATGCCAACCGCGGTTACACCGAACAGTGGAACTTCACGGTGCAGCATCAACCGTGGAACAACTGGCTGTTTGAGGTGGCCTGGGTGGGCAATCACGGCGTGCGCCTGTTTGCCGATGGCCGCAATCTGAATCAGATCTCCGACGCCAACTTCGCACTCGGCACACAGTTGGCGCAGAGCGTCCCCAACCCATTTCGCGGGTTGATCGCGAGCGGCCCGCTGTCCGGCGCGACCATCACACGCCAGCAGAGCCTGCTGCCCTTTCCGCATTTCACGGGCGTCAGCGGCGGCTACTCGTTCATCAACAATTCGATCTATCACGCGCTCGCCATCAAGGTTGAGAAGCGGTTCTCGCAGGGATACTCGTTCTTGCTCGCCTACACCGGATCAAAGCTGATCGACGACGGCGCCAACTCCGGCCAGGTCCGCCCCGGCGCGGCCGTCACCACAGGCCCGCAGAACTGGAACAACCTCCGGGCCGAACGCAGCAAGAGCGCGCAGGATGTGCCGCAGCGCATGGTCTTTAGCGCGTCGTGGGAACTCCCGTTTGGCAAGAACGGCTCCCGTCTCGCGCAGTACACGATCGGCGGCTGGCAGTTGAACGCAATCCAGACGATCGAAAGCGGTACGCCGCTGTCGCTGGCGGCCACCGTCGCCGGCGGCGGCAACCGGCCGAACGTCGTCTCCGGAACGGCGGCGAAGCTGGACAAGCCGACCATCGACCGCTGGTTCAACACATCGGCATTTTCTATCCCGCAGGCCTACTCATGGGGCAACGTCTCCCGCACGCTGCCGAACGTCCACACCGATTCGGTCTTCAACATGGATCTGTCGCTGTTTAAGAACTTCCCGATTCGGGAAGGCATGAAACTCCAGTTCCGTGCCGAGGCGTTTAACGTGACCAACACGCCAACCTTCGGTGAACCCGGCCGAGCGATCAACGCCGCAACCTTCGGCATCGTCACCGCGACGGCCTTTAATCCGAAGCCTCGCGAAGTGCAGTTGGCTTTGCGGTTGACGTTCTAAGCGCGGCTTTCGTTCTTTCGAGGTGCTCAGCGCGTGCCTTCTCGCGTCGCAAGGCAGTTCCCATGGCCGAGATTCGAGGCCGGCTCAGTCGCCACGGCGGCTAGCGGCGTCGCAGTGCGCTAAAATAGAAAGTTTGGTCATTCGATGAGCAACCTGATCGTCCTAGGCGCCCAATGGGGCGACGAGGGAAAAGGCAAGATGGTCGACCTTTTCTCCGACAAATTCGACTACGTCGTCCGCTACCAAGGCGGCCACAACGCAGGCCATACCGTCTTCATTGGTCCCACGAAGTACGTGCTGAAGCTGATCCCGTCGGGCATTCTTCGCCCGGGCGTGCGAGCGGTCATCGGCAACGGCGTAGTCATCGACCCCGCGGCGCTGCTCGAAGAAATCGCGACGCTCGAAAAGGCCGGGATTCCGGTCGCCAGCCAGCTTGCGATCTCCAACCGCGCGCACGTCATCTTCCCCTTCCACCGGATCGTCGAGAAGATGAGTGAGGCGCGAACCGACCGCACGGCGATTGGCACGACCTCGCGCGGTATTGGACCCTGCTACGAGGATAAAATCGCGCGCCGCGGCATCCGCATCGCCGACCTGATCGACACCGACAACTTCCGGGCGCTCTACGCCAATCTCATCGCCGACAAGCGCACTATCGCCGAAGCCTTCGGAATCCCGTTCGATCTCGATGTCGACGCGCTCCGCGCCCAGTACGAAGAGTTCGCCGAACGCATTCGGCCCATGGTCGCCGACACCGCGATTCTCCTTCGCGACGCGATGAACGCCAAGAAGCCAGTGCTCTTCGAGGGCGCGCAGGGCACGATGCTCGACATCGATCACGGAACGTATCCGTTCGTGACGTCCTCCAGCGCCGCGGCCGGAG
>Ga0194128_10008852_pt1 | contig 12575 bp, 9 predicted proteins | sample TA2KigCa65mmetaG_FD_148650 | JGI IMG/M metagenome (GOLD analysis project Ga0194128, IMG submission 148650) | Freshwater microbial communities from Lake Tanganyika, Tanzania - TA2015037 Kigoma Deep Cast 65m | ecosystem: Environmental > Aquatic > Freshwater > Lake | place: Tanzania: Lake...
TTCCCAAAAAATCGCAATATAGAACAACCCCACTCCGAGCAGCGACAGTATTGTGGCCGTTGCTGTATCGCGCTGAGAGCGAAACATTTCATCACTGCCCAGCGCTCGGCTGCCTGTCACGCCAGCCTGGACATCCGGGAAATCGCGTTGTACTGCCCGCACATGGTCCCGCAGGGCCTGCAGGGAGGGCGCATGCTTGACGAAGCTCTGGGCCTCCGCACGATTCTCCACTAGCACGAACAAAAAACGATTATTGCTGGAGATGAGGTAACCATCTTGCGACAGTACCTGGCTATCCTTCAGAAAAAAGCTGGCCCAGGGAGAAGAAAACAGATAGGTGGCTGGAGCGGCTAGAGCCCGGTCGATTTCCGCAAACAGCGCGGAGAGAAATGTAATGTCTAGCGCTTGCCCCTGGTCTGGGGGCGTATCAGACGCGTTCCCCAGAAAAGCCGTGGCCAGATGGGTCACCAGCGCTTTGCTAATCTCCTGATTGACTGATACCAGCAACTGTTGCAGACCCGGCTCAGTGGCGAGATCGACGAGCAATGCCTGGGCATCCTGTAGGCGTTGCCGCAACAGACGGAGGTCGTCTGGCGCCAGCAAGAGCAATTTTTTTCCCTCAAGACTGGTGGTGTCGATTTTATGGGTCACCTTGCTAAAGTGCTGGGTATCGGCTTGTAAACGGCCCGTGAGCGCCTCCACGAACTGCTTGCCCCGTGCGAGGTGCTGGGGTTCTACCACGACGACCAGGGCGTCGAGTTCGTAGAAATCTTTGTCAATCTCCTCAAAGCGCTGGATATAGCGCGCATCCTGCGAGACCAGCGCATTGCGTGAGGTACGAAAAGTAAGATGCGTTGCCGTATACCAGACGGAGGCGATTGCAAGCCCTAATGCCAGGCCCAGGGTTATCCAGGGGAAGGTAATGGACAGACGGACTAGCGCCCAGACACCACGTTGACCCATATCCCGTAGGAAATCCACCCGTTCTATCCCTTCCCCATCTCGTATGCCGCGGGATCAGCCTACAGCGGCTGACCAATGACTGGCAATTTGAGTGCGCTCCAGGCGGTGAATCCATCGACCATAAATGCCACCTGCTGATAGCCTAATTGCTGTAAAGTCTGCCCTGCCAGGGCAGCACGGCTGTCACGGCGTCAATGCAGAATGATATTGGTATTTTTATCCGGGACCATATCATTGATGCGAAACTCTAACAGACCACGTGGTAGCAGCTTCGCTTGCTCAATGTGCCCCTGGTCGTATTCGTCTTTCTCCCGGACATCCAGAATCACGAACGACTCACCAGCGTGGACTTTCGCCTGCACCTGCTCCGCCGTCAGGGCCGGCACAACGGCCTTGGCGGCAACAACCATGGCTTCGAGCGTGGTTGCCATGTGTACCTTCTCCTCTCAACGCAAGAACAGCTTTGTGCCTGTCACCTCTTCCCTGGTGACACACTTCCGACAGCATACCGTATGTAGGCAGATCCAGCAAACGCTGTGGTGTGGCCGGGCTACAGAACCCTCATGTACGAGCCATAGCCCAGCGCTTGGCGGCAAAAAAGCTTGCATACCCCCGCTCAGTAAGGCATCGTTTACAGCAGCCTCTCCGGCAACCCGGCAACGTGGTATAGTGCCAGAGGAGCATGTGTTCTAGGTGTAGAGCCTTACACAAAGGGCCTAGAGTGGTATACAAATCTCTTCTTGTGGTGATTATTCTCTGTGGCCTGGGTTGTTCCCAAGCAGAAGCCGCAGGGAAGCATACCAAGGCGTACAGGCGTCCTGCCGCCAAAGCCGTGACTGCTGTCCTCCCGAGCGAATTCGTGCTGCAAATGGGGCATGCTTCCTGGGTGACGACCGTCGCCTTTAGCCCGGATGGGCAGCTCCTGGCCTCGAGCGGGGCTGATGGCACGACCAGGCTCTGGTCTGTGCAGAGCCGTGAGGTCTTGCGTACCCTGAGCGGTCCGACCGCCGAGGGCCTCGCCGTCGCCTTTAGCCCGGATGGCACCTTGCTGGCCGCGACCAGTAGCAGTGGCGCCATACACATCTGGGGGGTACAGCATGGCGAGTTGTTACATACCTTGAGGGGCCATACTGCCGCGGTCACGGCCGTGGCGTTCAGCCCGGATGGCCGCATCCTGGCGTCTGCGGGAGCCGACAAAACCCTCCGGCTCTGGCTCGTGCCCCAGTGGCAAGAAGTCTGGCAGATCACGGCTCACACGGCGTTGATTACGGCGGTCGCGTTTAGCCCGGATGGCCGCATCCTGGCGTCGAGCAGTGCAGACAAAACCGTCAAGCTATGGTCTGCTCCGGTAACCAGAAAAGGCCGTCCCAGCAAAAAATCGCGTGTTGCCAAGGCACCAGGGCAGGGAACCACGGCAACGCCAGGGAAGTTGCTACGTACCTTCACCGGGCACGCGGCGGAGGTCACGGCTCTGGCTATGAGTCCTGACGGCCTGGTCCTGGCCTCAGCCAGTGCTGATAAAAGTGTGAGACTCTGGGCGCTCGACACAGGACAAACCCTGCAGACCTTGCACGGACATAGCGCTGGAATCTTTGCCGTTGCCTTCAGTCGCGACGGCACACAGCTCGCTTCGGCCAGTGGCGATCATACACTGAAGCTCTGGCACATGCCCCGTGGAACCCTGATATCGACGTTGAGTGGGCATACCTCCTGGGTGCTCACTCTGGCGTTCAGCCCTACTGGCCATCTCCTGGCCTCTGGGGGCGCTGATCGGAGCATTCACTTGTGGGCGTTGCAGCCGGGTGAACCGGTACGCACCTTGACGGAGCATACGGCGCCGGTGACCTCGGTGGCCTTTCATCCTCGTGAGCCGTCACTGGCCATCGCGAGCACTGATAAAACCATTCGGCTCATGGCCGCTGACCGGGGTGAGCTGCTGTGTATGCTCACAGGCCATAGTGGGCCTGTCACCGCGGTCGCCTTTAGCCCGGATGGCAGCCTCCTGGCCTCGGCTAGCGCCGACAAAACGCTCCGCGTGTGGACCATCCGTGGCGACGCAGGGACAGTGCTGCACACCCTGACAGGGCATACGGCGGAAGTCACCTCCGTTGCCTTTAGCCCTACGGGGTTGGTGCTGGCCTCGGCCAGTGTGGATGGCACGGTGCGCCTGTGGTCTGTGCCGCAGGGCACGCTGCTGCATACGTTGACAGGGCATACCTCCTGGGCCATTGCGGTCACCTTCAGCCCAGATGGCAGTCTGCTGGCCTCTTCTGGCGAAGATGGCACCGTGAAGCTCTGGCAAGTACAGCACGGTACCTTAGGGCGTACTATCAGCAGCCACACGGCAGAAGTCACGGCGGTGGCGTTTAGCCCGGATGGTAAGTTCCTGGCCTCGGCCAGTGCTGACAACTCGATTAAGCTGTGGACCCTGCAAGGGCGTGAACCCATACGCTTGCTGAGTAGTCATACCGCGTCGGTGACCGCCGTCCAGTTCAGCCACGATGGGAAAACCCTGGTGTCTACCAGCGAGGATGGCACCGTGAAGCTGTGGGATGCGCAGCGGGGCCTGGTGGTGCGGACGATTCCCGGCCACACGTCCTGGGCCATGGACGTGGATTTCAGTCCAAACGGTCTCATGCTGGCGTCGGCAGGCGCCGATAAGGTCGTGAAACTCTGGACCATCCCGCGTGGAGATCTGGTGCGTACGCTCAACGGTCAGACAGCCTCTGTGACGCATCTGGCCTATAGTCCTGACGGGGCCCTCCTGATCTCGAGTACCGCGGAGGGAGCCCTGAAATTCTGGGCGGTACCACGCGGAGAGTTGCTACGGACGCACTATGCGCATACTGCTGAGGTCACGCGGCTGGCTTTTCAGCGGGATGGGGCCCTGTTTGCTTCCGCGAGTGCGGACGGGACCGTGAAGCTCTGGGGCACACAGAGCGCTAAGCGGTTGCGTACTCTCAGTGGACTCGGCCCATGGGTGCTGGCTCTGGCGTTCAAGACTGATGACACCACGGTAGCTTCGGCTACGGTGGATGGGATGGTCAAAGTTTGGTCTACGGACACGGGCGATTGGGTGAAGACTCTGCAAGGTCCATTCGATGCTGTGACCGCTGCCGCCTTTACGTCAGATGGGTCGATGTTAGCAGTCGCCGGTGCTGAGGGCGTGGTGCAACTCTGGTCCATGACCACAGGAAAAGTTCTGCATGTATTCAAAGGCCACGCGGCCCAGGTCAGTGCGTTGGCCTTCCAGCCAGACGGGGCAGTACTGGCTTCGGCCAGCATGGATGGAGTCGTGCATCTCTGGACGGTGGCCACTGGCGCGCAGTTCCGTACGCTGCGGAGCCAGACCGTGTGGGTGAGTGCCCTGACTTTTAGCTCTGATGGTTCTATGCTGGCGCTAGCCAGTGATCATCGGGTCGTGACCCTGTGGCGTGTTGAGAATGGTGAACTTGTGGCAACCCTCGATGGGCATACCGCACGTGTGACCTCCCTGGCCTTTAGCCCGGACGGTACGACGCTGGCCTCTGGCAGCTGGGACAATACCATTGGCACCTGGGACCTGAGCGCTGGGGCCCTCCAACTCCGGTTGGCGCTTCTGCCCAATGATGAATGGCTCGCCTATCATCCGCAGAAGCGGGTCTATAACGCCTCGCCCCAGGGGGATGCCTATATGGCGGTGCGTTTTGGCAAGCCGTTGGGACCACCCTATCCCCTGGTACAGTATCGCAAGACCTTGAAACGGGCCAACGTCCTGGAAGCTCTCCAGGAGCCGCAGCCAGTAATTAAACCGTGATGGTATCGAGTCATCATATGCGTAGATGGTGCCAAATGTGTTGTCTGTGCTTGCTGGTCATCCTCTGGGACCAGGGTATGGTTACCGCTCGGGCTGAGTCGGAGATTCTCCTCCAGATGGGGCACGCCGGCTGGGCGAATGCTGTTGCCGTCAGCCCCAATGGCGCGTTATTGGCTTCGGGTGGGCAGGACGGGGCCGTGAAACTCTGGGCTATGCCCAGCGGTGCACTCCTCCAGACGCTTGGGGACCATGCTGCAGATGTCACGCAGGTGGCTTTCAGCCCTGACGGTGCTTGGCTTGTCTCGGCTAGCGCCGATAAAACCCTACGGCTCTGGGCCATGCCGCAGGGCACTTTGCGCAAAACGTTGCATGGACACGACGCTGCGCTTACCACTGTCCTGTTCAGTCCAGATGGCCAATGGCTGGCCTCTGCAAGCTCTGATAAAACCGTCCGCCTCTGGGCCATGCCGCAGGGCGAGCCCAGCCGTACCTTGCGTGGTCATACCGGGACCGTTACCGCTCTGGCGTTTGCTCCCCACGGTAAACTGCTCGTCTCGGTGAGCCTGGATAAAACCGTGCGTTTGTGGAACACCCCGGACGGAGAAGCTGGGCGGATCCTCATTGGACACACGGCGGCAGTGACGGCAGTGAGTATCAGTCCGGATGGGAAACTGCTAGCGTCCGCTGGGCAGGATAATGTCATCAGACTGTGGAGCCTCCCAGGGGGAGATTTCGTGCGCCCTCTGAGCGGGCATACGGGCAAAATTACCTCGTTGATGTTCAGTCCCCATGGCAAGCTGCTGGCGTCTGCCAGTCGCGATAAGACCATCAGGCTGTGGTCCGTGTCCGACTGGTCGGTGGCGCGCCTCTTGAACGAGCATACAGCAGAAGTCAGTGCCGTGACGTTTAGCCCGGACAATACAACGCTGGTGTCAGGCAGCCAGGACAAAACGCTGCGGCTGTGGGCGGTATCTACAGGGGAGACGGTGCGTACGTTGCGTGGTGCCTCCAGCCTGATTACCGCTGTGGCCTTCAGTCCCGACGGCAAGCCGCTCGCGTCTGCGAGCGCCGATGGGGCCGTGAAACTTTGGGGGACGCGCAATGGCGAGATGCAGCGCCAGCTTGGCGGGCATACGGCCTGGGCTATGGCGGTCGCCTATAGCCCGGATGGGCAACTGCTGGCGTCTGCTGGCCAGGATACGACTGTGAAGCTCTGGGCCATGCCGCGTGGTGAGGCGTTACGCACGCTCAGTGGGCATCAAGAGGAAATCACCGCTGTGCACTTTAGCCCGGACGGCACATTACTGGCTTCAGCCAGCACTGATAAGACCGTCAAGCTATGGACGCTGCCAAGCGGGAAGTTGGCGCGCACCCTGCATGATCATGCCTTCTGGGTGACGGCAGTGGCGTTCAGCCAGGATGGCAAGTTTCTGGCTTCTGCGAGCCAGGACGAGACGATCAAACTGTGGAGGAGTGCCAATGGCCAGTTGCTCAATACGCTCATGGGCCATCGGGTACCTCTGACGGCGCTGGCGCTGAGCCCGGATGGTAGTCGGGTCGTCTCTGCTGGCAAGGACGAGGCTGCGCGCCTGTGGACAATCGAAGGCCTCTCGGCGCCACGACCGTTGGGTCGCCATGCGGCCAGTGTGACCGCGGTGGCGTTCAGTCCAGATGGCCGTCTTATTGCCTCGGCCAGTGAGGACAAAACCGTGAAGCTCCAACGGGTGGACGAGAAGGAGACGCTCTTGACGTTACGCGGGCACACCGCACGCGTAACCACGGTGGCGTTCAGTCCGGATGGTAAGTGGCTGGCCTCGGGCAGTTGGGACAATACTATCGGGTTGTGGGACGTTGCTGCTGGCGAACTGTTCTTGCGCCTGGTACTGCTCCCCGGACACGACTGGCTTGCCTATCGTCCTGCCCGACCTTTCTACAATGCCTCAGCCCGCGGTGATGAGTATGCGCTCCTGCGAGCCAGCCAACCACCGTATACCCTGACGCCACTTGCTACGCATCGTAAGGAGCTCAAGCGCCCAGAGCTTGAAAAGGCGCTGGCACCACCACTCTCAGCAGGGCCGCCGAAACCCAAGGGGTCGTGAAGACCACGCAGTCCTCAGCCCTGACTCCAGGTAGGGAGACCCTGTCTCGCATGCACCCTCTCGTCCCGCTGTGTATACTCTCCCGTAGTCACTTACAAGGAGTCGTGCCATGCGGATTACAACTCGGGCCACTGTTGATGAGTTGTACAGGATTGAAGGCAAAGCGGAACTGGTAGACGGAGAGATTGTCTCCATGTCCCCTCCAGGAGGATGGCCTGGATACGCAGGTGACGAAATTTTTGCCTCACTTCATGCGTATAGCAAGCGCACACGCACAGGACGAGCGGTCGGCGATCATAAAGCCTTTTGGGTCACGTTACCCAATCGTGAGTCGCTGAGCCCGGATGCGGCCTGCTATACCGGCCCTGATCCTGGGATGAAGTTGATGCTCTGTTTATGTAGTTGCACAGGTTGTCGGTCAGTATGATGCCCGGCGCCAACGCTTCATCCCAGGCGCCTAGCCGACGGTGGGAGTCCGCCGTGCTGACCATGACCTCCAGGTGAGACAGCCCCAGCCGCCGCGGCGCAGGTCGGGCTTTCTCCGGCCCATCCAGTCCTTCCCCTTGTCGGCACCTAGAGCCGTAGCCTATAATGTCGCCACCATTTCCATCGTGTGCTGAAGGAGACCAGCATGGCCAGTACGGTGCGTATCATCGAATTCTCCGATTACCTCTGACCCTGGTGTTACCCGGCGGCGGTTCGCCTCCATCGCTTACACGAACGTTACGGTGCGCAGTTACAGATTGAGCGGCGCGCTTTTCCGCTACGCCCAGGGCCTCAGGAAACCACGCCCTTCCGTGGCACACGGCGCGAGGCGACCTGGCGACGCATTGCCGCCATGGTGAAACCCGATGGGATTGATTGGAAGCTCTGGGAGCGGGATGATTATCCAAACTGGAGTCTGCCAGCACTCGAAGCGGCAAAGTGCGCTGCCTTGCAGGGTGTGGAAGCGGCGGATGATATGCATTTTCGCCTGTTTCGTGCTTTTTTCGAGGAAGGGGTTAACATCGCCAGGCCTGAGGAGATCTTGACACTCGCCCGACAAGCTCCGCTGGATTTTGAGCGTTTCGTGGCCGATTTTACAAGCGGTCACACACGGCGTGCAGTGCTGGAGGAATACGAAGCCGCGGTCAAGACCTATGGTGTCTACGCCATTCCGACGGTGTTTATGAATGACGAAGAGCCCATTGTCGGTGCGGTGCCGATTGCAGAATACGAGAAAATGTTGGAAAAACTCGGGGTGTCGTAACACCATACATACACCTTGATGTCCCAAGCGTTTGTTCGACACTGAGAGCCCTTGTCCCCTCTCCCCCTGGGAGAGGGGGAGGAACGCCATGTTGCAAAGACAGTTGCGTGCAGCGATGACGATTCTGATACGTGAAGTGCCGACCTGGGATGTGCCAGTGGTCAGTCTCATCGCGCAGGAAAGTCATGATCCCTATCGCGTATTGATCTCGACACTGCTGAGCTTGCGTACGCTGGATCAGACCACTGGTCCTGCAGCGCAGCGGCTCTTTGCCCTGGCCGATACCCCAGAGGCTATGGTGCGCCTGGACCAGGCGACCATTGAACGGACCATTTATCCAGTTGGTTTTTATCGTAATAAAGCCGTCCAGATTCTGGAGATCTCGCAGCGGCTTCTGGACGAATGTGCCGGACGTGTACCGGATGATATCAATGTGCTAACCACTTTCAACGGTGTGGGGAGAAAAACCGCGAATCTGGTGCTCGCCGAGGGTTACGGCATTCCAGCCATCTGTGTCGATACCCATGTACACCGGATTTCGAACCGCTGGGGCTACGTCAAAACCAAAACGCCTCTGGACACAGAAATGGCCCTACGGAAAAAACTCCCCCGCGAATACTGGCTGTCGTATAATCCGTCGCTCGTGGCGTTGGGCCAGCATCGTTGCAAACCGACGTCGCCGATGTGCAGTCAATGCCCGGTGACGGAATTGTGTAAGCGTATTGGCGTGCAGCGTCAGCGCTAAAGAGAGCCCAACACTATGCCACAGCTCCCACCGCGCCAGCAGGCTACACAGAAGTTCCCGGTCGTAGGTGAACGCGAGCCCAGCCCTGAGGCACTCGATCTGCAACGGTGGCGTCTCACCATCTCTGGCGAGGTTGCGCAGCCGCATACCTGGACCTACGCTGAGGTCCAGCAGTTGCCCCAGATTGAGGTTACACATGATATGCACTGTGTGACCCGCTGGTCACGCCTGGGTTGCCGCTGGCGCGGCGTTGCGCTGACGACTATTGCTGCCCTGGTGGAGCCCACTCCAGCGGCCCGTTTTGTTCAGTGTGTGGCGTATTCTCCTCGTCAGCACGATGCCTCATTGCCCATGCATGTCTGCCTCCAGGAGGGAGCGTTACTGGCCTGGGAGATGGACGGTGAAGCGTTGAGTGTGCCTCATGGCTATCCGCTGCGTCTCGTTGTGCCATCGCGGTATTTGTATAAAAGCGTAAAATGGGTACGGGAGATCCGCTTTCTCAGCCAGGATGTGTTGGGGTATTGGGAGCGCGTTGGTGGTTATCATAACGGCGCAGATTTCTGGCGTGAAGAACGCTATGTGTCGGGGAATCTCAGTCCACAGCAAGTGGAGCGCTTGCGAGCGACGGCGGACGTGCGTCCATATCAGCAACACGTTTTGCTCTCGCTTGATCTGCGCCAGGTGCACTGGCCGGGTGCGCATCTGGCGGGGGCGCAGCTCAAAAATTGTACGCTGGCTGGGAGTGATCTGCGCGGAGCTGATCTGCGCGGGGCGAATTTGACGAACTCAGACTTGCAGGGCGCCAATCTTCGCGGGGCTGATCTCAGTGACGCTGACCTGGAAGGGGTGTTGTTGATGGGGGCTGACTTGCGGGACTGCTCGATGCGGCGAGCCCGTCTGGCAGCCGCAGAGTTCTGGCGTGAAGGTCTCCCTGCGGCCATGGTGGCAGGGCTCGACATCCATGGCGCTGCGGTGGACGATTTACTCGAAGACCAGCAGGTCTTTTTACGCCAACAACATGTTGTCGTGTAGGATGGGCTGTGCCCATCACAGGATTGTCTTATGACTACGAAAAAACTGGCGATTGTCACGTATGGCTGCCAGATGAACAAATACGACTCTGAACGTATTGCTGGATTGCTGCAGCAAGCCGACTATACGCTGACGGACGACCTGGCGCAGGCGCACCTGGTATTGTTGAATACATGCAGCGTCCGTGAGAAGGCCGAGCAGAAATTTTATAGCGAGTTGGGACACCTCAAGCGCTTGAAGCGGCAGCGTCCCGATATGCTCATTGGTGTCTGTGGTTGTATTCCACAGCGGGCCCGCGGCGAGATTCTGGAGCGCGCGCCCTATGTAGACCTGGTCTTTGGGACGCTCAACGTCAGCCGGGTGCTCGAACTGGTGCGTCAGGTCGAGGAACAGCAGCAACCTGTGCTTGAAATTACTGATCGAGTGCTCGACGATGATCTCGGCGCCCTCCCTGTGGCGCGTGACAGCCGGGTGACGGCGTTTGTGAGCGTGATGCACGGTTGTAACAAGCGCTGTTCATTCTGTGTGGTGCCGAATACGCGTGGCCCGCAGGTGAGTCGTCCGGCGCAGGTCGTGCTTGATGAAATTCGTGGTCTGGCCCAGGCGGGTTATAAAGAAGTAACACTGGTGGGGCAGAATGTGAATGCGTATGGTGTTGACGTACGTCCTCGCGAGATGGATTTTGCCGATTTGCTGGAGGCCGTGAACGCGATCGACGGTATCGCGCGTGTGCGTTTCGTTACTTCACATCCACTGGACTTCACGCCACATCTGATAGAAGCCCTGGCCAGGTGCGAGAAAGTCTGCGAGTCCTTGCATCTGCCTTTTCAAGCCGGCGCAGACCGTATCCTCAAACTGATGCGACGTGGCTACACTGCGGCAGGCTATCGTGACCTCATTGCCCGCATTCGCGATGCTGTGCCTGATATTGCCCTGTCTACAGATGTTATTGTCGGTTTTCCCACGGAAACCGAAGAAGAATTTCTCGAAACCCGGCGTATGCTGGAAATAGTCCGTTTTGATAGTATTTTCCTGTTCAACTATTCTGAACGTCCAGGCACAGTGGCACCAGACTTGCCCGACCAGATTCCACACGAGGTCAAGCAGCGGCGTTTCGACGGGTTGTTAAACATGCAAAAGCGCATTGCTCTGGCAGCGAATCTGGCGTACGAAGGCCAGACATACGAGATATTGGTCGAAGGACCCAGTAAAAAAGATCCCACCCGATTGACAGGCCGCACGCGCACCAACAAGATCATCAATTTCCCCGGTGATCCAGCCCTCATTGGCGAACTGGTAGCGGTGCGGGTCACACGCGCCGGGCTGTACGCTCTTGAGGGGGAATTGTTGTCGACGCATATTCCCATACCGCTGGTCAGCGTGTAGAGAGGCGCCGCGTGATCATTATTTTTCTTCTCATGCTGGCTTCGCTTGTCCTGGTGTTCCTGGGGCTGATTACGGATATCACCATACGGCTCCAGGATACGTCTGTCTTAACCCACATGATCTTGACGTATGCCGGCTTATTGGTCACATTGCTCTCGCACATTGCGGCCTTTCTGTACATTATTGGTCTCCGCAATCTGCTGCTCACACCACCTCCGGACGAGGATGATGAGGAGGCAGATGTGCGTGCGGATGCCTAGTGTTGCGTCCCACGGTGTGAAAGGGAACCCTGCATGGATATGCCGTCCTCCCATACTTTTCGTGCTATCAGTGCTGCCTGGCGCCTGTATGCTGGTCTTGATGCCTTAAACCACCTGGAAGAGGAAGTGCGCCGTCATAAAGCCCAACGGGCGTTTGTGGTCTGCGGGCGGACCGTGGCGCATACCACCAATCTCCTGGCACGTGTCCAGGCCCAGCTCGGGCCGCTTTATACTGGTGTCTTTGACGCTATGGATAAGGATTCTACCTGGCCAGCAGTGGAACAGGGTACCGCAGCGGCACGGGCTGCTGGGGCGGACATGCTGATTGCCATTGGTGGGGGAAGCGTGATTGTTGGGACACGCGTGATGGCGATTTTGCTGGCCGAACAGGGTGATGCCTACGACCTGATGACGCAGTATCCTGAAGGCAAACCCGCCTATAGTCCACGCCTGATGGCACCCAAGCCGCCCATTATCAATATCGTGACGACACCCACGACCGCGATGAACCGGGCGGGCTCTGGTCTGAAGAACGACGCCCTCGATCACCGTATGGAATTTTACGATCCGAAGACCCGCCCTGTAGCGCTCTTTTGGGATGCGGCAGCCTTACTGACTGCACCGCCGGAACTCATGCGTTCGACGGCGACGACGACCTTTTCTGGAACCTTACGCAACCTCGGGCATACAACGCTGAATCCCTTGGTCGAAGGAGATCGGTTGCAGGCGTTTCGCCTGCTGCATCAAGCCCTCCCGCGTTTAATGGCTGAGCCGGACAATGCGGCGTTGCGTATCGACCTGTGTACCGCGGCGTTCCTGGAAAATCGCGCTGCAGACGATGGTACGGATCGCCGTCGCGTGCGTGATCGCACGGCAAGTAACGCCTATGCGCTGGCGACAGCCTTGCATATCCGCTATCACCATGTCGGGCAGGGTGAAGCCACTTCTGCAGTCATGCCTATGGTGACACGCCTCGCTCCCCCTGAAGACCTCCTGGTTGCCAAACGTATTGCTACGACGCTGGGCGTCTGGCGTGATGGGATGG
>Ga0194128_10008857_pt1 | contig 12570 bp, 10 predicted proteins | sample TA2KigCa65mmetaG_FD_148650 | JGI IMG/M metagenome (GOLD analysis project Ga0194128, IMG submission 148650) | Freshwater microbial communities from Lake Tanganyika, Tanzania - TA2015037 Kigoma Deep Cast 65m | ecosystem: Environmental > Aquatic > Freshwater > Lake | place: Tanzania: Lake...
TGGGGATCGCCGGGAAGCTCGAAGTAAAACTGGTGGAAGGGCAGGCCTTCGGCCAGCACCCCGTTGGATTCTGCTTCGAAACAGGTGAGATCCGTGCTGCAAAGGCTGGCGTAGGTGTCCCAGTCGCCGCACGCCACGCTTTCGAGCAAGGTCTGGTTCAGGCTCAGAAGGGCTTGATCGCGGCTCTCGCGTTCTGCACTCATGGGGTCAGCTCCAGGTTGTCGAAGCTCACGATCCTCTCAAACGGTCCTGGGTCGCGTCCGGGGTTGCCCTCGCGATCACTGAACACCACCTGCATGCCAGCGGCGGCGGCAGCCTGGCATTCCGTCAGGGCATCGCTGACAAACAGCACCTGTTCAGGGGCTACGCCCAGCTGATCCGCGATGGTCGCGTAACTCTCGGGCGTTTGTTTCGGGCCGATCCGGGTGTCAAACCAATGGCTGAACAATGGCCGTAAATCGCCGGCATTGCTGTGGCCGTAGATCAAGCGCTGGGCGGCGACCGACCCGGAGGAATACACCGCCAGCACCAGCCCGGCCCCATGCCAGCTCCGAAGCGCGCCGGGCACATCAGCGAATAGGGGCCCCGTCAGGGCGCCGCTGCGGTAGCCCTGCTCCCACACCAAGCCCTGCAGATCCTTGAGCGGAGTGAGTTTGCGATCGCGGCGAATCAACCACTGCAGGTAGGGCACAACGTTGATCGCGCCCTGTTGCCGCAGCGCTTGGGCCTCGGGGTCGGCGTCCTGCTGCCAGGCGGCGTCGACTTCGCCCAGGAGGGTTTTCACCGCGGGGTCGTTGTGATGGCCCTCCAGAAACACCTCGAGTTGTTCAGCCGCATAGGGAAACAGGGTGCTCGAGACAAAACTCACGGGGCAGGTGGTGCCTTCGATGTCGAGCAGCACGTGGGTGACCCCCTGCCGACGCAGCTGATTGGGCATCGCTTGGCTCTGCTGCCGCGGCAGGCTTAAGGCCTGGAGCAGGAGCTGGCGCCAATGCTGCTCCAGCAGAAATTCCAGGATCTCCAGATGGCGCTGGGCCGTTGGCAGATCACGCCCCCAGGCATAGAGGCCATGGCCCGCGATGAGTAGCCCGTGGGGCGCCTGGTGCAGGTGGGGTTCGGCCACGGTCCGAAGGCGCCGCAGATCCTGGTCGTTGGCCAACACCGGAATGGCCACTGAGCTTGCGTGGCTGGTGATGCCCTCCAGGCCCTTGAGCATTTCCAGGTCGTGCAGGCTCAGATGGGCAACCCCGCCATCGCCGCTGGGGGCGTAGTGCTGGGAGAGCAGCGTTCCGGCCTGGGAGTGGGTGTGCAGCACGGCACCTGCCCCGCAGGTTTCCACCAGCGCCAGGTGCAGCTGGGTTTCAGCGCTGGCCTTCCCCTCCCCCCGCAGCACGGCGCCGCAGGCATCCACCACGATCAACGCTTCCGGCGCCACGGAGCCCTTGTCGACGCCGCTTGGTGCCATCAGCAGCCGCAGGGGCTCGTGTTGCAGCACGGCGCTGAAGTTGCCGCCCGTGCCGTCGCACCAGCCGCGGCGGTGAATCGTGGCCATGGTGGCGCTGAGTTGCTGCGCCAGGGCGGCGATGCTGCCGGCTGCGGGGTTCACGCTCAACTGCAAGGGGCTCAATGCTGGCAGCTGGGGCACCAGTGGCTGCTGCGGCCGCCGAGCTTGTCGCGGCGAATGGGGGTGTGGCAACGGCGGCAGGGTTCGCCGCCCCTGCGATACACCCAGGCCACGCCGCCGTAATTGCCGTTGCTGCCGGTGAGGTCGCGGAAATCGCTGAAGGTGGTACCGCCCGCACCGATGCTTGTTTCCAGCACATCCACCAGGGCCTGGTGCAGGCCGTTCAGCCGCGAAAGCGACACGCGTCCACTGGGGGTGCTGGGCTGGATGCCAGCGGCAAACAACGACTCATCGGCGTAGATGTTGCCGACTCCTGCCACCAGAGACTGGTCCAATAGCGCGTTTTTGATCGGCCGGCTGGAGCCCTTCAGGCGCTCACGCAGGTAGGCGCCGCTGAAGGCCTCGCTGAACGGTTCCGGACCCAGTTTCTGCAGGCCAGTGATCACGCTCTCGACGGGCGTTCCAGGCGGCACCCACCACATCTGGCCGAAGCTGCGGGTGTCCACGAAGCGCAACTCCTGGCCTGCGGCATTGAACAGCTGCACCCGCGTGTGGGCGCAGGGCGGGCGCGGCGTGTCGAGCCAAAGAAACTGGCCGGTCATGCGCAGGTGCACGCCCCAGGTGCCGGCGTCGCGGCCCTCCTGATGCAGCTGCCCCATCAGGTATTTCCCGCGCCGCTGCCAGGCTCCGACTTCGGTGCCGCTCAGGGCAGCGGCGAAGTCTGCTGGGCTGGCCGGGCTGGCGATGGCCCGCGCCCGCAGCACCTCCACCCGCGCGATCGTGAAGCCTCGGGCCTGGCGCTCCAGGCCGCGCCGCACGGTTTCCACTTCGGGGAGTTCAGGCATGGGCGCAGGCAGGGCGGGCAGAGCTGGACGACTCCTGCCAGCCATTCAAAAGCCCGCACCACCAACGGTGGCACGGGCTGATCTGGCGCACGATCGGGATGGGGTGCGCCGCTTGGGGGCAAGCCGGCCGGAGCTCAGGCTTTGACCAGTTCGGTTTCGGCGAAATTGTTGGTGTTGATGCCGCCTTCAGAGCCGCTGTAGCCGTTGTAGTTCACCTTCTCAAAGCGAACCACCACGGGGTAGCGGATGCCGGAGGTGTCGATCGAAGCGACGGTGCCGACTTCGTTGAACCAATAAGACTCGGGGCGCTTGATGCGCACCTTGTCGCCGCGGGAGATGGCCATCGCTGCGCTGTAGATCGGGTGGCTGCCACAGGGAAGATACCCGCGCGGGAGGGAGGCTTCATCGTCGGCGTCACGATTCGTCGCCCTTGTCGCCGCGGCTGCGTGGCACGATCGCGTCTTCAGCCGCGTGTCCCCCTTCCATGGCCATGGCCCCCACGGAGGTCCCAACGCCGCCGGTGCTGACGCTCGAGCTGCCCGATCCCGACAGCGACACCATCAGCACGATGGAGTTTCTGGCCCGCCTCGAGGAGGCCTGGGCCGTGTGCGATCGCTTCGACCTGCAGACCGAGATCTGGCGGGGACGCATCCTGCGGGCGGTGCGGGACCGTGAAAAGCGGGGCGGCGAGGGGCGCGGCACCGGCTTCCTGCAATGGCTGCGCGAGCGCGAAATCAGCAAGACGCGGGCTTACACCCTGATCCAGTTGGCCGAGTCGGCCGACAGCCTGGTGGGTGACGGGATGCTGGAGGAGACCAGCGTCAACAACTTCTCCAAGCGCGCTTTCCTGGAAACGGCCCAGGCCGATCCCGAGGTGCAGCAGATGATCAGCGAGGCGGCCAATGAGGGCCAGCAGATCACCCGCAAGCAGGTGCGGCGGCTGAGCGATGAGTTCACCGCCGCCACCAGTCCACTCTTGCCGGAGGAGATTCGCCAGCGCACCGCTGAAAACCTGCTGCCGCCGCGGGCGGTGGCGCCCCTGGTGAAGGAGTTGGCCAAGCTGCCGGAAGACCAGCAGGAAGACCTGCGTCGGGTGCTGCGCGAGGAGCCGGAGCTGGAGCGGGTCAAGGATGTGACCAGTACGGCCCGCTGGCTCAGCAAGGCGGCGGAGGCGGGGCTGGCGGTGCGGGCCTTCCAGCAGGGGGAGCTGAATTTCGAGAAGGCCTTGCAGGAGGCTCAGCGGTTGGATGCCCTGGGCTTGTTGGCCGATGCCGTCGGCCAGGCCCAGGCGCTGGAGGCTGCCGTGCTCAAGCTGCACACCAGTTGGCGGCGGCTCGGCGGCCTGCAGGAGCGCCTCTGGGTGGAGAGCGGCAGCAGCACGCCCCATCTGCGGGAGCTGCTCACGGCTCTGCAGTCGCTCAGTGGCAGCACCCTGCGGGTGTCGCTGGGGGAGCTGGCAGGTGGCAAGCGGGTGCGGCTGCAGCTGGTGGAGGAAGCACCCGACCAGTTGGAGCCGCCGCCGCTGCCCTGAGCAGGGGTCAGCCCCCCTGCATCTGGTGGCCGCTATGGTCGGGTGCACTACGGGTAGGGCTCTTTTGTCTGGCTCCCTGCCCAGCGGCACAACTCGCAGCAGGCGCGTCGGCGAGCTGAGGTCTCTGGGGGATCCGCTGGAGCTGGCCCTGGAGCGTTATTTCGGGTGGTCGACGTTTCGGCCCGGGCAGCGCCCGGTGGTGGAGGCCCTGCTCGCTGGCCAGGACTGCCTGGCGGTGCTGCCCACCGGGGGCGGCAAGTCGCTCTGTTATCAGCTGCCGGCGCTGGTGCGCGGCGGGCTGGTGCTGGTGATCTCACCCCTGGTGGCCCTGATGCAGGACCAGGTGAGTCAGCTGCAGCGCCGCGGCATCCCGGCGGCCTGTCTGCACGGCGGGCTGGCGTTGCCGGAGCGGCGGCAGTTGCTGCAGCGCCTGCGGGATCACAAGTTGCGCCTGCTCTATCTGGCACCGGAGCGGCTCCAGGCGGAGGCCACCCGCCAGCTGCTCGACGACGTGCTGGAGAGCGGTCAGCTGGTGGCCCTGGCGGTGGATGAAGCCCACTGCATCAGCGCCTGGGGCCATGATTTCCGCCCCGACTACCGGCGCCTGGGGCAGTTGCGCGCCCAGTGCCCAGGGGTGCCCCTGGTGGCGCTCAGTGCCACCGCCGCCCCCCAGGTGCGGGCCGACATCATCCGCCTGTTGCAGCTGCGCCGGCCGCTGATCCAGGTGCGTTCGGCCCGCCGCACCAACCTGGTGTATGGCATGCAGCTCCGCCCCGCCGATCCTTTGCCCCGGGTGCTGGACACGGTGGCGGCGGCCCGCGGGGCTGTGCTGATCTATGCCCGCACGCGCCGCTCTGTGGAGCAGTGGGCCGCCCGGCTCACGGCGGCTGGGGTGGAGGCGATCGCGTATCACGCCGGCATGGATCCAGAAAGTCGCCAGCTGGCTCTCGAGCACTTCCAGCAGCAGCCCAGGCCGGTGTTGGTGGCCACCGTGGCCTTCGGGATGGGGGTGGATCGACCGGACGTGGGCTTGGTGCTGCACCTGGATCTGCCGGCCAGTCCGGAGGGGTATCTGCAGGAATCAGGGCGAGCCGGCCGCGATGGCTTGCCGGCCCGATGCCTGGTGCTCTACGACCCGGCCGATCGCACGAGCCTCGGCTGGGCCATCCGGGGGGGTGGATCCCAGCTGATGCCTGCTGCCGCCACGGCGGTGCAGCGCCAGCAGGACCAGCAGCGCCTGGAGCTGGCCCAGCAGCAACTGCGGCGGATGGAGGCGGTGGCGGAGGGCGAGGGCTGCCGGGAGCAGGCGCTTCTGCTGGCCGTGGGCGAGCTGGCCGCCGCCTGCGGCCGCTGTGACAACTGCCAGAGCCCGCGGCGACGCCAAGATTGGTCGGTCGACGCGCTCACGGCGCTGGAGGCGCTCGAGGCTCGGCCGGGTCGGGATTTGCGCAGCCTGGCCGAGGAGCTGGCGGGTGCGGCTGCGGCCGAGCAGCGCCAGGAGCAGGAGGCCGGCTGGGGTTGGCTGCTGCGGCGCTTGGTGCAGGAGGAATTGCTCAGCGAGAGCAACGACGGCGCCCAGCGCCTCTACCTGCGGGCCTCGGGCCGGCGCTATTGCCGCCAGCCCTGGCCGTTGCACTGGGCGGCGTGAGCTAGCTGGTTCGGGCCTTGCAGATGTCGCTGATCAGCTGTTCTTCGAAGTCGGTTTGGGGCGCATCCCAGCTCTTCCATTGCCCCGACTGGCTGGTGGCATTCAGCTTGCGGGCGCCACAGTTGACCGCCAGATAGACGGGTTTGCCGTCGCCATTGAGGGTCGGGGCCACATAGCTACCGCCCATGGACTGCCAATTGGACCAGTCGACCTGGAGTGGGCCGTAGCTGCGCCAGTCGGGGCCCTGGGGCTTGCTGCTGCCGGCCTTGCTGGTGGTTGGCTGGGGAGTGGCTGTTTGGGGAGTGGCGGTGGTGGCCGCGACGGCTGTGGTGGCTGCGGCGATGTTGGTGGAGGGCTGTGCCGTCGCCACGGCCGGGGTTTTGGCTGGCGCGGCGGCAGCGGGTTGGGGGGTGGCTGTGGGCGTGGTCGTGGGCGTGGTTTGCGCCGTGGCCGTGGCCGTGACCGTGGGTTGGGCTGCCGGCGTCACGACCGGCTTGGGCTTGGGCTGGGCGACGGGTTTGGCTGCGGCTTGAGCGGGTGCTTTCGCGGGTGCTTTGACAGGTGCTTTGGCGGTGGCTTTGACCGGGGGTGGGGCTTGCAGTTTCAGCCGGGTGCCGGAGACGACCAGGTTGGGATCGTCGATCTTGTTGATGGCCACCAGCTTCTCCACGGGTAGGCCGTAGCTGTTGGCGATGGTGGAAAGGCTTTCGCCGCTGCGCACCACGTGCTCCTTGGCGTTGCGTGGGGTGGCGTTGCGCGCTGCCGGTGCCGAGGAGGGCCGACCGGGGATGGCCAGACGGGTACCAGCCACCACCATGTTGGGGTTGCTGATCCGGTTGAGCTGGATCAGGCGCTCGGTGCTGGTGCCGAAGCGATCGGCAATTTCCGAGAGGGTTTCACCGCTTTTGACGGTGTATGGCGCCGTGGGCAGGGGGCGGGGTGCGGCCGCGCTGGCGGTGCTGCGGGCTCCTGGCACCACCAGCTTCTGGCCCGCGATCACCATGTTGGGGTTGGTGATGCCGTTGGCCTGCATCAGCCGGTTGAGGCTGACGCCCTGACGGTCGGCAATTTCCGAGAGGGTTTCACCCGGCTGCACGGTGACGCTGCCGCTGCGGGCACTGGTACCGGCCGTGGCCGTGCTGCGGGCTCCCGGCAGCACTAGCTTCTGACCCGCGATCACCATGTTGGGGTTGGTGATGCCGTTGGCCTGCATCAGTCGGGTGAGGCTGACCCCGTGGCGGTCGGCGATCTCGGAGAGGGTTTCGCCCGGCCTCACCACCACGTTGGCCAGGGCCGCTGCGGGGGCCAGGCAGGGCAGTGGCAACACCACCGCTAGGGCCAGGGCGGCAAGGGAGCGACGCATCGGCACCACAGATAGATGCCCGAACGTTAAGGGGGCCGCCCGGGCCGATCCAGCCCCCGGGTGGCCTTCGGCGCATCAAAGGTTCTGATCGCCCCCGCGGGATCAGCCCAGCAACCGTTTCACCAGGCCCAGCTTTCCGGCATAGGGGGGGTAGCGGAAGGGCAGTTCCAGCCAGAAGGGTCGCCGCAGCACCGTGCGCTGGTGCGAGAAGGTGAGGAATCCGGTGTGGCCGTGGTAGCTGCCCATGCCGCTCTCCCCCACGCCGCCAAAGGGCAAGGCGGCGGCTCCGGCTTGCAGCACCACGTCGTTGAAACACACCCCGCCGGAGCTGGTGGTGGTGAGGGTGCGCTCCTGGGCGCTGCGGTTGGGGCTGAACAGGTACAGGGCCAGCGGCTTGGGCCTGCTGCGCACCTCCACCAGAGCAGCGTCGAGATCCGCCACCGGCTGCACTGGCAGGATCGGGCCGAACAGCTCCTCCTGCATCAGCGGATCGTCGCCGGAGGCCACGGCCACCACGGTGGGTTCGATCCGACGCCGTGCGGCGTCGCTGCGCCCCCCCACCAGCACCTGGTCCCGTTGACGCGCGCCCGCCAGCAGGGTTTCCAGCCGTTGGAACTGGGCGTCGCTGACGATGCAGCCGAGATCGTCGCTCGCCAGTGGATCCGGGCCGTAGAAGCGGGTCCATTCGGCAGCGATAGCGGCCACGAGCTCGTTCTGGCGGGGGGCCTGCACCAGCACGTGGTCGGGGGCGATGCAGGTTTGGCCGGCATTGAGCCCCTTGCCCCAGGCCAGCCGCCGGGCGGAAGTGGCGATGTCGGCGTCAGCCAGCACGATCGCTGGGCTCTTGCCGCCGAGCTCCAGGGTGACGGGGGTGAGGTGGCGGGCTGCAGCGGCCATCACCAGCCGCCCCACCCGGCCACCACCGGTGAAGAAGATGTGGTCGAACTGCTCTTCGAGCAGAGTGGCGGCCACGGCCCCATCGCCGGTCACCACCTGCACCACCTCGGCGGGAAAGGCCGCCGGGATGGCGCGAGCCAGCAGCGCGGCTGTGCGGGGAGCGTGCTCGGACGGCTTCAGCACGGCGGTGTTGCCCGCCGCTAGGGCACTCACCAGCGGATGCAGGCAGAGCTGGAAGGGGTAGTTCCAGGGGCCGATGATCAACACGCAGCCGAGGGGTTCGGCCTGCACCCAGGCTTGGCCCGGCCGCAGGGCCAGATCCAGCCCGATCGCCCGCGGGGCCATCCAGCTCTTCAGTTTGCGGCGGGTGAGGGCCAGCTCCTGGCGGACCGCAATCAGTTCGAAGGTGGCCTCGAGAGGAGGCTTGCCCAGGTCGGCGGCCAGGGCCTCGAGCACCTCCGCTTCATGCTGGCTGAGCAGTGCCGCCAGGCGATCGAGTTGCTCCAGGCGCCAGGCCAGGCTGCGGCTGAGGCCAGCACTGACCGGTGCCCGCATCGCCGCGATCGGAGTGGCCAGGAGCGGGGTGGAGGTCATGGCCGGCAACAACGGTCCCCACCCTGGCAAATGGCCGGTGATCCCTGCGCACGGCATCATTGCGCACGGCGTCACTGCGCACGGCGTCGTTGCGGAGCCGGTGGATCAGCTCCTGCACAGCTTGCTGCTCCAGGTTGTCGTGGCGCAGCACGAGGGCAGCGGCCCGCTGGGGTTGCGCTTCCGTGGCCAGCCCCACCACCACCCAGTCGCCGAAGGGGAAGGCTTGGGTGTGGTCGGTCCAGGTGGGGGCCAAACCATCCCCGTCCGCCAGGACGGCCAGATCCAGCACCCGCTCGCGCAGCAGTTCCAGGCTGCGCTCTCCTCCCAGCCATTCCTGCGGCAGGGGGCTGCAGGAATGGCCCAGCCACTGCAGCTGGCAGCTGCCCCTGGCCAGGCGCAGCTGCTGGGCGGTGTGGCGCAGAGATCGCAGAACGGCCTGGTTGGCGTGGGCTCGGTACCGGCCCTGGGACTTGCGGAAGTCCAGCCCCAGCTGCTCGTTGACATGGCGATAGAGGCGCGAGACGGAGCTCTGGTCGCAGTGGCTGAGGGCCGCCACGCGGCTGGTGCTGCCCGTGATCTCCAGCAGATCCAGGATCGGTACGCCGTCGATCAGGATGTCGCGCATACCCGCAACGTGCTCGCATTGGCAGCGTTGTGACCTTATGAATCAGTGAGGCGCCTGGGCCTGTGGGTTACCCGTTAGTGGGTAGGGCTGTCTCTGGAAAGATTCGCCGCCGGAAAGATCAGCCGCACCGCGGCGCCTCCCAGGGGCGAGCGATCCACCACCACCTGACCATGGTGGTTCTCCATGGTGGTCTGAACCACAAACAACCCCAAGCCGCTGCCGGTGGGCTTGCTGGTGGACAGGGGCTCCAGGGCTGTTTCCGGAGCCTGGAAGCCCGGGCCGTTGTCCGCCACGGTCAGCACCACCGTGTCGGCGGCGCGCCCAAGGCTCACCATCACCGTGGCCGGGGCGCCAGCCACGCCGCCCCCCGCGCTCTCCAGGGCTTCCAGGGCGTTGCGCAACAGGTTGACCACGGCGATCTGGATCTGGGCCGCATCGCCCAGCACCGCCCAGCGCTGGTCCAATCCCTGGCGCTGCACCTTGACGCCGGCGGCCTTGAGGCTGGGTGCCACGTAGAGCAGGGCATTGCGGGTCACATGGGCCAGGTTGAGCAGCTGGTGGTGGGTTTGCACGTTGCGCAGCAGGCTGCGCATCTTCTCGATCGTCGCCACCACCGCGTCGGCGTTGTCGGCGATGGCGCGCAGCGGCTCCCGCAGGGGTGGCGCCAGCGGCGTGTTGCCCTGCTCCAGCAGCAGCTTGCTGTTCAGGAGCAGGGTGCTGAGGGGCAGGTTGATCTCATGGGCGACGGCGGCGGCCCGCAGGCTGCTTTTGAGCTTGTCCTCCAGCACCAGCACGGTTTGGGCGTCCTTGAGGCGCTCCCGCTCCATGGCCTCCGCCAGCTGCCGCCTGGCCTCGATGAGTCGCTCCACCAGGGCACCGAACGCCTGGGACACCGCCTCGATTTCAACGGCGCTGCCGGCGGGCAACTGGGGGTCGAAGACCAGATCTGCGGTTGTGGGCGTCACCTGGGTGGTGGCCTCTCCGCAACGCCGCCGCAACACCTCCAGTGGACCCAGCAGCCAGTTGCCCACCCGGATGGTCACGACCACCGCAGCGGCCACGGCGGCCAGGGAGAGCAGCAGGGCAATCAGGGCGAAGCGCTGGCTGGCCTGAACCGCCTGGTCGGACGGGTTGGCGGTGATCAGCAGCCAGTTGAGTCCTTCCCGTTGACCCCAGGGATGGAGGTCGAGCAAGAACGTGTGCCCGTCTTGATCGATGGTGTGGGGGCCGGTCTGCTCGGTGCGGGGCTGGAGGGAGCCGTTGCGGCCCTGGCGGAACAGGCTGCGGCTGGCGGCTTGCACCAGGGGATCGCGGAGTTGATCGATGCGCACCCGGCGGGTGGCGTCTCCCGTGCCGGTGCTGGTGAAGTCGGGCCGGGAGCTGGCTACCACCATGCCGTCGGGCTCCACGATCAGGGCAAAGCCACGCGCGTCTTTCCACACCTCCGCCAGCCAGGTGTTGAGCTGGCTGAGCACGAAGTCGACGCCGATCACGCCGAGCAGCTGGCGGTTGGGGCCATAGAGCGGCTGGTTGTAGGCGATCGCCAGCACCGCGGGTTTGTCTTCCCATTGGTAGATCGAGCTCCAGGTGGCTTGGCCCGCCTTCACCGTCTCCACGTACCAGGCCTCTTCGTGGCTGGTGGTCATGCCGGGCACGGTCTCGAGCAGCGCCCCCCGCTCCCCTTTTGCCCCCAGGGCATACACGCCCAGGGTTCCCTTGCCGAGGGGGCTGGCGATGGCGTCTTCATTGAGCACGAAGGCGCCGCTCTCGAGCCGCTCCACGCCGATGAATTCGCCGGCCGGGTTGCCGAAGTTGATGTAGCCCACCGGGAACAGCTGCAGCTGGCTCCAGAACCGCTGTCCCATGGCCTCGAAATCCGTCAGCGAGAGCTGGCCTTGCCGGATGGCGAGCACGTTGAGGTTGTTGATCAGTTGCGGGGCCTGCAGGCGGCTTGAGAGCTGTTCGGAGAGGTCGGTGATGGCATCCTGCTGGCGCAGGGCATCGGTGAGGCTGAGGCCGCTGCGCTGACCGCTGAAGTAGGCCATGCCGCCCACTGCGCTGCTCACCAGCAGCAGCTGCAGGCTGGTGGCCCAGATGATGCGGTCGCGCAGGCGCTGGCCGGGCAGGGAGGGGGGCTTCACGGCATCGGCGCCAGGTGCAGCACCGCCCGCCGCACCAGTTCGGCGCCACTGCAGCCCAGCCGGCGGGCGATCGCCTTGCGGTGGGTCTCCACCGTGGCCAGCGACAGCCCGATGCAGGCGGCGATGGCTTTGTTGGAGAGTCCGCGGCCGATCAGGTTGAAGATGTCCCGCTGGCGGGGCGTCAGGCTTGGCAGCGTCGGGGGGTGAGTTGGCGTATCGGGCTCCTGCGGCAGCAGGGCCGACGCGATCACGCCTTGGAGGGTTTCATAGGTGGAGGTCTTGTCCACCACACCCACCAGCATGGCCTCGAGCTCCTCCGGGCACACAAAGCTGGCGGCCTGGGCGGAAAGCACCAGCGTTCGCGCCTGCGGCTGCTGCATTTGCAGAAACCGGGCCACCTCCAGGCCATCGCCATCCGGCAGGGCCAGATCAAGGATCAGGATGTCGGGGCGATGCTGGCGGCAGGCCAGTAGGCCGTCATGGCAGCTTGTGGCGGTGGCCACCACCTCCAAACCCCGCAGCCCCTGCAACATCGTGCAGAGCAGCTGCAGAAACATCACCTGGTCTTCCACGATCAGGCAACGCAGACTCACGGGGTGGGTGCCGCTATCTGCATCATGCCGAAGAATCCGGTGCCGGCTTCGGTTTTGTAAGCCCTTGACGAGACTTGAACTCGTGACCTCTCCCTTACCAAGGGAGTGCTCTACCGCTGAGCTACAAGGGCATGTGGAAGGTGGGCCGGGTTGGATTTGAACCAACGTAGGCAGAGCCAGCGGATTTACAGTCCGCCCCCATTAACCACTCGGGCACCGACCCGAACCACACCCGAAGAACTTACCAGCCGGCCCTTCCCGCCAGCCCCTCACCCCATGCAGCTGCTCGCCCTCCACGGCCCCAACCTCAACCTGCTCGGCACGCGTGAGCCAGGGCTGTACGGCAGTGCCAACCTGGAGCAGATCAACGCGGAGCTGCACCAGCGGGCGGTGGAGTTGGGGGCGGCGATCGATTGTTTCCAGAGCAACCACGAGGGGGCCCTGGTGGATCGGATCCATCAGGCGCGCGGGGCGGTGGACGGGATCCTGATCAATGCCGGCGCCTACACCCACACCTCGATCGCCCTCAGGGACGCCCTATTGGGAGTGGCCATTCCTTATGTGGAGCTGCACCTGAGCAACGTGCACGCCCGGGAGCCGTTTCGGCATGGGTCCTATCTCGCTGATCGGGCGGTGGGGGTGATCTGCGGGTTTGGCGCTGGGAGCTACCGCTTAGCCCTCGAGGGCCTGGTGGCTCACCTGCGCAGCG
>Ga0194128_10008859_pt1 | contig 12569 bp, 14 predicted proteins | sample TA2KigCa65mmetaG_FD_148650 | JGI IMG/M metagenome (GOLD analysis project Ga0194128, IMG submission 148650) | Freshwater microbial communities from Lake Tanganyika, Tanzania - TA2015037 Kigoma Deep Cast 65m | ecosystem: Environmental > Aquatic > Freshwater > Lake | place: Tanzania: Lake...
CAACCAAGTGGAACGCTTCTTCGCACTGATCACCGAGCGCATGATCCGGCGTGGCACCTTCCACAGTGTCCACGAATTGGAAACCGCCATCTACCACTGGCTGGCCGGTTGGAACGGAGCCCCGACCCCCTTCACATGGAAGGCCTCCGCAGACGTTATCCTCGACAAGGTGCGCCTTTGTAAAGAATTATCCAAGACAGGAGACTAGAGGCGCTTCGTCGGCAGTTACAACGAAAGCGGAGTCGAACTCGGCAGGGCTACTACGCGGGCGTCCAGAACGCGAAGGAGATTCAGGCAGACGTGTTTCTTCTCTTCATAACTCCGGACCAAGCAGCGCAAGCCGCCCACGAGATCGCCCTCGCACTCAGCGGCGCACCGGTGTTCTTGAATCGGTCCTCTCGCGAAGCGCCTATCTGTTGGTTAGTGCAGTTCCTCGCTTCACTCGCCGCCAGTATCGTGTGGGTCTGGCCTTCTTAGATGATCGTAATCTCGCACACACGTTTGAACGTGGCGCCAACCGCGTCTACGTCGCCTTGAACGCCAGCGCCGCGGCTACGGACACGACCGATCAACCACATTCGCCTGGTCGACCGTGAAAGAGTAGCCGCTCTACTTCAGCGCCGCCTCAATCGCCGCCGCCAACTCCGGTGAGTCCGGGCTAACGCCAGACTCAAACCGTTGCCGCACTTTGCCATCTTTCCCGACCAGGAATTTGGTGAAGTTCCACTGCACATCCCCGCCCGTCTTCGGATTCGACTTATCGGTCAAGTACTGATAGAGCGGCGTCTTGTCCGCTCCCTTCACCGACACCTTCGCCATCATCGGAAACGTCACGTTGTAGGTCCGCGAGCAGAACGATTTGATCTCCTCGTTCGATCCCGGTTCCTGCCCGCCGAAGTTGTTCGCCGGCACGCCGACAATCACCAAACCCTTGTCTTTGTACTTCGCGTACAAGCTCTGCAAACCCGCGTACTGCGGCGTGTAGCCGCACTGGCTGGCGACGTTGACGAACAACACCGCCTTGCCCTCAAACGACTTCAGCGCGACGGGCTTGCCGTCGATCGAGTTCATCGAAATGTCGAAAATGCTCATGGCAATTAGCACCGGTATCATTATTGCTCCAGAAAAGCGCGGACCGTGGCGGTCAGACGCGCGGATTCGCAAACGAAGGCCATGTGCCCGCAGTTGCCGTTAAGGTTGAGGGTGGCGAAGCCGCCCAAATTCGCAAAATCGATCGACGTCTTCGGATTCACCATGTGATCCTGCGCCGCGTAGACGATCAACATCTTCGCCCGCACCTTGGCGACCGACTCCTGCAAGTTCAAATTCTGCGACATCATCGCGCGCAATTGCGCCGCGCGGTCCAGCGGGTCATTACCCGGGTTCGAGAGCGACTGTTTCAGCTTCGCCCACTCCGCGCCGTTAGCCGCATCGTGATCCGGCGTGCGCAGTGCGAACTGGTGCATCGCGTTGACCGCCGGCATTACCGCGCGCGGGTCGGGTTTGTTAGCGACGGCCGTTTCGATCGCGCTCAACTGCGCCTGCCACAGCAGCAAATCCGGCGTCGACAATTTTGGCGAGCCGATGATCGGCACGATGCGCTCGGCGAATCCCGGGTACGTCACCGCCCAGTCGAAACTCTGCATGCCGCCCATGTAGATTCAGATGACGCCTTGCAGCCGCGCGATTCCAAAATGTTCGGTCAACAAGCGATGCTGCGATCGGACCATGTCGCGAATTGTCGGTTTCTCGATGCGCGTAGACACACCGTTCGATAGCGCATCGACCAGAATCACGAAGAAGCGATCGGGATCGAGAATTTTGTCCTTGCCGACAAACTGTTGCAGGTTTTCGCTCTTGCCCCCGAACCACGTCGGAAACAACACGGCGTTCGTCTTCGCCACGTTCAACGTTCCATAGGTCCGGTATCCAAGGCGGACGCTGGCCAAGTCTTCGCCGCTGGTCGTTTTAAAATCCCGCAACTCGGCGAACTTCAGTTCTTGCGCCGCAAGCGTCGCGGTGAGAAAGAGAAACAGTTTCATGCGTTAGCTACTATGATGCTAAGAGTTCCGTTCGTCGTCAAATTGAGTGCGGCACTACTTGCCGCACTGACTGGGTACATGGGCAGACGAGCGATGCCCGCGATCGACCGGTCACAACGGACCGACGTACTGGCCGATCCACCCGCGCTTCGCCGCTGGCAGGAAGTAACAATCGCGGTCGGCAAGGACGACCAGACCGAAGCCTCTCTGCGCGATGTCGGCGATTGGCCGCTACGATACCTGGCCCTCGGCGGCTTGGTTGCCAACCTCTCGCGGCCTCGGCGCGCTCCTTACCAACGGCGGCGCGCAATTCGTGTCGGGCAAGATCTTCGTCACCATAACTGAGATCGTCGAGACAAGCAGCACCGCGAAAATGAGAGTCTCCCTCGATCAGGTAGAGCGGATCGATCAAGAACCCATCTATGGTGAAGAATTGAACCGCCGGCTGCCAGGTCCTGACTCTATCATCGGTCGGACACTCGTACTGCGCGACAGCGCTGGAACGGAACTCTACCGGGTGTCGCCCAATTTGGAGCCGGCCGAAGACTTCCAAGGATTCGTGAACGCCTTGTCCCTGCGGTTCCCTGTCAAAACGCAGCGGACGTGCGGTGAGTGCGCGCTGGCGCATCGGCGTGGCGACGGGAAGCCATGTCGCCGATTGCGCCGATTCGGACCGGTCGGGCTTCAACTTCGGTGATATACTCCTGTCCGTCGTGCTTCGATCGTTATTCATCATTTCGCTGATCGTCGGCCTTCTACTCATCCCCGCGGGATTACTCGGTTGGCCGCTTATGATCACCGACGAGCAGGCGCGTTATAAGCGAATTTCGGTGCGGATCGAATCGATCGCATGGCCGCATTGGAATTTGAGCGACGGAGTCCGATCCTGGCAAGTGAAACGATGGGTTCCGCTTCCCCTGTTCGGCCGGGGCGAGGAGATCGAGGTCGCGTTGGATCCTGACGAATCATCGCGGATCTACCTCACTCACGGCTACTGCCACCCGTTGCTTCTGCTGCTCTACGGATTCCTGCTGACCATGGGATCATTCCTGGCGCTCGCGCTTCTGTCCCCGCCCCTCGCTCAGCCGCCCCCTGATGCGATGCCGGATTTCCCGGTGCTTTTGACCGCCGATAGGGGCAAGGGATTCACCTTGCTACTCATCGCCGCCGGCTTGGCCGGCTGGGTAATCTGGGATTGGATTGCGCCCGATCCAGGAGAACCGAGGTTCTCCTGGATTTCGGGAGTCTTCAGGCTCGGCAGCAGCTTTCTACTCGGTCTAGGCGGCTTTCATTGGATGACGATGACGGTTACCGTCACACAAAGCGAGATCGTCGAATCCAGTTGGGTACATGCGAACCGCGTGGACCTAAACAGCGTAAAAACGCTCGAACTGGAGCCGATCTACGGGCGCAAAACGAGCAATAGCGCAGGCAGCCAGCGGCCGATCGTTGCGTGGCTGCTAAATTTTAAGAATGCAGCAGGTGAGCGAGTCTACAGCATGGAGGATTCGCTGTCGCCCGCGTCGGAACTGAGGAAAGTCGCGAACTATATGCGGAAGCGATTCCCGGTTGAAACTCCGCGGTAAGGCGGCTACCGTTTCAGACCTTCGACCAACAGTGTCTTGATCACCGCCTGCCGACTGATGTTTAACAGCGCCGCCCTCGCGTCAAGTTCCCGCAACATTCCATCGGTTAGATCCACATTGACCCGGCGTATCGGCCGCACAACGGTGAATCGATCCGTGAAGAACCGCGAAACGTCCTCGCCCCTCGTTGCCATCTCCGCGATCTGATCCGCGGTCTTCATTTCTTTAGACGTTTTCGGCATAAGACTGTTCTTCGCTGGCTTTCGCCTTCCATGCGGTGATGAGAGGTTAATACTCGCCGTCCGAGTCAAACCGGACTTCGAAAACTATTGAGTAAAGATTAGCACCGCACCATCCGATCGCGCGGTACTGCTCGGGATTGTCGGATTGTTGGTCGACGACATACACTTGGTCAAACAAAGACTTGGCCTGTTCCAAGCTGATGCCGTGCTGCGACTTGACCAACCGGCTATTGTCTCTGTCGAACAACAGTCGCATTCGAGTGCATAACTGTTATGCCATGCGTTCCAACGAAAACAAAACGGCCGGCATCGCTGCCGGCCGCTCGTCAAAGCTGAACTCCAAACTACTCGCTCAGTTGCCAGTTGGCGACAAAAGCGCTCGACTTGTTCGGGCTCGACCAGGTCGTCCCTAGTTCCTTGCCCTTAAAGTGATGATCCATCGCAAACGCCGGCATCGCGTGCTGAACTTCCGTCAGCGGTTGATACCAAACGTCTTCATGCGAACACACATGATCGGTGGCCTTCATCGCGCGGGTCTGAATCGCGGCCAGATCGCCGGCGCGCAACGTCGCCTTCGCCGTGTGTACATTCTCGTTTTCAACCGTCAGCGAGATCGGCCGGTACATAATCGTCACCACATCCGACAACAGATCCTTACTCATGCGCTTGGCGAAAGACGCCAGCGCCAACCGCTGTTCGGGCGACGCCCTCTCATCGACAATCAACACCGACTTCACCGGATACGCCGTGTGATGCACGTCGCCGAGAGTCGCCGACGCCTTCACAACGCCAACAACGCCAAGCCCGTCGAGCTTCACGCCGTCCCACGAACCTTCCGAAATTTTCCAGCCCATGACGGCCAGATTGCCCGAGTTTTCGACCTCGGAGTTAGCAAAACACGGACCGACGAAAACGTCGGCGGTGCGGGCTTCGACATACGTTCCACGAAGTTGTTTTTGCGGCAGGCCTCCGGCCAGCAACAAGGAACCAGACAGTAGTGCAAACAGGCAAGATTTCATTTGGCTCTCCTGAATAAATCTTACTACAAGGGCTTATAGCACTTGCGGGTCTCGTTACACTCGTACTCGTCCACCAACTGGCTGTCGGGGCCGATGCACTTTTGCGTGGTCAAGCACCAAAAGGCGCGGTCGTTGCCATGTGGGACTTTGGGGTCCCACATGGCGTCGATAAACATCCCCTTCCACTGGAGCAATTGACAGCGGTCGTCGTCGATCCTGGTTAGACCGGCTCGCTCCATACCGCTATGCCTTCACTCCCGCGGCTTGCAGCAACGCGCGCTTCACGGCAACCTTTGTCAGCTTCAACTTGTAGGCGTTTTGGCTGAGCGGGGTCGCGTTGGCAACGGCTGCTTCGCCGGCCGCTTCCGCGGTCTCGGCGGTGATGGTCTTGCCGACCAGCATCTTCTCGGCCTGCGATGCACGCCAGATTGTGGGCGCAACGTGGCCTAGCGCAATGCTGGCGCTGTTGACCGTCGAACCGCTCAAGCGCAGCGCAACCGAAACCGCCGTCAGAGGCCAGTCGAGGAGTTCTCGTTCGCGGATCTCGTAAGTAGCGTTCTTGGTCGCCGGCGCCGGAATGAGAATCTCGGTGACGATCTCGTTCGGCTTCAGATCGATCTCGCGCTGCCCGTCTCCCGACGGCGAGACGAAGAACTTCTCGACCGGCACGCTGCGGTTGCCGCTCGCGCTCGCGATCGTGACCGATGCGCCCAGCGCAACCAGCGCCGGACCCAGCGTCGACGCACTAACAAAGTACGCCGGGCCGCTCGAGAAAATAGCGTGATACTTGTTTTCGCCATTCGGAACGAGCATCTCGCCGTTCGGTCCTTTCGCCAGCAGGCCGAAACCGCGGCGATAATACCAGCAGCGCGGCCGCTGGCAAAGGTCGCCCGCCACCGTGCCCATGTTTCGAATTTGCGGGCTGGCCACGCCCAGCGCCGCCTGCGTCAACGACGGGAACGACGCGCGGATCACGGCGTTGGAAGCCAGATCGTCGAGCGTAACCGTCGCGCCGATGCGGACGTTGCCGCCCTTGCGAGCGATGCCGCCCAGTTCCTTGATGCCCTTGATATTCACGACGCGCTTCGGCGACGTGATGTAGTCTTTCATCAGGCTCAGGATATCGGTGCCGCCCGCCAGAATTTCGGCGTCGGACCAGTTGCTGCCGAGGAGGCCAAAGGCGTCCTTCAGTGTGGTTGGATTTCCGTATTCGAACGCTTGCATGTTATGCGTACCTCCGGTTGCCGATGGCGTTGAGCACCTTTTCGGGCGTCGCGGGGGCAAGGGGCACGCGCACGCCGAGGGCGTTGTGAATTGCATTTGCGATGGCCGCGCCGCCACCGATCGCGCACGGCTCACCGAGACCGATGATGCCGCGGGCGTCGTGCTCCGGCGTGATGTCCATCTGGACTTCGATTTCACCGATGTCCGGCAGACCGGCGAGCTTGTAGAACTCCATATCGGGGTTCAGCACGCGGCCGGTGACCGCATCCATCACACGTTCTTCAAATAGTGCGCTGCAGATGCTCATGATGCAAGCGCCATAGACCTGGCTCTCGGCCGTCTTGGGATTGACGACCAGGCCGCAGTCCTGCACTGCAACGAGCTTACGCATTCTAACGCGTCCCGTTTCGGTGTCGACTTCCACTTCGGCCATCTGCACACCGGACGCGCCAAGCGTGTTCAGACCTTCGCGAGGCGCCTGCGCCGGAACGTTTTCGCCCATCTCTTCGATCGACTGCGGACCCATCTTCTGGGCCGCCTGTTTCCAACTCATTGCCTTGTTCGGGTTGCCCTTCACCTGAATGCGGCTATCCACCGCTTCCAGTTGATCCGCCGGAACGCCGAGCGACGGCGCGACCTTCTCGAACAACTTCTCTAAAGCGTTGACAGCAGCCTTGCGCGTCGAGCTCGACACACCGCCGATCGTCGTCGAACCACCCGACGGTCCCGATGCCGGATACGAGTTGGTCCCAATCTTCACGCGGATCGCACTCATCGGCAGCCCCAGCGTTTCCGCCGCCACCATCGTGATACACGTGCGCGTTCCAGTGCCGATATCCTGCGAACCGAGTTCGACTTCCACCGAACCGTCCGGATGCAGAACGATCTTGCACTTCGACGCGTGGCCCGCGCCGCCCCAGGTGGCGACGCCAATGCCGACACCGCGGCGAATCGTGCCCTTGCCTTCGCCAGGTGCGTGATACTTCGCTTTCCAGTCGATCATCTTCGCGGCTTTTTCAAGCTGCGACTTGTAGGTCGCTTCACGCAGCGTGAGGTTGGCGTTCTTCAGGAACACGTCGAGCGGGTCCATGTTCAACTTCGCCGCCAGATCGGTGATCGCCGAGGTCGTAAGGAACGACGCCTGCGGATGGTTCGGAGCGCGCCAGGCACGCTGAGGACCGGCGTTCAGCGAAACGGCCGCGTGATTCATGCGGCGGTTCGGAATGTTGGCATACACGTAAGGAATCGGCGCCATGCCGCCGCCCGCGAATCCGCCGGTCGACCACGAGTCCGATTGCCACGCCGTAATCGTGCCGTCCTTCTTCGCGCCAACCTTCACCTTCATGAAGTGCGAAGGACGAACGCCGGCGATCGTCAATTCGGTCGCGCGATCCAGGAACACTTTTACCGGCCGGCCGCCGGTGTCTTTCGACAACCGCGCGCCTTCCGCGCCCCAGGAATCGGCCGGAAACTTCGAGCCAAATCCGCCGCCCATGTAATCGCAGGTGACCTTGATCTTCGCGGCGTCGAAGCTCAACGCCTGCGCGAGTTGGTTACCGACCGTGGAGACGGCCTGTGTCGATGGCCAGAAGTTGATCGCGTCGCCTTTCCACTCGCTGACCTGGCCATGCGGCTCCAAACAGCAGTGCGTGATCACCGGAATTCCGTACTCGCTCTGCAACACGACATCGGCGTCTTTGAGCGCCTGATCCGGATCGCCAGTGATCTGTTCGCCGGCCGCCTTCGCGCGAGTACCGGCCTTGGCCAGATTCTCTTCGCGCACCATGTGCGGCAACACTTCGTAGTCGACCTTGATCGCCCGGACGGCATCGCGCGCCTGCTCTTCCGTGTTGGCGGCGACGATCGCGATTTCAGCATTCGCCCACTGCACCTCAGCGCCCGCGTTGACGAATGTGCGGATGCCCGCCACGCCCGGCATCGATTTGGCGGCGTCGGTGTTAATCGAGCGGATCTTGGCGTGCGCGTGCGGCGAAACAAGAATCGCGGTCTGCAACAACCCTTGCGGATTCATGTCCGACGGATACTTCGCGCGGCCGGAAGACTTCGCGGGCCCGTCGAGACGGGACACACGCGTGCCCATGATCTTCCGCTTGTTCATTGCTGGCCATTTATAATCAGGCATTCGAACCTCCTCGCATCTTGGCGGCTTCGAGAACGGCCTTGCGCACGCCGACGTAGGTACCGCAACGGCAGATGTTGCCGGCCATGCCTTTTTCGACTTGTTCGACCGTCGGATTCGGGTTGCGATCGAGCAGCGCCTTGGACGCCATCACGAATCCGGGCGTGCAATAGCCGCACTGTTGCGCGTCGTTGTTGACGAAGGCTTGCGAAACCGGGTGCAGTTGCCCTTCCGGCGCCAGTCCTTCGATCGTCTGAATGTTCTTGCCGACCGCATCGACCGCAAGCATTGTGCAGCCATAGACGGCCTTTCCGCCGACAATCACTGTGCATGCGCCGCAAGTCCCGCGATCGCATACCCGCTTGGCGCCGGTGGTATCCAGCCGGTTGCGGAGTGCGTCGAGGAGCGTTGTGCGCGGCTCAACTTTTACGCTTCGCGGACGGCCGTTGAGATTGAGACTGATTTCCACCTCGCCGCTCATGACCTTGGCTTGTTGCGCGTCGGCTTCCTGTTCCAGGACGCCGGCGCCTACGACACCAGTTCCGATACCCGCGCCGCGCAACCACGAGCGGCGGGAGAATGCGGATTTGGTGAGATTGTCTTTCGTGGAGTCGTTTTGGGAACTCACCGAGACACCTACCTTTCCTTCAATTCGTTTCGTTGATCTTGCGCCCTCCTGACGATGGATGGCTTCGTACAGCATAATACAGTGGCGCGCGCTTTGGTATTTCGCGGGGTGGAATGCCGCTCGGCGCGATCACCGTAGCCAGCCCTTTGACGTCGAATCGCATCTCTCCATCCCGAACCACCCGCCACATTCGCGTATACGGCAAGAACCGCCGGCTTGCCCGGCTCCCTCCGAACATCGGTCGCGGAAAAGCACCCTCGTCGACGGCCTGACGCACCCGCATGCTCGCAAGCACGCCACCGCAGCCATCGTCACCGAAGCAGTTCAAGTATCGAACGAAGCTCCTTCTTAATCGGATCGAGCTTCTCCTTCGACACCGATCCGGGCTCCGGGCCCAACGCAAACAGCGCTCCCTGCGCCGCTACCGCCGGAGCCGAGGAAACAGCCGCCGCTGCAACGGCGAGCCCCTTGTTCCGCTGTCCGAGATGTTTCCGCGCGCCCTCGATCGTAAACCGCTTTTCGTAAAGCAGCCGCTTGATCTCCAGCACAAGCTCCACATCCTTGCGCCGGTACTGCCGCTGATTCGTCCTCGACTTCTTCGGCCCCAGCCCGTTGAATTCGGTCTCCCAGTACCGCAGCACATACGGCTTCACGCCCGTCAGCCGCGCCACTTCGCCGATCTTGAAGTACAGCTTGTTCGGGATATCGGCCGGCGATGCCAGCGTCCCCACACCCGCTCCATTCTCGATTGGCTCTTGCAGTTGCACTCGAATCACATTATTACGCGAAACTATCTAGTACGTGCAAACGCTCGCTGGAATTCACCCCGTACTCGAAGCCGTGCGCTCCGGGCGATCAATCGATCGCGTCGTCGTCGCCAAAGGCGCCGGAGGCCCGCGCCTGCAAGAGATCATCGAACTCTGCCGCGAACGCAAGATCCCCCTGCGCTTCGAAACGCGCGACGCGCTCGATCGAATGACGCACTCCGCCGTTCATCAAGGCGTCGCCGCGGTCATCGCCGCGTCGCCTTATAAAACGATGGACGACGTCACCAACGGCGCGCATATGCTCGTCGTGCTCGACGGCGTCGAAGACCCGCACAACCTCGGCGCCATCGTCCGCACCGCCCACGCCGCCGGCGCCAACGCGGTCATCATCCCGGACCGCCGTGCCGCGCCCGTCACCGAAACCGCCGCCAAAGCCGCCGCCGGCGCGCTCGCCCACCTGCCCGTCGTAAAAGTCGGCAACATCAATCAAACGCTCGACCGCCTGAAGAAGGACGGGTTCTGGCTCTACGGCCTCGACGAACGCGGCACACACGACTACGACGAAGTCGTCTACAACTCCCCCACCGTCCTCGTCGTTGGCGCCGAAGGTCACGGTCTCCACGAACACACCGCCAAACGGTGCGACGTACTCGTGCGCATTCCTATGTCCGGCGCCATCGCGTCGCTCAACGTCTCCGTCGCCACCGGCGTTGCACTCTTCGAATGGAAGAGACGCGCGAAACCTCAGGTGTAAACTTGAATCTATGCGTCGGTCCCTAAACACACTGCCGGAACCCTCCGTGCGCCCGTCTTCAAACAGAGGCGCGAACGCCACGGAGCGCACCCTCCCCTACCGACAACGCCGGCTTTCAGCAGTGCGCCTCTTCCTTCTATCTTCCCTCTTCTGCCTAGCCCTCCCCGCCGCCCAACCCGCCCGCTCCCGCAAAGCCATGGTGGTCTCGCGTGAGGCCAACGCCACCGATGCAGGCGTCGCCATATTGCAAGCCGGCGGCAATGCCATCGACGCCGCCGTCGCAGTCGGCTTCGCTCTCGCCGTCACCCACCCCAGCGCCGGCAACATCGGCGGCGGCGGATTCATGCTCATCCGCTTCAAAGACGGCCGCACCACCTTCATCGACTTCCGCGAACGCGCCCCGCTCGCCGCCACCCGCGACATGTATCTCGACAAAGACGGCAATCCCACACAGGACTCCGTACGCGGCTGGCGCGCCCCCGGCGTGCCCGGCACAGCGAGCGGCCTCGAGTACGCGCACCGCAAATACGGCAAAGCCAAATGGGCCGACGCCGTCGCCCTCAGCGTCAAACTCGCGCGCGAAGGCTTCACCATCTCCTATGGCCTCGCTCAAGGTTTGAAGGGATCGAAAGCCGTGGCCCAGTTCGACGAGTCCAAGCGCATCTTTCAAAACAACGGCCAGTTCTTCGAACCCGGCGATAAGCTCGTCCAACCCGAACTCGCCCGCGTACTCGATCGCATCCAGAAAGTTGGCGCTAAAGACTTCTACGAAGGCGAAACCGCGAAACTCTTCGTAAAACAAATGGCCGCCAATGGTGGGTTAATCACGCTAGAAGACCTCAAGGCCTATCAACCCGCCGAACGTACTCCGCTGCAATCGAAGTTCCGCGAAAAGTACACGATCATTACCGCGCCGCCGCCATCTTCGGGTGGCATCGGCATCCTGCAGATGCTCTCTGTCCTCGAAAAAACCGGCTACGAAAAGAACGGCGCCGGTTCCGCGCAAGCCATCCACTTCACCGCGGAAGCCATGCGCCGCTTCTACGCCGATCGCGCCGAACATCTCGGCGACCCCGACTTCTGGCCCGTTCCCGTTTCCAAACTCCTCAGCGTCAACTACCTCAATAAACTCCGCGCCTCCATCGATCCCGACAAAGCCACCAACTCCGACGCCATCAAAGCCGGCGACATCGCCACCATGGAGTCCGCCGAAACCACCCACTACTCCATCGTCGATAGCGAAGGCAACGCCGTCGCCGTCACCTACACGCTCAACGGCGGTTACGGATCCGGCGTCACCGTGCCTGGCCTCGGCTTCCTGCTCAACAACGAAATGGACGACTTCTCCGTCAAGCCCGGACACCCCAACATGTTCGGCGCTCTCGGCGGCGAAGCCAACGCCATCGTCCCGAAAAAGCGCCCGCTCAGTTCGATGTCGCCCACCATTGTCCTCAAGGACGGCAAGCCCTTCCTCGTCGTCGGCACTCCCGGCGGCACGCGCATTCTGACATCGGTGATGCAAGTCATCCAGAACGTCCTCGACTTCGACATGAACATCCAGGACGCCGTCAATTTCCCGCGCTTCCATCACCAATGGCGCCCGGACAAGCTGTACCTCGAACCGCAGATCTCGCCCGACACCCGCCGCCTTCTCGAACAAAAGGGCCACGCTGTCGAAATCGCACGCAGCATTTGCGAAATGGCATCCATTCAATTTGAAGACAACGGCTGGCTCGCCGGCGCCGCGGATCCGCGCGTCGAAGGCAAGGCCGCCGGATACTAGACCCACTATGAATCACGCCGTTTCGACGCACTACTTCATCAACCACAGGCTCACCACCGCCGCGCTCGACAAGATCTCCGACGCCGGCATCCCCGCCGTCGAAATCTTCTGCGCCCGCCAGCACCTCGACTACCACAACCGCGCCCAAACCGACGAACTCGTCCACTGGTTTCGAGACTCCGAGATGAAGCTGCACTCGCTGCACTCGCCGATGTACAGCGACGACGTCAGCGGCAAATCCGGCCCGCAAGCTGTCGTTAACATCGCCGATCTCAACAAGGCCCGTCGCATCGCCGCCTGTGATGAAATCAAGCGCGCGCTCGAAATCGCCGATAAACTCCCCTTCCGGTTTCTGATCCAACACCTCGGCGCTCCGTCGACGAG
>Ga0194128_10008860_pt1 | contig 12569 bp, 10 predicted proteins | sample TA2KigCa65mmetaG_FD_148650 | JGI IMG/M metagenome (GOLD analysis project Ga0194128, IMG submission 148650) | Freshwater microbial communities from Lake Tanganyika, Tanzania - TA2015037 Kigoma Deep Cast 65m | ecosystem: Environmental > Aquatic > Freshwater > Lake | place: Tanzania: Lake...
GTTTCGCTCTAACGTGCACGTGAATCAAACGGGCTTTAGTCAAACGACCGATCTGATTCCGTCGCTCGATAACGGGCTGACGTATGTTGCGACGATTGCCAATCCCTTTCCGAGTGGGTTCACCGCGCCGCCCCGATCCGCGCTTGGGCTAGGCACGAACATGGGCCAGAACGTGAATTTCTTCGATTCGAATCTGACGTCATCGTATATGCAACGCTTCCAAATCGCGTTGCAGCGACAATTAGCGGCGTCGAGTTTGATCGAAGTTTCCTATGTCGGCAACCGGGGCACACGCATGCAGGCTGCGCGGGAGTTCAACGCGGTGCCGGAGCAGTATCTGAGCAAGTCGCCCGTGCGCGATCAGCCGGCGATCGATTTCCTCAACGCACAAGTTCCGAATCCGTTTTTCCCTTTGTTGCCTCGGACGAATCTTGCGTCGACGACGATTCCCCGCTCGCAGTTATTACGGCCCTATCCGCAGTTCACGAGCGTCGTTGCGAATCAGAATACGGGCTACTCTTGGTACCACTCGATGCAAGTGCGGTTGGAGCGGCGGTTTTCGAAGGGGCTGAGTTCGTCGCTGTCGTATACGTGGTCGAAAACGATGGAGGCAATCGGATTCCTAAACGCGACGGATCGGCTTCCGGAAGAGGTTATTTCCAGCCAGGACCGGCCGCATCGCGTGGCGGCAACGTGGTTGTACGAACTCCCATTCGGCCGAGGCAAGCTGCTGGGAGGTCCGTCGAATAAGGTAGTAAACGGGTTCATCAGCGGCTGGCAGGCGCAGGGAATCTTCACCCTGCAGAGCGGCGCTGCGCTGGGCTTCGGCAATTCGATCTTCAACGGCAACCTGAAGAATATTCCGTTGCCGAACAACGAGAGGACGGTCGGGAGATGGTTCAACACGAACGCTGGCTTCGAACGGAATAGCGCGCTGCAGCTTGGATCGAATCTGCGGACGCTATCTTCTCGATTCGCCGTGATCCGCGCCGATGGGCCGAATAACTGGGATATCTCGTTTATCAAGAACACGCGTCTCACCGAGCGTGTGCAGTTGCAGTTTCGCGCCGAGGCGATCAACGCGCTGAATCATCCGCAATTTACGGCGCCGAACACAACGCCGGCGAGCACGGCGTTCGGGCAGGTGACCGGCGAGTTTGCATGGCCGCGGGTGATTCAGTTCGGGCTGAAGGCCTTGTTCTAACGGCGCTGAAACGACCGAACGTATTCGACGACGCGGCCGTTGCCTTTTGCGACGAGGCCGTGACAGCTCGCGCAATCGCTAGGGCGGAGGTTCTCCAGCCCGATATACTAACCCGGTGGACACTGCGGCGCTGTTGCAACGGTTGGTTCGAACGAATTCGGTGAATCCGGCGCTGATGGAAGACGGCCCCGGGGAACCGGGCGTCGTCGCGATCCTTGAAGAGCTGATGGCACCGCTGCCAGTGACAGTGACAGTGAAACGCCTTGAAGGCATGGCGGGGCGGCCGACGCTGGTGGCCGTGTTGAAGGGCAACGGCGACGGCCCGAGCCTGCTGTTCAACGCGCACACCGATACGGTCGGCGTGGAGAACATGGCCGATCCGTTCGACGGGCGCATCGAAAACGGGCGCCTTTATGGGCGTGGCAGCTACGACATGAAGGGCGGCTTGGCGGCGGCGGTGTGCGCGTTGGCGGATCTCGCCGAAGGGCCGCCGCTGGCGGGTGATGTCATTCTCGCGGCGGTGGCCGATGAAGAGTTCGCGAGTCTCGGCACACAAGAGTTTCTGGTCTATTACAAGACCGATGGCGCCGTCGTAACCGAACCGACGGCGCTCGATTTGTGCGTGGCGCACAAGGGCTTCGCGTGGTTTCAGTTTGAGATCGAAGGACGCGCGGCGCATGGGTCGCGGCCTGATTTAGGAATCGATGCGAATCTGGCGGCGCTGCCGATGTTGCAGGGGCTGGCGGAGTTGAATCGCGAGTTGTCGCGGAGACCGCCGCACCCGCTGTTGGGGCGGGCTTCGCTGCATGTCGCGTCTATGCTGGGCGGCAATGCGTGGAGCACGTACGCGGCTCACTGTACACTGCGCGTGGAACGGCGATTGCTGCCGCACGAGACGATCGAACAGGCACAAGAGGAGATGAATCGGATCGCGCCGGCGAAGTTGATTCTGTCGCGGCGGGGGTTTGAAACGTCGTCGATGTCGCGGCTGTCGTCGATTGCGATGGACGTGCTGACCGACGTGCGCGGATCGGCGCCGTCGATCACGGGACAGTCGCCGTGGTTCGACGCGGCGTTGCTGGCGGCGGAGGGGATCGAGACGATCATCGTCGGCCACGATGGCGCTGGCGCGCACGCGGCCGAGGAGTGGGCGGATCTGGAATCGGTCGACAAACTGCGGCGCACTTTGGTACAAATTGCTAACCGATGGTGCAATCGAAACTCTCCCGGCGCGCGTTCCTCGGCTCAGTAGCCGCGTTCGCGCAAGCGCCCGCCAAACGGCGCAACGTGATCTTCATTTTGACCGACGATCATCGCTTCGATGCGATGGGATTCATGCAGGCGCAGAAGTGGTTGAAGACGCCGAATCTCGACCGTCTGGCGCGCGAGGGGGCGCACCTGAAAAACGCGTTCGTCACGACGGCGCTGTGTTCGCCGTCGCGCGCGTCGATTCTCACCGGGCGTTATGCGCACGCGCACAGGATCATCGACAACAACACGGCGATTCCGAAGGGCACGCCGTTCTTTCCGCAGCAGTTGCAGAAGGCCGGGTACAAGACCGTGTTTCTTGGCAAGTGGCACATGGGCGGTGAGAGCGACGCGCCGCAGCCGGGCTTCGACAAGTGGATCAGCTTCCGCGGGCAGGGCACGTATTTTCCGAATCCGAATGGCTTGAACATCGATGGCAAAAAGGTGCCGCAAAAGGGTTACATCACCGACGAGATCACCGACTACGCGCTGGAGTGGCTCGACTCGCTGCCGCGCAATCAGCCGTACTTTATGTATTTGAGCCACAAGGCGGTTCATGGCGATTTCGTGCCGGCCGAAAGGCACGACGGACTCTATCGCGGCAATGCTTTCACGCCGCCCGCGTCGATGAAGCCCGATGTGAAGGGACGGCCGATGTGGGTGCAGAATCAGCGGAACTCGTGGCATGGCGTGGAGTATCCGTACCACACGCCGATGACGTTGGATCACTACTATCGGCAGTACGCCGAGACGTTAATGGCGGTCGATGAGAACGTCGGACGGGTGCTCGATGCGTTGCAGAAGCGCGGGCAGTTGGACTCGACGCTGGTGATCTACATGGGCGATAACGGGTTCGCGTTCGGAGAGCATGGATTGATCGACAAGCGCACGGCGTATGAGGAGTCGATGCGCGTACCGATGCTGGCACGGTGTCCTGAGTTGTTTGCGGGCGGGCGCGTGGTCGACGAGGTCGTGGCGAACCTCGACATCATGCCGACGGTGTTTGAAGCGGCGGGCTTGCGAACCGCGCCGGGAATCGATGGCCGCAGTTTCCTGCCGCTGTTGCAGGGGAAGAAAATCGAGTGGCGCGATTCCCTGCTCTACGAATACTTCTGGGAGCGCAACTTCCCACAGACGCCGACGATGCACGCGTTGCGCACGGACCGCTTCAAGTACATCCGGTATCACGGCATCTACGATCTGGACGAGCTTTACGACCTGCAGGCCGATCCTGGCGAGATGAACAATTTGATCAACGACCCGGCGCACGCGAAGACGGTGCAGACGATGAACGCGCGGCTGTTTGAAATTCTGGAGAAGACCGGTGGGCTCAACATGCCGCTGTATCCGGATCGTGGACGGCAGTCGAACTTGCGGCATCCGGACCGGTCGAAGGCAGCGGAGTTTCCGGAGTCGTTTCATGGGCCGAGGGACAATCCGCCGCCGGGGGCTTCGCAGAGGAAGAAGCAGTGATCGGGACCGGCTATCGACGCGATTGTATAAGCCACACCCACTCGGCAACGCAGACGGGTTTTGCGATGCCCTCGGCTTCGACCGTTACCGACCAGACCAGTTGATCGCCGTTGCGTTCTTTCAACGCAAAAACGCCGCGGATTCTTGCATCGACTCTCGTCGGCGCGGGGAAGCGAACCTTGTTGAGACCGTAGTTGATGATCGCCGATTGGCCGAGTTGCACGTCGATGGCGTTGAAGGCAAGACGCGAGAGAAGACTCAGCGTCAGGAAGCCGTGCGCGATGGTTGCGCCGATGGGGCTTTCGGCGCGGGCGCGCGCGGGGTCGACGTGTATCCATTGCTCGTCGCCGGTGACGCGTGCAAATTGATCGATCATCGATTGATCGATCGTGACCCAATCCGACGTTGCCGTCACGCCGCCGAATTGTTCGTAGCTATCGATGCGCATCATAGATATCGTAGCCACCACGCGTCGCTCTCGCGCTTCTTGCGGGCAAACCAGAGACACAGCGGGTAGGCGACCAGAAGAACGGCGAGCCACACGGTGTAGACGCCGGGCAAGGCGAGACTGAAGTCGTCCGGCTTCGGCATTCGTCCCCAACCGGGCGCATCGGTGAGCCAGTCGGCGTTGCCCCAGCCGATCAACGCGTAGAGGGCGGCGGAGCCGTGCGTGACGGGAACGTGATAGAGATAGAAAAACAACGGCACGCGGCCGAATAAAACAAGAGGGTTCGAAATTGTATCGGGCAGGCGGCTGAGCAAAATCAGCGCGGGGCCGAGGGTCATCAACGCGTAAAGCAGCGACGGCGGGTACTTCGCCAGATTTAAGAACGAGTAGATGCTGTCGGCCCAAGGACGCGGGTCGCCGTACCAGTTCGTCCAGCGGAGCGCGACGAAGAGCAGCGTTGCGGCGAGGCCGATGCGAAGCGTGATGGCGTGGCGCTTTTCGGCGGGCATTGCGTAAACCAATCCGAATCCGAAACCGGCAAACATGATCGCCATCCACGGCAGCAGCGGATACTGCGGGAAGAAGAAATGGCCGGGGTAAAACTCCATCGGCTTGCGGTCGTGGAGGATGCGCCAGACCCACCACAGCGGGCCGAAGTCCTCGGCTTTCCACGAGTCGGTGAGGTTGTGCAGGAAAACGACCGCGACGCCCGCGATCGCCGCAACGCGCGCGGTGATACCGGCGCGGATGGCGAGACCGAGCGCGATCATCGACAGCCCGATCGCCCAAATGACTTGCCCGACGCTGAAGCGATAGTGGAAGTTGAAAAACCAGCCGAAGCAACGGATGAACGTGAGTTCGAGAAAGACCAACCACAGGCCGCGTTTCACGAGAAAGTTGCAGAGCTGCGGACGCGTGAATTTGTCGAGTTGCAGCCAGACGCTTGTACCGGCGAGGAAAACGAACGTCGGCGCGCAGAAGTGCGAGATCCAGCGCGTGAGGAAGAGCGCGGGCCAAGTTTTGGCGGGATCGAAGGGATCGACGGAGAGATCGCCGAAGAAGTCGCGGGCGTGATCGAGCGCCATCAGAGCGATGACGAAGCCGCGCAAGAAGTCGATGGAGTCGAGACGCTGTCTCACGCGAACTGTTCGAAGAAGCGCCAGGACGATTCGGCGCAGCGGTCCCAGCGGTATTCTTGCGCCTTGGCGAGGCCGATGGCGGATTTTTCGGCGCGCAAGGATTCGGACGTTAAAAGCTTATCGAGGCCTTCGCAGATCGCGGCGGGGCTGCGTGGATCGACGTGGACGGCGCTCTCGCCGGAGATCTCGGGGAGGCACGAATTGTTCGACGTAAGCAGCGGCACACCGGCGGCCATGGCCTGAGCGACGGGAAAGCCAAAGCCCTCGTAGAGCGACGGTTGGGCGAAGACCGTCGCGGCTTTGGTGAGACCGGGAAGGTCTTTTTCCGGCACATACCCGAGGTAGCGGACGCCAGGGAGACCGGAAAGAATTCGCTTCGAAGTGGTGCTCGCGGCCCATCCCATCGGGCCGGCAAAGACGAGTTCCACATCGGCACGCACGGATTCGGGCAAAAGCAAGAAGGCGTCGAGCAAAGCATCGAGATTCTTGCGCGGTTCGACGGTACCGACGTGAAGGATGAACGGCTTTTTCAGATTAAGGCGAGCGCGAACGCGCTGGGCGTCGGCGGCGGTTACATCGAAAAACGACGGCGGCACGCCGGAGTGAATCGTGACGATTTTCTCGGGCTTGATGTTCAGCAGGCGGATTGCATCCTGGCGCGTGTTTTCGCTCACGGAGATGAGTCCATCGGCGCGGGAAAGGATGCGTTCGGCGAAGCGCTGGTCGGCCTTGATGTTCAGCAGGCGGATTGCATCCTGGCGCGTGTTTTCGCTCACGGAGATGAGTCCATCGGCGCGGGAAAGGATGCGTTCGGCGAAGCGCTGGTCGGCCTTGATGTTGGCCGGCGTGTGGAACTCAGGCATCAGCCAGCAGGTCATATCGTGCACGGTCGCGGTGAGCGCCATGCCGGGCAAACCGCCATGCACTTGATTGGTGACGTGAAAGACGTTGGCTTTGCCGGCGGCGATACGGCGAGTTGTCGTGAAACGATTCGACGCGAGGAGCCAGGCAATGCGGGGCGCCGTGTGCAACAGGCTCATCACGGAGCCTTCATGCGTGAGATCGCCGATCGAACCGATGAACGGGTAGCCGTCCACCGAATTCAGACCCGCGCTGCGTTGGAGCGCCTGGATCCAATGGTAGAGATAGTTTTTGACGCCCGCGCTGCGAAGCAGGAGCGGGGATGCATCGACTGAGACATGCATTGGGAACGAACTACCGGAGTTCTTGTATCCTAGCGCATTTTCGTTCACGCGCGACCTATCTTTCGATTGCTACGATGGCAACATGAATCCCTACGCCAAGTTCCTCGACGGACAAGAACCCCAATCGGTGATCGCGGAAACGGCGGGGCGGCTACACGCGATCGCCAGGACGATCGGGCCGGCCGGATGGGAACGCCGGCCGGAAGAAGCAAAGTGGAACGCGAGAGAGATCGTCGCGCATCTCGCGGATACCGAAATCGTCTTCGCGATGCGACTGCGGCAGACGCTGGCCGAACCGCACCATGTGATCCAGCCCTTCGATCAAGACGCCTGGGCGGCACACTACGATGCCTACGATATGGGCACGGCTCTCGAAGTGTTCGCGCGTATCCGGGACTGGAACCTGCAGCTACTGGCCGCCGCGCCGGCGGAGTCGATGTCGAAACCCGTGACACACCCCGAGCGTGGCACGATGACGTTCGGCACAATCGTCGAGACGATGGCGGGACACGACCTCAACCACATCGCGCAGTTGGAAGCGCTGGCGTAGTCAGCTCTGCGGCGAGCGCTGCTTGGCTTGCTCCATCGCGATCTGGTTGACGTGCGTTAGCGCGCGAGCGCCGGACGCTCCCTCAATGGCCTTCACGGCGATGTCCTGCACCTGCTGCTTGGCATCGTCGAGCTTGGATTGCAACGATTCGATCTGCACCGCCTGCTTGGCATTCTGTTCTTCGAGCGACTTGATACGCAACTCAGCGATCCGGCGTTCGCCTTCCGATTCCTTTTGCGATAGCGCCATTTGCTGCTGCGACTCGGCGGTCGCACGCGAGTGCGCATCCGAAGCGGCCTTGTCGACTTCGGCGCGCAGCCGTTCCGGAAATTGCGCCGACTCCGCGCGCAGCCGCTTCAGTTCGTCCTCGGCTTCTTTCAGTTTCGCCTCGCGGTCGCTCCACGACTTCTCTAGCGCTTCCTGCCGCTCCTTATTCTTGCGCTCGACGAGACGCTGATCCTCGTCGTACTTGTCTTGCGCCTTCTTGCGTTCCTGCGCTTTTTTGTATTCGAACTCTTCGGCTTCGCGCTGGCGGGCTTTGCGAAGATTGTCCTCTTGTTCCTTGCGCTCGCGTTCGACGGCGACGCGTTCTTGCTCCCACTGCGCGCGTTCGGTGTTCATCTCCTGATCGAGTTCGGCCTTTTGGCGGCGGTGCTCTTCGAGCAATTCATCGAGCGTTGCAGCGGCGATGTCGATCTTGTGCAATCGAGACAACTCGGCGCGTTCCAGTTCGCTGGCATCGCGCAGTTCGCGCAGCCGCTCGACTTCCGCGGTCAACTGCCCATTGATTCCGGCGAGCGCCTTCTGCATGTCGAGCCCGAGCGATGTGATCCGCTGCACGACGGCTTCAACGGAGATTTCGGCGGTGGCGGACCGCAGTTCGGCCTCGCGGGCCCGCGAGGCTTCTTCCTGCTTCGGATTCGCCTCGGCGCGCCGCAACTCCGCCTCTTCGCGAATGTCGTCGAACTCTTGCTGGATTTCCGGCTTGGAGCGCTTTACGGGTGGCTTGGGTGCGGGCTTCTTCGTGGTTGCCATAACTGATAAGGATATCAGGCTGCTATCAATGGGGTAGAATGCGAGACATGCTTCGATACCTATTGGCGTTTGTGGCAATCGCACAGGCCGGCGAGGTCAGTTTTCACAAAGATGTGATGCCAATTTTGCAGGCGAAATGCCACGGTTGTCACCGGCCGGGCGAGGCGGCGCCGATGTCATTCTTGTCGTATTCGTCGACGCGGCCGTTTGCGAAGGCGATGCGCGAGGCGGTGCTGGCCAAACGCATGCCGCCGTGGTCGGCCGAGGCGCCTCACGGGACGTTTCGAAACGATCCTTCGTTGACTTCGGGCGAAATCGAGACGATTGTGAAATGGGCCGACGGAGGGGCGAAGGAAGGCGATCCGAAACAGGCGCCGGCGGCGGTGACGTTCGTCGATGGATGGAACATCGGTAAACCGGACGCGATCTTCACCATGCCCGAACCGTATGAAGTTCCGGCCCGCGGCGTGATCGACTATCAGTTCATCATCGTGCCGACTGGGTTAACAGAGGACAAGTGGGTGAAAGCCGTCGAGATCCGTCCGGGTCGCCGCGATGTGGTTCATCACGCGATCGCATTCGTGCGGCCGCCGGGATCGAAGTGGCTCCGCGAGGCGAAGTCCGGCGTGCCGTATGCGAAGCATCCGCAGGAGTCGACGACGCCGTCGCTGCCGACCGAAGACATGCCCGAGTACCTGTTGAGCTACACGCCGGGGCGGCCGCCGACAGCGCTCGAACCAGGGCAGGCGCGCTTAATCAAAGCGGGATCCGATATTGTCTTTCAGCTTCACTACACAACGACGGGGAAAGTTGTGCGCGATCAGAGTCGCATCGGCCTTGTATACGCCGATCGCGCGCCGTCGCAGCGCGTCGCGACGCTGCCCATCTCCAACCGTACGTTCGCGATCCCGCCGGGCGATCCGCGATACGCTGTCAACGCGACAGGGCGATTGCTTGAACCAGCAAGAATGACTCGCATCATTCCGCACATGCATTTGCGCGGCAAGGCGTTTGAGGTGGCGATGGTCGAGCCTTCCGGCGAGCGCAAGACATTGTTGAATGTGCCGAAATACGACTTTCGCTGGCAGCACGCTTATGAGTTGAAGGAACCTGTGGAACTCAAGCCCGGCGCGCGCATCGAATGTACGGGCTGGTACGACAATTCGCCGAACAATCCCGACAACCCGGATCCGAAGAAGAGGATTCGTTGGGGCGATCAGAGTTGGGACGAGATGATGCTGAACTACGTCGATGTCGCGGTCACGCCGGGCGTGGAGCCGTGGAACGTTTTGGCGCGGCCCGTTCCGGCGGCGCAAACGGGAGGAAGCGTGAAGGAGAAGTTCTATGGGGTGTACAAGCTGATTTCATTCGAGACTCGTCACAATGATGGGCGGGTGGAGTATCCGTACGGACCAAAGGTCATCGGGCGCATCACGTATGATCGGCAGAGCCGCATGTCGGCGTTGTTGATGGATACCGAGCGGCCCAAGCCCGCATCGGTGCCTGCAGCGCAGAGCGGCGCGGGGACATGGCGCACGGCGACCGAGGCGGATATGCGCGGGACGCTGATCGGGTTCGTCGCCTATCACGGGTTGTTCGATGTCGATGAAGTCAAGGGCGTTGTCATTCATCACGTAAAAGCGGCGTTGAATCCGAACTGGGTTGGGACCGATTTGATTCGTGCTTATTCGTTCGAAGGAAATCGGCTGACGCTGACGGTGCAGAACGCGACCAGCAAAGGTGTGCTGGTGTGGGAGCGCGAGCCGGACTAGCGGCGCAGAAATTCGATGCGGTCGGCGGCGGCTTTGGCGTCGGCGAAAGCATGCTCGATGGGATACCACTCGATCCGCTTTTTGGTTCGTAGCGAATCATGCACCGCGGGACAGGATTTCATGAGATCCGGCATATCGAACTTCGCGCACTGCACGAGCACGGCCCGGGCCTTGAGCGCGGGTAGAAAGTTGGCCGCGTCGGCCGCTTTGACGAGTTCGAGAGCGGCGTCAAAATCGGCGCGCCGGCGATAGACTTTCCAAAACTCGGCCTCGCTTGTTCGCATGTGTTCGGAAAAACGATCCGTACCGCCGATCAACACATACGAAGATGGCCTCCCGTCCCGCGCGCCTATGATCGCGGCGGCGTTGGCGCCGTAGCTATGGCCCACGAAGCCGATGCGCGCGGGATCGACATCGCCACGCGCCAGCAGTATGTCGATCGCGCGGCTGCCGGAGGCGGCGACCTCGAACATCCAGTCGCGAATCTGCGCGCCGTTCATCGTTTGCATGTCATTGGGACGGCCGCGGCCCGGGGGATCGATGATAATGGCGACGACGCCGGACTCGGCCAGCATCGCCGCTTCGGAGATGTAGTTCATCATCGTCTGCCCGCCGCCGTGCTGGTAGACGACGCCGGCGTGTTTGCCCTTCTTGCGGCGCGGCTCGATCAGCACGCACTGCACACGCGCGTCATTTGCATCTGCGAAGCTGCAGCCGTGTATAACGACGTGCGCACGAGTTTCCATCAACTGCGTTTGCAGCCCGAATTGCGCGGCGAGGAAAAACGGAAGCATGGCGAGCCTCGCCGTGGTCTGACACAACTTCAACTAAAGCGCTGGTGAGTTTGTGGAAGACTCATCACACGGAATAGGGCGATCGACGCGGCGCATACTCATTTCGCATACGCTGGTCGTATGACGACAATGACTCGGCGATCCATCTTTGCCGCCGGCATCGCGGCCTACGGTCAATCCCTGCCGGTGTTGCGAACGAAAACGTTGGCGGTCACTATCGACCCGGCGTCGGGCGGCGAAATCGCGAGTATGAGGTACAATGGCCGCGAACTGCTTTATCGGGCCATGCTGCCGGATCCTCCAACCGGTTGGCGGGGCCGCGCGCCGTGGCTGTGGCCCGCGGTTGGCCGCAGTGGTGCGGGGTCATACGAATGGGACGGGAAGCGGTACGCGATGGAAGCGCATGGGTTCGCGCGCTCGCGGTCTTGGCGATTGGCTTCGTCGAACGAACGCCGCGCGGTTGTATCGCTCGACGTGCCGCGCGACGAGCGAGTGTATCCTTGGAGCGCGCGTCTGACGGCGACCTACCGGCTGGAGGGCGCACGCGTCGGCATTCGATTCGAAGTTGAGGCGGATCGATCGAACAAGACGCCGATGCCATTCTCGGCGGGGAATCACATTACGTTCGTTCACCCACTGGCCCCAAAGTTGGAGTGGTCGACGAACGGAACCCTGATGTATGAGAAGACGGATGGCATTCCGACCGGGCGGTCGGAGAAACGGACGTATTCGGCGCCGACGGACCTATCGGCGATCACCAGGGAGTATCCGCTTTCGATGGGCGGTTACGACCGTGGCGAGGCGTGGCTCAAGTTTGGCGACGGCAAGAAGTTGGCGATCCGGTTGGCGCACCACGCCAGCGCCCTGCCGTCCGAGCCGTGTTTGCGGTTCAACGTTTGGGGGACGCCGGAGTGTTTCAGCCCGGAACCGTGGGTAGGGATCCAGAATTCGTTGAACTCGCGGAACGGGTTGTTGTGGCTCGATCCTGAGAAGCGATGGGAGTGGACGATCACAGTCGACATCGAGGTCTAAGAGACTACTCCTCGGGAAAATCCTGCCTAGTGCTTTTCGATTTATCCGACGAAGAGATAGCCAGGGGACAGCGAAGATGCATCGAAACCCCTGCGGCTCTTTGGCAATCGAATATTTCAATCCACATATTGGTGGATGGTGATCATCGCGACGCCTTCGTTTCCGGCGCGATCGCGCGCGTACACTCGGATCTGGTTCGGACCAACCGGTAAGACCAGATTTGCGATCACCCAGGACTGTGTGCCTGTAGCCTGGCCCGAAAGGCCGCAGTTACACTCCCACCGTACGGCCTCGACGGCGTCGTTATCGGTTGCAAGTCCTCGCAGAGTTACCGTGCTATTGCGTGTGACGAGATAGGTTGTGTTCGGACTTGTGATCGAAACACGTGGGGCGATTGTGTCTCCGGACGGCCGGGGCGTCGACGGGGGCGTCGGCGCCGCGGGCGGCTGACAGGAGACCCGAAGCAGGATGGAGGCGGAAGCCGATTCGTCGTCGGTGGCCTGAACGGTAATCTGATTCACGCCGGGCATTAATGCAAGCGGCTGGATTTCCCACTGGCGAGTATCGCCTGAGGGACCAAAGGTTCGAGCGGTACCGGAAAAGCCGCGATCGCTTATCCAGCGGATAGTGGGCTGACCGGAGCCGCCCTGTGTAACGCCAGTGACGCGT
>Ga0194128_10008862_pt1 | contig 12568 bp, 9 predicted proteins | sample TA2KigCa65mmetaG_FD_148650 | JGI IMG/M metagenome (GOLD analysis project Ga0194128, IMG submission 148650) | Freshwater microbial communities from Lake Tanganyika, Tanzania - TA2015037 Kigoma Deep Cast 65m | ecosystem: Environmental > Aquatic > Freshwater > Lake | place: Tanzania: Lake...
CGTCATGCTCGCCCCGGACAACCTCACGGTTGATTCGCTCGGCACCACCCCTGACATCAACGCGCCCCTGTCGATCCTCGGATCGCTGAGCGGCACGGTGACGATCACGGGTACCCCGGGCATCACCGCGGGCTTCTGCCCGAGCACGGTCGGCTACGACCTGCCGGACGTCACGGTCGGCTCGGGCGGCGTGCACGCCGTCACGACGATGGTGACCGGCGACTCGGCCCTCTGGCTGTGCGGCGACAGCAGCGCGCCGGACAACCGCTCGTACTTCACGGGCGGCAACTACTCGACGCCGGGCACGAAGCTGTCGGGTTGGGACCTCATGCTGCGCGTGATCGGCACGGTCAACACCGGGCCGGACTCCGCCTACATGACGGTCAACAACGCGACCGGCGCGGTCGATTGCAGCCAGACCGGCTTCCTCGCGTCGACCCTGTGGTCGAGCTGCGCCACGCAGCCGACGCTCTACATCCAGGGCGTCACGATCCCGGGCTATCCGTTCTTCCAGGTCCCGACGTTCATCCTGGCGACTGGCTATGAGAACGGCTCGCCGATCGCGGACAGCAAGCAGGGTACGGTCGGTGACTTCCTCTCCGACCCGTCGACGGGCCCGTGCATTCCGGCCGGCGTGCAGTTCGACGTCCAGGGTTTCTACCTCGACAACTGCGACCTGAAGCGGAACGGCCACCCGAAGCTCAAGGCGAGCAACGCGGTCACGGTCAACGTCACGGCGAACCCGAAGGCGTGCAACCCGTGCGTCTGCTTCGGCCAGGCCGATGACGGTTCGCTCGACGGCACGATCTGGAAGGTCCAGAACCCGGCCGGATCGAGGGACTACTTCAACGTCAACGTTGGCACCATGCAGGACCCGAACACGGGTGGCAACTGCGCGGTGAACAACATCCTCTCGGTGCAGGCCGCGTCGTGGGACTTCTGCGGCAGCGGCACCTCGACCGGCCCGTCGTGGGGTTCGGTCGGCCTCTACGAGGGCAGCACGGTGGACCCGGCCGGCACGCCGGACCTCGGCTCGGTGGTCGCTTCGTCGACGACCCTGTCGATGGCCGTCAGCGCCGCCGACTTCACCTATCCGGCCACCACGTATGACTTCCCGGACGTTGCGACCTCGACCTCGACCGCGCTCTCGGGCCTGGTCAACGGTCATGTCGCGATGAAGTGGGCGACTGGCGATACCTGCATTTGGATCGGCTCGGACACGGATGGCGCCGATGACGGCGGCAGCGTGACCGACAGCTGCAGCACCATCCCGGGTACCACCAGCTACTTCACCATGAACGGGTACAGCACCACGTCCATCGCCTTCACCTCGGCGAACTGGATGATGCGGGTCGAGTGGAACTGACCAGTTCCTCGGTCCGGGTTTGAGCTCTCGCAAGGGAGCGAAAACTGATCAATGGCAGGGGGCGGTGCTTCGGCACCGCCCCCTGTTTTCATTTCGAACCACGGCGCTGTGGCCCACGGGGCGCCCGGATCTCGACTTGGGCGGCACAGGGGGCCGCGCGCCCGGGCGTTCCAACGGCTCGCGCGGGCGACGCATCATCGGTGCGGCGTTCGCTTGAATGGCGTCCGGCGGCGAGCTGCCGCGTACGCAGGTTGGCACAGGAGGGGCGAGATGGGCCACGTCTGGGCGAAGTTGCTGCTGGTGGGACTGACGATGCTCTCTGCGTGTGGTGCGCCGATGCAGCGCGTCGATCCGGATCAGGACGATGCGCTGGGCGGAACCGGCGTCGACTCGGCGGACGTCCGCGCCACTGCCGACAAGATCGCCCGCTCCATCGTGGCGATGCCGACGATCTTCGCTCGCGGAACGCCCTACGTCGTGGTGCAGGACCCGCAGAACCAGACGCGTTTCCCGATCAACGATTCGATGATCGTCGACCGGCTGGTCACCCTGCTGGTGCAGAACTCGGCAGGACGTGTCCAGTTCGTCGACCGGGCCAACTGGGAACTCGTGCAGAAGGAACGCCAGCTCAAGCGGTCCGGTGCCGTGAGCGTGCCGACCGACGGCAGCGGCCAGCCGAACCTCGCCGCCGCGCCGCTGGGAACCGACTACTTCCTGACCAGCACGCTCAAGTCGCTGAGCAAGGACAACGGCGAGCTGAACTCCGACTACATCGTCGTCACGTTCAAGCTGACGGACGCCGAGACGGGCGCCCTGGTCTGGCAGGACGATCACGAATGGAAGAAGGTGGGCGAGAAGGGCGTGATCTACCGCTGATCACCGCGGCCATGCGCAGCGGCGTGCTCGGCTTTCTGCGTCGGACGGTGCTGCTGCCGGTCGCTTGCGCGCTCGGCTGCTCGGCGCCGGGAACGGCGGACGCAGGTCGCGCGTGGTTCGCCGGCGATTCCGCCGGTGCGCGCGCGCTGCTCGACGCGCGGCTGGCGGAGGATCCGGACGGGCGTGCGCTCTACCTGAACGAACTCGGCGTGCTCGATCTCGAGCGGCGGGACCTCGCGGCTGCGGAGCAGCGCTTCGGCGAGGCCTGGCGGCTCATGGAGTCGCTCGCCGGTGACGACCTCGACGCTGTCGGTGCCATCGTCGGCTCCGAGGCATCCAAGCAATGGCGCGGCGATCCCTTCGAGCGCGCCATGAACTCCTGGTACCTCGGGCTGGTCTACTGGTGGCGCGGCGTCCATGACAATGCGCTGGCGTGCTTCAAGAACGCGATCTTCGTCGACTCGAGCCACGGCGAAGAGCGCTTCGACTGCGACTTCGCGCCCGCGCTGTTCCTCGAAGGGCTGGCCTATCGCCGGCTCGGGGAGGTCGGGATGGCGGAGCGGAGCTTCGCCGTCGCGCGCGAGCTGGCGCCCGGCTGTCCCGCGCTCGCGGCGGGGAACGACGGCAACGTCATCGTGATCGTCGAGGTCGGCAGGGGACCGACCAAGGTGGCCGCCGGCAAGCACGGCGAACTGACGCGCTTCGTCGCGCATCCCGAGGTGCCTCCGGCGATCGAACTGCTGGCAGACGGGCAGCGATTCGGCTCGCCGTCGCGGGCGGGAGACGTCCACTTCCAGGCTTCCACCCGCGGCGGGCGCGACTTCGACTCGATCCTCGCCACGAAATCGGGCATCAAGACCGGGACCGAAGTGGCAGGGATCGGCGCCCTGCTGCTCGCGGACGACGTCAAGGACAAGCACCAGGGCGCGATGGTCGTGGCGGGTGCGGCGTTGCTGCTCGCCTCGTTCGCGGTCCGCGCCGAAGCCGATACGCGGCACTGGACGACGTTGCCGCATGAGGTGCAACTGTTCCGCGGCACGCTGCCTCCGGGAAAGCATCGGTTCGAGGTGCGGCCGGGAGCCGGCTGGCGCGTCGCCGGTCCCGGGTTCGAGGAGATCGAGGTTCCGGCGACCGGCGAAGTGCTGGTCTACCAGCGTGTCCTACGTTGAGAGGTCGACCATGAAGATCGCATTCACGCTGATGGCATGCCTGCTGGCCGCCTGCGGCGGGCCGCCGCATCAGGCGCGCGAGAAGTCGTCCGACCGGCTCGCCGCCGTCGATGCATCGACGATGGTGGTCCTCGATCACGAACTCCGTTTCACGCTCGAACTGCTGGATCATCGCGTCGTGCGCTTGCCCGACGGCCGCCTGCGCGCGCAGATCCGGATCGCCAATCGGACCGGCAGCGACCTGAAGACCCAGGTGGCCTGGACCTTCAAGGACGACTCCAACTTCGCGGTCGAGTCCGAGACGCCGTTCGAGCACGTGCTCTTCGGCGCGGGCCAGACGCGCGACTTGACGCGCGAATCGCTGTCGAACGCTGCGACTCGGTTCCACGTCCAGGCGCGAACGGCGAAGCCGGGCGAATTCTGATGCTCCGCAAGGTGGGTGACGTCATGGCACGAATGACCTGGCGCGACGGGTTCGGCGCGGTCGTCCTCTTGGCCCTGCCGTGCGCGGGCTGCGGCTCGCCGGCGATGGCGCGCGTGCCGGTCGCGCCGACGGATCGGATCGTGGTCGCGGCGCCCGCGTGGAGCGTGCCGCCGCCGGCTCGGCAGGTGATGATCGGCGCGCCGACGACGGTCCCGCCGGATCGCGTCGTCGTGCAACCCATGGATGAAGCGGCCCGGACCGAGGCATTCCGGAGCCTGGTCGGATCGGCGATCCGCCATCCGCCGCCGGCACCGCCGGCGGAGGACGGCGCGACCGAGCGCGTCGTGCGCGTCGCATCCCCGCACCGAACGCATGTGCACCACGCCGGCTGCCAGCCGGGCTGCTCGCTCGGGCGCGTCGCGGTCTACACCGGCCTCGGCGCAATCATCGGCCACCAGTTCGACGACCGCAGTTGCGGCGCCGCGATCGGTGCCGGGCTCGCCTTCCTGACCAGCCCCTGGTGGTGGGGGCGCGGCTGCTGGTTCGACCCGGTCGACTGCTGGTACGACTGACCGCAGCGGGTACGGCCGGCGATCGGTCGTGGCGGACGGCGAAGCCGCCGTGCCTGCCGCCGCCGCTCGCCGGCGCCGTCACTCCCCCTCGCCGCTCGCGGCCGCCTCCTCGTCCTCGTCCTCCACCTCCGCGTATTCGAGGTAGCCGCCGAGATTCCGGACGTCGAAGGCGTCGCCGGCCGCGCTGCTCTCCTCGGTCGCGCGGCGTGCGCTGAGGCGCCGCTCGCGCGCCTCCTCGCGCTGCAGTTCGAGCTCGGAGAGGAGGTCCGCGGCGGCCGCCTCCTCGTCCGCCGTCCCGAACCGGAGTTCACGCGTCTGGCGCGGATCGCGGACCACGTCATGCACCATCGTCCGGGGCGCTGCCCGGGGCTTCCCGGAACGGGCGATCGCGGCGTCGCTGCGCTCGTCCCTCGCCTCGAGCGCGGTGCGATCGTCGGCGCGCCGGCGCTGCCAGCGGTTCTCGGGCACCAGTTCGAGTTCCGCCGCGAACGGCGTCGGCGTCCACGGGCCGCCGTGCAGCAGCGGCACGAGCGAGCGGCCGTCGACCGGATGGGTCGCCGGCAGGTCGAGCAGCTCGACCAGCGTCGGCGCCACGTCGAGCAGCGACACCGGCGCGTCGATCTCGCGCGGCTGCGCCCCCGGCAGCCGGATCAGCAACGGCACGCGCACCATCTCCTCATGCAGCGTGCGACCGTGGTTGACGCCGCCGTGGTCGTGGAACTCCTCGCCGTGGTCGGAGCAGACGATGACGATCGTGTCATCGCCGATACCGGCCTGCTCGATCGCCGCGAGCAGCTCCCCGACCCGCTCGTCGGCCTCGCGCAGCGTGGCGTCGTAGGCGTCGACGAACTGCTGGAGGTCGCCCGGCGTGGGCGCATCGGTGCGCGTCCGGTCGCGGATGAACCCGAGGTCGCCGCGCGGCACGTCGCTGCGACGACTGGCGAGGAAGCGCGCCTCGTGCTCCGGCGCGGCGAGGTACTCGTGCGCGACGTAGGTGTGGAGGAACAGGAAGAACGGCGCGTCCGCGTGGGCATGGATCCAGTCGACGGCGCGCTGCCAGTCGTTCGCGCGGCGGTAGCGCGTGTTGAACGCGGGGTCGCCCGGGCGCGGCAACTCCCGCGCGCGCGGCGCGTCGAGCGGGAGCGCGAGGTCGGTCGAGTCGTAGCGATCGAACCCGCGGACGAAGCCGAAGCCGGGTCGCACGTAGACGCCGCCGGTGAACGCGGCGGTCAGCCATCCGGCGGCCTTGAGCTGCTCCGCCAGCAGGTCGGAGCGATCCGCGCGAATCCGGTTGCGGCCGGGGGCTTCGGAGTGGGCGCCGTGGCGCGTCGGCAGCTGGCCGGTCAGCAGCGAGGCGTGCGCCGGCAGCGTGTAGGACGAAGTGCTCGATGCGTCGCGAAACCACGCCGAATCGAGCGCCAGGGCGTCGAGATGCGGAGTGGTCGGACGCGGATAACCGTTCACGCTCAGGTGGTCCGCGCGAACGGTGTCGAGCGACAGCAGCACCACGTTGGGTCGCCGATCTCGCGTGCCGCTGCGTCGCACCAGCGGCGCGCCGATCGCCACCAGATCGTCGCCGGCGCGAGCCGTCGCGGTGAATCCGATGCGCACGCGCCCGGCCTGCTCCATCACGATCGGCAGCGCCCGGTCGATCCAGCCGACGGCGTCGGCGCCGGCGGCGAGTCCGGTCTCCTGCCGCGCCGGCGCGGCGCCGTCGCGCTCGACCGTCGCGACCACCGTCGCCGCGTGCCGGGCGAACGACCGGCGCGCTTCGTGCAATCGGGTGACGCCGTACTCGAGCCACCAGCGCCCGGCCGGCAGCTCGAGCTCGATCACGCCCGTGGCCGGCGGCGGGAGCAGCAGCGCGTCGCGCTGCTCGAGCAGGTGTTCCACGCGACGCACCATCGGCAGGCGCGGGTCGGGCGCCGGATGGAGGCCGACCTCGGGCAGCGCCGGCGCCACCAGGGCCGTGGTCTCCAGCTCCGCCGAAGCGCCGGCGCCGCCGGTCGGATCGGCGTCGGTGGCGAAGACGAGTTCCCGCTCGAGCGGCAGCTCCTCGATCCGGATCGACTCGAGGTCGACGGCGGTGGGGAGGCTGCCGTCCCCGGCTGCGAACAGGAGCAGAAGGCTCCGCGTCCCGGGCGGCGTCACCAGGCGCAGCGCCAGCTCGTGGAACTCGCCGTCGGCGGGCGCCGCCCCGCTGCCCGGCAGCACGTCCGGAGTCGCCCGCGCGGTCGGGTCGTTCGCGATCAGGTCGAGCAACGAACGCGCGGCGAGTTCGCGCGGCAGGTCGAGTTCGCGCAGCGCCGGCTGCGCGTAGAGCCGCACCTTGGCCCGCTCGCCCTCGATCGGCGCTGCGCCGGCCGCGAGCGGCTGCCGCCGCACGCGGGCGACGATGCGGAGCAACCGCTGCGCGGTCATCGGCAGCGACAGCGTCAGCGCGCCGCGAGCGGTGGGGAATCGCAGGGCTCCCGGCGTCGCCGCGTCGTCGGCGAGCGGCCGCGGTGCGTGCTCGGACCGGTCCGCCGCCTGGCCCGCCTTGCGCGCCTGTTCGTCGAGGACGAGGAACCCGGCGGTCCCGCGGGCGAACTCGAAGCGACGCAGAAGATCGGCCGGGCCGCTCGTGGGCGTCGTCGTGTAGCGCAGCGCCAGCGGGTCCTGCAGCACGAGTTCGAGCAGGCGCCGCGGCCGTCGATCGTCGGGAGCCGACCGCCGTTCGAGGGCGTGGGCGCACGCCGCCGCCAGCGCGGCCAGCGTTGCCAGGACGACTGCGCCGGCGACGCGGCAGCGCGGGTACATCAGCGACTCCCCGGATCGAGGAACGGCTCGCGCGCCAAGGCCGCCGACAGCGCCTGCAGCCGGATCCGCTGCGCGCGCGTCCACTCGGCCGTCGCGAGGTCGCGCCGCTCGCCCGGATCGTCGGCCAGATCGAAGAACCGCGCGTCGAGCGACGCGGCCAGCTCGCTGCCGCCCTCGGCGTACCCGATCGCGTTCAGCTGCGCCGTCACCGTCGCGGAGAGCGCCGCGTCCCCGACGGCGCCGAGCGGCGCGGCGACGATCAGCTTTCCATCGCGCGTTCGCGCCGCGCGCTGCGTGTGCGTGCCGGCGCTGCGCGGCCGCGTGAACGCTCCGGTGCCCTCGTGCAGCGTGATCGCGCGCGGCTCGTGCCCGGGATCGAGCAGGTCGCTGCCGCGCATCCGCGGGTCGACGGGCAGCCCGAGTCGTGCCAGCACGGTCGGCGCGACGTCGATCAACTCGACCGGCTCGGCGACGACGCGCGGCGCCATGCCGGGGACGTGGATCAGCAGCGGGACCCGCAGGATCTCGTCGTAGAGCGAGTGGGCATGGGAGAGGTCGCCGTGCTCGAGGAACTCCTCGCCGTGATCGGAGGTGACGATCACCATGGTCTGGTCGGCGAGGCCAAGCGCTTCGAGCTGGTCGAGCAGTCGCCCGACCTCGCGATCGGCCTGCGCGACGGTCGCGTCGTAGCGCGCCTCGAGCCACGGCAGGTCGCGCACGGCGACGAACGGCACGCCGTCGAGCAGCGGCGCACCCGACTCGCGGTCGCAACCGAGGTGCGGCACCACCCGGGCGAGGTCGAGCGGAGTCGGCGCCAGGCCGCGCGAGAGCTCCGCCAGCAGTTCCGGCTCCGGCTGGTAGTTGTGGGTCAGGTAGGAGTGGAGGAACAGCAGGAAGGGCGTGCCGCGGTGTGCGGCGAGCCAGGGAAAGACCGCGTGCTCGAGCCGCCGTCGGGTCGCCAGCTCGCGGTTGTAGCCGGGCCGCTGCTGCAGCGGCGCGATGTCGCGCAACCGGTCGCCGGCGGTGAGGATCGGATCGATCTCGCCGAAGCGGTCGAAGCCCTCGTCGATCGCGCAGAAGACCGAGTTCAGCATGCCGCCGGACGTGAACGCCGCGGTCGCGTGGCCCTGCTCGGCGAGGCAGCGCGCCAGCAGCGGCGATACGGCCGGCTCGAGCTGATCGAACACCGAGAGCATCCCGTGCTCGCCCGGCCGCTGGGACGTGAACAGCGAGACATGCGCCGGCAGGGTGTAGGAGGAGTTCGAGAGCGCCTGCGTGAAGACGGCGGACTGGGCCGCCAGCGCGTCGAGCCGCGGCGTGAGCGAACGGCCATCGGGTCGGCGGCGACCGAGCCGGTCGGCGCGGAAGGTGTCGAGCGAGACGAGCACGACGTTGCGGACGCGCGTGCCGGTGGCGGCCGCGGTCGGCGACGGCGCCGGGTCGGCTGCGAACAGGAGCGGGTCGGAGAGCGCCAGCAGCGGGAGCGGCGCCACGCCGGACCCGGCGCCGCGCGACCGGTCGGCGGCGACGTACTCCACCTCGAGCACGCAGGGTCCGCCGCTCGCCGGCAGCGGCAGCACCAGCTCCTCCCAGCCGTCCGGAGCGTCGAAGCGCAGCCGCACCGGCACGTCGTGGACGCGGCCATTGAACGTCACCCGCGCGAGTGATTCGCGCGGCCCCTCGATGCAGCAGCGCTCCTCGCGCACCAGCGCCACTCCGAGTTCGATCCGGCCGGAGGCACCGGCGGTGACGGCTGGCGCGTCGAATTCGCAGCGCACCGTGGCGCCACCCTGCAGCAGCAGGGCGCGGCGCGTCTCCCATTCGCAGCGCACCTTGGTCAGCGGCAGATCCGGTGCGAGGTTGCGCCACGGCCGCGGCAGGTCGAAGTTCTCCGGCCCGCCCGGACCGAGCGCCAGCACCTCGGCGGCGCCGAGCTCGTGGACGGCGAAGTCGTCGATCCAGCTCGGGCCCGCCGCGGTCCCGCTGATGACGAAGGCGAGCGCCCGCGTGCGCCAATGCGCCTGCAGCGTGACGCGCCAGCGGACGGCGCCGTCGCCGATCGGCGTGACCTCCGGCTCGAGCCGGCGCGAGAGGAGCGCCGGATCGCCGGTCGGCGCCGCGTTCCAGCTGGCCTCGCGCAACGCTTCGACGGCGTTCGCGCGTCCGACCCGCGCGAGCAGTTCGTCCGGCGTGGCGGTGCCGGCGAACGGCTCGGTGAAATCGACGACGTGGAGCCGGATCTCGTCGGCGAGCGCATGGCCCAGCGTCAGCTCGACGACGAACGGCGTCAGCGGCGCCGCCGGCAGCACGCACGCCGCCGCGCTTTCCCGCTGCGGGAGGAACAGCCGGCCGCCGGCGACGCGGGCCGGTTCGACCGCCGCCGGATCGACCGCGGCGGCGACCTGTCGGCCGAAGCGGCCGTCGCTGCAGAACCGGAACGCGGCGAGGTCGGACGCGCCGTCGAAGCTGGCCGAGAAGTCCGCCGGGCGGCCGTCCGCCGGGTGGCGCGCGCGGAGCGTCGCCGGGACGAGCGGCTGGCCGGAGGGCCAGGTCCAGCGCGCCGCGAACGGGGCCGGTGATCCGGGAAAAAGGCGCCGGACGGCAGCGCCGGAGGCAGGCGGCACGATCGGGGCGGCGATGGCCGCCGCGCCCGCCGGGGCAACCACGCCGACCCGGGCGCAGCCCGTCGGGAGCGTGCAACCAAGCGCCGTCAGGAGCGGCAGCAGCGGAATCCGCCGGCCCTGACGCCGCCCGCGGCTGGTTTCGGCGACTGGGGCGCCCCCGGGGCGTCCCGGAGCCGCGGTCGCCCGCTCGAGGGGCGACGACGAGTCGGCCGAACCTGCTGCGGGACGCATCGCGCTCTGTGGGTTCCTTGAGGGAGACGCGGTGGAATGTTAGCCCCGTTTCGGCCCGCCACCGGGGCTGGAAGAACGGGCGGGAGGGGGCGTCTGAGACGCTCGTGATCGGAACGATGACGGCACCCACCGAAGATCGCGCGCTGGTGATCGCCGCCCGGGAGGGGTCGCAAGACGCCTTCCGGACGATCGTCGAGCGTTATTCGGCGCGCCTGCACGAGGTGGTGCTGCGCATCGTCAAGGAACGGTCCGACGCCGAGGAGGTGGTGCAGGAGGCGTTCCTGCGCTGCTGGCGGAACCTGAAGGGGTTCCAGTTCGACTCGGCGCTCTACACGTGGCTCTACCGCATCGCGGTCAACGCGGCGGTCGATCTGGCGAAGAAGCAGCGGCGCCGCTCGGCGCTGTCGCTCGACGCGGGAGAGACGCCGCTCCACGCTGCGCTGCCCGGGTGCAGCGAGACTCCGGGCGGGCCGATCGAGCGGCGCGAGGCGATCGACTGGGTGCGCGCCGCGATCGCCGCGCTGCCGGAGCCGTTCCATTCGATCCTGGTGATGCGCGAATACGGCGATCTGAGCTACGAGGAACTGTCGGTGTCGCTCGGCATCCCGAAAGGGACGGTCGAATCCCGGCTGTTCCGGGCGCGGCTCAAGATGCGCGAGTGGTTGCAGGAACAGCTCGGCGAGGACGGTCTCGCCGATCTGCTGCCGAGCGAGGCGTGAAGGCCATGAACGACGACGCAGACGATCTCTCCGCCGGACCGACGACCCGTCACGACGACGTGCTGCGCTGGTTGTCGCGCGATCTCGACGGCGAGCTGCCGGCGCGCGAGCAGGTGCTGCTGAACGACCATCTCGACGGCTGTCCGCGCTGCAGCGCGGTCGCGCGCGAGTGGCGGGCGGCGCGACGACTGCTGGCCGCGGACGCGGCGCTCGCCGCCCGGCGCGCGCCGGTGGGGCTGACCGAACGGATCATGGCGCGGCTCGAGCCGGTCGCGACCCCCGTGGCGGCGGCGCCGCCGCAGCCTGCGCTGCCGCTGCAGGCGCTGCGCCGCAGCGTCGCGCTGGCGGCGGCCTGCCTGCTGGCGCTCGCGTTCGCGTGGTTCGCGACCGAGCCCGGCGCCGTCAGCGCCACCGCCGGCGGCCCGGCAATCGGCCATGACGATCCGGCGTTGCAGCGGGTGCTCGACCGCTGGCGGAAGGGGCGTTCGGCGCCGCCGAGCTTCTTCGAGCTGGCGCTGCCGGCGCCGCGCTGAGCGACGCGTCGCACGGGATCGCGGGGAGGGCGCCATGCAGCGGAATTCGGTCTGGACGCTGGTCCACGCTCTGCTTTGGGCGGCAGTCGGTGCCGGTGCGGTGCTGGCGGTCGAGCGCCTGCGCTCGCCGCCGCCGTCCCTGGCCGATCTGGCCGACGAGGCGGTCGCGCGCATGGGCACGCTCGGGCTGACCGCGGCGCAGGCGCAGGAATTGGCCGCGATCCGGGCGCGCTGGCGCGACGCGATCGTGGCGGAAGAGGCGGGTTGGCAGCTGCGCGTGACCGCCGCTGCCGCCGCCGCCGATCGCGAGATCGAGGCGCTGCTGACCGCCGAGCAGGCGCGGAACTGGCGGGCCGCCGGCAGTCAGGCGACTGCGGACACGAACTGAACCACACGCGACTACAATCCCCCCGCCATGCCGACCCAACTCGCCGTCGACCTGAGTCACGTCCGTGTCCGCGCCGTCGAGGTCGACGGCAGCGCGAAGAGCCCGCGAGTGCGGAGCTTCACCGCGGCGGACGTGCCGCCACCGCCGCCGCCGGCCGAGGGCGAGCCGGCAGCGCGTGTCAGCTATGCCGAGTCGCTGCAGGCGCTCGCATCGCGCCGTCGGCTGGCGCGCGATCCGGCTGGCGTCGCCATCGCGACGCTCGACTGCACCTTCCGCGAGATCGAGCTGCCCTTCACGACCCCCGACCAGATCGACCGCGTGGTCAAGTTCGAGGCCGAGAGCCATCTCCAGCTGGTCGACATCGACTCGGTGGTGGTGAGCTACCAGTTCCTCGACAGCGACGGCCGTGGCGGCTCGCGCCTGCTGATCGCGGCGTGCGCGAAGGAGATCATCTCCGGCGCGGTCGCCGACCTCGGGAAGATCGGCGTCGATCCGCAGAATGCCGATCTCCACCTCACCGCGCTGTACGGGGGCCTGCGCGCGACCGGCCACTTCACCGCGCCGCCGCCGCCCGCGGCCGATGCCCCGCCCGCCGAGCGATCGCTCGGCGAGACGGTGCTCGCCCTTGAATGCGATCCCGACCTGACCCAGCTGCTGGTCGTCCGCGGCGAGCAGCTGGTGGCGGCGCGGGCGCTGCGGTTCGGGACGGCGCCGGCGGCGCCGCAGCTCCCGGCCGGCGGTGCGGCGGCGGGCGGCAAGCCGGCCGCGGCGGCCGACGTCGACGAGACGCTGGTGGTGGTGGATGACCTCGGTGGCGAGGACGGCGGTCGCCACGGGCGTCGCGGCGGCGATTACTTCGCGCGTCTG
>Ga0194128_10008874_pt1 | contig 12548 bp, 10 predicted proteins | sample TA2KigCa65mmetaG_FD_148650 | JGI IMG/M metagenome (GOLD analysis project Ga0194128, IMG submission 148650) | Freshwater microbial communities from Lake Tanganyika, Tanzania - TA2015037 Kigoma Deep Cast 65m | ecosystem: Environmental > Aquatic > Freshwater > Lake | place: Tanzania: Lake...
GCCCCACCTTCCCACCCTCGTAGGCCGCTACAAACTTCGAACGCAGATCATCCGAGTATGGTCGCGCCATCTCTTTTCGCCGCCGTATTTTCCAGAGCGCTTATATTATGTCAGGTTTTGCTCTAGCAGCAGAATGGAAGGATGCCGTTTGACGACTCGTTACTTATGCGAACACCCGCGGTGCTGCGTGCGCTGCTCGAAGGACTCCCGGACGCGGCCTGGCACGCTAATGAAGGCCCCGGAACGTGGAGTCCGTTTGGCGTGATCGGCCATCTCATCCATGGCGAACACGCCGACTGGATTCCGCGCGCGCGCCGCATTCTGGATCACGGCGAATCGCTTGTTTTCGATCCTTTCGACCGCGAAGCGCAGTTCCGCGAGAGCGAGGGCAAAACGCCGAGCGAGTTGCTTGTCGCGTTTGCGAACGCTCGCGAAGAGAGCGTCACGGCGCTGCGGGCGATGAAACTCACCGATGCCGATCTCGCTCGGACCGGCACGCATCCTGCTTTTGGGCGTGTGACGCTTGGGCAGCTTCTGGCAACCTGGGTCACACATGATCTCGATCACATTGCGCAGGTCGCGCGTGTTTTGGCTAAGCGCAACGCCGAAGCTGTCGGCCCGTGGGCTGAATATCTGTCGATACTCAGAGATCGGCGCCAGGTGCAAACCACGCCAGCCATCTGTCACCGAAAGCAACCGTTCTTTAGCGAGGCGGTACACTCGCTCCCGGCCGCGTTTTTCGACGACGAGCAGGCGGCTCTCTTCAAGTACTTTGAGATGCCGCGTCGTCGTCGGCCATGCGCACGCAAACCGGTCGGCGATTTGTCCAGCAGTCATCTCGCCGCCGCGAAATTGAATGACCATCAAGATCTGCCGACGCGATTCATGCGCCAGCGCACGGAAGACTTCATCGACCGCGGCGACCTCTTCCGCGCCGCGCGCCTTGCTCATTCCACTCTCCGGAAGTGCGGTAATTCCATTGGCGGCCGCCCGTCTCGGGCCTCGCACAACGGCCCCACCCGTTCCCAGACCGCCATGACGCGGGGATGATGGTGGGCGGTCTCGACCGCCTCTGCATCGCGCCATGCAAAGACCTCGACAAACGTCGAATCCTTCAGTCCTTCGAGCATGATTCTGGGCTCGTCGAGCACGAGGCCGAGTTCGCGAAGTACGTGCCAGTGCAGTTTTAGGATCTCGCGGAACGCTTCCCGTTTGTCCGCGGCGGCGCGATAGGTGCAAACAACGATTTCGGAGGGCATGTTTATATTGAGCAGAACTGCTAAATATATTCAAGCGGCTGCCAAACGCCGATGCTGGCGGCTGAATTCGGAGTTGCCGAGCGGCTGAGGATATCGTATTGCGCAAAGTGGCATCGGACGTATGGACCTCAGTTTAGATCGACTCCGCGGCGGCAGGGGGACTCGTGTTAGACGTAGTGAATCTCAAACGGTTTGTTTGTGATAAACACCACGACGACATCTTGTTCTGCGGTTGCGCCGTGTTCCATGATCTGTCCTTCGGGGAACCAGACAAACGACCCGGGCCCGAAGCGGCCATCGTGGGTCACGAGCGTTCCTTCGAGCACGAACATGCCGTGGGCGCATGGATGCGTGTGCGTGGTGTTCATCACGCCGGCGGGATATTTCACCAAGCGCACTTCCATGCCGGTGTCGGGATCCATAAACAGGTTCTTGCGGTACAGCGTCTTTTTGAGATGATCGTTGTACCGCTCCTCCCACGGCTGCGCCGAGGAATCAATAGCGGTAATCTTCAATTCAGCCATGTTCTATTCTGCCATTGCCGCCACCGGCGCCCTCGCGCTGTTTCTCCTCGCCGCCAAGACCGCTCCGCTGCCGCAATACGTGAGCCTGTTCAACGGCAAGAATCTGAAGGGATGGGTTCCGGTCAACACCGACCCCGATACGTGGAAGGTGAAGAACGGCGTGCTGGTGTGCTCCGGCAAGCCAATCGGAGTTATGCGGAGCGAGAAGCAGTATGAAAACTTCATGCTTCACATTGAATGGATGCATAAAGAACCGGGCGGTAACTCGGGAGTGTTCGTGTGGAGCGGTGCGCGCCCCGGCAAGAACCGGTTGCCCGACGGCGTCGAAGTGCAGATGCTCGAACTCGATTGGGTAAAGCTCAACACGCGCAACGGCGTGGCGCCGACCGATTCCTACATCTCGGGCGAACTGTTCGGCGTTGGCGGTGTGAAGACGGTACCCGACAACCCGCGCGGCGAACGCAGCCGCGGCGCGGAGATGCGCTGTTTTCCGCGCAATCAATGGAACACCTATGATGTCGTCGCCGTCGATGGCGTGATTAAGTTGGCGATTAACGGTAAGTTCGTTAATGGCATCGCGAAGTCGACGCAGCGGAAGGGTTACCTCTGCCTGGAATCCGAGGGCGCCGAGATTCATTTCCGGAATATCAAGATTATGGAGTTGCCGCAGGGGATGACGACGCCCGAGCAGACGGCTCCGGCGTTCTGATATTTGCCGTTAGTCTTGCAATCTCGTAAACGATAGGATACTCTCATTATTGCTAACACTGTTAGTAATGATTTATGAGTAGCGAATTCCTAGCCGTCCTGCTCGCATTTGCGGTTCTCGCAGTGCTCCGTGACGCCGTTCTACTCGCACAACCCACCGGCGCGGCGCCCCGGAAGGCGTTTCAAGTCGGCCTGCCCGTAGCCGCGTTCCTTATCGGAGGGGAGGTCGCCGACCGTCTCTCTCCCGCCCAAACCATGGGCCTGCTGCATCCGACGCCGGTGTGGGCTAGTTTGCTCGCGATCCATGCTCTCCTGGCGGCGTGGATCTCGCGGCGCTCCGACGCGTCCCCCCTGCCACTACTCAGTCTTTGGGCCGGGCCCTGCTTCTTCGCGTTCGCGATCATGGCCCCGGCCGTGCTGCTGCAAAACAGTGCAATGCCCAGCGGCCTGCTCGCCGGCGCCGTCTCAGCCGCAGCCTACAGTGCACTGGCGGGGGCGGGCATGTTCCTATTTCGTTCGCGTCGATTCGCCAGCGACCGGGTGCGCGAACTCCTGGCTGTTTCCCATCTCTCCACCCTACTGCTACTCCCCTTTCCCGGGGAAGCCGGACTGACCATGAACTCAATTCACGATCTCCTCTACATACTTTCGAACGCCTTTCTGTTTCCAACCTTGATCGGCACCTTGGTCGCCTTCGCTTACGGCACCTGGGTTGTCGGACGTTTTCTGGCCGATCTGGCCGACCACCGGCACAACGCGGCGGCGATCCGCCAGCTGATGGAAGGCGAACCAACCCAGGAGCGATTTCTGGCCCTGCCGTTACGCGCGGACTGGAAGCGCCTGCAAGCGGCCGTCCGCCAGCACACAGACTTCCCGGCGATGATCGACAAAACCGTGGCGGACCTCGAGCATGCGATGCACGGCCGCGCAGAGCGGCTGGGAATCATGTCGAAAGTCGGCCCCATGCTCGGCCTCATCGGCACGCTGATTCCCTTGCAGCCCGCGCTGGCTGGACTGGCCAAGGGTGACATGCAGGCGATGGGCGCCAATCTCCAGATTGGCTTTACAACAACGGTGCTCGGCTTGTTGGTGGGCGGCGCCTGTTATGCCGTCGGCGTCGTGATGCGTGGCTGGTATCAGCAGGATGTCACCGACATGCATTTTCTCCTGGCTTTGTGGTTGCCGAACGACTCGAATCGCGCCGCGACGGCTCCCGCCTATCAAGCGTTCTGGGACGCCAGCCACAATCCGAGGCTTGAAGAAGTGAGGCTCGACTCGAAATGAAGAAGAAGTTGGCGATTGCCCTATTTACCGTCGCCGTTGGCGTGGGTGGTTATTTTACGTTTCGCGCCCTGACTCGACCCAAGATCCTCTTCTTGGGCTTCCCGGATCAGCTAGTGATCCTCGCCGAGAAGGGTTCAGCGAAGAGCCAGATCCCGGTCGAGACCTGGTCGCGCGAGACCGTCGACGCCGCATCCAAGCCGCTCGATCTCTCTCCGTTCAAAGTCGTAATCGTAAATGGCCGGCGCGCCGAGCCCTATTCGAAAGAGGCGCAGGAGTCCTTCCGAAACGCAACCAACGCCGGGGCAAAGCTGATTGTGCTGCCGCCGCGCCAAGCGGAGATCATGCGCATCGGCAACGCCGATTTCGCGGGCCGGGATCAGTTCGTGAGCGGCTACTTTTCCAACGGTGGCGTGGAGAACTGGGCGCGGTTGCTTCGCTTTCTCACCACCACATACGCCGGCGGCAACGCTCCCATCGAGCCGCCCGCCACGCTGCCCGAAAGTGGCTACTACCATCCCGATTCGACAGACGTGATGACAACCACGGCGGCTTACAAGGAGTGGTACGCCAAGACGGGCCGCGAGAAACCTGGCCGGCCGTGGGTCGCGCTCGACTTCTCGCAGGGCTGGAAGACCGGAATCACCCAGGGCACCGACGGCCTGGTCCGCGCGTTTGAGAAACGCAACTTCAACGTCGCCGCACTCTTTGGGGCCACGCAATTGGGCCAACTGCTCGAAGAGATCAAACCCGACTTGGTCGTCAACCGCTCCCACGGCCGTTTCTTCCAGGGCGAGCGGGGCGTCGAGTTGATGAACGCCAAAATCGACGCGCCGATCATCCGTGGTCTGACGCTCATGTTTGAGCAAAAGACCATCGACGAGTACCAGAAGGACAAGGGCGGCATTCGCGGACCCGGTCTCTCGATCGGCACTGTAGTAAGCGAACTGGACGGAACCGTCGAGCCCGTACTGATCGAAGGCATGGTGAAGGATGTAGCCGGCCGCAAGGTGGAAGCGCCCATCGCCGAACGTGTCGAACGATTGGTGGATCGAGCCGAACGCTGGGTGCGTCTCCGCCGCGCCGCCAACGCGGACAAGAAAGTGGCCGTCGTTTACTTCAACGGAATTGGTAAGGCCGACTTCACGGCACAGGGCATGAATGTGCCGCGCAGTTTGGTAGGTTTTCTGAACCGGATGAAGGCAGCCGGCTATCGCGTCGAAAACAACCCGCAAGACCCCGAGCAGTTGTTGAAGCTGATGCAGGCGCGGGGTCGCAACGTGAGTGAGACCGAGTCCGGCGAGATGGAAAAGCTGGTGGCCGAGCCGGGTGTTACGCTGTTGCCCGTTGAAGGGTATTTGGCCTGGTTCGCGAAGTTGCCAACTGCGATGCAGGCGGCAGTGACGGAAGCGTACGGTCCGGCGCCGGGAACGTTCATGACCGCTCGCCGGGACGGCAAGAGCTACTTCGTTCTGCCGACTCTTTCCTTCGGCAACGTCGTCCTGTTGCCCCAGCCCGCGCGAGGAGCCGTGATGGATTCCAAGCTGGCGCACTCCGACAAGGTTCCGCCGACCCATCAGTATCTCGCGCTGTATTGGTGGTTGCAGGAGGGTCTGCAGGCTCATGCGCTGGTCCACTATGGCACGCACGGGACCTATGAGTTCCTGCCCGGCCGCCCCGTGGGCCAATTGGAAGACGATTGGTCGGACCGTGTCGTAGCTGCACTGCCCAACGTATACGTGTACACGATGGACAACGTCGGCGAGGCGTTGATCGCCAAACGCCGGGGCTCGGCGGTGCTGGTCAGCCACCAAACCCCGCCTATTCAGGCGGCGCAACTTTCGGATTCGGACAAAGAGGTTGCCGAACTCTACCGGGAGACCCAGCGCTTTACAGCGCAAGACCAGGGCGTCCTCAAGGAACAGATGCGCACACGCATCGCCGAATTGGCGGTTCGCCGCCAGTTCGACAAAGATCTGCGCTTCGACTGGGCCAAGGCCAAGCCGACCGACGCGCAGATCGCCATGTTGGATTCGTATCTCGACGAACTTGAAGAAGCAAAGATCCCAGTCGGCATGCATACGCACGGCGTGGCCGACGACCCGCGGGATCTGCGCCTGACCATGGTCGAAATTCTCGGTCCGGAGTTCGTGAAAAAAGTCGGCGGCAATCGGAACCGCGCAGCGGAGCGCGTTGGTTCTCTGATGGCCGCGGCCCCGGCGGTTCCCATCAAGCTCGCAGGTTTCGAACGCCCATTCGCTCCGACGCCGGGAACCGGCAAGCGCGAGTATGCGCCGGAGACCCAACCCGCCAAGCCGGCTCCAATCGCCAGTGGCCACCCGGCATGGATTCCGAAAATTGGCGGAGCGCCTCCGCCGGAGGTGCAAGCCCGCCTGCAACGCGCCAACAGCCCGGTTTCAATGGCATTCGCCGACGGACTGGGCGCATCACCCGCGGCTTCTGCGGCCCCGGCGCCGACCGACGACGCGTCCCGCGTGTCTATGCTCAAAGCCGCCTTTGCCGAGTCGGCCAACGAAGTGGCGCAGACGCTACGCGCGCTCGATGGTCGTTACATCCGCCCTGGCGGCGGCGGCGACCCGGTGCGAACTCCGTCGGCCTTGCCGACCGGGCGCAATCTCTATGGCGTGAACCCGGCCGAAATTCCAACCAAAGCGGCGTGGGATGTTGGTGTGGCGCTTGGCAACCAGCTGCTCGATGCCGAGCGGAAACGTCTGGGCCGCTGGCCCAAGAAGATCGGCTTCAACCTCTGGCCCACCGAACTGGTGCGGCAGTATGGCTCGGACCTGGCGCAGGCTCTGTTTCTGATGGGCGTTAAGCCTGTTTGGGATCAGCGCGGCATCGTGATCGACCTGGAAGTGATCCCGATGAGTGAACTGAAACGCCCGCGGGTGGACGTGGTCCTACAGGCCGCAGGCCAATTCCGGGACTCCTTCCCGGACCGCATGGAACTGGTCGATAAAGCCGTGCGGCTCGCCGTTCTAGCCAAAGACGGCGACAACTACGTCGCCCAGGGCTCCGAGGCGCTCGAACAATCGCTGAAGCAATCCGGCCTTTCGGCCAAAGAGGCCCGGCAGCTTTCGCACGCGCGTATTTTTTCAAACGGCCCGGGCGGCTATGGCACCGGACTCACCGGCGGCATCTCAAACTCGGGCAGCTACACCGACACCAAAGAACTCACGGCCGAGTATCTCGAACGCGCGGGTGCTGTCTACACGCAGGGCGCCGAGTGGGGAAAGAAGGTGCCGGAGCTGTATCAGTCGGCCCTGAAGGGTACCGATGCGGTATCGATCTCGCACTCTTCAAACACAATTTCGGCGCTGACGCTCGATCACTATTTCGAGTACTCAGGCGGGATGGTGATGGCCATCCGCGACACAACCGGGCAGAACGCCGCGGCCTACCTCGCGGATACCCGCGATGTGAACAAGTCTCGCGTCAAGACGGTCGAAGAGTCTCTCGCCGCCGATCTCCGCGCCCTCTACTGGAATCAGAAGTGGATCGACGGCATGAAGAAGAACGACTCCTCCGGCGCATCCGAAATCGCAACGCTCGCCTCCAACCTCTATGGCTGGCAAGTCACCAAACCCGACGCGGTGAAGGGCTACATGTGGGACGAGGTTTATCGGATCTATGTCGAAGATCCCGACAAGCGGGGGATGCGAGAGTGGTTCGACAAGAAGAACCCCTACGCCTTCCAGAATCTCTCCGCGACGTTGCTCGAAACCGCCCGCAAAGGCTACTGGAAACCCGACGCGAAAGTTCTCGCCGATCTCGCTCAAGCCTACGCACAGTCGGTGGCCGCGCATGGCACGTCGGGCGGAGAGCGCACCACCGGCAACTCGGCGCTGCAGTCGTTCGTGAAGCAGCAGTTGGAGGCGCCGGGCAACGTGACCGGGCAACAACTGTCGCGCAGCTTCTCCGAGGCGCTCGACCGCGCCACCACCGGCAAGCAAGCAAATGCGATGGTGGCGGGCCAGCGACTGGTCCGCGAAACCGCCCCGGCGTCGGTACCGGCGGCGGTGCGCAACTCTTTCTTTGGCGGCTTGGCGATCGTCGTACTGGCTGCTCTCTTCTACTTCGGAACCCGGAAAAAAAATTCATGAAACTGATTTACTGCCTACTCTTTGCCGCCATGGCGGCCCCAGCGCAGGGCGTTAACGCCTATTTGTCGGGAACCATCCTGGACCCCGCTGACAAAGTAATCGCGGATGCGACCGTAAAGGTGACCTCTGCCCAAAACAACCAGACCCTGGTGGGCCGTTCCACGGATGCGGGGCTCTTCCGCATCAATGGACTCGCCTCGGGAACCTACTCGCTCACCGTTGAAAAAGACGGCTTCAAGCCCTATCGACTCGAATCGCTCGACCTGATTGTGGGCCAGGAAGTGAGCCGCACCATCCGGCTGGAGATCGGCACGATCCAGGAAGCCATCGTTGTTTCGGAAGCCATCGCCGAGATTGAGCGCGTGGCCTCCAATGGCGTGCGCGGTTCGAACTACTCGCCCCAGGAGGTCGCCAACATCCCGATGATCGCCGGCGGCCAAGGCCGGAACTATCGCGCTCTGTCCTTCCAGACCCCAGGCGTCGGCTTTACCTCCGCCGCCCACGCGCCGTTTACAGTGAGTGGCAATCGCCCCATCGGCGCCGTGAATACGATGGTGGATTCGGCCGAGTACAACGATCCGGTCTCCGGAAATCTGCTGGGACGTGGCTTGACCGAGCAGCCGGTATCGATGGAAACGGTGGAGGCGTTCGAGATGCAGACCTCGAACTTCAAAGCTGAGTTCGGCCGGGCAACCGGGGCAGTCGTCAACCTGGTGACGAAGCAAGGCACCAACGAATGGCACGGTTCGGCCTACTACTTTTTCCAGAACGAAGCCATGAACGCGCGCAACCCGCTTTTGTCGTCGCGCAATCCGATTCGAACCAACATGCCAGGCGTAACCCTGAGCGGGCCGGTGCAAAAGAACAAACTGTTTTTCTTCGGCGGCTACGAAGTCAACTCGAGAAACGCCTATCAAGCCTCCTCGACCATCACCACTTTGACGGCCGAAGAAAGGGCGCGGGCCGTACCCACTGTCCGCCCGCTGCTCGTCTACTACCCGCTCCCCAACATTGCCGGTACCAACCTGCAAAGCGCCTCGGTAGCCAGCCCAAGGACGGCCCTCACCGGCATCCTTCGCGGTGACTACCTGGTGACGGACCGGCATCGCCTGACAGGACGCGTGAACTGGGTGAACGCGATTGGGCCCACGCGCGACCGCCTGGGCGCGGGCAACGCCGATACGATCAACTTCTCGCGCTCCGCCGTTTTGAATTTCGATTCCACTCTCGGAACGCACTGGTACAATCAGGCCCGCTTCACCTATTCCACCTTCTACACGAGAGTGGACCCGTCATCGCCTTCGCTCGGCGACCCCGCTGTGAACGGACAGATCGGTCTGATGCTCGTGACCGGTCTTCCCCGGCTTGGGCCCTGGATTCCGCCTACCGAAACGCGTTTCCACAACTACACCTTCGCCGAAGACATCTCTCGCTCCGCAGGCCGGCACATTCTGAAAGCGGGAGTGATCGGCCGAAAAATCCAGTCCGCATCGACCAGCGACCGGAATTTTCTCGGCACCATGATCTTCCCGTCGGTTCCCGCCTTCCTCGCCGGACAGCCCCTCACCTACTCGCGCGCCTTGGGCAACAGCCGCATCGATCAAAGCAACATGGAACTCGGCTGGTATCTGCAGGACGACTGGAAGTTCCGTCCCAACCTGACGATCAATCTGGGGCTTCGGCATGAGTATTATGGCGTCCCGTCGGAGAAGTTCGGAAGGCTGCGGCAGAACTATGAGCGCGATGGAAACAACTTCGCGCCGCGGGTTGGCTTCGCCTGGGATCTGCAAGGCAAGTCGACGATGATTCTCCGAGGCGGATATGGCCTGTTCTACTCCCCGTTGCAGATGGACTTCATCGCGCAATCCCGGTACACCCCGCCGCAAGTGACCACGTTCTCGCGCTTCCAGCCGCGCTTCCCGGACCTGCTGGCCGGGGCGTTGATCGGATCGGATCGCTACCTGGTGGATCGCAACCTGGTGAACCCGTATGTTCAGAACTGGAACCTGACCGTCGAACGGCAACTGTTCAGCAAGGGTAGCGTCCTCAGCGTGGCCTACGTCGGCAACCGCGGTTTGAAGCTGCCCCGCACCGCACTCCCGAACGGCGGCCAAAACATGCCGCCGGCACTGCGGCCGAACCCGGCACAAGGGGTAGTCACCTACCTCACTGGCGGAGTGAGCGCCGACTATCACTCGTTTCAGACGTCGCTGAATCTGAAGGTGCAACGCCGCCTCACGTTGCGCTCAAGTTACACCTTCTCGAAGGCGATGGATAACGCCTCCGATACCGCACTGTTGCCGGTCGATGACCGCAACCTTCGGCTGGACCGGGCTGTCTCTGATTTCAATCAGCCTCACTTGCTCAGCTTTTTCTCGGTCTACGATCTCCCCTTCTTTGAGCGAAACCGCTGGCTCGGCGGATGGCAGCTCACCGGCTTGGTCTTTGACCGTAGCGGTGCGCCGTTCTCTCTGCTTGCAAACTCCAACAATGCCTTTGGCACTCTGAACAACCGGATTAACAGTGTTCCGGGCTCCATCAACCGCACGCGGAGCGGCAGCCAGTGGTTTAGCCTGACCCCAGGCGTCAACCCTGCACAGATCGTGCCCGCCGCGGGACAGACCGGCACGCTGGGTCGCAACACAGAGCAGGCCCCGAATTTCGCTAACTTAAATCTCTCGCTGCAAAAAGACATCCGGCTGACGGAACACTTCAACGCGCAATTCCGTGCGGAAGCCTTCAACACGCTGAACCGCGCCAACTACGATGCCCCTATCAACAACCTCGGCAACGCTTTGTTTGGCCGCATACTCACGGCCAGCGAAGCCCGGCAGTTTCAACTCATGCTGAAGGTTGTCTTCTAATGCCGGTGAATCTCCGAATCCCTCGCGGAGGAGCCGCGGACTGGCGAGCCCGATCGCGACAGTTCCGGAGCAAGGGGAGTGAGGATAACGACCCTCTGCTGGGACTGATCAACCTCTTTGACGCGAGCATGGTGTTGGTAGTCGCCATGCTCTTGTCTCTGATCTCAAAGGGGAACGTTGCCGACATGGCGGCGCGCCTTTCGCAGCAGGATGTCACCATCGTCACCAATCCCGGCAAACCCGATATGGAGATGGTGATCAAGCGCGGCAACAAGATCGAGAAACTCAAAGCAACCGGCGAAAAAGGCGCCGGGGCCGGCAAGCGGCTAGGGACGGCGTTCCGTCTGGAAAACGGCGAGGTCGTTTACGTTCCCGAAGGAGATCAAAAGTAATGCGCATCCAACTCTTCACCACGACACTTCTTCTACTCACTCCAGTTGCTCTGCAGGCCCATTGGCCTTGGCTGGAGCCGGCAACCGCGGCGCAGCCGGCACACGCCTACTTCGGCGTCTACCCCGCCGACCGCATGAGCGGCGTGCAAGTAGACGCAATGAAGGCCGCACGTTTCTGGAGTGTCGATGCCAAGGGAGCGTTTCAACCGCTCACGCCGCGAACTGAGCACAATGGGCTGTCGCTGGGCACGCACGACGGCGTCGTCATGAACTATCCCTTCGGGGTCTTCGCGGCACACGGACCCGCCTCGTTAATTTTCTTTTCCGCGAAAGCGTTCCGGGATCAAATGGCCACCAGCAGCCCCGAAGTCTTGCCGCTAGACATCCTTCCCGTAAAGATGGCCGCGGTGCAGCCTGGACAGGCGTCGATGTTTCGGCTGTTGCGCAACGGCAAACCGCTTGCGGCGACGACGGTGTTCGCCTACACACCCGCGCAGGGCGAGGCACACTCGGCCGCGCTGAAGGCCGCCAAAGCAGCCGGGCACGATCACGCGCACGAAGGCAAGAACGAACGTAGCGGCGAAATCCCCGCCAACGCCCTGAAAGCGGTGACGAACGAGAAGGGCGAGTTCACGCTAACAGTGCCCGAAGCCGGATCGTACCAGATGCATGTGACCGTCCGCGAGGCCACTCCCGGAACCCACAACGGCAAGGCGTACGAGACCGTCATTTTGGTGTCGACGTTTCGATTCGATGTACGTTAGCGACAACCGGCCCTGAGGTTGTTTGCAAACGGTCTCCCCGCCGCCCCGCCCCACTCCCGGCCCCGTCGCCTCAGATTTTTCCTAACTGTGGTTCTCGGAAATCTCACATTGAGGTATGATCCGCCTGAATTCAGGGGCTTGGGGATGTTTGAAAGAACGGCTTTGGACGTCACCCGCTCCGCGTCGTCGGCTGACAAGACCTCTTGCAGCGCTTCACGAGCGCGGACCCAGTGACCGTTCATGGGTGCCGCGCAAGAGTACAGAGCCGTGCGGATATAATCTCGCAGAAGATGTCGTTACGCGGCGCGGCGCTCGTAACGATGATGGAGTCCGCCGACTTCCGGGATAGTAATAACGCGCCCCATGTCCGCCGATTGTACGGGGCGAGGAACCGGCGAGTCCTTCTCCAAGCCCAGGTGGGTCCGGCTCCGATGATAGTAGTCCACGAAACCTTGCAGGTGATGGGACAAGCTTCGTTCGCCGAGCACGATCACGTGGTCCAAGTACTCGCGGCGAATGGTGCCGATGACCCGTTCCACGTAAGCTCGTTGCCAGGGAGAACGCGGTGCCGACAGCACCTGTTTGATACCCATGGATTTGATCTGATCGAAGACTTCTTTCCCGAAGATCCG
>Ga0194128_10008883_pt1 | contig 12542 bp, 12 predicted proteins | sample TA2KigCa65mmetaG_FD_148650 | JGI IMG/M metagenome (GOLD analysis project Ga0194128, IMG submission 148650) | Freshwater microbial communities from Lake Tanganyika, Tanzania - TA2015037 Kigoma Deep Cast 65m | ecosystem: Environmental > Aquatic > Freshwater > Lake | place: Tanzania: Lake...
TCCAGCGCGAGAAGGTTGGCTGCGATACTAAGATGCAGTTGACCCAGGCACAGGCGAGCAAGAGCGGCGCCATGGTCTTCCGCGCTCCGCCAAGGCCGGGCGCTGCACCGGGGGCGCCGCCAGCGGCGCAGCTCACGCTCTACGGCCTGTCGCCGGTGGTCGAGGTCAAGGGTGGCGGCAAGCTGGTCATCGAGCGCCTCGACCAGGCGGGTGAGCGTCACGAAGTGACCATCGGTGGGCAGCAGCTGCTGCGCGGCTCCTTCTACGATTTCGCCAAGGCGGAAAAGGCGCTCGAGGCCGGCGGCCTTTATCGGGCCAGCGTCGGCACGCAACAGATCGTCTTCAAAGTCGATCCCTTTGCCCGGCCCGGTCAGGCGCCGGTCGTGGGTCGCCTCCTGAGGTTCGAACCCACAAGCTGAAGCGTCTGCGTTCGTCATGGGGGGGATCGGTCGGCGCGACTTCGTCGCGGCCCTGCTCATTGCGCTGGCCGCTGGGGTGCTGTTCTCCACCCCGACGTTCGATGTGCTGCGCGGCCTGTCTCTTGATGTGCTGACGGCGCTACGCTGGCGGATCGCAGGATCGTCGCACGATCCTGCCGTCTCGCCGGCTGTGGTCGTGGCACTCGACGAGGAGACCTATCAGACTCCACCTTTCGAGGGCACGCCGAACGTCACCTGGACGCGTGAGATCGCCCGCGTAATCGGCGCAGTGATCGAGGGCGGAGCCAGCGTCATTGGCTTTGACATCGTCTTTCCCACCTCGATCGAGCAGTCGCAGATCCCCTTTGGCGAGGAGACGTTGGGTGCGCGCGTGCGCGGCTTCGACCGCGACTTTCTGCAGACCCTGGCGCGTAACGCGCGGGCTGGCAAGATCGTGCTTGGCCAGGTGCAGCACAGCGATCACCCGATCATTCCTTCGCCGGGGCAGCGCGTCGCGGTTCAGCAGCAGCGCAACATCCGTTTCCTCAACGCTCACAACGATCCGGACGATATCGTCCGGCGCTTGCCTCTGTGGTTTCAAGCCGGCGAGAGTCGTGTGCCGTCGATGGCCCTGGAGCTGGCAGCACGCGCCCAGGGTGTGACACCGCAGATAGACGGGGACGGCAACGTCGACCTTGCCGGCTATCGTGTTCCGGCCGACATCCCGAACACCGTCACTCTGCGCTTCGAAGGCGGCGCCGACGACATCCCGACCTTCTCGCTCGCCGATCTCAGGGCCTGCGCAGAGAAGGACGACAAGGAGTTCTTCCGGCGGCATTTCAACGGAAAGGTCGTGCTGCTGGGAACTGTGCTCGATGTCGAGGACCGCAAACTCACCTCGAAACGCTTTGCCACGGGCGTTGAAGGCTCGCGGGCTGCGCGCTGCGCGCTGCCGCCGCCGAAGAGCGAGAGCAAGTTCGTGCGGGACTCGATCTCCGGGGTCTATATGCACGCGACGGCAGTCAACAACCTGATCCGCCGCGAGGCGGTGACAGAGCTCGGCCGGATGCCGGGTGGCGCCATCGCCGTCGCCTTTTCGCTCGCCGCCGCCCTGGCGGCGCTGCTGCTTGCCCCGGTCTCGGCGGCGCTCGCCCTCGCCGGCATGATCGCCGTCTGGACCGGTGCCGCGACAGCGGCCTTCACGCAGTCTCTGGCTCTGCCGCTGCTCAATCCCGTCGCCGCCGGCGCGCTCGCCCTGGTGGCGACCGTCGGCTACCGCTTCATCGTCTCGGACAAGGACAAGCGGCTGCTGCGCAAGAGCTTCGCGCTCTATTTGGCGCCGGCAGTGATCGAGAAGATGATGGTTTCGCACAAGCCGCCGGAGCTGGGTGGTGAGAGCCGCACCATCACCGTCTTCTTCTCCGATGTCGCGGGCTTCTCATCCTTCTCGGAGAAGCTGACCCCGAACGAACTGGTCGCCTTGATGAACGAGTATCTCTCGGCGATGACCGATATCGTCGAAGAGGAGGGCGGATTCGTCGACAAATATATCGGCGACGCGATCGTGGCGGTTTTCGGCGCGCCTCTCGATGATCCGCAACACGCCACGCACGCCGTGTGGGCCGCGCTCAAGTGCCGCGCCCGGCTCGAGGAGCTCAACCGGACGGCTGTGGCCTTCAAGGGCTTCAAGCTTGGGCAGCGTATCGGCCTCAATTCGGGCGAGGCCCTGGTCGGCAATATCGGCTCGCGCCGGCGCTTCAACTACACGGTCATGGGCGACGCGGTGAATCTCGCTTCGCGTCTGGAGGGTGCTAACAAGTATTTCGGCAGCTCGATCATGGCGGCGCAAACTACGATGGAGCTGGCCGGGCCCGGCTTCCTCTGGCGTGAGCTCGACGCCATCCGGGTGAAGGGCCGCGCCCAGCCGGTGAAGATCTACGAGCCACTGGCCGAGGCCGGACAGGAAACGCCAGAGCAAGCAGCTCACGCCCAGGCTTACGCCGAGGGTCTCGCCGCCTGGCGGGAGCGCGACTTCGCCAGCGCCATGATTGCGTTTTCGGGCACGGCGGAGGCGGACCCGCCGGCAGCCATGTTCCTTGAACGCGCCAAGGCTTACGCCTACAAGCCTCCGGGTCCCGACTGGGAGCCAGTCAACACCCTCGAAGGAAAATAGACTTTGCCCGTCGATAAGACGTCGCCCATCGCCTTCCTCGGTCTCGGCAGCATGGGCACGGCGATGGCCGTGCGCCTGCTGCGTGCCGGCTACAAGGTGCGGGTCTACAACCGCACCGCGGCACGCGCCCGCAAGTTGGCGCCGCTCGGCGCCGTCGTGGCGGCCAGCCCGCGCCAGGCCGCCGAGGGGGCGAAGGTTGTCTTCAGCATGGTCAGCGACGACCGCGCCTCACGCGAGGTCTGGCTGGGCAGCAAGGGCGCGCTGGCCGCGCGTCTCGCGCCGAGTGCCTATGCCGTCGAGTGCTCGACCCTGTCGGCGGGCTGGATCCATGGTCTGGCCAGCCGCGCGGCGGCGCGCCGCGTTCGCTTGGTCGACTGCCCGGTCACCGGCATCCCCAGCGATGTCGAGGCCGGCCGGCTGATCCTGTTCGCCGGCGCCGGCAAGGCGGATATCCCGGCGCTGCGTCCGGTCTTCGAGGCGCTGGCGAAAGAGGTCATCCATTTCGGGCCGGTGGGTGCGGGCAACGCCTACAAGTTGATGATCAACCTGATGGGCTCGGTGCAGATCGCCGCCTTGGCTGAAGGTCTGGTGCTGGCGGAACGCGCCGGGCTCAAGCTCGACACGGTCGTCTACGCTCTGCTGCGCGGTGCTGCGGCGAGTCCCCAGGTGATCCGCAACGCGCAGCGCATGCTCGAGGGCCGTCCGGAGCGCAACATCGTCTTCTCCGGCCGGCTGCGACTGAAGGATACGCGCTACGGCGTGGAGCTGGCGCGGCGTCTCGGTTTCGACGCGCGCCTCGGCAAGGTAGCCCTACGGCGCTACCAGGAGCTCGTCGACAGTGGCTTCGGCGAAGTCAACGAAAGCAAGCTCATCGACACGGTGCGGCGGATCTCGTCGGGCGGTCGGCGGTAGCGAGAGTCCAATCCTCTACTGCGTCTCGCGTTTCAGGCGATCGATCTGCTCCTGGATCTCCTGCCGCTCCCGCGTATTGGCGGGAAGCTGATCGAGCAGGCGCTGCCAGAGCGCGACCGCAGCGGCGCGCCGCCCGGCCTCGGCTTCCGCAGCCCCGACGAACCATAGTGCGTCGCCGTGATTGGGATCGACGTCGAGAATCTTGCGCATGACGTCGACGAAGGGGGCCGGTGGTTTCTCGCCCGGCGCGATGGTCTCGAACAGTGCCCCGGCATAGTCGCTGAGCACCTCGATCCGCTGGGGGGCGAGTGCCGCCGCCTTGGCGTAGGCCTCGATCGACTTGTCCTTCTCGCCCAGCACCTTGCGAGCCCGCCCCAGGCGCCGCCAACCTTCAATATCGTTGGGCTCGGCCTCGAGCCGGGCCGCCAGCGATTCGACCATGCCGCGGATCATCTCCTGCTGCTGTGTCGGCGGCAGGCGGGCAATGGCCTCGGCTTGCGGGCCAGCAGGCACTGCCGCATCGCGGGCTGCCAACGACGTCGCAGCGGCGGAGGGTGCAAGCGTAGCGGAATCGATCTTTGCCTCGCTGGCTACACGGCGGATCTGGGTGCGCACACCCTCGAGCCACGGCGCATCGGGTGGCGAGATGGCCAGCAGATCGACCCAGGCCTGTAGGGCCTGCCTTGCCTCGCCGGCCTGTGCCCGCGCCAGGCCGAGATAAAAGCGCGAGCGCGGCTCGCGCTCGTCGGTCCGGCTTACTGCCTCGAAGAGGCGGATCGCTTCTGGCGTCACCGTGCCGCCGGCCGCCTGTATCAGCGCCTCGCCCAGTCCGCCACGCGCGTCGTTAGAGTCCGGTGCCAGCCGCAGTACATTCCGCCAGGCGGCGACGGCGCTGTCATATCGGCCGAGCGTGCCGTAAGAACGCGCCAGCAGCATCCACCCCTGCGCGTCGTCGGGGCGATCCTTGAGGCGTTCGGCCAGCTGCTCGACCAGCGCCTCGTCCTGCCGCGTGTTGGGCTGCGTATCGGCGTGGCGCTGCGCCAGGGGCTGCCCGGGCAGATGCGGCGAGCCGAGGTCGAGATAGAGAACGAAGGCGCCGAGCGGCGCCACGACTGCCAGGGCGAGGACGGCCATCGGCATGGCAGGCGACGCGGCAACGGGCGCTGCCTTCGTACTCCCGGTGCTGTCGGCGGCCAGTGCCCGGCGGCCGATCTCGGCGCGCGCCGCGCGTGCCTCCATCTCGTCGATAAGCCCGCGTTTGGCGTCGCGCTCTACCTCGGCCAGCTGGTCGCGGTAGATCTCGATGTCGTAGGCGGCCCGCGAGGCTTCCTCCCGCGGGCGCCGGAGGAAGGGCAGCAGCAGGGCGCCGGCCGCCGCCAGCGTCATCGCCATGAAGACGGCCCAGATCATCCGTCTTTCCGCTCGATCAGTGTGGCGAGACGGCGCTCCTCATCGGCGGCCAGCGGCGCCGCCGCCTGGGCGGCTGGGCGCCGGCGGAGGAAGACCAGCAGGCCGATGCCGGCGACGACCAGGATCGCCGCCGGACCGAACCACAGGGGCCAGGTGTCCGGCCGGACCGGCGGGCGCATCAGCACGTTGTCGCCGAAGCGCCGGACGAGGAACTCGGTGACTTGCCGGTCGGAATCGCCGGCAACGATGCGCTCGCGCACGATGCGGCGCAGATCGGCGGCCAGCGGCGCGTTGGAATCGTCGATCGACTGGTTCTGGCAGACCTGGCAACGGATCTCGCGCGACAGGTTGCGGGCGCGCGCCTCTTGTGCCGGGTCGGTCAGCATCTCGTGCGGCAGCACGGCGAGGGCGGGCGCGGCCAGGAGGCTGAAGGCGAGGACGACGAGGAAGCGCTTCACCGGCTCAGACTCGCGATCAATGGCAGGATCGTCTCCTGCAGATCCTTGGGCGAAATCGGTCCGACATGCTTGTGCCGGATGTGGCCGGTGCGGTCGATGACAAAGGTCTCTGGCACGCCATAGACGCCCCACTCGATACCGACACGGCCACTCTCGTCGTGGCCGATGGCGGCGTAGGGGTTGCCGAGCTCGCGCAGAAAGCGCGCGCTGTCCTCGGCCTTGTCCTTGTAGCTGATGCCGTAGAGCGTCAAGCCGCTCTCGCGTGCGAGGCGCATGAGGATCGGATGCTCGACCCGGCAGGGCACGCACCACGAGGCGAAGACATTCACCAGGGCCACCTTACTGCGCAGATCGCCGGACGACAGCGCGGCAACGCCGGCACCGGCGAGGGCGGGCAGCGCGAACTCGGGCACCGGGCGGTCGAGTAGCGCCGAGGGCACGCGGCTGGGATCGCGTGTCAGGCCGATGGCGAACCACAGGGCGATTGCCGTGAAGGCTGCCAGCGGCAGCAGATAGAGAAGGCGCCGCATGTCACTCGGCGGGAGAGGCGGCTGCGCGGGCCTGCGCCGGGACCGGTGCGCCGACGCGGTGGCGGCGGTCGGTGAGCGACACAGCACCCCCCAGGGCCATGATGATGGTGCCAATCCAGATCCAGGGAATCAGGGGGTTGTAGTAGAGTCGCGCCGCCCAGCCGGCGTTCGGGTCGGTAGGCAAGGCCGGGCCGCCCACCTGCTGCGACTCCTGCGGATCGCCGATCACGGCGTAGAGATCGGCGATCCACAGCGTATGAATAGCCGCCTCCGTGGTCGTCGTGCGCTGGACCGGGAAGAAGCGCTTGGCCGGGTGCAGTGTGGCGACCGGCTTGCCATCCTTCGTCACCTCGAAGGTGCCGCGCCGGGCGATGTAGTTGGGCCCGCGCTCCTCGACAGCACCCTTGAAGAGGAACGTGTAACCGGCGAGCTCGACCTTGTCGCCCGGCTGGACGATCTGCACCTTCTCCACTTGCCAGGCGGACGAGGCGACGGCACCGGCGATGAACACGCCGAGGCCGAAATGGGCGATGGTCATGCCCCAGGCGGAGCGCGGCAATCCGGCCAGGCGCTGTAGCGAGTCCGCGGGCGGCACGCGGAAGAGGCGAATGCGCTCGGCCAGCTCGACCAGTGACCCGCCGGCGCACCACACGGCCAGCGCCATGCCGAAGGCGGCGAGCACCGAGCTGACACCATAGACGACCAGAACGCCGACGATGGCAATGACCGAAGCGGCCAGCGCCACCCACAACCGGGCGGTAGCCGCTTTCAGGTTGCCGCGCTTCCAGGCCAGTAGCGGGCCGAAGACCATGGCGACGACCAGCGGCACCATCAGCGGCACGAAGGTGGCGTTGAAGAAGGGCGGGCCGACCGAGACCTTGGCGCCTGAGACGGCGTCGAGGAACAGCGGATAGAGCGTGCCGAGGAAGACGGTCGCCGCCGCGGTGGCTAGCAGCAGGTTGTTGAGCACCATCGCGCCTTCGCGGCTGACCGGCGCGAAGATGCCGCCGGGCCGCAGGCTGGGTGCACGCCAGGCATAGAGTGCGAGCGAGCCGCCGATGGCGAGGACGAGGATGACCAGGATGAACGAGCCGCGGGCTGGATCGACGGCGAAGGCATGTACCGAGGTCAGCACACCCGAGCGCACCAGGAAGGTACCGATGAGTGACAGCGCGAAGGCCAGGATGGCCAGCAGGATTGTCCAGCTTTTAAGCGCGTCGCGCTTCTCGGCGACGATTGCCGAATGCAGCAGCGCCGTGGCCACCAGCCAGGGCATGAAGGAGGCGTTCTCCACCGGGTCCCAGAACCACCAGCCGCCCCAACCGAGCTCGTAATAGGCCCACCAGCTGCCCAGCGCGATGCCGAGCGTGAGAGTCGCCCAGGCGCCGAGCGTCCACGGCCGCACCCAGCGTGCCCAGGCCGGATCGACGCGTCCTTCGATCAGTGCTGCGACGGCGAAGGAGAAGGTGGTCGAAAGCCCGACATATCCCAAGTAGAGGAACGGCGGATGGAAGGCGAGGCCGGGATCCTGCAGCAACGGGTTGAGGTCGCGGCCGTCGAGCGGTGCGGGGTTCAGCCGCTCGAAGGGGTTCGAGGTGAAGACGATGAAGGCGAGGAAAGCGACACCCGTCATCGCCTGCACAGCCAGCACGCGTGCCCGCAGCGGCGGCGGGAGGTTGCGGCCGAAGGCGGCTACCGCTGCGCCGAAGAGCGCCAGGATCAGCACCCAGAGCAGCATCGAGCCTTCGTGATTCCCCCACACGCCGCTCACCTTGTAGAGGAAGGGGATGGCCGAGTTGGAGTTCTCGGCCACGTTGCGCACGCTGAAATCGCCGACGATGTAGGCCTGCGTCAGACAGGCAAAGGCGAGTGCGACGAAGCCGAACTGCGCCAGCGCGCCGCTACGCGCCACCTCCATCAGCGACGCATCGTTGCGCGAAGCACCGATCAGCGGCAGGCTCGCCTGGACCAGCGCCACAGCAAGCGCCAGCACGAGCGCGTAGTGGCCGATCTCGGGAATCATCCGCCAGCTTCTCTCATAGTGGACATTCTAGACATAGGGTGCGGGGTCGTCTGGCGGATCTTGCACGCCGCCCCACTTGCCCCCTACTTCCCCTTACCCATGGTCTCGTTCCAGCGGCCGGATTTCTTGAGTGCCTCGGCCACCTCGGGCGGCATGTAGTTCTCGTCGTGCTTGGCCAGGATCTCGCGCGCCCGGAAGGTGCCGTCGGGCAGCAGCCGCCCGTTGGCGATCACCCCCTGACCCTCGCGGAACAGGTCGGGCAGGATGCCGGCATAGACCACGGGAACGGTGCTCTCGATATCGGTGATGCGGAAGCGCACCTCGAGGGACCGGGCGTCGGCGGGCGGGCGCTCGATCGAGCCGATCTCGACCAGCCCGCCGAGGCGGAAATCGCCCTTGGGAAGACCGGCCGCCTTGATAACCTCGGTCGGGCTGCGGAAGAAGGCCACGTTGTCCTTGAGGCCGTAGAGCGTGAGTGCCGTCGCCGTGCCCAGGCCGAGCAGGAACAGGCCGAGGATATAAAGCCGCCGCCGCTTGCGAGTCATGAGTTCTTCCGCCGCGGGTTTTCGGCCTCGGCGAGCTCGACCTCCGCTTCCAGCGCCTTGAGCGTGCGCCGGCTGACGAGCCAGAGCGCCGCCAGTGTGCCCGCCACGATGATATAGGCCGGCCAGACATAGGCCGCGTATCCACCCATGGCGAACCAGCTGCTCATGCCGAGACCTCCGCCGCGACGCTACCCTGCGCGAACTGCAGAGCGCGCAGGCGCCGCGCCAGGATCTCGGCGCGCATGCGGACCAAGGTGATGCTGACGAAATAGAAGGTGAAGCCGAAGGCCATAAGCAGCAGCGGCACCAGCATCGAGGAATGAATCGCCGGCGCGTCGAGCCTGGTCAGCGAAGCCGGCTGATGCAAAGTGTTCCACCAGTCGACCGAGAACTTGATGATCGGCACGTTGACCACGCCGACCAGGGCCAGCACCGCTGCTGCCTTGCCGCCGCGCGTCGGGTCGTCGAAGGCGTTGGTAAGCGCGATGTAGCCGAGAAAGAGGAAGAACAGGATCAGCACCGAGGTCAGGCGCGCGTCCCACACCCACCAGGTGCCCCACATCGGCTGGCCCCAGAGCGAGCCGGTGATCAGGCAGAGCGCGGTAAAGCATGCGCCGACCGGCGCCATGGCACGGCCGGCGAGTTCGGCCAGCGGATGCTTCCAGACCAGCAGCACGGCACCGGCGATAGCCAGGTTGACGTAGGAGAACAGCGCCATCCAGGCCGAGGGCACGTGCACGTACATCAGGCGCACGCTCTCGCCCATCTGGTAGTCGCCGGGCGAAGCGACCAGCGCGAACCACAGGCCGGCGGCCAAGCACAGCACGGTCAGCGCCGCCGTCCAGGGGTAGACGGTGCGCGCGAGACGCTGGAAGCGGCCGGGATTGGCGAAACGTTGCATCGTGCGATCTACGATGTAGTCCCTTCGGCGGGCTATTTCCACGCCTTTGAGGAGGGCCGGGCGACGCTAATAAACCCTTGAGGTGCCTGTTTTATTTCATCCGACCCTGGGGTCCGGCCGCCGGCGGTTACCCCCAGGTTCGTTTTTCACTTGCTGAAACCGGAGGTTCATTTGAAAGTAGCGTGACTGAAAAATAGCACCCCTGGTGTTCGCATGAACGTGGAGGGGTGGAGCCGGGGAAATGCAGCCGATGACCGCCGAGGAGCGGGTTCAGGCAATCGTCGAGCGCGTGCGGCGCGATGGCTTCCAGGCTATCGACGTCCTGGCGGAGCATTACGGCGTGACGCCGCAGACCATCCGCCGCGACGTCAACCTGCTCTGCGAGCGCGGGGTGCTGCGCCGCCGCCATGGCGGGGTCGAATGGCCGGCGGCGAGCGAAAACCTCGCCTACCCCGCCCGCCAGGTGCTCAACATCGAGGCGAAGCGCCGCATCGCGGCGCTGGTGGCACGCGAGGTGCCGGTGGCATCCTCGCTGTTCTTCGGTATCGGCACCACGCCCGAGGCCTGCGCCCAGGCCTTGGCCGAGCATCAGGGTTTGCGGGTGATGACCAACAACCTCAACGTGGCGCTGGCGTTCGGCCGCAACCCAAGCTGCGAGGTGATCATCGCCGGCGGCAAGCTGCGCACACCCGACCACGACGTGATCGGCGGCGACGCCATCGGTTTCTTCGACCGCTTCAGTGTCGATATCGGGATTTACGGCGTGGGCGGGGTGGACGAGAGCGGCACGCTGCTCGATTTCACCCACGAGGAGGTCAGCATACGTCAGTCGCTGACCCAGAACTGCCGCCAGCGCTTCCTCGTGCTCGATCATTCGAAATTCGGCCGCCGGGCCACCGTGCGCGGCGGGCATATCAGCGAGGCCAGCGCCGTGTTCGCCGACCGGCCGCCTCCACCCGGCATCGCCAACCGTCTTGCCGCCGACGGTGTTCGCGTCGTTATCGCCAACAGCTCAGACCACTAAGGCCAGGAGAGAAGGAGAGGACCCATGTTGAAACGCGCCTTGTTTGCCGCCGCACTTGCGCTGGCGGCCTTCAGCACCGCAGACGCCTCGGCCCAGAGCCGTGCCATCTGCTACAACTGCCCGCCGGAATGGGCCGACTGGGGCTCGCAGCTGCGCGCCATCCAGCAGCGGCTCAACATCCAGGTGCCGCCGGACAACAAGAACTCGGGCCAGGCCATTGCTGCACTGATCGCCGAGAAGAACAACCCGGTTGCCGACGTAACCTATCTCGGCGGTATTGCCGCCGACCCCGCCAAGGACGCCGGCATTCTGACGCCTTACAAGCCGGTGGGCTGGGACAAGATCCCCGCCGACCTCAAGGACCCGGACGGCAACTGGTTCACCATCCATTCGGGCACGCTCGGCCTGTTCGTCAACAAGCAGGCGCTCGGCAACAAGCCCGTACCCCAGAGCTGGGCCGATCTGCTCAAGCCCGAATACAAGGGCCTCGTCGGCTATCTCGACCCGACCTCGGCCGCCGTCGGCCAGCTCGGTGTCATGGCCATCAACCTGGCGCTGGGCGGCACGTACGAGAACCTCGACAAGTCGATCCAGTATTTCAAGGCGCTGGCCAAGAACGATCCGATCGTGCCCAAGCAGACCTCATATGCCCGCGTCATCTCGGGTGAGATCCCGATCCTGCTCGACTACGATTTCAACGCCTATCGCGGCCAGTACACCGACAAGGCGCCGGTGCAGTTCGTCATCCCGCGTGAGGGCACGGTGGTCTTCCCCTACGTCATGGCGCTGGTCAACAAGGGGCCGAACGCCGCGAACGGCAAGAAGGTGCTCGACTTCGTGCTTTCCGATGAAAGCCAGGCGATGTGGGGCAATGCCTACCTGCGGCCGGTCTTTGCCGACCGTCTGTCGGCCGACGCCAAGGCGAAGTTCCTGCCGGACAGCGAATACGCCCGCGCCAAGCCGATCGACCTCAAGAAGCTGGCGGCGGCGCAGAAGAGCATCATCGACCGCTATCGTAACGAAGTGAACTGACACTGGCGGGGCGGCGCCGCAAGACGCCGCCCCCTTTGCCCGATGAATCGCGACGGTCACCGCCTGACGCTGCTGCTTCTGCCGGCAGGCATCTTCTTCGGTGCTTTCTTCCTGCTGCCGCTGGCCCAGCTCTTCCATATCGGCCTGACCGGCAAGGAAGGTTGGGGCGCCTATACCGCGATCCTCACCGACCGGAATTACTTCTCCAGCCTGCTCTCGACCCTCGGCCTCGCCGCCATCACCACCGTGGTGACGCTCATGGTCAGCGGCCTCGCTGGCGTCTTCCTGCAGCGCAACCGCTTCCCCGGCAATGGCGCGCTGGTCGCCATGCTGACCTTCCCGCTGGCCTTTCCCGGCGTGGTCATCGGCTTCATGGTCATCATGCTGGCCGGCCGCCAGGGCCTGATCGGCGACATCAGCCGCTTCCTCACCGGCGACAAGATCGTCTTCGCCTATTCGATGGCCGGCCTGTTCATGGGCTACGTCTACTTCTCCATCCCGCGCACCATCCTCACGGTGATGGCGGCGGCCGAGAAGCTCGACCCCAAGCTAGAGGAAGCGGCCCGCTCGCTCGGCGCCTCGACCTGGCATGTGGTGGTGGACGTCATCATCCCGGGCCTGAAGCCTGCCTTCATCTCCGCCGGCGCCATCTGCTTCGCCACGGCAATGGGTGCCTTCGGCACGGCGTTCACGCTTGCCACGCGCATCAACGTGCTGCCGATGGTCATCTATACGGAGTTCACGCTCGAGGCGAACATCGCCATGGCCGCGGCGCTGAGCTTCGTGCTGGGTGCTGTCACCTGGGTGGTGCTGGCCGTGGCGCGCACGGCCGCCGGCAGCACCGTCGCGGCGGCAGGCTAGATATGAAACGCGGGCCCGCCTTTTACGCGCAGCTCGGCTTCACGCTCTTCGTTTGCGCCTTCCTCATCGCGCCCGTGATCTTGTCGATTCTAGCGGGTGTGACCGTGAACTATCAGAGCGGCGTCCAGAGCGGATTCACCCTGCGCTGGGTCTACGCAGTCTGGGACGGTTATCGCGACACGATCTTCCTGTCGATCGGCATCTCCCTGGCCTGCCTTGCGGGCACGCTGATTCTCGGTATCCCGGCCGCCTAC
>Ga0194128_10008890_pt1 | contig 12534 bp, 12 predicted proteins | sample TA2KigCa65mmetaG_FD_148650 | JGI IMG/M metagenome (GOLD analysis project Ga0194128, IMG submission 148650) | Freshwater microbial communities from Lake Tanganyika, Tanzania - TA2015037 Kigoma Deep Cast 65m | ecosystem: Environmental > Aquatic > Freshwater > Lake | place: Tanzania: Lake...
CGGGTCTTTTGTCCGTGGCCTGCGTTGGCTCGGTCCTTACAGCCCGCGTTGGGGATGCTCGGACCTCGCCGCCTTGGCCACAGCCAAAATCCCTCGCCGCAGGACCCCGCGCAATTTTCGGACACGCCCTTAACCTTTTTCCCGAGCACAAACCTTCGAAGATCTACTACCAGCGATGCCTGCATTATCAGGCCAATCCGCCCGATCCTTCCTGGAGCGGCGTCTGGACCATGACCGAAAAGTAGGCCAGGCATCCTGCCCGGCCCATTCAGGCGGTAGGTTCCATTCTGCGCTGGGCACAGCTTATAGAAACAGTGACAGGCATTGCTCAGTAGCCCCCCGAACCAAGCGAGGCTTCTGGCTTGGCCGCGGCGATGCCTGCCGCCGCCGCCCGTTTCTTGTATTCCTCCAACATCGCCGCCGTCGCCGTTGCGCCGACCCTCGTGACGCCCAGTTCACGGCACTTGATCAAGCCATCCAGATCGCGCACGCCTCCCGCGGCCTTGACTTGAACTCGCTGCGAACAGGCCGCGCGCATGAGCTTGAGGTCGTGTTCGGTCGCGCCTCTGTAATTGTAATTCCCATCGGATTGCTTCACGAAGCCGTAGCCGGAGGAGGTCTTCACCCAATCGGCGCCGGCGCGCTCGCTGATCTCGCAAAGCCGTCGCTTGAAATCATCGCCGCTCAAGCCCGCGCCGCCTTGGGTCAGGTAATCGTTCTCAAAGATCACTTTCACCTTGGCGCCATGTTTGTGCGCCTCATCGCAGACCGCTTTGATGTCCTGCTCGACGTATGGCCAATCGCCACTGAGCGCTTTGCCAATGTTGATGACCATATCAATCTCGGCCGCGCCGTCGCGGCACGCCAGTTCCGTCTCATAGCGCTTGGATTCCGTGCAGGAGTTTCCGTGGGGGAATCCAATGACACAGCCGACGAGCACACCGCTGCCTCGCAGCAATTCCACGGCGCGCTTCACGGCGTAAGGCTTGATGCAGACCGACGCCACTCCATATTTCCCGGCCAGCCGGCAACCGTCCTCCAGCTCCTGATCCGTCATTGTCGGATGCAGCAAGGAGTGGTCGATCATCTTGGCCAGTTGTTCGTACGTGTACTTCATGCAGCAAGTTTGATTCAGGGAAAAAACGGCTCGAGAACATTCCGGGCAACGGTTAACGCGGCTTTCCTTCCCTCGAGTGACTTCCCGAAGGTACCGTCCTCTACTTCGATGCAGACGGGGCCGCGATAACCTGTCTCCACCAGCGTGCCCATGAATCGATCCCAATGGATCTCGCCGTAACCCGGAATCCTAGGCCGGTGCCATTCGAGCGGGTGGGCGAAAATGCCGACCTCGTCCAGGCGGCTGCCCAGGATCTGCACGTCTTTAGCATGAACGTGAAAAAGCTTGGCCTGAAACTCGCGCAACGGGCCAATCGGGTCCATTTGCTGGAGCACGAGATGGGACGGGTCATAGTTGAGGCCGAAATGTTTCGAGGGAATGTCGCTGAACATCCGGCGCCAGATGGCCGGCGTGGTGGCGAGATTTTTTCCGCCAGGCCATTCGTCCCGCGTAAACAGCATCGGACAGTTCTCGATCCCGATCTTCACGCCGTGATCCTCGGCAAGAGCGATCAGAGGCCGCCAGGTCTTCAGAAAGCGCGGCCAGTTGTCATCCACGCTCTTGGTCCAGTCACGGCCTACGAAAGTATTGACGTTCTTGAGGCCAAGTAACTGCGCCGCCCTTATGACTTTCTTCAGGTGTTCGCGCGTGCTCTGCGCGACTCTGGGATCTGGATCGAGGAGATTGGGGTAGTAGCCCAGCGCGCTCAGGGTGACGTGGACGCTGGCGCAACGCGAATTGATCTCGTCGGCCTGGGAGCGTGTCAGCGTCGTCACATCAATGTGGGTGACGCCGGCGTATTTGCGCTCTGCTCTGCCGACGGGCCAACACATGATCTCGATGCACGGAAAACCCTCCGCGGCGGCGAAGCTCAAAAGCTTTTCCAGGGTCAGTTCGGGAAGAATGGCGGAAACAAAGCCCAGTTGCATCAGGTCACCTCGCGTTTTCTTGAAGGCCTTCTCACACGTCCAATCGGTTGACCGCCCGCACCCCTGGAATCTCGTAGAAATGGTGGTCGAACGTGAGCACGACCGCTCCAATCCGCATCGCGCAACAGGCGATCACGACATCAGTCAGAGGCAGCACACGTCCCTGGCGATCCAGTTTCCAAAGAATGTGTTCAACCTCATCCCAAAGTCGGTTGTCCGTGGGCACATTGATCATGACATCCCAGCAAGCTCGGAAACGCTTGAGAATGGCCGGCTCGCGGAGGGCGCGCCCCACTTCGCAGCGCACCACGCCGCAGATGGCCAGGTCCCGCGAAGCGGCCGCCAGCGCCAATGCGCGCAGCGGATCTTGGCGGTCCCTAAGCCACTGAATGTAGAAGCTGCTGTCAGCGAGAACGGGACTTGCGGCCATAATTTACCGGTGTTTCGCGGTGGCGCATCTCGTCCAGGTCGTAGGCCGGATCAACGGCATCATTGAGTTCATCCGGGGTAAGTCCAAGGCCCTCGCTGGCCAACTTCACGAGCTTGGCTTTTCGGTCCACCTCTCTCAACGCCAGGTCGATCGCCTTGGTCTTGCTCTCCGCACCGGTCGCGGCCATGACTCTGGCCAACAATTCATCATCTATGTGCAAGGTCATTTTCATGCCATCCATAGTATGGCATCAATGCCATATGTCAAGCTATTCCTCCGCGATGCAATAAAGGAATCTCTCGCCGCGCAAATAGAGTTCCTTGTCCACAAGCGCGGCGGACGCGTTGAAGACATCGTCCAGGTGATTCACGGCGAGCGTGGCGTTCGTGCGACCGTGCCGCAAAACGACGGTCGTCCCATCGCGCCCCGTGATGTAGATGCGCCCCGCGGCCGCGACCGGCGAGGAGAAAATGAAATCTCCAATCCCATCGAGCCGGAGCGGTTCGCCGCGCCGTTTCCCGGTAACCGGCTCGAGTCGTGAAAGAATATTCTGATTGTGCCTGATGAAGTAGAGCGTGTCGTCATAGAGCAACGGCGAAGGGACGTAGGGCGTCAAGCGGTTGAGTTTCCAGGCAATGCGGTCGGTGTCGGTGATATTGCCCTTCGCCCCGGCGAGCCGGATCGCGAGCATGGCCTGGCGGTCATAGCTGCTGCCCGCGATCACCAAGCCAAAACCAGCCACGGGCGAAGCCACGACATTATCCGAGAGGCCGGCGCATTCCCAGAGCAGTTCGCCGGTGGCGAGATCGTAACCGCGCACGCGTTTGGTGGCGCTGACCACGACTTGTGGTTTTCCCGCATGCTCGACTACCAGCGGCGTGGACCAGGAAGTCTTCTCGTCCCGGGCGACCTTCCAGCGTTCCTGGCCCGTGCGTTTGTCGAACGCGTAAAGAAACGAATCGCGCTCATGATCCCAGCACACGATGAGCGTTTCGCCGTGGAGCACGGGCGAACTGCCTTCGCCATGGGCATGCAGCGTGTGCATCTGGCCCAGGTCCTTTTGCCACTTCACTTCGCCCTCGAGCGTGAAGCAGTAAAGCCCGCGTGAGCCGAAAAACGCATAAAGTCGTTCGCCATCCGTCGTAGGCGAGTTGGATGCGAGGCTGCCCGTCACGTGGCCGCCTTCGTGCGGGAACTCCTCGCGTGCGATCTTCTTCCAGAGAATCCGTCCATCCCTCCGGCTCACAGCCAGGACCACGAACTGATGCCGGTGTGTGACCGGCACGCTGTCATGCACCCCCGGCGCGCTGTCATAGACGGGTTTCTGCGCTGGCCCAACCGGCACGGCGGCCAGCAGGAAAACGCGGTCGCCGAACACAATGGGCGAAGCGTGGGCCTTTCCCGGCAGCGAGACTTTCCAGCGTATGTTCTTCTTCTCGCTCCATTCCAGAGGCGGGTTGGCTTGCGGCGCCACGCCGTTGGCCAGCGGTCCGCGCCACTGCGGCCAGTTGCGGAGGAATTCAGCGCCAGGCGGCGAAACCTCGCTGTTCGCCCAGGCGCACGATTCCAGAAGACCCACCAACGTGCTGATCAGTCCAAAGCGCTTCAACAGACTTCGCATGGAATTCAGCAACTGCTACCGGGCGTTTTGGAGAATCCGTTCATAAGCGGCCAGGGACTCTTCGTATTCGCGCAGGCCGGCGGGAGGCAACAGACTTCGACTCCGCTCGATTTCCTCCCGGACCCGCTGGACGAGCCATTCGGCTTCGCGTTTGTGGGCCCGCATGGGGCGGCCTGGGACTTCGATAAACCACGGCGCGGTATGGGCGAATCGAAACCTCCCGTTGGCACGGCGTTCAAAACAGCGCACCGCCAACCACGAACTCTCGTCCAGTGAAATCAAGGTTTTGAATTCCGTCTGATAAGCGCCAGTCTGTGTGCGCCGATTTTCCAGGGCGACTTTCTCTGTGACTCGTCCGTGAGCGACGAGTTCGATGGCTTCGAGCGGTTCCTGGCTGAAAATGCTTCCGGCCATTTCATATTGCCTCGGCTTCGCCTCCTGTTTGAACGCATGGCCTGGATGCTGGCCGTTCACCTTTGCGAGCAGCATGGGGCCCGTCGTGACGAAGCTGCGGCCGGCGTCCAGTCCTCGCATCCAACCGGCGTAGTTGAAGGGACCGTCAAGCTCAACGTAAACCCGGCTGAAACCGAGCGGCACCGGATGCACTCCGTTCGCGGTCCCGGCGGCCGGCCGCAAGCGAAACCCGCAATTGAGCAGCGCGTAATACGTTTGAAAACCATAAAGCGTCCAGTCGCGCTCGGTGTCCGTGCCGCTGCCGCTCAACCCCATCCACGCCGGCGCGGGCACAGCCCAATTCTTGAGGGAATACTCCACCTCCCAGTGATGATTGTTCGCCAGCTCAAACAAATCCGGATTCAGCAGCGGCACCACGGCCATCGACCAATTCCAGTTGTGCTTTTCCAAATCGATCAACGCCCCTTCCGCCCGCGCTTTCGCCGCCACCGCTTTCAGGGGAAACACCAACTGATCGAATCGCGTCCGGTGATTGACGATCAAAATCGCGCCGAGTGTGTGGTTGTTTTGGCCGACGCGGAAGATCTCGTATTCGGTGTTTCGTGGATGCCACACGTGCGTCGCATCCAGGCTCACGGCCGCGTCCCCGAATTGGCCGCCGAGGCCCCGTTCGCTCGCCGTGGGCGGCACAGTCGAGACGGTGGTCCAGTCCACCATCGGCAGGCCGACATTGACGTCCTCGGCCAGCATGACGTTGGGCAACTCGCGAGGATCGCGGTGATTGTGTGTATCGCCGGAATACCACCCACGTTCGGCCATGTTGATCCAGCGGCGCATGGAGAAGGTGAGTTTGAGCGGCGCGCGCTCCACGATGACTTCGCGGGCTTCGGGAAAATACTCCTTCCCGCGCTCAATCGTGAACGTGTAGCGGCCCGGCAATAATTCCAGATGAAACGGATGCGCCGAATGGGTCGTGTGCATCTCGACGGCGTTTGGGTTGAAACCGCTCCGGCGATTGTAGGTGACGGCGGTCCCTTCTCGCGATGCCGGCTTCGGGAAATACCATTGGCCGTCTTCTCCGTGAACGTAGATTCGCGCCGGAAGCCGCTGGCCGGTCGAAGCGTCTTTGATCCCGCCTTCCACCCGAACTTCCCTGCGCGCCACCTTCCGCTTTTCAATGACGGCAAACGGATCGGATAGCTCCTGAGACGGATCCACGAATCGCGCCAGATCCCGGAGCGCGATGACTTGGCAGCCCTCATCGTGCAGATGCTTCATGTACTGCGCGAAGCGTTCCGGCGGCGTGTGGACCCACGGATGCTCGTTGTCCGGCGCACCGTGAAACTGGAGCACCGCGATGCGACCGCCTTTGGCCTGATCCACGGCACGCTTGAAATCGTCGATCGTCCAATCGGGACGCGCGTCCCCGGCGGAAGGAATCAGGAGGGGATGGTCGAGGCCCGGCTCGTAAGCGGAGCCGCGGCCCCAATCGTACGGAAACTCCGGCGCGCCGCCGCGCCGCGCGAAGCGAATGCCCAGGTGCTTCAATACCGGCAGAGCGCCAGGTTCGAGCGCATTCCCTGGATAGGCGAAACTCGCCGGGCGCGGAATGCCGTGTTCGGCGCATCGCGCGTTGATCGCTTCGATCTGCTCGGTCAGGCGGTTCAAATTCCCGGCCGAAACGCCCATGTGGTCGCGCGTGTGATTTCCGATCTCAAAACCCTCGCGGTGCAGCTCGGCGATCTGCTCCCACGTCATGTAATCCTTCTTGTTCGTGCGAAATGAAAAACCTTCCGTGATGAAAAATGTCGCGCTGAAGCCGTACTGCTTCAACAAGGGCCTGACGACGGAATAATGCGAAGCAACGGAATCGTCGAACGTCAGCACGACGAGCTTGTCCGGGATCGGTTCGAGCGCCGCGCAAAGCAATCCCGGCAAGCCTGCCAGGACGCTTCCCCACCAGGCCCGGCGGCGAGTTCGGCTGCAGGCGGATGTCATCGCCCTCCAGCACGCCATGACACTCCGGGCCGCGTCAAGTCGCGTTTTCGGCGGGCAGCAATTCTGCCTAAGTGGTCCATTTCATAAATACGCTCACGTTCGCGGCAAGGGATTTTTCGGCCAGACGAGGCGCGAGCGACGAGCATATCCCGAAGTGGATCTGTAAGGAGCAAGCAACGAAGTCTGGCGAAAAAGAACTGCCGCCCTTCGGGTTGCGCCGAATTTTGCCTGGGGCTGCGTTGCTCCTCGGTCACAGCCCCACTGGCGGGGGATGCTCGCTCGTCGCGCCTTGCCCCAGGCCAAATTGGGCGCAACGAACGTGAGCGCATTTACGAAACAGACCCTGAGACCGGCTGCTGAAATGACGCTCCGTTAGCGCATCGCGAAAGCCCGATAATTATCGGAACGCAAAGCGCACCCCACTCGGATCGATGAAGTCAATGGTTCTCGAGGTCAGATTCGTTCGCTGAAGTGTCGCCCAATTCAGAAGAGGGATCCGGCATAAAGGCTATTGGATCAAGGTGACTGTCCGGGATTCGTGTGCGAATGCCCGAACCAACGGTTGGTCGAGTGTCGCCAGACTGCCCTTGTGCCGTCGCGCCAGGGCAGCAAGATATTTGTCCGTAACCTGGGTGTGGCTTCGGATCAAGTCCCGGCGCACTTCAGATTCCACGAAAGAGAGGTCATCCACCCAAAACTCGTGGCGGTCATCGGCCAGGATAGAGTCCAGGGACACAAACGCATCGTCTGTCCCGTTAGCGAAGCCCAGAGCGGGATTGGAGGACAAGCGAAGGAATCCCCCTTGAGTGATCGGGCAGGTGGCAAACGATTTTACCGAACGAAGCCAGCGCGTAGTTAGAATATGGTGCTCATGGTTCTGCCAGGCGAGGGCCAGAAGGGCATTCGTGTCCAGGAGAAAGATCATAGGGTCTCCGCTTCCAACTTTTTCACCAGGTCTAGGGTGATCCTCGGCGCGCCTTTGGGTGGCTGAAACACCATGAAGCCATCCTTCGACCGGACTAGTCTGGCTCGGGTCCTAGCTGGAGCCGACATCTTTTCGAGGAGGTATTTGCCGCGGGCCAGTCTCTCCAGGCGAAACACATCGCTGGCTTCCAATGAATCGGTATCGCGGATTTCCTTAGGCAACGATAATTGCCCCTTGGACGATAGCGTGACGGTGGTCGGAGTCATGCCGGTAAGATGGCCTTACCTGCATCCTCTGGCAAGCCGAAGCGCCAGCTTGGAAGGCGGAATTCTATCCCCCATTCTGAAAATATTTCGTGGACACGGCCGAAGGCAGGGATATTTTCGCCAAGCTGATTTTTATAATGAGGCAGCGATTAGGCAAATCCAATCAAGGGTGAGCCTCTAAAGCATATGTCTTCCTTTCTAATGGCTGGAGCTATTCCGCAAAACTATGCCCGAACCCATTAAACTCACCCGCATTCCAACCCTGAAGACCGTCGCGGATTTTCGCGCGTATGGGGCGTCGCTCGGAATCGAACTGCCGTGTGAAGAGGCGATCGTTTCCGGCCCATCCTCGCCGCTGGCGCAGCCGATTTCCGCCGTCCAGGTCAACGGCAAGAAGATCGGGAATCGCTTCGCCGTTCAACCCATGGAAGGGTGGGATGGCACGACCACCGGCGGCGCGACCGAGGAAGTGCGGCGGCGCTGGCAACGCTTTGGGGAAAGCGGCGCGAAACTAATCTACGGCGGCGAAGCGATGGCCGTGCGTCCCGACGGCCGCGCGAATCCGAATCAGCTCATCATCATTGAGCAAAACAAAAGGGACTTGGCTGAATTGCGCGAAATCCTCGTCCGCGCGCACCAGGAGCGATACGGCGCGGCGGACGATCTCGTGATTGGGTTTCAGCTCACGCATTCAGGCCGTTTCTGCAAACCCACGGACAAATTCCGCATGGAACCGCGCGTGGCGTATCGGCACCCGATCCTCGACCGCCGATTCAGCGTCACGACCGACGCCCAGGTCTTCACCGACAGCGAGATTGAGCAACTCATCGAATGTTACGTCGCGGGCGCGAAGATTGCCTGGGACGTGGGCGCGGACTTTGTCGATATCAAGCATTGCCATGGCTATCTGCTGCACGAGTTCCTCGGCGCGCACACCCGATCCGGCAAATATGGAGGCTCGTTCGAGAACCGCACGCGCATTCTCCGGGAGATCATCGCGGGCATTCGCGCGTCCGGCAATCCAATCGAGATTGGCGTGCGATTGAGCGCGTTCGATTTCGTTCCGTTCAAGCCCGATCCCGCGTCCTCAAAGCCAGGCAAGCTCGGCCCCGGCGTGCCTGAAGATTTTTCCCATTGCTTGCCTTACCGCTACGGGTTCGGTCTCAAAGAGAGCCATCCGGTCGAATACGATCTCACCGAACCGATTCAATTCCTCGAACTCTGCGCGAGCCTGGGAGTGAAGCTGGTCAACGTGAGCGCCGGCTCGCCGTACTATAATCCGCACATTCAACGGCCCGCCGCCTACCCGCCTTCAGATGGCTATCAACCGCCGGAAGATCCGCTTGTCGGCGTGGCGCGGCAAATCAACGTCGTGCGCCAATTGAAGGAGCACCTCGCCAACGTAGGTCAGGCTTCCAGCCTGAGCCAAAACCCTGCTTCTGCACTCACAGGCTCGAAGCCAGGAGAGTCGCCACTCCCGCCCATGATTCTCATCGGCACCGCCTACAGCTACCTGCAAGAGTATCTTCCGCATGTCGCCCAATACGTGGTGCGCAATGGCTGGGCCGACATGATCGGCCTGGGCCGGGTCACGCTGAGTTATCCGACAATTCTGGCGGACGCGCTGAGCAGCGGGGCGTTGAATACAAAGATCATTTGCCGGACCTTCAGCGATTGCACGACGGCGCCCCGCAACGGCATGATCAGCGGCTGTTACCCCCTCGACAAATACTACGCGGGGAAACCGGAGGCGCAGAAATTGAAGGAGGTCAAGAAGGCGGCGGGGGCTTAGTGGTCCGTTTCGTAAATACGCTCACGTTCGTTGCGCCCAATTTGGCCTGGGGCAAGGCGCGACGAGCGAGCATCCCCCGCCAGTGGGGCTGTGACCGAGGAGCAACGCAGCCCCAGGCAAAATTCGGCGCAACCCGAAGGCGGCAGTTCTTTTTCGCCAGACTTCGTTGCTTGCTCCTTACAGATCCACTTCGGGATATGCTCGTCGCTCGCGCCTCGTCTGGCCGAAAAATCCCTTGCCGCGAACGTGAGCGTATTTATGAAATGGACCACTTAGCCGTAAATATGCAGCCGAAATTGGGGAGCACACGCGCCCTCGCGTGTATCGACCGGCGCCCCCGCCGGTCGGAACGTTGTAGAAACTCAGTCACCAAAGGGTGACCGCTCCTTGCGAGTGGTGTGGTCGGCGAGGGCGCCGACCCCAGCACGCGAGGGCGCGTGCGCTCCCCATCTGACTGAATTGATCCGGCTTAGCTTTGACGCAGTGATCTCGTCGCCCCTTGATGTTCATCGCCTTGAAGGATTCTGCCCGGCGCCCATCGTGAATTCACCCGTTGCCTGTAACCTTTCTGCCCCCTCGCGCGAATGATGGATTGGAACCACGGGACCCCCAGGGGCCCTCAACAAAGTTAAGAAGCCGTTCATCTGAACAATCCAACGAAATGAAACCTCGACTCCTCCTGCTGGCGGTCTGCGCGCTGTGCGCAATCCAAACCGCCTTCGCCGCCACTCTTCCCAAACATCACGTCGCCTCCGACGCCAAATGGCTCTTGCACCTGGACCTGCAGAATCTTCGCCGCACTCAGGTGGGCGAATTCCTGACCCAGAACCTGCTTGAAAAAGCCTCCGGCGAGGTGAAGGACAAAATCGGCATCGATCTAGGCGCGCTGGTGCAAAAGATCAGCCACATCACCGCTTACGGCACGGAGTTCGCCAAAAACCCGGAAAAGAACGGCGTGTTGATGGTGCACATGGACGCCGAGGCCCAGAAGATTCTCGAAGGTTTTCTGGCGGCCCAGTTGCTCGCGGATTCGAGTGGAAAGGTCACAAAAGAGCAGCAGGGCGCGTCCGCTTTGTATTCCTTGCAGAATGAGTTGTTCCTGTCGCTCGAACCGAACCATGTCGCCATCCTCGGCAAATCCGCTCAACAAATCGACAAGGCCAAGAGCGTGCTCGCCGGCAAGAGTCCCAGCCTGAAGAGCAGCGGCGCCTTTTCGGATTTTCCGGCTGCGCCGGATGCGTTCTTCTTTCTCGCCGTGGCCGAAGGATTCAACGTCGACGCCGCCGTGCCGCCGCAGGCGCAAGTGCTCAAAATGGCTGAGGGCGGACAGTTGGTCCTCAGAGAGCAGAGTGAAAAACTCTTCCTCTCGCTGGCGTTGAAATCGAAAACCGCGGAAGTGACCGAACAGATTCAACAGGTGTTCGAAGGCATCCGGGCAATGGTTCTGCTGGGCCAGACGGACAACGAGGATTTGCAGGAATTGGTCCGGTCCATCAAAGTCGCCGCCAAGAACAGAATCGTCACCGTGAACGCGGAGTTCCCGGTCGCGCCCCTGCTCAAGAAAGTCGGCGACGAGGGCTACATCAAGCTTCCGGGGCATGAGGGCAAGAAGAAGGAAAAACAGGACGCGGAGAAGTAGGACGCGCGTGCAGGCCGTTAAATCGGTTAAATGGTTAAATGGTTAAATCGTTCCATCCCTGCCTCGTCGAAGCAGTGCAACCATCGCCCGATTCAACTCATTTAACTGATTTAACTTTTTTAACTGATCCCACGACCGATGTCTGCCCCGTGACCCTGGCGGAACAAAAGGATGTGAGTCCGGAACAGCTCGCCGAACGGTGCCAGACGGGCTGCCGGGCTTCGTTTGAGAAACTGGTCGAACAGTTCGAGAGCCAGATCTTCAATTTCCTCCTGCGGCTCACCGGCAACCGCCACGACGCGGAGGATTTGACACAAGATACCTTCGTGAAAGCGTATCAGAACATCCACCGCTACCAACCGGCCTACGCCTTCGCGGCGTGGCTTTTCACCATCGCCAAACGGACTGCGTTCAGCCATTTCCGCGCCGCCAAACCGATGGAGGAGATTCGCAGCGACCTCCAGACCGATTCGCACGATCCCTCCACCGCGCTGGAGAAACAAGACGACAGCCGTTCGCTCTGGGAATTAGCCAAAAAGTTGAAACCGAAACAACACGAGGCGCTCTGGCTGCGGTATGGCGAAGGATTCTCTATCGCCGAAGTGGCGCGGATTATGAAGACGAATCAAATTCATGTGAAAGTTCTTCTGCATCGAGCGCGGACTGCTCTCGCGGCTCGCCTGCAACGGGATCGCGATCAATCTCTATAAGAGGAAGAATATGCTGATTTGCTGGTTCTACCGACGAATGATTTCGGCGAGCCTGGATGCCGACCACGCCTTGCCACGCCGCGCCCAGGATCACGTTGCGCGTTGTCCGTCCTGCCGCGATTTCTACGAGACCGGCCTACGGATGGGCGAGCAACTTGCCGCCAGTGCGAATCACGAAAGAGTCTCCTCGCCGCCGTTTCTTCAGGGACGAATTGTGGCGGCGCTGAACCGGCCTTGCAAATGTCCGCGGGCGATGTTGTGGCGACCAGCCTGGACAGCGACTGCGCTGGCTGTGGCTCTGGTGGCGTTGACCGCCTGGTTCATGCGGGATCAATCGCCCCTGCCGCCTCAGCCGCAACCAGGTGTCGCCTCGGGACAGAGCCCGATCCTGACGGCCGAATTGTTCGCAGCGGCGGCCAGTCTGCCTGGTGAGGACACTTTGCTGGAGTGGGGACAGAAGCTGGGTCAACCCCTGGAGACGGAGTTGAAGTCCGTTCTTCAGGACGCGCGGAAGGCCCTGGCGGGGCTGGCGCAGAATTTTCTTCCCGACGGTCTTTCGCCCATCCCTTAGTGGTCCATTTCATAAATACGCTCACGTTCGCGGCAAGGGATTTTTCGGCCAGACGAGGCGCGAGCGACGAGCATATCCCGAAGTGGATCTGTAAGGAGCAAGCAACGAAGTCTGGCGAAAAA
>Ga0194128_10008894_pt1 | contig 12530 bp, 10 predicted proteins | sample TA2KigCa65mmetaG_FD_148650 | JGI IMG/M metagenome (GOLD analysis project Ga0194128, IMG submission 148650) | Freshwater microbial communities from Lake Tanganyika, Tanzania - TA2015037 Kigoma Deep Cast 65m | ecosystem: Environmental > Aquatic > Freshwater > Lake | place: Tanzania: Lake...
CAAATCCATATGCGCATCGATTTGCAATATCCCAAAAGAACCATACCGTTCTCCCAAAGCTTGCATCAAGCCCAAGGAGGTCGAATGATCCCCACCCAATACCGCAACCTTCTTTCCCTGCTCAAGGAAAGATCGCGATTGCTCTCGAACCCATTCCAACAAATAAGCGCATTTCTCATTGACCGTGGCCAAACCTTCCATCATGGACTTGGCTTTAGATTCCTTCCTGCCCGTCTCTAGCCATTGAATATAGGTTTCGACCCATTGCCTTTCGGCTTGGGATTGTTGTTGCCAACGCAAATCGATAGGAAGCATGTGCCGTGGTAAGGTCCAAGCACGTTCCACCGCTGAATCTTCAAGATCCAATTGGGGCGATGCATCCAAAACAGCCTCTGGGCCTTTGCGCGTTCCATCCCCGTAAGAGGCGGTGAGATCCCAAGGAACTGGCAATACAATCAGGGAGGCTTCCTCGGCCGAATAGGACAAGCCGAACAAATGTTCCCCTTTCTGACCAACTCCGTTCGGATCTAGGGCATTGCCATAACGAGGTATCTGCGATTTGCTCATCCTTTAGACATTGAAGCGAAACAACATAATATCCCCATCTTGCACCAGGTAGTTCTTGCCCTCCAGACCCACCTTACCTACGTCACGGCATGCCGACCAGGACTCGTACTTAATAAAATCCTCGTAATGTATGACTTCCGCTTTAATGAACCCCTTTTCAAAATCGCCGTGAATCGCTCCGGCAGCTTGGGGTGCGAGGGTGCCTTGAGGAATGGTCCATGCCCGCACTTCTTTTTCGCCGGCGGTAAAATAAGTCTGCAAGCGAAGAAGCCTATAGGCGGACATCAGCAAACGCTCTACCCCACTGGTTTCAATGCCCGCATCGCGCAAGAACTCTTGCCGCTCTTCAAAGGATTCTAACTCGGCTATTTCAGATTCCAAAGCAGCACAAATGACCATCACCTCTGCGCCTTCGGAAGCGGCCATCCGGCGAACTTCTTCCACCATGGGATCACCCTGCGCTAAATCGTTGGCCGCAACATTGCACACATACAAGACCGGTTTGGAGGTCAAAAGGAACAAATCGTGAATCCCTTCCTTTTCTTCTTTGGTGAGGTCCTGAGCACGTACCGATTCTCCTCGCCCTAGGCCGGCTTTAACCTTGAGCAGGGTATCCAAAAGCTGCTTGGCGTCTTTATCCCCGGCTTTGGCGGCACGTTCGGTTCGGACAAGGCGTTTGTCCACCGAATCCAAATCCTTGAGCTGCAATTCCGTATCAATGATCTCTTTGTCGGATAACGGATTCACTCGGCCGTGCACGTGGACAATGTTAGGGTCCTCAAAACAACGCAAAACATGCAGGATCGCATCGGTTTCACGGATATTGGCCAGAAATTGATTACCGAGACCTTCGCCTTTGCTGGCGCCCTGCACCAAACCGGCAATATCCACCATTTCGATGGTGGTCGGTACCAAATTTTGCGGCTTCACCAATTCAGCCAAACGGTTCAGGCGATGGTCGGGAACGGTGATGGTCCCCACATTGGGTTCGATAGTGCAAAAAGGGAAATTGGCCGCCTGGGCCCTTGCGTTCGACAAGCAATTGAAGAGTGTCGATTTACCGACATTGGGAAGACCAACGATTCCGCATTGAAGGGCCATAACAGTTAATTATTGTAAGAATGATGTTACAAAAAGGGTAGAAAGCAATACCAACATACCCTTAACGAAAACGATCTTTTTCGGAACGGTCCGGATAGAACATGAAGAATGGAAAAGTGAAACGACCCGCCCATACCTGCACGCCGGGTCCGTAGAAGGGGAGTACCTCATAAACGATTTCAAAATTCAAATGTCGTTTCGGGAGCGGAACCGCCCCCCCCAGGCCCAGGCCCAGGGAACCCCGCTTGACGGCGTACGGCCTGGTAATGATGCGATTGTACCCTACGTAAGGATGGAGGTACAGTATCTTGTATCCAAAAAACTTAAGCCCAAAATCGGCGGAGAATTGGTCATTGGCGTTTTGGTAGGCCAGGTATTGAAGGCCGACATTGGCATGCCAAGACCCCGCGATGTGGGCATCCCCTTCCAAGCGTGGCCCCACCCCGTTGCTGACCGGCTGACCTTGGTATTTGACCTGTCCGGCCTGCAAACCCAACGACAGAAAGTCGGCCTTGCGCATTTGGGCAAGACTAGACTTCGTCAGAGTCAGTCCTATGACTCCTACCACCCCAAAAATCAAGGATAGCCTGAACACGGGACAAAAGTACAGAGCCTGAAGGCAGGGCCGAGGGTTTGCACGAAATTTGAGGTTTATGATTTACAGAACCCTCGTTGGCTATTTCAGACCCTACGGACCGGCTGTCCTGCTCACCTTTGGAGTGGCAGCAGTGAACCAGGTTTTCTCCCTGCTGGATCCCTATATCCTTCAGAAAATTATTGACCGTATTGCGGTGGCCGCCAAGGAGGGACGACTACAAACTTGGACAAACCGAGATTTTTTGGAAGCCTCAGGCGTCTTGATCCTGGCGGCGTTGGGCGTGGCCATGATCAGCCGAATTGCCAAAAACCTGCAAGACTACATGGTCAACCGAATCACACAGCAGGTCGGGGCCCGTATGTACAGCGATGGACTTCGGCATGCCCTGAGCCTACCCTACGAGGATTTTGAAGATGCCCGCTCTGGTCAAACCCTCGGGATCCTCCAAAAGGTGCGCGCCGATGTTGAAAAACTGGTGTCCGCAATTATCAATATCCTTTTCACGTCCCTTGTGGGCATCGTGTTTGTTATGGTCTACGCATTAAACGTGTATTGGGTTATTGCGCCGGTTTATTTTATGTCCATCCCTCTTTTGGGCGTTTTAAGCTCCTTTTTGAGCCGCAAAATCAAAGCCGTCCAATCCCGCATCGTCACCCAGACCACGGAACTGGCTGGTGCTACCACCGAATCACTTCGTAACATCGAACTTATCAAGAGCCTTGGCCTGATTGATCAAGAGGACAGCCGTTTACGTGGGGTTACTCAGCGAATCTTGGGTTTGGAATTAACCAAAATCAAGTATATGCGGAGCTTGAGTTTTGTGCAAGGAACCTTCGTGAACCTGATGCGCAACCTCATCGTCTTGATGATGTTATACCTGATTTTTAAGGACAAGATTTCATTAGGGCAGTTTTTTTCTCTGTTTATGTACAGTTTTTACATTTTCAATCCCTTGCAGGAATGGGGAAATGTCTTACAAATCTTCAGAGAAACCGAAATATCGCTCCGTCGCTTCGAAGACTTGATGTCTCGTTCCCCAGAGCCGCAACTGGTCCAGGCGAAGTCCGTTAATACGATAAAATCAGTTCATTTTCAAGATGTTACTTATCGTCATCGCAACGCTGAACATCCCGCCGTCGAGAGCCTGAATCTGCATCTGGAACAAGGGCAGACCTATGCTTTTGTCGGGCCCAGCGGGAGCGGCAAAACCACCCTCATCAAACTCCTTCTGGGGCTTTACCTGCCGCGCAGCGGTTCCATTAAGATCAATGGAATTCCTTCCACCGAGATCAACCTCAACGACTTGAGGATGGCTACTGGCTTGGTCGCCCAGGATACCCAGTTGTTCGCGGGCACGATTGGGGATAACCTCCGTTTTGTGGCCCCACAAGCGGATGACGCCGCCTGCCTGGAGGCGATGCGCCAGGCCTCTTGCACCGCCTTGTTAGACCGGGCCCCATCGGGCCTGGACACCCCCATTGGCGAAGGCGGTGTCAAACTCTCCGGGGGCGAGAAACAACGTCTATCCATCGCCCGGGCTTTGTTACGTCGCCCCTCCCTTTTGGTCTTTGACGAGGCGACCTCCGCTTTGGACTCCCTTACCGAAGAAGGGATAACACGCACCCTGCAGGAACTTTCCGGCTGGCGCAAGCATACGGTGATCTTGGTCGCTCACCGCCTGAGTACCGTGATGCATGCAGACCGTATCCATGTCATGGAGAAGGGGCAAGTGGTAGAATCCGGAACGCACGATGAATTGGTGGAATCTCGTGGTCTTTATTACGCCATGTGGAGGCAGCAAATTGGGGAAAGGCGGGAAAGCCAAGTTGCCGTAACAGGATAATCCTTCCATCCTTTTTCCTTGTCCTCCCTTACTTTTGGTCATCACATACTTGCTAATTAAGAATCATGAAAAAAATCCATGTCGCCCATCCTGTTGTTGAACTGGACGGTGATGAAATGACCCGAGTCATTTGGGCCGAAATCCGCAACAAACTCATCCTTCCTTACCTAGAGCTACCCATCGAATACTACGATTTGGGCATGGAGTCCCGCGATGCCACCGATGACCAAATCACCGTGGATGCCGCCAAAGCCATCCTTAAGCACCGCGTGGGCATCAAATGCGCCACCATTACCCCGGACGAGGCCAGAGTTCAAGAATTTGGCCTCAAAAAAATGTGGAAATCCCCCAACGGTACCATTCGGAATCTTTTGGACGGCACGGTTTTCCGCGAACCTATCGTGATTCAAAATATTCCCCGTTTGGTACCCAATTGGACGGCCCCCATTTGCATTGGTCGTCATGCCTTCGGCGACCAGTACCGGGCTACCGACGTGGTCATTCAGGGCCAAGGCAAATTGACCATGCGTTTCGACGGACTGGATGGAACTGTGAAGGAATGGGAAGTCTATCAATACCAAGGAGATGGTGTGGCTCTAGCCATGTACAATACCGATGAATCCATACGAGGCTTTGCCAGAGCCTGTTTTAACCAGGCGATTCTCAAAGGTTGGCCGTTGTACTTGTCCACCAAAAACACCATTCTCAAACAATATGACGGTCGATTCAAGGATATTTTCGAAGAAACTTATAAACTCGAGTTCAAGGAACGGATGGATGCTCAGGGTACCCTGTACGAACACCGCTTAATCGATGACATGGTAGCCTCTGCCCTTAAATGGCACGGCGAATTTGTTTGGGCCTGTAAAAATTACGACGGCGATGTGCAATCCGATACCGTGGCACAGGGATTTGGTTCTTTGGGTCTGATGACGTCCACCCTCATTACCCCGGACGGATTGACCATGGAAGCCGAAGCCGCCCACGGTACGGTTACTCGCCATTACCGCGAACACCAACAGGGTCGTCCGACCTCCACCAATCCCATCGCGTCCATTTTTGCTTGGACCAGAGGTTTAGAATTTAGGGCCAAAATTGATGTAAATCAAGAACTTGCAATATTTTGTAACCAATTAGAGGCGGTTTGTATTGAAGCGGTAGAAGCCGGAGAAATGACCAAGGATTTGGCCGTCTGCATTCACGGTAATAAAGTTCAGCACGGAGAGCATTACCTCTACACCGAAGAGTTTTTGAATCGTTTGGATCAGCGATTGCGCCACAAGCGTCAAAACGCAAGGTAGGTCGCGTCCTTCTTTAAAAATCGCGTCCGTCTATCCCCTTAATTCGTTTTCTGTCCAGCATTCGACAGGGCTTCTTGGCGCATTTGTTCAGACAACTGCGCTCCCAAATAGCCTTCGATGCGCCGGTGTACCGCATAAATCAGCGGGGTCATTGCCAACGCAGCAAACCACTTGAAGGCATAATTCAAAAGGGCAATTTGCAAAACCCGACTTAGAGGCCAATCCGCACCCAGGTAAAAGGCAATGTACAGGACCACCACCGAATCAAGGCCTTGGGAAATCATCGTGGAGCCGGTGGCCCTTAGCCATAATTTCCTTTCTCCTGTTATTCGCTTGATGCGCTGAAAAACATATACATCGACCAATTGTCCAACTAAAAAGGCCATGATGGAACCTGCAATAATCCACAACCCTTGCCCAAAAACAGCCCCGTAGGCCGTCTGCATATTCTCCACCCCGGCGGCTTTCATTGACCCTGGCCAAAATCCGGCAGGTGGCAATGCAATACTCCCGTAAACCATCGCAAAAGCATAGAGAATGCATAGGGCCGACAAGGCCGAAAAAATCAAAACCACCCTTTGGCCATAGTATTCGTTAATAAGGTCGGTCATGACAAAGACCACCGGCCATAACAAAACCCCGGCGGTTAAGTTGAATTCAAGGGTATTTCCTTGAGAATCAAAGCCCAAAAGAGTGTTGAGGGAAAAAATTTTAACCCCAATAAACTCAGCAAGCAGGGCATTGGTCAGGAAAACAAATCCCAACACCAAAAAAAGCCGAATTTTGGGCAAAGCCCAGGTTTCTACGGGGGGCAACATCAACGATTACATTTGTGCACCTTATGGGACATTAAGCTTCAAATAACGCCTTAAACTTTGTCTTCACCAAAATAGTGACCATGGAAAACTTCGTCGTTTACAATCCTGTTCGCCTCAAATTTGGTCCAGGAACGGTGGAAACCGTGGGAAAGGATATTGCGGCAGAAGGTCGCAGATCGGTGCTTGTTCTTGTTGGTCAGGGCTCGGCACGTCGAGGCGGCTTGCTAGACCGCATAGAAACCCAACTCAAAGAGGCAGGATTGATCTGGCAAGTTTGCGAAGGCATTCGGCCTAACCCTGTTTATGAGAAAGCGGACCTCGCGGTCCAAATGGCCAAAGCCATGCAGGCGGATGCCCTTTTGGCTGTGGGCGGGGGCTCGGTTATCGACACAGCCAAGGCCGTGGCCGCTGGCTACTATGTCGAGCATTCGGTTTGGGATTTTTATGCGGGGGGCGCCGCCAAGCCAAAGTACGCATTGCCGCTCTACGTGGTTTTGACGCTGGCAGCGACAGGCACGGAAATGAACAGAGCAACTGTCCTCCAAAACAATGCCACCGGACAGAAGCGAGGCTGGGGGAACGAATTGCTTTTTCCTAAAATCTCGTATCTCGATCCCCGGCTGACCCATTCCGTCCCGGCCAATTATACCGCTTACGGTGTAGCTGATTTAGTGGCCCATACGCTCGAGCAGTATTTTTCTCCTGATTTCTCCCCGCTTTCCGATGCTTTTGCAATTCAAGTCATTCGTCAGGCCATGCAATGGGGATACAAAGCCGTGCGCAACGGGGATGATGCTGAAGCCAGGCAACAGGTCCTTTGGCTTTCCACCGTGGCCCTTAACGGTACCCTGATCGCCGGAAAGCGACGCGGTGACTTCGGAGTCCATGCCGTTGAACACGTCCTCTCAGCCTTGTACGATATTCCACACGGTGCTGGGTTATCCATCGTCTATCCGGCCTGGATTCGTCATTTTGGATCTTCCTTCCTTCCCAAACTAGAGGCCTTAGAAAAAGCCTGCATGCCTTTGATGGATCAAATTCCAGAACTTGCTCTCCTGCGAAATCCCCAAGGCCTCCCTTCGGAAATTCCCTTTGTGAAACTGTTGGAAGGATTTTTTGAGGCGATCGGTACACCGACCCGACTTAACCAAGTCAACCTGGGAGAAGATGTACATTCGGTAATCCTGGAGGCTTTGGTACATCACCAAGCGACCGGTAACTATTTCGACCTTCAGGAACCAGACCACCGTCGCTTGTTGACGATGATGGCCTAACCCAAATAGAACCGCCCAAGCGCCCTGTAACCGCTCAATGGTATTTGCTAAAAAGCCCTGTGGCCATCCATTGCGCTTGATGCAAGGCCTCTTGCCTAATGTTCAAGGAATAACCCTTGGACTGCAGCATTTGGATCCAAAGCTCTGAGGGAATATTACCAACCATATCGTCGTTCGCCATGGGGCAACCCCCATACCCTAACAATGCCCCTTCCAACCAAAGGCATCCACTATCCAACGCAGCTAACATTTTGGCCTCTGCGCGGGATGGATGTGCATGCAAATGTAACCCAACTTTCAAACTTGTAAATCGCTCATGAACAGCTTGGTAAACCGCTTCAATTTCAATTGGCAAGGCAAGTCCTACCGTATCGCTGAGGGCCACATAACCAACCCCTTGATCCGCAAGTTGTTGAACCATCTCGACCACCTTATCCATGGTATACGGATCCCCGTAAGGATTGCCGAAGCCCATAGACAAGTATACCATGAATTCTTTGCCGACACTTTGCGCATTCTCTGACCAATTCTTCATCATAGCCAAGGCTTGTGCACAGGATCGATGGGTATTGCGGTGCTGAAAGGTCTCACTGACCGACAAGGGAAATCCTACCCTGTGCACCGACGGGTGATTCAAGGCGTCCGAGAACCCTTGCTCGTTGGCCACCACCACCGAAATGCGGGTCAGGCTATCCGTATAGTCCAATGCACGAAGCACCTCTCCCGTATCCTTCATTTGAGGAATCGCTTGGGGAGAAACAAAGGACCCAGCGTCCAATACGTCGAATCCCACCCCCAAAAGGACTTGCAAATAGGCGATTTTTTCTTCGGTGGGAACCCAATGCCTCAGACCTTGCATCGCATCGCGGGGACATTCTACCAAAACATATTGCTTTTGCGTCATTCCTTTGTTTTGAGAGCTATGGCGGTGGGATTTGTGCGGCTTAGACCTTTAATTTGCAGGCCCTAAAGTACACCTTAGCACCGCAGAGATGAACTATTCGGAAAATGAACCCATGGATAGCCCCTTAGCCCCAGAGGAGTCCAACATTCGAGAAGAGAGTACGCTTTCATCCGAGCAAGTTGAATCATCCCCTTCAACCGTCAAGTCAACGAGGCCTTCCATTGAAATTCCTGAGGAAGGGGTGCATATGGATGCGGAACTTATTCCCGAGGAGCATACGGAAGTAATTGAGGCCTTGAAAGCGGAAGCGGAAGAAGCCGTTCTTCCCGATTACAGCACTATGGATTTGGAAACCTTGCTTACCCATTTGGGTGATTCGGTCAAAAAGTCCGACCTTTCCGAGGAACATCGTAAAATTCAAGCCATTAAGTCCCAAGTGGACCATTGGTTTCAGAAACTTACGGCCCAACAAGAGCTTGAAATATTGGAGGGTGAGGCTAGTCAGGACATCGTGCCGCTGTCCCAAAGCCCTCTCTTTTTGCTTTACCAGGACTTGTGGCAACGCTACCAAGCCAAGAGGCAACAAGAGAAACAAGAGAAAGAAGCCAAACTCCAGGCCAACCTGGCCATCCAAGAGGCTCTGCTCGAAGAGCTGATGAAAGTCGTGGATGAAGAAGAACAGGGTAAAGCAGGAGTCAACGAACAACTCAAAAACATCCAACAACGTTGGAAAGATTGCGGTCCTGTACCGCCCAATAAGCGTCAATCCCTGTGGAATCGCTACCACTTGCTGCACGATAAGTTTTATAACAATTTGCGAATTAATCGTGAACTCAAGGAACTCGATCTGGCCCGGAATTTGGAAACCAAAATCCAACTATGCGAACAAGCCGAGCAACTCCTTTTGGAAAGCGACATTCTCAAGGCAGGTTCCAAACTTACCCAACTTCATGAACAGTGGAAAACCACAGGACCTGTTCCGCGCCCGCAATCGGAAAGTGTTTGGGAACGTTTCAAAAACGCTTCGGATCGGATCTTCCAGAACAGACGAGGCAAGTTCGAAGAACTTGAAGCCTTACGTGCCGAGAATCTTCGCCTCAAAAACCAACTCTGCGAAAATTTGGAGGTTTTGCTACGTGCCTTGCCCGAAGAAAAGCCCAATTGGAATCAGTTGACCCAAACCGTTGAGCTGCTGCAAAAAGATTGGCGGCAGATTGGACCGGTGGCCAAGGACAAGCATGAAACGCTCTGGAAAAGATTCAAAGGTGCTTTGGACCAATTCTACAGCGCACGCCTTCAGCATTTCAAAGCAGCCAAAGCCGCAATGCAAGAACTGCTACAACAGCGTGAATTATGGTGCAAAGAAGCAGAGTCTTGGAGCCAGTCCACGGATTGGAAAGCGGGTATCCAAGCATTGACGACTTTGCAAAAGACCTGGAAAGAAGCCCCTGCCCTTCCCCGCAAAATTTCGGACAAATATTGGAACCGCTTTCGCAAAGCCTGCGATACTTTTTTTCAAGCCAAAAACAATTTCTTCTCCAACGAAAAAAGCAAGCAAGCCGATAACCTCGAACTCAAAAAGGCCCTGATCGAAAGGCTGAAGACTTACACAGCCACGGGGGATTCCTCACAGGACATGTCGGTGCTGATGGAAATTCAACGCTCATGGAACGAGATTGGGTTTGTGCCTATGGCTCACAAAGAAGCCCTTCAAAAGCAATTTCGTGACCTTATCAATCAATGGTTTGATCAACTGAAAGTCGATCGGGAAGCGCATCGCGAGGCCCAGTACCAAGCACGCCTTCAACAAATAAGCAGCCAACCTGGTGGAGACCGGGAACTGTCCAAGGAGCAGACTCAGTTGCAATACAAAATCAACGATTTGCGCAAGGAAATGGACCTTCTAGAAAACAACCTGGGATTCTTTTCGCGCTCCAAAAACGCTGACCTGATGAGACAGGAAGTTGAAAAGAAAATTGAAGTCATCAAATCGCAAGTCATTCAACTGGAAGCCAAGCTTCGGTTGGTGCGCCAATCCCGTCAAAGCGAGAAAAACGATACTCCAAGAGCAAAAGACAACAAGCCTGCAAAGACGAATTAATTGTGGGTATCGTTTAGGTATCGTACTTACGCAATATTCGTAACAATACTTCGAAATCCCTGGGATAGGGAGCCACAACCAAAGGCATGGGTAATTCGGGGTGATTAATGGCCAAGGAACGAGCATGCAGGGACAATCGATGAATCATCGGAGCCTCTTCTTCCTTATCCTTGGACATGCGGTATTTACGGCCTTTGAGTAAGGATAGGAAAGGCATTTCGCCTCCATAGGCTTGGTCGGCCACAATACGACAATTTTGCGAGGCCAGGTGAACCCGGATCTGATGGGTTCGACCAGTGACCGGCCTGCATTCCAACAAGGTAAAATGCCTGAAAAATTCCAAGCTTCGTACATAGGTCAGCGCGGTCTTGCCCTCCTTGAAATCCACCCGCATAAGACCATCTCGACCTTGCCCAATAGGCATATCAATTGACTGATCTTCAAATCGGTGAATTCCCCATACGATGGCATGGTAAACTTTGGAAACCAGCCTATGCTCAAAGGCATAAGCAGCCGCTTTGTATGCCGCCTCGCTTCTTGCCCAGAGCATGATTCCCGAGGTTTCTTTGTCAAGGCGATGGCATGGACTCAATCGTGGGTCAAAAGCCTTGGCCCATCGAAGCATGCTTGGGGTGTTTCCATGCCTCTCGTCCAAGGTGGCTACCAAAGGGGGTTTGTTCAGGGCCAACAAGTCACCGGACTCCCATAAGAGATAGTTTTCGAAAGATTCACGCTTCACAGAGCGCTAAGTTACATTGGTTAAGCGTTGGGCTTGTCCAAGGTAAACCCAAAGGTGGATCCTACCCCTACGGAGGAGCGAACATGGATGGTTTGGCCATGTACTTCCAGCATATGTTTGACAATCGCAAGACCCAAGCCGGTTCCACCTTCGGAGCGAGATCTTCCCTTGTCAACCCGATAAAAACGCTCGAAAAGTCGAGATAAATGTTCTGCGTCAATACCCAGTCCGTTGTCGGAAATTTCCACCAAGAACTGGCGATCCATATCGTAGACCCCTACTTGCGTCAAACCATGGTCATTGCCATAATAGATTGAATTGGATAGAAGATTAACCAAAACCTGCCTGATTTTTTTACGATCGGCCCTCACCATGAACGGAGCCCTGCATCCTGCTTTAACCTGAATTTGTATACTTCGTTGACGGGCCTTGTGGTCCACCGAATCGAATACATCTTGGAGCAATTCCTGCAGATCAAAATTTTCCCAATCCATCTTGACCGAACCGGATTCTAACTCGCTGATAATTAACAAATCTTTGACCAAGGCCTCCATTCGATCTGCTGAGCGGGCAGCTTTCTTAAGAAAGTTCAAGCTGGCTTCGGGATCATCCATCGCCCCATCCAAGAGGGTGTGGATATAACCCTGAATATTGAAGATCGGGGTTTTGAGTTCATGAGAAACATTCCCAAGAAAATCCTTGCGGTACTTCTCCAATTGATCCGCTTCTTCTTTTTTGCTCGTTTGCTCCTTGCTCCATTGTTGCACCTCGTCGTATACCTGCCCTATGGGATCTTCGTTCAACAGGTAAGAACCCTCGCTGCCCACAATAGCTTTGGTCGAGCAAATCGTTTTGTATATCTTTTTGATTTTACGATAAATGAAATAGTTGATAATAAAATAAACCATTCCCAAGACCAACGCTCCGGTGGCAGCACCCAACAGCATAACCTCGGATTGGGGATTGCCCAAACCGTAAGCTAATCCAGCCACCAAGATAGCCGAAACCATGGCCACCAAAATGGCCACCTGAATAGAAGTGATGTTTTTCAATTAAGTTCGAATTTATAACCTACCCCCTTGATGGTGGTAATGTAGGCAATTCCGAGCTTTTCTCGCAGCTTGCGTATATGGACATCAATGGTACGGTTAACCACCGCCACATCTGCCCCCCATATCCTTTCCAAAATTTGATCGCGGGTAAAGACCTTGCCGGGCCGTGAGGCCAACAAATACAGTAATTCAAATTCTTTGCGAGCCAAAACAACAACATTGCCATCCTGGA
>Ga0194128_10008895_pt1 | contig 12529 bp, 12 predicted proteins | sample TA2KigCa65mmetaG_FD_148650 | JGI IMG/M metagenome (GOLD analysis project Ga0194128, IMG submission 148650) | Freshwater microbial communities from Lake Tanganyika, Tanzania - TA2015037 Kigoma Deep Cast 65m | ecosystem: Environmental > Aquatic > Freshwater > Lake | place: Tanzania: Lake...
GTGCCTCAGCGCCGGCCGGGGTGCGCCCCCCCCGGCCCCCGTCCACTGAGCGCGCGGAAGTGATGCCACCCGGACCTCCGAACCAGGCGTACATTGCGCATCATGGGCAACCTGATTTCCGTGCCGGACGGCGGTTACTCTTTCCTGAAGGGCGTGTTTCCCTACTCGCAGGGCGTCGTCGCCGCGCGCGGCTTCACGATCGAGCGGCTGCGCTTCGCGCGCCCGGTGCCGGTCAGCGAGGGATTCCGGAGGATCGCGGCGCACCTGAAGTCGCTCGGCCGTCCGAAGACGGCGTTCTGCGCCTGCGAGCTGCGCTCGCCGCGGCCGTTCTCGTTTTCCGGCTTCGGCGAGTTCAACCAGGGCTACGTCGCCGTGCTCAAGGACTGGGGGCTGTTCCGCAACGGGCTGAACGCCGTGGCGCGCTCGAACGTCGCGCCCGAACTCGATCCGCCGGCGGAGCCCGGCTTCCACGCCTTCGGCTACACGGTTCCCGCGCCCGGCGCGGCGCCCGGTTACGTGGTCGCGGGCAGCGGCGAGTGGCCCGAGGGCGGGCGCTTTCCGGAGGACATCGTGGCGCGCGGCGATGTTTCGGCGGGCGGCCTGCGCACGAAAGCCGAATGGGTCATCGCGATGATGCGCGCGCGCCTCGCCGGCCTCGGCGCGCGGGCCGAGGACGCGACCATCACCCAGGTCTACACCGTGCACGGGATCCACGCGCTGTTGCCCGAGATTGCGGCGCTTACGCCGCAGGCGAGCGTCACCTGGCATTACTGCCGCCCGCCGATCGAGGGGCTCGACTACGAGATGGACCTGCGCGCGGTCAGCTGCGAGCGGGTGCTGGCGTGAGCCGGCGCCGCTGCCACGCTTCCAGTGCCGCGCCGAGGATGCCCTTCGGCATGTAGATGATGAAGAGGACGAGCAGCATCCCGTAGATCGCGAGATCGAGCGCCGGGAACTGCTTGAAGTGCTCGCCGAGCGCCAGCCGCAGCCCTTCCGCGAGCAGCAGCGTGAAGACGGCGCCCACGGTGGGCCCCAGCATCACGAACATGCCCCCGGCGATCACCCCGAACACCATCTGCAGCGAGATGCCGATGCCCGAGACAGTTTCGGGGTTCACGTAGAGCTGGTATTGCGCGTAGAGCACGCCGCCGAGCGAGGTCATCACCGCCGAGATCACGGTGACGAAGAGCTTGGAGCGGGTCACGTTGATCCCGATGGACGCCGCCGCGTCCTCCTCCTGGCTGATCGCCTCGAGCGCAAGCCTTGTCATCGAGCGGTCGACGCGATGCCAGACCCAGAGCCCGGCAAGCCAGCAGCCGAGGATGGCGTAGAACCACACCCACTTCGAGGCGAACTGCATCGCGCCGAGCGCGACGGTGGTGCCCTGCACCAGAACGGTGTCGGGCGTGGCGCCGAGCGAGCCCCCGGTCTGGTCGCGCAGGGCGACGATCAGCAGCCGCGTCACCTCCGAGAGCGCGAGCGTGACCAGCGCGAAGTAGTGCCCGACGATGCGAAAGCGAAAGCACGGAAAGCCGATCGCGAGCGCCGCGGCCGCGCTTACCACGACCGCGACCAGCGCCCCGATCCACGGCGAGACGCCGAAATGGTTCCACAGCATCACGACCGAATAGGCGCCGATGCCGAGGAAGGCGCCGTGCCCGAGGCTCACCAGCCCCAGCCGCCCCATGATCGACCAGCTCGTGTACACGTAGCTCCAGAGCAGACACATGATCACGAGGTGCAGCGGGTAGGCGCCGATCCCGGTCACCGGCAGCGCCAGCAGCGCCGCGAGCCCGATCCAGGGCAGCGCCCGGCCCACCCTACTTGCCCCCCAGGATGCCCTGCGGGCGCCAGAACATCACCGCGATGAAAAACGCAAAGGCGATCACGTAGCCCCACTCGATGTGGAAGAAGAACCCGCCCACCGAGATGAACTGCGCGAAGATGAACGCCGCCACCAGCCCGCCGAGCACGTTGCCCAGACCGCCCAGCACGCAGATCATGAAGGTGATCGGCCCGAACGAGAGGCCGATCGCCGGGTGGATGTCGTACTGCAGGACGAGCAGGCAGGCCCCGAGCCCCGCGAGCGCGCCGCCGAGCGCCGAGGTCACCGTGAACACGCGGTCCGGATTCACGCCCATGAGCGGCATGATCTGGCGGTCCTGGCTGATCGCGCGGATCGCGGTGCCGATGTAGCTGCGGGTGAGGAAGAGGTAGGTCGCGGCGACGCCGGCGAGCGCCACGACGAAGGCAATCACGCGCGGCAGCGAAAAGGACATCTCCCCGATCGCGATCGGCGGCATGCGCACGCCGAGGTTGCGGAACTCGATGCCGAAGGCGAGCGTCGCGGCCGCCTGCAGGAAAAAGAGCACGCCCCCGGTGACGAGGAGCTGGTTGATCGGCTCGGCGGCGAGCACCGGCCGGATCACGAAATGATGCATCAGCGCGCCGAGCGCCGCGACCGCGGCGATGCCGGCCGCCATCGCGAGCACGAGCGGCCAGCCCTGCTGCACGTGCAGCACGTAGACCGCGTACATGCCGATCATGATCAGCTCGGCATAGCAGATCCAGACCACGTCGATCACGCCGAAGACGAGGTTCAGCCCGAGCGACAGCAGCGCGAGCAGCCCCCCGAGCAGGATCCCGTTCACCACCGCCTCGAGGAGAAAGACGTCGAACACGGGCATGGTCAGAGCCCCAGGTAGGCCTTGCGGATCTCGTCCGAGGCGAGCAGCTCGGCGGCGGTGCCGCTCGAGCGGATGTGGCCGGTCTCGAGCAGGTAGGCGCGGTCCACGACCTTCAGCACTTGGCGGATGTTCTGCTCGACGATGAGCACCGTGAAGCCCTCGCCGCAGATGCGCTGCACCAGTTCGAAGATCGACTGCACCACCACCGGCGCCAGCCCCGCGGAGGGCTCATCGAGCAGCAGGAGCTTCGGCCCCGACATGAGCGCGCGGCCGATCGCGCACATCTGCTGCTCGCCGCCCGAGAGCGTGCCCGCGGGCTGCGCCCGGCGCTCGCGCAGGCGCGGGAACAGCGAGTACACGAATTCCAGGCGCTCGCCGAAGCGCGGTCGGGCCGCCGGCAGGAACGCCCCCATCCGGAGGTTCTCCTCCACCGTCAGGCGGGCGAAGAGCCGCCGGTTCTCCGGCACCTGGGAGACACCGTGCGCGATCACCTCGTGCGCGGGCACCTCCCGCAGCGAGCGGCCTTCCATCGTGACTTCGCCCCCGCCGAGCGGGATCAGCTTCGAGATGGCGCGCAGCAGCGTGGTCTTGCCGGCCCCGTTCGGTCCGATCACCGCGACCGACTCCCCGGCGTTCACGTCCATCGTGACGCCGAACAGGGTCTGAAACGAGCCGTAGCCGGCCGAGAGGTTCCTCACCGCGAGCATCAGTGCACGCGCTCCGCGACCGCCTGCTGCACTTCGCCGGCATCCGCGCCGAGGTAGACCTCGATCACCCGCGCGTCGTGCGCGACCGAGTCCGGCGAACCCCTGGCGATCACTTCGCCGTGGTCGAGCACGATGCAGCGGTCCACGACGCGCATCAGCACACCCATGATGTGCTCGACCCAGATGATGGTGATGCCGCGCTCGCGCCGGATCGTCGCCAAGAGCTCGGCCGCCTGTTCCATCTCGGCGACGTCCAGCCCGCCGAGCGATTCGTCGGCCAGCAGCAGCTTCGGCTGCGTGGCGAGCGCGCGCGCGAGTTCCAGCTTCTTCAGGCCGGCGGCGCCGAGGCCGGCCACGCTCGCCGACTCGCTGCTCGGCAGCCTGACCAGCTCGAGCGCCTCGCGCGCAAGCCGATACGCCTCGCCGTGCGAGGGGTGTCCGCCGTGACCGTAGAACGCCGCGAGCGCCACGTTGTCCAGCAGGCAGAGCTTGCGGAACGGGCGCGGGATCTGGAAGGTGCGCGCGATGCCGCGGTGACAGACCGCGGCCGGCGGCTGCCCGCCGATCTCCTCGCCGAGGAAGCGCACCGAGCCCCCGCTCGGCGCGTAGAGCCCGGCAATCAGGTTGAAGATGGTGCTCTTGCCCGAGCCGTTGGGCCCGATCAGGCCGAGGATCTCGCCCTCGGCCAGTTGGAAGGACACGTCGGCGACCGCGGTGAAACCGCCGAAGCGTTTCGTGAGGCCGCGAACCTCCAGCACCGGCGTCTTCGGCTAGCGCGCGAGCTGGCGGCTATTGCGCGTACGGGTGGCCCTTGGGGAAGGGGAAGACCGGGTCGGTGGTGCGGATCGCCTTTGGCCACGCGATGTAGGTGCGGCCGTTCACGTACTGCATCACCACCGGCGAGGAGCGCTCGTTCTGGCCGGCCATCGAATGGCCCGGCTGGAAGAACTTGACGCCGTAGCCCTGGATCGTGCCGCCGAAGGGGATGTCGGTTTCCAGGGACGCCTTGCGCAGCGCCTCGGGATCGATGCCGCCGTGCTTCTTGATCGCGCGCGGCAGCACGTCGGTGAAGAAGATCCACGACTGGTTGAAGCCCATGGCGGCGTGCGGCGGCACATCGTTCGGACCCTTGACCGCCTGGTAGCGCTTGACCATCTCCGCGGTGAGCTCGCCCAGGCCCGGCCTGAGCGTCTTCGGGTCGAGCAGCTGTGCCGCGACCGGGTCGACGTTGAAGAAATAATTCACGTCGGTGCCGAAGGTCTCCATGAGCTTGCCGATCTGGCCGTAGCCCGCGCCGTGGCCGATGACGCCCTTGAACTTCAGCCCCTGCTCGCGCGACTGGCGCAGGAAAAGCGTGATGTCGGGGTTGTATCCCGTGTGCAGCAGCACGTCGGCGCGGGCACGCTTCAGCTTGGTGACCAGGCTCGAGAGGTCGGGCGAGGTCGCGGCGTAGCCCTCCTTCAGCACCACGTTCATGCCGAGCTGCTTGCACTTCGCCTCGTTGCCCGCCGCTACGCCCGCGCCGTAGGGCCCGTCCTCGTAGATGACCGCGATCTTGACGTTCTTCACGTCCATGCCGAGCTTTGCCTTGGCGTTCTCGGCGACGAAGGTGCACGAGGCTTCGCCGAACTGGTCGGAGTGAACCTGCGGCCGGAAGACGTAGGAGAGCTTCTTGTCCTTGAACACGGCCGACGAGACGCAGACGTTGGCCCACATGAACTTCTTCGCCGAATCGACCTTCTGCGCCATCGGCACGCAGTGCGCCGACGAGAACACGCCCATGATCAAATTGACCCGCTCCTGGTCGAGGAGGCGCGTGGCCTCGTTGATCGCCACCTCGGTCTTGGACTGCGCGTCGGCGTAGATCGGCAGGATCTTGTGGCCCTCCACGCCGCCCTTCTCGTTCAGCATGTCGATCGCGATCTTGGTGCCGAGCGCCGCGGCCTCCGAGCCGCCGGCGGCGAACGCGCCGGTGTAGTCGTAGATCACGCCGACCTTGATCTCCTTCTGCTGGGCCTGCGAGGTGACGGAGAGCGCGGCGAGCGCGGCCGCGGCGAGCGTGATGCGTAGCGTCATGGGCAAACCTCCTTGTTAACCGGGAGTATAGGAAATTCAAACCACCTTTGCTCTATTGGACAACGGTATCGCCATCCCGAGAGGAAGTCCAGCGCGGGTGAATCGTGCGCTGTTTGGCGAAGACTCCCCGCTCTCGATGAGGATTAACCCCTTGAATCGACCCGAGTTGCCGCCCTTCGACGCACGCTGCCCCCCGCCATACGAGCCCAGAGGCACGGCGGGTAAACGGCAGGCTTACCACAGCCACCGAGCCCGCTACTTCCTGTCGCGCGGATCCGCTGCGGTAGGAGTCCTCGTCTCTCTCATCTGAAGTAGGCCTGACCGCCTTCCACTTGGCTGTAAACAATTCGCACAGTGCACCGCCGAGCGCCTCTTGCTTGTCTGGGTCGACAGTCAAGCGCCGCCGCGCAGGCGGCGGTGCTGCCCAAGACTCCGCCGGAGTTGCTCGACCAGTTCGTTAAAGGCCCGATGAGCGCCGACGGATCTTGACCCGCAGGGCGTCGAAGAACACCACCGGGTGCTTCGGCCCCAGCGGCCGGTCCTGCCAGGCAATGATCCCCGAGAGTACCGCGAAGGTTACGGCGTTGATGAATTCCGCGGTCAGCTCGGTGGCCTCGCGAATCGGGATCGGCGGCTTGGCGTCGCTGGCGAGAATTTTTTGACAATTGATGCTGCGAATGCGGTCGCCGGGGAGGTGGGCGAAAGGCCTGTTTCGCTAGCGCCGGCCTTCGTAGAGGTCGCGGCCTTTCACCAGCGCACGAATCTTGCCGTCCGCCATGTTGCGCTTCAGCATCCAGAAGCCGCAGTCGGGATGGATGTATTTCACGCGTCCGCGGTCCAGCGTCTTCTCGGCGCGCTCGATCGCGCGAGCAATGGAGTCGGCGCTCTCGATTTCGGTGCGCTTGATGTCCACCACGCCCAGGCCGAAGCCGATTTCGCTACGCAGTTCCTTGAACACCGCCAGCTCCTCCGGCGGTCGGTGCGCGTTCTCCATCACGATGTGGTCCGCTTTCAGCGCGTTCAGGTAGTCCATCAGCCGCGCCCAGCCGCCTTTCTGGATCGATTGGCCGCCATAGTTGCCGAAGCACAGGTGCACCGCCGCCTTGGCCTTCCTGGGCACCGCCCTGAGGACCTTATTTATCGCCGCCGCGGCCCATTTCCACTCCTGCGGGTGGCCTGGAAGGTTCGCCTCGTCCACCTGAATCACGTCCGCATCCAGATGCTTCACCTGCGCCGCCAGCACTTCGGCGATGGCGTGGGCGAGCGGCTCCGGGTCGCCGTAATGCAGGTCGTGCAGCGTCTTGGCGAGCATGTGCGGGCCGGTCAGGGTGAACTTGAACGGCCTGCCGGCAAGCTGCCGCGCCCTGGCGCAGGCGAGCGACAGGTTCAGCGTGCCTGCGCCAACAGGCCCCTCGACCACGCCGGGCGGCCGCGCGCGAAAGCGCATGTCCGCGCCGCGCGAATACGCCAGCCACTCCGAGAAGCCGATCTCGCTGCGAATCCCGCTCATCGGCCGCGTGAAGTACTCGATCATACCGTTGGTTTCGGGGTGGTTCGGGTCGAAGCGGTACAGCTCGCCGTCGCACACCAGGTCGATGCCGGCGGACTCCTGGGTGTGCAGCACGACGCGCATGGCGTCGGTGAGTGCCTGCTCGGAAGGGGCGGCCGCGAGCCAGTCGGGCAGCGGATAGGAACCGACGACGGTGGTCTGAATGCGCGGCGATTTCATCGCGGTGATTATAATTTACCGGATGGTTAACTTCGTGGACCCTGACGCGCTGGAAGAGTTCATGACGCGTCCGTCGGCCGAGCTCGCGGCGGACCTTGGACGGGTGGCCGGCGACATCCTGGTGCTCGGGGTGGGCGGGAAGATGGGGCCGACGCTGGCGCGCATGGTCAAGCGCGCCGATCCTGCGCGGCGCGTGATCGGCGTAGCGCGCTTCTCCGAGGCCGGGCTGCGCCAGAAGCTCGAAGGTCAAGGCATCGAATGCATTGCCTGCGACCTGCTCGATCGGAAGGCGCTGGAGCGCCTGCCGCGCGCGGCCAATGTCGTGTTCATGGCCGGCCACAAGTTCGGCGCCGCCGGCAATCCCGCTTTCACCTGGGCGATGAATGCCGGCGTGCCCTACATGGTGGCCGACGCTTTCCGTGAATCGCGCATGGTCGTATTTTCGACTGCCTGCGTGTACCCATTTGCCGCGGTATCCGGGTCTGGCGCGGGCGAATCGGTTCCGGCCCTGCCTCCGCCCAGCGACTACGCCGCCTCATGCGTCGGACGCGAGAAAGCCTTCGAGTACGGCTCGCTAAAACACGGCACACCGGGCCGCCTGGTGCGCCTGGAGTATGCGATCGACATGCGTTACGGGGTGCTGCACGACGTCGCAAGCAAGGTCTTCGCCGGCCAGTCGGTGGACGTGACCATGGGCCACGTCAACGTGATCTGGCAGGGCGACGCCAACGAAATGTCGTTGCGCCTGCTGGCGCACTGCACCTCGCCGACCTCGCCGCTCAACATCAGCGGCCCGGAAGTGGTCAGCGTGCGCTGGCTGGCGGCCGAGTTCGGCAAGCGATTCGGCAAGAAGGCGCTGATCACCGGTACCGAGGCGCCTACCGCGTGGCTGGTGGATTCTCGCGCCGCTCACGAGCTGCTCGGCGCGCCGCGCGTGCCGCTTGCGACCATGATCGACTGGCAGGCGGACTGGATCGCGCGCGGCATGCCCGTCCTTGGAAAACCAACGCATTTCGAAGCAAGGGATGGCAAGTACTGACGGACAGGACAACGATTGCATCGTGGCCTTGGACCAGCGGCACCTCGCCGGCTGCTTGGCGCTCTCCAGATCCGCGAACTGGAACCAGAACGAGGCGGACTGGCGACTGATGCTCGGCTTCGGGCGCGGCTGGGGCATCAGCGCACCGGAGGGCACGCTCCGCGCCTCGACCATCGCGCTGCCGTACGGTACCGACTTCGCCTGGATCGCCATGGTGCTGGTGTTGCCCGAGCACCGCCGCAAGGGCTACGCCTCGCGCCTGCTCAGCGTGGCGCTTGCCGAGATGGAAAAGCAAAAGCGCGTGACACTGCTGGATGCGACACCCGCGGGACGCGAGGTGTACATGCAGGCGGGATTTCGTGACTGCTGGGGATTCAAACGATTTTCGCTTTCAACGGCTTTCCCGTTAGAGCGAAAGGCCAAACCCCTCGCGAGCACGCATTGGCCCCAAGTCCTCGCGCTGGATGCGGTCGCGTTTGGTGCCAGCAGGGAGACGGTGCTGCGTAACCTGGCCGCCCGCAAGCCGAGCGCGGCCCTGGTGGCGGAGGGCGATGGCCAGTTCGCAGGATTCGTGCTGGCCCGAGAAGGCCGGGAGGCGATCCAGGTCGGGCCGCTCGTCGCTCGCGACGCAGGCACCGCGCGCGATCTGCTTGCCGCCGCACTCGGCGCGATGCCTGGCCCGGTTTACGTCGACATCGCAGACCACGCGGCAGCCCTGCAGGGCTGGGCACTGGAGCGGGGCTTCGTGGTGCAGCGCTCCTTTACGCGCATGGCGCATGGACCGGAAGGTCGCACGCCGGGCGAAGCCTCGATCGTCTTCTGTCCTGCGGGCCCGGAGCTGGGTTAGCGTTGCACGCGGTCGAGCGCTATGCCTATCCCGATCACCTGCGAGGCGCGACCTTTCCGGACGGCAGGTGTCTGGTGATGTAGGGCGAACCGTTGCGGAGGGCTGTTGAAATTGCGCGCTACCCCGCACGCGACGCGAAGACGTTCACGCAGTTAAGGGCGGACTATTGCGAATTCACCGACACGACCTACCTGCCGCTCATGTACTGGCGACCGCTGCCGCCTTTGACGGGAACCGGACAAATAAGGCCGATCGTGGACCGGCTGTTTGAAAACCGGGTGGCCGAGCAGGCCACCCAGTTCGCCAACTGCCTGCAGCAACGATTCGGCGGGGTCACTTCGTCATCTTGACCGACCGGTCGAGGAACTCGTTGGTATAGATCGTCTTGACGTCGAACGGCTTGTCGATGCCGATGTAGTCGCGCACCAGCTGGTAATCGGCCTGCATGCGGGCGTCGTCATGGACGCCGAGCGCGACCGACTTCGAGAACTTGTCGCTCATCAGCACCTCCACCAGGCTCCAGTTCACCAGCTCGTTGTCGAGCTTGAGCGCGCCGTTGGCGTCCACCAGTGCCTGCACGCAGGGCTTTGGGTCCTTGACGCAGGCGGCGAAGGCGCGCTGTGTCACCTTGACGAACTTGTCCACAATGGGCTTGTTCTTGCTCAAGAACTCACCGTGCACGATCACCGAGTTGCCATAGGGGTTGAGCCCGACGTCGCGCCAAGCAACAAAACCCATATCGTCGCCGAGTTCGCGCTGAAAGATATGATGGATGTTGTAGAACGAGGTCGTGATGTCGATCGACTTCGACTTCAGCGCCGAGAGCTTGGCGTTGGCATCCACGTTCACCCAGATCACCGACTTGGGATCGACGCCGTTCGCCTTTGCAAGCGCCGGCCACATCGGGCGCGCGCCGTCGGCGGCCGGGTTGCCGATTTTCTTGCCGGCGAAGTCCTTGATACCCTTGATCCCGGAACTCTTCAGCCAGTACAGGCCCTGCGGCGAGTTGGCGTAGACATTGAACACCCCGACCGTATCGGTTCCTTTGCCCTTGCCAATGAGGACGTTGCCCATGTCGGCGAGCCCGATCGGATTGGCGCCGACACCCACTTTCTGCACCGCCAGCATAGAGCCCTTTCCCGGCTCCAAGTTGAGGTCGATGCCTTCTTTCGCATACCAGCCGAGCTTCTTGGCATAGTAGTAGGGGGCATGGTCGCCGCCCGGCACCCAGTTAAGGATGAAATCGAGCTTTTGCTGAGCGGCTGCTGGAGCGGCGACGAGCGCAAGTGATACGGCGGCGTAAGCGATGAGCGTCTTTGGCATGATGGTCTCCCTTGCCGAAGAATGTTAGGAGCGACACGCATCGCTGTCAACAGCCGTGGCTATAATGAAACCGGCTGGTTACATGACTTTTCCCCGATGAAAACCGACCAACTCCCCGCCGCCGTACGGGCGCTGCTGCGCGCAGGTACGGTGATCCCGGCGCATTTGCTCGCCCTCGATGCCTCGCGCCGGCTCGACCGGCGGCGGCAGCGCGCGCTGTCGCGCTACTACCTGGATGCAGGCGCCGGCGGACTTGCGGTCGGCGTGCACGCGACACAGTTCGCGATCCGCGAGGCGGGGCTGTACCTGGAGGTGCTCGAACTGGCGGCCGAAGAGACCCGAACCTGGGACAGCGGCGGGGTGCGGCGGCCGGTAGTGCTGGTGGCGGGTTTGTCCGGCGGCACTGCGCAGGCGCGCAACGAGGCTGCGATCGCACGCGGGCTCGGCTATCACGTCGGGATGCTTTCGCTCGTGGCCATGAAAAGCGCCGGGGTGGACGAACTCATTGCGCACTGCACGGCGGTTGCAGCGGAAATCCCCCTGGTCGGCTTCTATCTGCAGCCCGCGGTCGGCGGCATCCACTTGCCGGTGGAATTCTGGCGCCGCTTCTGTTCGGTCGATAACGTGATCGCCGTCAAGGTCGCTCCGTTCAACCGCTACCGTACGCTAGATGTCGTGAAAGGGCTGGTCGCGGCGCGGGCGGAGGACCGGGTCACGCTCTACACCGGAAACGACGACCACATCGTGCTCGATTTGCTCGCGCCGCTGGCGGTGCGGCGGGACGGCGAGGAGGTGCGGGTGCGTATCAAGGGTGGCTTGCTCGGCCACTGGAGCGTATGGACGCGGCGCGCGGTTGAACTGCTCGAGAGGATCCAGAAGTGCACGCAAGTGGATGAGGAGATCCTCGCGCTGGACTCGAAGGTGACAGATGCCAACAGCGCATTCTTCGACGTCGCGCATAATTTCTCTGGCTGCATCGCGGGTTGCCATGAGGTACTGCGCCGCCAGGGCCTGCTTGAGGGGATCTGGTGCCTCGACCCGAAGGAAGGGCTCTCGCCAGGCCAGGCCGACGAGATCGACCGAGTCTACGCCGCGTACCCCGAAATGAATGACGATGCCTTTGTCCGCGGGAACCTAAAAAAATGGCTCTGCTAGGCAAGAGGATCCAATGAGCGAGACTGTGCAACGCTATACGCTGGCCATCCTGGCGCACCTGGCGCTCTTACTGGCCTGGTACCTGTTCGTCAAGCTCGGCAACGTGCCCAAGTTCGTCATGCCTTCGCCGGGCGCGACGCTGGACGCGCTGCTGCAGCCGAACTACAACTGGTGGACCAATGTCGCGGTCACCGCAACGGAGATCTTCGTCGGCTACTTCCTCGCGCTGGTCGCCGGCATCCTGCTCGCCCTGGTGTTCACCTGGTCGAAGGCGCTGGAGGCTTTTTTCATGCCGCTGCTGGTATCGCTCAACATGATCCCCAAGGTGGCGCTCGGCCCGCTGATCATCGTTTGGTTCAAGTACGGCGTGTTCCCCAATGCGATGATGGCGTTCTCGATCTGCGTGTTCCCGATCCTGCTCACCACCGCGCGCGGGCTGCGAGAGGTCGAGCCGGAGCTGCTGGATCTGGTGCGCTCGCTCAAGGGCTCGCGCTGGCAGCTGTTCTCCAAGGTCCAGCTCCCGGGGGCGCTGCCATACATTTTTTCGGGGATGAAGGTGGCAGCGATTCTAGCGGTGGCGGGCGCTATCGTCGGCGAATTCCTCGGCTCGGACAAGGGGCTTGGCTACCTGATGCTCCAGGTGCAGGTGACGCTGGACACACCGGCGATGTTCATGGCGGTGCTGCTGATCACGCTGATCGGCGTGCTGCTATATGGAACCGTGCTCGCGCTTGAGCGCTGGCTGGTGGTCAAGGATGCGAGAGTCGATTGATGGCTCAGCCGATGCGGCCCTTCATCCATCTGCGCGGGGTCACCAAGATCTACCGCCGCGGCAAGCACGAGCACAAGGCGATCTCCGACGCCACCTTCGACGTGATGCCGGGCGAACTGGTATCGCTGGTCGGGCCCTCGGGCTGCGGCAAGTCCACACTGCTGAAGATTCTCGCCGGCCTGCATCCGCATGAC
>Ga0194128_10008897_pt1 | contig 12527 bp, 12 predicted proteins | sample TA2KigCa65mmetaG_FD_148650 | JGI IMG/M metagenome (GOLD analysis project Ga0194128, IMG submission 148650) | Freshwater microbial communities from Lake Tanganyika, Tanzania - TA2015037 Kigoma Deep Cast 65m | ecosystem: Environmental > Aquatic > Freshwater > Lake | place: Tanzania: Lake...
CTACTTGACAAACCCCGCCAAAGTCGTTTAGTGTTAAATATTGAGCACAGTCTCCCCTCGTCCGACCAGCCCCCTCCCACACGGTCGGACGAGGGTCTTGCTCCCAGCGTGGGGAGCAAGTGACTGGAATCCACCCCGGCACTCCAAACCAGAGGTTCACATGACCACCCTCGACACGCAAACACCACTTCCCGACGACTTCGAGGTTCGTGGTCCGATCGGCGACATTGACTGGACCCAGTTCGCCAACTGCAAAGGCAAGACGCATCTCTTCTTTGCGCCGAAAGCCGAGCGCCCACAGGCTCGCGCCCGACGCGAAGCCAAGGCCCGCTCGTTGTGCAACTCCTGCGTGGTGCAGGCCACCTGCAAGGAGTTTGCGCGCGTGAACCGTGAATATGGCCTATGGGGCGGCGAGAGCGAAGAAGAGCGTCACCTCGCCGGCTTCACGATCACGGCACCCGTCGGTTTGCGCGGCGCCAAGTATCGCCACTTACGCACCAGCGGCGTACCCGCCGATGTGGCGATGGCGACGAGCGACGGCTCGGTCGTGATGGTCGAGGGTGATGCACCCGCGGCGCCCGTCGCGCACTAGCGCGGCGACAACTCGCTCAGCGTCTCGACCAGACCACTTCGCACGGCCAACTCGGCGCGTCAGTTGGTTCCGTCGCGCATCGCCAGCAATTTGGCGAAGAGCTCCGGGCGCATCGAGATGAAGAGCGCCGTCGACTCCGCGCACAACGTGTCACCGTCGTGCACCGTGCCCCGCGTATAGATCTTGCGCCCGTCGATGCGCTCGCACCAACCGCGGAACAACAGTTCGCGCAGAATTGGCGTCGGCGACCGAAAATCCACCGACAGGTTCGCCGTCATGCCGGGGTTGCCCGAGGCCGACTGCACCACGCCGAGCACCTCGTCGAACGCACTCGCGACGAAGCCACCGTGCACGCAACCTGGCGCGCCTTCATAGGTGTTGGTGAAGACGACGCGCGCTTCCACCACCGCTTGTGCACCCTCGTTCACGACGGTGAGCGTGATCGGCACCGCGATCGGGTTGATCGACCCCATCATCGGGCTGCGAGCGAGAAAATTACGGCTGCGCTCGATCAGTGCGGCCTCACCCACCCCGGGTGGCGTGCGGTGGGCTTTGGTGAGCAGCGCCTCCACGCCCGCGTGCACGTGGTCGCGGGCGCGAAGGATCTCCTCGGTGCTGGCATCAGTGGAGATGATCTCGCGGATCATCGCGCGTACCTCGTCGGCGAGTTCAACCCGTGCGCGATCGGTGTCGGTGATGGGACCGGTTTGCACGTGGAACCTACCGAAGTAGTTGCCGCTCGCATCACCTGCGGCGCCGCCGCCCGGCTTGCTGGTGTCGCTCACGCCGCCACCTCGATCATCACCGGCACGTGGTCGCTCGGTTGTTCACCCTTGCGTGCGTTGCGATCGATCGCCGACCAGGTGGTCCTTTTCGCAACGCTCGCGGTGACGAGTGCCAAGTCGATGCGCATCCCCCATCCCCGATGGAACGAGCCGTTGCGATAGTCCCACCACGAATAGATGCCCGGCTCGGGATGCTGCTCGCGCACCACATCGCGCAAACCCCACTTATGCAGTGCGGCGAGTCGATCGCGCTCGGGTGCGCTCACATGGGTGCAGCCAGCGAGCGCCTTCACATCCCACACGTCGATGTCGGCTGGCGCGATGTTGAAGTCGCCCGCCACGACGAGCTCGTCGGTGGGTTTGGTGATGGCGGCTACGTGCGCGGTGAGTTGGTCGAGCCAGCGCAACTTGTATTGGTAGTGCTCGTGGTCGAGCGCGCGACCGTTGGGCACATATACCGACACCACGGTGACGCCGCCGCAGTCGGCGGTGATGATGCGCGCCTCGGCGTCGGGCTCGCCGATGACAAAGTTCGCGCGCGGATTGGCGAGACCCACCTTCGACAGCACGGCCACACCGTTCCACTGGCCTTGGCCGAAGTGCGCGGACTCGTATCCCATCTCGCTGAAGGTGAGGGCGGGGAACGCCTTGTCGGTCAACTTGGTTTCTTGCATCAGCAAGACGTCGGGTTGCACGTCGGTGATCCACGCCTGCACCCGTGGCAGTCGCGCCTTCAGGGAGTTCACGTTCCACGTCGCGATCAGCACGCCTAAACGGTAGTTGTCGGGTTGTCGGGCAGTACCTGTCGAACGAGTGAGCAATGCGAATCGGGCCGGGTCGACAACCCACCTAGCCTTTCGCCCGTGGTCGTGCGCGAACTGATCGGCGTGTACGACGCCGACGCCACGCTGTGGGGCGAACTCTCGTATTGGGTGGGCGCCAGATTCGGGCAGCGCCACTGCAGTTTGTGCGACATCACGCACGGTCTGTTCACGGAGAAGTCGGCGTGGCGCGATTGCGAATCTCAACTGCCCGTCGCCTTCGTTACCTATCACCGCAATGACCAGCCCGACGACGTGCGCACTATGACAGCGGGTCGCCTCCCCGCGATTGTCGCCCGCACCGACGACGGAGTGCGGATGTTCGTTGAACCTGCCGACCTGGAGGCGTGCCATGGTGATCCCGAGGCACTGCGAGCATTGCTCACCACACGACTCGCCACCAACTAGAACTACATCGTGGCCCGCAGCAAGACACGCGCACGAGCAACCAAAGAGTCGGCACCCAAGCGCGCAAAGGCATCCCGTCGCCGTACCGGCGACGCCGCCGAGCAGGCGCGCTTCCGCGACGGGGTGCGCGTGCGAGCCGCCAAGTTCAAAGACAAGAAGCGCGAAGCGTCACGACGCGCCTGCCGCGGCTCGTCAGCGATGCGTGACGACTGAAACTGTCAAGTCTCTAACGACATGAGAATGATAAAAGCGACGAACAAAATTGCCAAGATCCATAGCACAATCTGCAATAACGCCCACAGAAAAGCGATGAGCGGAGCCAAGACGAGCAATACAAAGACTGAGACACCTTGACCGGCGACGATGCCAATAGCCATGCCGAATCGCTTGCTCGGTATCTCGAACTCGAAGACCTTTGTCACCGCACCGAACATCGGAAGTGCAACAGCAAGTGCAAGCACGGCGGCGATCGTGAAGAAGGTGTTGTCAGGTGAGTCTGACCAACCGAACGGCAAATTCGTAGTGACGAGCTTCGGGGTGAGCGCGAGATAGACGATCGCCCAGACGGCAATCGCCACGCGAAGCACGCGTTCACGAATGACCTTCTTGCGTGCAGCCTCCGAGCGTGCGGCTCGATCCGCGGCCTCGCGCCGCTCCCGCTCCGCGCGGGCTGCTTCCGCCTGACGCGCCCGCTCCGCATTCGCCGCCCGCTCAGCCGCCTCACGCTCACCCGCCTGCGAGTGATACTGAAGTTTCGCGTCATACCTCGCCCTGTCCTTGAGCAACGTGTCCGCAGCCTCATTGATCAGCGCGCACTTCTGGTCGTACGCGGCCTTCTTCGCGGTGTCTGTCACCCTGTCGGGGTGCCACTCGCAGACCAGCTTCTTTCGTGCTGACTTGATTTGATCACCCGAAGCGCTGCGAGCAATCCCGAGCACCTCATAGAAGTCGATGAAGTCACTCATGAGCCACTCCGGACGGCACAATCTTTGGCATTCAGAGTGTCGAACGAATCCGAGAGGGTGCTCGAGTTAACGGCCTGCGGCTCAAGCGTGAAGGTGAATGCGTCTTGCTGCACCATCACGTACACCTCGTTGCGACCGTGCTCGAGAGCTATCTCGCATGCGCGAGCCACTCGGTAATCGAGAGTCTGCTGAGTCCAGCTGCTGCGGTACTCGAACACGGTGAACGGACGAGCAGCATCACCTTCGCTGCGGCAGGTGTAGCCGGCGGTGGCCGGCGCAGCCACGCCAAACCCACGCTTCTGCGAGCAACCCAACAACTGCATCGCTTCGTCGAGGGACCAAACCGCACTCGCCATCTCGCCCTCATCAACTTGGCCGGACCGATCACCGTCGACATGCGAAGGGACGGTCTGGGCATCGGCGAACGAGTCGGGATTCACCAAGCTCGACCATGCATCACCGATGCGCTCAATGAAGTTCTGCGACAGCTTGGTCTCGTTCGAGACGACCATCACCGCGACGGTGACGACGAGTACGTACCAGAGGCCGCTGGTGACGGGGCGAATCAACTTTCCCAAGACAAGCTCCGACGCACGGAGACAAATCGGCCGCGCAGCTCGGTGATCAATCGATTGACACGGATCTGCCGACGAACCTTGCGACCCACGAAGACGGGAGCGTCGACGCCGCGCCCGGACATCGACACCTCCCAATCGCGTACCGCCTGGTGGGTGATGAAGTGGAAGGGATTCATGGACTTGGAGTTGTTCCTTTCTGACGGGGCGGGTGCCCCGTCGCTAGAGCAGTGTCGGATACACGCCCCTTGGTCGACTGGCGAACTAGACACTCGGAATCAGTCGGTCGGCGATTCGCCGGGCGAGACCGAGACGTACGCGTCCGTATCGGCCTCGCCGCGACACTCCCTGCGTCGGTGGCGCATAACTCGTGGAGTGATCATCACCGAACTTGTGGTGTTGTTGATGTGGTTTTGATTTGTCATGTTGACGGTTGATGTCGCATACACGAATCCAGGAGCTGCAAGCACTGTGACTCAGCGCAAATCGGTAGTATCGCTGCAGACCTTGCCGACGGTTCCGTAGAACAGACACACGTACACCTTCCACGGACGGGACCGATCCAGCGTCATGCGGTATTCCGCCGATGGCGCCTTACCTGCCCGGGCAACATCGAATTGGAGCAAATCGTCCCCGCGGCAGGCCCGTCGCGCGCTATCGCGAGCGGATGCGCGCCCCACCGAGGAACAGAAGAAGCAGATCGCCGGCAATCGGGAGGCTCGTTTGGCTGAATTGGCACGTATCCGTAAGCAGAAGGACGAGATTCAGAAGCAGAAGTCGAACCGCAGGCGCGGCCCAGACCGCCGCTAACCCAGCACGTCCCCGTCAACTTCCAGTAACAACCCACCAGAAAGGACCATTCATATGAACCCCTTCCACTTCATCACCATCCAGGCCGCTCAGGACGTCGTGCGCGACTTCGAGCCGCGGACCCCGCACCACGACATGTTTGCGTTGAGCAAGCCGCGTCGCGATCGTTCGATCGCGCGACTGGCGCGAGCCCACCAGCGACCCCGCTCGACTCGCAGTCGCCGGGCGCTCATTGCCGGCATCACTGCCATCTTCACGGCGCTGTTCTCGCCGAGGGTTCTCGAGCTGCGACAGGCATCGGATGCGTCTCGCGGTCAGACACCCGCCCACCAGGAGGAACGATGAGCCAGGAGATGAGAGATCTCCGACGGGAGCTGCTTCTGGCGTGGATCAGCATGGCCATGTTCGGGGAGGTGACGGGCTCTGTTCGCGTCGGTCTTCGAAGATGGTTCCTCGACGCTGATTCCGAGCTCGTGTATCCACTTGCCGAAATGCCGATGACTGGGGTGGAGCGAACCAAACTGACTGTGGCGGTCCTTCTTGAGATGCTCGTTGCCGTAGACGAAGTTTGCAGGCTCAACTTGGCCGCCTCCGAGGCACTAGAGCGTCTTTCCCCGGTGTTCGACCCTCTCTGGAGGGAGTTCGTCGGGCTCTGCGCACCGGTGCTCAACGATGAGTGGCGTTCGAATCTACCGGTGGACGAAGAGGATCGACGCGCCAGAGTAGCGATTCTCGAACAGCTGACCGGCATGTCTCGCGGGGAGATTGCCGACGGCATCACCGCGAACCCGCCGAATCGACATTTGCGGAGTCGGGTCAGCAGGCTCGGTCTCACGGTCGAGGACCTTTGCTGAGACGCTCGGCGGTTAGCCGCTGTGACGACTCCTTTGCTTAGACGTCACGGGACTTCATCGCTCGGATACTCTTCGAGTGTGATGAATTCCTCGCGCGTCTCTGCCTCATCAGAAGGGGCCTCATCGAAATCAGAGTCGGACTGGTAATCAGAGTCGAACTGGTCGTCTCGGACGACACGATCGGAGAGTTCCGTGTCATCACCGCGGTGGGTGCCCCGCGTTAACACCCAGGCCTCGACGAAGTCGTCAAACAGAGTCCATCGATTGTTCTCCGGCATGCCTTCGGGAAAGACACTCGCATTGACGGACCCGTCATCATTGCGATCAGCATCGTCCATGGAGATCTCAAACTCTCCGTCCTTCACCCGGAACGAGATGTTTCGTTTGGCGAACTGTAACTCAGGATCTCCGGTCTCATCAGGTATTGGAATTTTCTCGAATCGCTCGGAGTCTTCATCGGTCTTTTCGACTATCTCAAAGAGCGCGTCGCAGATCACCGCAAATTTCTTCAATTGCTCCTGATAGGCCGGAATCTTCACGGACTCTTCGACGCCATCCAGCCGACCCCGTGGTCGCCATTCGGGTGGCAGCACAGCATCGATTTCTCGCTCTTTGTCGACACTTGTCCGGCGACGATGAACCCGGTCGACCCGATACCCATACCGACGAAATCGATTGTCGAGAATGTCCGACGGATGGCAGTACGATTTCTCGAACGAACCCTCGGCAGCGACTGATAGCGACATTTCGGCATTGTCGCACGCGTCGTCCCATAGGTTGGCCAACCAGCTCTCGAAGATTCGACAGGCCTCTCTCTCGTTGAAGAGGCTGCCGTCGGCAGCAACGAGAAATGTCTTCAAAACATCATGGTCGCAAGCATGCTTATAGAACCACTTGCCATATTTCGTGACTTTCTTGGTGCCGTCACCACCAACTTCAGCGCGGAGAAACTTGTTCTGCAGTAGTTCCATCACGAGGCTGCGGCTCTTGTTCCAGGGACGACGAAAGTCATCGTCAGCAACCTTCACAAAGAGAATTCCCTTGTCACCCCACTGCGGCGCCTTCAACGCCTTCTCCACTGCCTTCCTCGCTAACTCGTGACCAATCTCGGAGAATTCTTGACACCCATCGGGGCAGGTATCAATGCAGCGACCCTTACCGACGAGCCGCGCACAAATTGCTTGCACCTCCAACTCCGTGCGGCTGGTCAACTGCGCGCGGAGCTGATCACTCTTCCCTTGGTCGAAAAGTTGACGGTCGGTCAGCATGGAGTTCATTCTCCCTCACAGTTGATGGCTTCAGACATCAAACTACAATGCGGGGCCCACTTACGCTCGCGGGACAGCATTGAGACATGCATTCCATCTCCCTATCCACTCACCAATTCGAACCCAATCAAGAGCCAGAAATTGGAAGTCTCGCCGGTTGTCGCACGACCTTAAGGCGGGTCACTCGGAGCGGCGCTCGGTGACTTGCGGGAATCTTCTATATCTCCTAATCTCCGACCATGTCACTCGCGATATCCCCAAGTCGTTAGGGAGGCGTGGCTCTGATGGCCGAGGTTCACGTTGAGACAGCGAAGCCGCTGTCTGCGGATGGTCCGAAGCAGTGCGTGGTCATAGTCGATTGTGAGAACCTGAAAGGTTCTCTAAAGGACTTGCACTTGAACGAAGTATTCACTTACTCGGGAATCAAGAAACTGCTAAAACTCTTTGACTTGACTCCTCGGGTGCTGCACATGGTGGGTCCTGTGATGTTACTGCAGCATGCGTCAGTCGCGACCAACCCCGACGATCGAATCATCAGACGAACGAGGGCCCATGTCGGGGATGTGGTGGAGGCAGCACGCCGCGATAACGTCACGACTCCACCCACGCCGCCAGGCGGGTTGTGGGCTGGCGAGGTTGGGTCCGACGCAATTGCGGCGCTCCTCGCGCTGCATTATTGCTCATCAGACGAATACTCAGACCACGAGGTTGTCGTGTTGTCGTCAGACGTCGACCTCTGGGGACTCCATTGTGGAATGAAGAGTCCAATCGTCATGGGAAATTTGAATGGTGCTCTTCGCGGTCGTTTGGAGGAAGACTTCCCCAACCAACGCTTCATCAGCGCGCAAGGGCTCTATCCAGTGCTCGTTGGCAACGAGCCCGAGTTTAAACCGGAAATCAATGAGGGTCGTTGGAAGAGACCCAACCGGCAAGAACCTGATAAGCCGATAACTATATCGAGTGATCTCAGCAGAGCCTGCTTGAAAAACCAAGAAGAAGTCTCGGCAAGCACACCTGCGTATATTGGCACCACCTGCGTAGTTGATCCTTACGGGCTGCTGCAGTTCGGTATTCGGCAACTTTCGGTTGCGAGGTTGCCGAGTGTTGAGACTTTGTATCGGTTGCTCACCGAACTGGGCTACCCGCGACCCTACTTCTCCATGTGGACAATTCCAGATCTTAAAATGGACGACGGTATCGGTCAGCCGCTCAAAGATGCCTTTATACATCAAGATTCGCTATATGAAGAGTTGGCAGAGGCAATTGTCGACGACGAAGATCCACTGACTGATCGCCAACGTGCGACCCAAAGAGTAAGCAGCACATTTGCCGACCGTCTCATCTTCGAGCATGGTCACGAACGGCTCCTCAATCATCGTTGGATGAAACACTTGACGACCGGGTTGATCAATGACTTATGGACTGCCGTACAACGTCTCAGACAAAACGCCAAGGAACACGTCGTTGTGGTCGGAGGAAACATCGAGCTTGAACACTGCCTCAGAGTCTGCTCTGCATACGGCCCGCCGAAAGTGCGCGAAGAGCTGCGCCGCATTACCTATGTGTTTGCAGAGCCTCCGTCACTTCGAGAAAACATCGGGACATTTCGAGCAAACGTCAGGCCATTGCCGAACCATCATGAGTGGTTTCGGAAGGTCTACATCGACTCAACAGTGGGCGGTCGCGGTCTCCACGGTTATGTGACATTGCCAGATTGGCACCTGTCGCGTCTGTTGCGAGTTGACCATGGCATCTCTGGCCGGCAACTACGCCTCAATATTCCGAGTGGGCTCACCGAGGTGGGCCAGGGGGATCCCGACACGGCAATTACAGCTGACAACGAAGGAGGTCGCATGCGTTTTCGTCCATCTAGCGAGCGACTCGCCACCACGATCAGGGTCGAGGGCACAGACTGCGAATTGCTGGGCATTCGGAGAGGAGGCGATGAGTTGCCAACGACAAGGTGGGTCGCGCACTACTCCGTATCCGACGATGCGCTGGCTCCTCTATTGGTGCGTGAGAATGAAAGTATTCCTGGGCGTTCGCGTCAGCGGGGTGACTCGATAGCCGCAACCGTCGTAAGTCGAACCGCCAAGTTGCTGCGGGTGCGACTGCCTGAGCAAATTCATTTATACGACATCCATGTTGGGGATCTGCCACACGCACTAAAGCCTGGCGACCGAGTAACCGTGACCAAAATTGATGAGTCAGGCGAAAAGTGGATCGTGGTAGATATTCCTGATCTCAGCACCAATAGCGTTCCGGTATCAGTGACCGTCTCGGGTGGCACCGAGCGCGAACGGACGGTGCGGCGAGAGATTACCCAAGACGACGAGGGCACGCTTGTGATGTACGACCTGCCGTTCGAGAGTGCTCCGCTCAAGGTCGGCGATCGCTTGCTGGCGCTTCAGATATTCAACGATCCTGGCGCCGAAGTCGAGAGCAAACGGCGTATCTATTTGGCCCTGAGTTCTGCCCTTCCGGTCACGCATGCGGACGTGAAACACCAGGGCGCGTCGGACCATGACGCAGCAATCACAACAATAACGCACCGAGTGGTGCCAGACGAATGATGCGCGATGCCTGAAATCTTCGAGATTCTTTCTGCGTGGCTGGGCGAGGATGGGACTGTCGCATTATTGCCAATTCCGCTTGTAGCAATCGGGATTGCTGGCCTCACAGCGTTTTCTCGCGTGCCCAAGGGACTTAGGGCTGCCCTGGCAGTCATCGCTTTACTTGCGCCGATGTGTGCGCCGTTGTTGCTCTCCCGCAGTCGATCATTTGCGACTTTCGACTGGGTTGTGGTGTCCGCGATGTACGTCGTGGTCGCCGCAATGCTTGCTCGGTTTCACATTAGGCAGGTCAGGTCTGATGTCAAGTCTTTCTTCAAGAAATTCAATAGCGACGAACCAAAAGAAGACTGGCTTGTTGCCGAGGGGTCTTCGTCCTTTAACTTGCTTATCTTTGGCATCTATGGCCTTGCTGCGTTGCTCGGGTCAATCGTCTGCTATCTCTACATCGGGGTAACCCGCACGCCTGAAGGCTTCATCTTTCAGAACAATGAGGGATTCTTAGCCGCGATTGGTCTGCTCATAATCGTGCTCGCTGGAGCTGCCGTACCCATCTATACAGATCTCGCGAAAAAGGTACGCGCGGAGATCGATCTCTACGAGTCGCAGGTCTCGTCGCTGCAACAGGCATCGACCAATGCGGGTCATCACGCCGACTTTCTGTGGACCCACTTTGAGCGCGTGGCGCGCTCGACGATTCGGGAGTGGTCTCGCACCACATCTCTATTGGATATGGCAGAAGCGAGCCACCTCATGCTGTTCATGCCCTTCCTTGCGATAGGTGAGATGCGGGCAGCCGGGAGACGGGATGCAACATTGGAGAACTCAGGGGACGAAGTCTTCAAGCAGTTCCTCAATATGAATCTGAAACAATTTCCCTACGCGAAGCCCCCAGAGAAACTAATGGCTGGTGCGAGCGAACACTACTTTACTCCTGCTGACGCTTCATCGTCCCTAAAAAGGGCTGTTCTCTTCTTGCAATCCAGCACAGAGATCTTGGATCCCAGCACAAGGAGAAATATCACCGAAGGCCAGGGAGGCAGCCAGCGACATCGCTCTCGTCGCCTTACATATCTCGGATGGTCGCTGCAAGGCGAGTTGGCACGAGCGAAGGCTCGGTACGGTGATCGGGCGATTCTTGCTCCCAGCGCGGAACGAGACATGTCTCTCGGGGTCGTGCCTGACTTGGCCGGCAATGGAGAACCGTCGTGGGAGTTCGAGAACTCGACACAGTTTCTGCTCCCTGCCACCGAGGAGTTTTTCGTTGCACTTCTTCAGCAGAAGTATGAAGCTGTATACAGCCGTGCCCTTACCGACAGCCCTGACGACATAACACCAGTTCATGAGTTTCAAAACCAATTCCGAAAGCGAGCCGAGCGTCACATTCGTCGATGGTCTGAACCCAACAACAACCTGGCGCCCGGTTCGTTGAGCCAGATTCTGGTAGGGCAGGGAGATTGTTTGGACTTTGACGTCTCGTCTCTCAGCGATGATCTTTCGCTCTTCTACCATCTATTTGTTGCTACACGTGACGGCATGAACCAAGGTGCCGACGCACGATTCCTGTATTACGCCTTCTGGCTCATCGCGCTCACCACTTCAGGGACGCAGGTTTCCCAAGTTCTTAATCGGTTCGGGAACGCTGGCGACGATAGGGACGATGACGATAGGGACGATGACGATAGGGACGATGACGATAGGGACGATGACGATAGGGACGATGATGTCCGAAGACAGTTGACGGCAAGCTTCGACCGCTTGCAGAAGCACTTCACCGTTGAGCGCCTTACTAAAGCAATGACAAGCCGCAAGTTCACGCCCGATGGCGTCGAAGAGGAGTTCTTGTTGCTCTCACTCGCTGACCACAAGTCAGCACTGTACAACTGGCTCCGGGCAGCCAGGTCCACCACGACTCGAGAGATGCTTAGCAGTTATGAATCAAAACTTGATCATCTGAATTTCCGCACACAATTGGGAATTGAGATACTCCCCCGACGAGCAAACCGCATCGAGCATCTGCGGAAATTCCTCGATGTTGGCGAGGCTCAAAAACCGCTTGCCGTTCGCAGCATCTTTGACCTATTGCCAGTTGAGTCAGCCACGACCCTGCAGGCGTTGCAAACGAGACGGTTCAGCAGCGACTCATATCTTGACTATCGACGTGTCGTGGACGACTTGTCAATCAGCAACAACTTCTCGACGGATGTTTCAATTAGTAGGGCGAACGTCCGAAAAGTCGCCGAGATGGTCACAATGAGAGAGAACTTTGAGGTCAGAGCTGACACACTCACCCCGCGGAAGATAGAATTTCTTAAATGGATCTGTGATTGCCTTAGTGATGGACATGACCTAGCACCGCTCGCGAAACTACTTCAGCTGATTGCGGACGAGAATTGCCGGTTGATTGCCAAAGCATTGTGGCTGGTAAGCCCCGTCTTTCGGAACGAAATTAATCAGTACGAAACTCCGGCAGCCGACCGAACACCATTGACCGATGTGGACCGTGACGAACAATTTCGGGCGATACTCGCCAACGTGCGTGCGTACTGCCGCAACAGAGAAAATGCGCAAAACATACAAAACACATTGTTTGGCGGTCACAACCATGCGACTGCTGTATCTGCGTCAGAACGATATGCCACATGGTACGAAGGCTTGGGGCAACGTTGGGGGGAGAACAACGTCGGGTGATTTCCTAGCATGCTCCGCTCTCGCGCGCAGCGCGCGGCTCGCACATCGCCGCCGTGGGGCACAGCGCCGAAGCACTGCGCCCCACGGGAGGGCACGTCGTCAACTGTTGGTGATCAGTTGCCCGACGGGTCTGGGTTCTGCCCTCGGCGGCGGCGCTCGCGGTCGGCTTCGGCACGCTTGTCGTTGCC
>Ga0194128_10008899_pt1 | contig 12525 bp, 17 predicted proteins | sample TA2KigCa65mmetaG_FD_148650 | JGI IMG/M metagenome (GOLD analysis project Ga0194128, IMG submission 148650) | Freshwater microbial communities from Lake Tanganyika, Tanzania - TA2015037 Kigoma Deep Cast 65m | ecosystem: Environmental > Aquatic > Freshwater > Lake | place: Tanzania: Lake...
CGCGGATTCCCCTCCAGCGACCCGCCAACAATGACGCCCTCGCGGACGCGCCAGACTTTGTTCGTCTCGCCCTCCCACCCGGCGAGGGATTTGCCGTCAAAGAGCGGGACAGGCGCGGCGGAGGTGGAATGCAATGCGGTGAGTGCGAGAACAAGAGAGGCGAACGGTTTCATCGGCAGTATGCCCAATGGGCGGTTCTGAGAACGGCGCAGTTTCGCCTTAGGCGACGAACCAGCGCAAGCTGGGAGGTAACTGGACATTTGCGAATTCGATATGAATCACCCGCCGGTGGGAAGGCGATACGGCTGGAGACGACGCATGAAGGAGCAGCGGCCTCATCACCAGCACATCACCGGCGGCGCAGCAACAATTCACTTCTGTTGTGGTTTGCCGCCAGCGTCTGGTTTCCTCCTCCGACAGCTTGCCTTGTCGGTGTGAGCCGGGCAGCACGCGCAGCGGTCCATTGTCTGGACCGCAATCGTCAAGATGGACGCGCAATGCAATCATTCGGTCGAGAATCTCCACCGGAGGATGCACATGCGGCACGCCGTCCTTGACCGACCAGCCGGTGTAGCCCGGTGTCTCGATGCGTTCCGAAACCGCAATGGCCGTGTCCTGATGCCACGGCACTTTCCAGTTCGCCTCCGGTGACTTGTCGAAGAACAGGGCACGAACCGCAAACGCTCCACCGCCCAGAGCAGCTTCTGCCATCTCTAGAATTACCGGCGCGGTCGCGAGTTCAGCAACCACCGGCAACTCGTGAAGCAGGTTTCGAGCACCACCGCGATGACGAGACTTCAACCCGCCAGCGGACGACCGAAGTTCACCAACCTGCGTGCCCGTGACGGATTGTGGCACCAGGCAAAAACCGACCGCGTCCAACTGTTCTTTAAGTCCCTTCGTGGACATACAAGACGACCGTTAATGTCGCTAGCTTCCTTACGGCTTTGATTCACCCAGCAACTTGACCAGCACTGGCTCCAGCGCCTCGGCCCAAATCTCGTAGCCCTTGGCGGTGGTGTCGAGCTTGGCGCGCATGGCGTCGGGCTTCGGGCCACGCGGGAAGATAGCCATGAGGACGACGTGCGCCTGCGGCTGGCGCTGGTGGATTTCGTCGAGCAAGGCGCGGACGCCGGCGACGATTTCCTCGGGCCTGTTCTTGCCGGCGTTGTTGGTGCCGATGTGCATGACAACGACCTTGGCCTTCGCCCCGTCGAGTTCGCCGTGGCGCAAGCGCCAGAGGGTGTTTTCCAGGTAGTCGTAGCCGAAGCCGAGGTTGGCGGCGTTGCGCTTGGCGTAGAATTTCTCCCACACGTCCTTGCCGGGCTGGCCGCGGTCGTGCGGCGCACCGCCGAACATCTGCGTGATGGAGTCGCCGATGAAGACGAGCGAGGCCTGCTTGTCCGCCGTGAGTTTGGTGACAGCGGCGTGGCGCACTGCCCAGTCGTAAACGGGGAAGTCGCGGTCCTGCGTGCAGGGCACGAGCGTGGACGGCAGCGGCTTCGCGCCAGCAGGCGCGTCGAACTGATGTTGCCGATGCAGTGAAGCGCTTTGGCGACGAAACCCGCTCATTCGCAACCACGCCGCTTTCCCGGCCTTGGTGTGCGCAGAAGCTGAATTCCCGGCGAGTTCGGACCTACCCAGCAAACCGCAGGCGAAACTCGCGCCATCCCCACGCGCCGACGAGCAAGGCGGCGAGCACGGTCACAATGACCTGGCCCGGCGGGTAGTCGTGGTAATTCGCCAGCATCAATCCGGTGAGCACGCTGCCGAGGCACACGGCGGGCGCGACGAGAAACATCGTCCCCGCCTCGCGGCACAAGTTCTTCGCCACGAGCGCGGGCAGCACGAGGCAGCCGAACGTGAAGAGCAGCCCCGACGAGCGGATGACCAGCCCGGTGCCCAAGCCCAGCGCCACCGCCAGCCCGACCGACCATGCGCCCACTCGCATCCCGATGGCGGCGGCCATCACGGGGTCGGACATGAAGAGCACGAGGCGGCGGCGTTGCGCGAGCGCCAGCCCGCCACCCAAAACCGCGAGCACGGCGAACGTGACCACGTCCGTTGCCGCCGCACCGAGCAGGCTGGACGCCATCGTTGATTGCACGGACTTGAGGCCGTTCGGGTGCTTGGCGAGCAGCAGGATCGAGCCGCTCGCGCCCACGAGGAAAATCCACGCGGTGATTTCCTCGTGGCTGGTGCCGCCCCGTTGTGCGCGCGAACCGGTGGCCAGCGCGGCCATGACCGAGAAGGCCACGGCAAACGCGGCGGGCTGGCCGGTGCCGAGCAGCAAGTCCAGCGCGATGCCCAGCATCGAGGCCTGCGCCACGGCCGCCGCGATGAACACCTGCGCCCGCGCCACCACGATGACTCCCAGGAAGGACAACAGCAGTCCGCCGAAGAGCGCCGCCAGATACGAGGGCGCGAACATCGACCAGGAATTGAGGAACTCGGAAATCATTGCGGCGAAGGCGGGACGGGGTTTGCGGCGGCTGGGCGCTCGACTGCGACATGCACGCAGCCGTGGTCGTCGTGGTGGACACCCACGGGCACGCCGAACGTGCGACTGAGGTTGGCGGGGGTGAAGACTTCCTTGAGCGGGCCCGCTGTGAGTTTTCCGCCGCGGAACAGCGCGGCGTGCGTCGCGTGTTGTGCGGCGATGCTCAGGTCGTGCGTGACGAAAACAATGGTGATGCCTTTGTCCCGGCTCAGGCTGGTGATGGCGTCCAGGAGGCTCGCAGCGGCGGCGAGGTCCAGGCCGGCGGTCGGTTCGTCCACGATGAGCAGCAGCGGGTCGCGAATCAGCGCGCGGGCCACCAGGGCGCGCTGGCGCTGGCCGCCGGAGAGCATCCACAGGCTGCGCTCGCGCAGATGAGTGATGGCCATGAGGTCGAGCACGCACTTTAGCCGGGCGTCCTGCTGAGGGCCGTTGACCGTGATGCCCACGAGGCCGCCGAGCACGAACTCGCGCACGGTGGTCGGGACGCTTGGGTTGACCTCGCATTCCTGCGGCACGAGCGCGAGGCGGGTGCGGCGTTGGAAGTCGGCGCGGAGGAAAATCTTTCCGCGTGCGGGCTGCACCGCGCCGAGCAACGCCTTGATGAGCGTGCTCTTGCCTTCGCCGTTGGGACCGAGGAAGGCCCAGAACTCGCCGCGCCGGATGGCGAGGTTCACGTCGGCCAGCACGACGCGACGGCCGTAGGCGAGGGTGACCTGCTCGGCGGAGAGGACGGGTTTCTCGCTGGCCGTCGCCGGTGGCGCGGTGACGAGGTTGATGCTGACGGGCGAGGCGGCGCCGGTGGCGAGCAATTGGTCCGTGCGGGTGCTCATGTCACTTGGCTTTAAGCCCGGCCAACAACTGGTCGGCGTTGTGTTTGAGCATCGTGAAGTAGTCGTCGGTGCCCGCGCGGGCGGCGGTCTGATGGGCCATTGGCAACGGGCGCGCGCCGGACTGCTTGGCGGCAAAATCCACGAAGCGCCGCTCGAAGTAGGGCGCGCTGAGAATCACCCGCACTTGCTTGGCCTTCATCTTGCCCACGAGTTCCTTCACATGCTTCGTGGTGGGCGGCACGCCGGGGCTGGGTTCGAGGTAGCCGAGGACTTCGAGACCGAAGCGGCGCGCGAAGAAATACCAGAGGTCGTGATCACCCACGATGAACTGACCGCGATACGCCGCGAACGCGCCGAGCCAGCCGCCAACCTTGTGATGGGTGAGGAATTCCTTCACCGCCGCCGCGTCCTTCAGCTTCTCGAATTCGACCGCGAGCTTTTCGACATCGTCCTGCTTGGCGCATTCCTCGCCGACGAGCGCCACGGCGAGGCGTTGGCGGAACTTGTCGTGGTTCGCGGCGAACTCGGCTTTCCACTCGGGGCGCAGCTCGGTGAGCTTGTCGCGGATTTCGCGCGCGGCGCGCAGACCCTCGAGGGGGTCGAGGAAGTAGTGCGGGTTGCCGTCTTCGTGGAAGCTGCCGGGGGCGTTGTTGGCGGCCTCGCCCTCGAGCGGACGGACAGCGCGGCCGAGATTCAAGTTGCCCTTCTTGCCGGGTCTGACCGCGTCGTTGTTCACGGTGCGCATGAGTTTTTCGAGCCACGCGTTTTCGATGCCTTGGCCGACCTGGAGATAAAGGTCGGCGCGGTTCAGCTCCTTGGCGAAACTGGGTTTCAACTCGATTTCATGCGGGTCCTCGCTGCCCTTGCTGAAGCAGAACGTCTGCACCCGCGCGCCGCCGATGAGGCGGGCGAGGCTGTCGAGGTCCGTGGTGCTGGCGCACACGCGGAGCGGTTCGGCGGCCGTGACCGTGTGGCTCACCGACAGGGCACAGGTGAGGGCGAGGATTTGCAGCAGGCGTCGGCGATGGGTTTGGTTTGGTTTCATGATGCAGGAGTTGATTGAGTGGGATGGAAATTCATGGTCGATGGCTGACGGCAGCCCCGGCGGCCGACCGGGGCGGGATCGTTTCGGCTTCGCGAAGTCGTCCATTCAAAGCAGCCAGCCGTCCGTCAATGACGGCGGTGGACGGGGAGAATCGGCGGAGCTTGTGCAGGGAATCCACGGCGGCCAGCAGATTGCCGCGCCTCTCTTCCAACAGCGCGAGGCGGGCCGTGAGCTGGCGGCAGAGAAGCGGGTTCAGGTGGGTCTTCATCGCCGGTTCGTCGTTAGCGCCAACACGGTCAACAGGGCCGCCATCAGCACGAGGCTGATGGCGAGCCAGTGAACCGGAGCAAGGCGACGGCGGTGCATTTTTCGGAAGGGCGGGGCGCGGCCAGTGGCCGCGCCCCGCTTGGTGTCAGTGGTTACTGAATCTTGGTGGCGGTGAACAATTGCTTGCCGCCTTCAGTCTTCGCCGTGCCGGTGGCCGTGACCTTCTCCACGGGGGCTTTGCAGACCTTGCTGTGGAACGCCTTGCTGACGGCGTTGTCCTCAAGGAGGTAGGTTGTGGTCTTGCCGGCCGCCGTCACTTGGATGGCGTTCTGGCACTTGGGCGTCTGGCCCAGTTCGCACTTCGCGCACATGCCTTTGCCGGTGATGGTCTGCTCCTTCTCCGCCGCGAACACGCTGGCGACCGTGAGCGAGACCGCCGCCGCGAGGGCGAGGCTCAGTTGCTTCTTCATCTGTTGTCCTTTCTTTGTTTGTTGTTTGTTTTTCTGCTAGCAGCCCGCCCCACCAAGGGCGGACATCGGTTGGCCGCGCGCGGCCGAAAGTCATTTGCGTTGCACGAGGAGCACGGAGAGCGCGCCGTCGGCTCCGGCGACGGCGAGGGTTTGGTCGTTGGCGCTCCACGCCAGCGCGCTGACGGCTTGGCCGAAGTTGTGCCGGGCCACGGGCGCATCGGGATAGCCGAGGTGCCAGATGAAGACCTCGCCAGTCGCGCTGGCGGTGGCGAGAAGCGTGCCTTTGCCTTGAAATTGCATCGCCGTGAGCGCGCCGCGGTGCGTGGTAAGCATGAGCGGCGTGGTGCCGGCCGGGCCTTTGCCGGAGCAGCGCCAAACGATGGCGGTGGGGCCGGCTCCCGTGGCGAGCCATTCGCTGTCCGCGGACCAGGCCAGGGTCTTGATGCGGGCGGGATAACCACTCATCTGCAACGGCTCGGACCCGCGGAAGGGCAGCCGCCAGCAGGTCATCGAGTTGTCGAAGGTGAGCGCGACGACGTAGCGGCCGCGCGGGCTCAGGGCCACAGTGCCGAAAGGCGACTTGTGCGCGAGTGTTTCCGGCGGCTCATCGGCATCCGGGCGGAACAGCCGCACCTTGCCGTAGCACGCGGTAGCGAGCACCGCACCGTCGCTGCGCCAGCTCAGGCCGGCGACGGTGCTTTCGTGCCCGGGAAAGCGGAGGCCCGGCGAACCGTCGGGCTGCCACAAACGCAGATGCCGACCCGCGCCGCTGGCGAGCCAGTCACCGCGCGGCGACCACGCGAGGTGCTCGACCCAGTTGCTGCCGCCCTCCAGTTCACGACCGGGCGCGAAGGAGACCGGTTGCCACAGGCGAATGCTGCCATCCTCGCCGCCGGTGGCCAGCGCGCCGTTCTTGGACCACGACACGCACAAGGCCCCGCCGCGATGGGCCAGTTCGCGATGGACGAGCGCGCGGGCGCTCACATCCGCCAAGCAAAGTTCTCCTGCGGCTGTGACAGCGGCGACTTGCGCGCTGTCCGGGGACCACGCGACGCTGCGAATATGTTCGCCGCAGTTCGCGCTCCACGCGTCGCAGCGGAAAGCAGGCGGTTGCGCGCTCAGGAAGGTCATGCGACGAGGCAGTTGCGGAAACCGGCGGTGAGCTCGGCGCGGTCGAGGTTGCGGCCGATGAAGATGAGCCGGCTGATACGGTGTTCATCGGCCTTCCACGCCCGGTCGGGCTTGCCGTCGAAGAGCATGTGGACGCCTTGGAAAACGAAGCGATTGGGCGTGTTGGCGATGTGCAGGATGCCTTTCATGCGGAAGATGTCCGCGCCCTTAGAGGCGAGCAGTTCACTCATCCAAGCGTTGAGTTTCTTCGGGTCCAGTGGCGTTTCCTCGGTGATACCCACGGAGCTGACGGTGTCGTCGTGCGTGTGGCCGGCGGCGTGTTCAGTCGCGTGGACCGGCTCCACCAGCGCGCCGTCGCGGCGGACGACCATGGCGAATTCTTCCGGCATGTGCTGCGTGCAGAGCAGGTAATGGCCCGGTTCCGCGACGCGCAGTCGGAAGGTGCCGCCGCCTGCCGGCGCGAACACAAGTTTGTGCAACGCCCAGCGCGGCGGAAACTCCGCGCCGTCCACCACGCTCACGCCGGGGGTGCTGAAGAGTTTGAGCGCTTCCTTCCGCGCGGCGGTGGCGTCGGCCTCGTTCAACCCCGCGAGCTTGAGCGCCACCAGGCCCATCTCCGGGTCGGGGCCGGATTGAAATACCAATTCGTAGTCACCCGGCGCGAGCGCATAGGTGCCGCTCCACTCGAAGGGCAGTTCCTCGCGCAGGAAGTCGTCGTCCACAGCAAGCTTCGCATCGAGGTCGAAGGCGTGAATGCCCACGACGTGCTCGACGGGCACGAGCGATTGCTGCGTGCGGTGGAAGCGGGCGACGGCGTTCATCCCGCGCAGGCGGGCTTCGAGGTCGGTCAGCTCGGCCGGCGTCACGAGGTCGGTCTTGTTTAGGAGAATCACGTCGGCGAAGGCGATTTGTTCCTGGCATTCCTTGCTCTCGCCGAGGTGTTGCACGACGTGCCGCGTGTCCACCACGGTCACGATGCCATCGAGGCGGAACTGCGCCTTGATCTCGTCGTCCACAAAGAACGTCTGCGCCACGGGCCCGGGGTCAGCCATGCCGGTGGTCTCGACGAGGATGTAGTCGAACTTGTCCCGACGCTTCATGAGGTTGCCGAGGATGCGGATGAGGTCGCCGCGGACGGTGCAGCAGATGCAGCCGTTGTTCATCTCGAAGACCTCCTCGTCGGCATTGATGACCAGGTCGTTATCAATGCCGATTTCGCCGAATTCGTTTTCGATGACGGCGATGCGCTTGCCGTGGCGGGCGGTGAGGATGTGGTTCAACAGCGTGGTTTTGCCCGCGCCGAGAAAGCCGGTGAGGATGGTGACGGGGATGCGGGTATCGGGAGTGCTCATGGATCAGTGGGCGCGCGGTTGAGTGAGCGCCTGCACGAGGTCAGCGCGGGTGACGTCGGCGGCGGGTTTGGAAATGGAAAATGTGAGATACTCCTTTGGCGCGAGGGAGAGGACGATGCTGGTCTCCACGTCCGGGCAATCCGGGTCTTCGCAGGCCAGTTCGTTGATGACGACCAGCGCGGAGTCATCCACGCGCATCAACTCACGCACCCACGCCTTCAACTCGGCGATCCGAGCGGCGTCGGGCGCGGGGCGCGGGGTGGGGTCGAGGAGGTTGATCTTCATGAGCAAGCGGGGCAGCCGTCACACCGGCGCATGAGTCGTAGGTTCAGCAGGTGCGCGGAGGCGATGGCGAGCCCACCGACGCACATCACGAGGGCCTCGGTCCAATTGGCGCGTTCCTTGGCGCAGCAGATGTCGGGGCCAAACCACTGCACCGCGTGCGTGACTACCGCGCCGCCGCCGAGCAAAATGAAAAGGCCCCAACGCCCATGCGTGCGGCAGCCGCGCCACAGGCAAAAGGACGCCAACGCCACCATCAGCCCACACGCCGCCCGCTCAAACGCACGGCTGGCCAGCGGCCCGCTGGCGAGCATCGGCAGCGCGGCCACCACCAGTGGCATCAGCAGGCAATGCACTGCGCACGCGGTGGAGAGCACCGAGCCGAGGCGGTCCAGCGGACGCAGCCAGCGCGGGGCAGGGGAGGTGGTGGAAAGGGCGTTCACGCGGCGAGGATCTGGTTGAGGCGATGGCAGCGGTGGCAAAGGCCGCTGAACTCCAGCCAGTGGTATTGAATTTGGTAGCCCGTGCGCGCCGCCAAACGGGCTTCGAAGGAACGCAAGTCCCCGATGTCTCCCACACCGGCCGCCTGGCCGCACCGTTCGCAAACCAAGTAATCCGCTCCCGCGCACGCGAGCCGCACTGCCCGCTGGCCCGCCAGCACCGCCGGCCGCAGCACGCCCGCCGCTTCGAGGTTTCGCACTGCGCGATACACGCTCACGAAGTGGCACCGCGTCCGCGCGACGATGTCCCGCACCAAAACCTCCACCACGATGGGAGCAGCGCGCGCACAGAGAAAATCCAACACCGCCCGGCGGGTTGCCGTGAGTGTGAGGCGTGCCGTCTGGCAGAGGCCCAAGGCCCAGTCGCGTCGCGCGGCCAAGGTCGCCGCCGGCAACGCGCCCACGCCCGCGCCCAGCGCGGAGGCTGGTGCGCACGCGCAAGGGACGGTGTCAGCGGCAGATTGCATGGCGTAAGGTTCAGTCACGGTCGGCCCAATAACTCAGCGAGTGGTTGAGGCGGTGGGCGACGATGAGCAGCACGCTGCCAATCGAGGTGAGCACCATCTCCGCCGCGCCCTCGGCCTCGAAGCGGGCCGCCAGCACGCAGCCCAGTCCCGCAAGCGCCCAGCGCCACACGCGGGCTTCGCCGTGTTTGAGCCAGCCGGGGATGAACGCGGCCAAGCTCGTGACCACGACGACGCAGGCTAGCCCGCCATGCACCCACGGGCCGGCGACGAATCGGGCCAGCACGCCGGGTAACAAGGCGACGGCGAGCGGCAGCAGGATGCAGTGGGCGGCGCAAACGCTGGAGGCGGCGATGCCGAGGGTGTCGGCGGCGGGACGATAGGAGGGTTTCTTCATGCAGTCTGAGTAGCCATGGCGGTGACTTCGATGGCCGGGGCGGCGATGCGGACGAACTTGTCCATGTGCCCGTCCATCAAGTAGCACTGGAGCTTCCCGGCGGCTGCGTCGCGCACGAACTCGAGGTGGTATTCCTCCTCGCCGAGGACGACGGGCGGGCCGCCGTGCGGGGGCGTGTGCTCGTGTTTGTGGGCGGATGCCTTTTTGCCGTCCCCGGGTTTGGCGTGGTCGTGGTCGGCGTGCTTGTCCTTGCAGGCGGACAAGGACAACGCGAGGGCGAGGAAGGGCGTGAGGAGTTTGATGTTCATCGTTTGGGGTTCGGGGTCTGCGGCTTCGCGTGGTTTGCGGCGGGGATTTTCTGCCGGACTTCGGTGATGCGTTTTTCGATTTCGTCGGGCTGCGGGGAGGCGGCTTTCCAGAGGCCGAGGTACTGCAGGCATTCGTCCCAGCGGGATTCGCGTTCGGCGAGGAGGGCGAGGTGCGAGGCAATCTGCAGGAGGCTGAAGGTGTCCGGCGCTTTCTTCGTGAGCTCGAATTTCTGCCACTTGGTGAGGGCGAGTTCCCACAAGTTGCGGGCGCGGGTGGGGTCTTTGCGGTGTTCGTCGGCGATACGGCCGAGCTCGAAGAGGATTTCGTGGCTGTCGGGATTTGCGCGGAGGCCGTCGCGCAGGAAAGATTCAGCTTCGGCTACTTTGCCCATGCGCTGGCGCAGCCAGTAGGCGGTGGTGGTGTAGGTCTCGACCATTTGCGGGTCGAGCGCGGCGGAGGCGCGGAGCCACGGGAGGATTTCGCGCACGTCTTGGCTTTCGCCCAGTTCGATTTCCTTCGGCGCGGGGCCGTGGCTTTGGGGTGCACTGCTGCCGTGGGTGTGCGCGCCACCCTCATCCAAGTGAGTGTGCGTCGCTGGCTTGAAGCGACGGCCGAAGGCATCAATCCAGTCCTTGGGCGGGCCGAGGAAGTTGTCTTCATCGCCGGAGTTCTTGTCCTCCTTCGCGCCGGCATCGGCGGCCATATGGGGCGTTTGGAAGGCGGTGCGGTTGTCGAAGATGCTCGGGTAGTAGCCGCTGTGGAAGTAGGCGTCGGCCTTGATGAAGAAGTGGTTCGCGAAGGCGCGGCGGGCGTCGCCGAGCAGCACGGCGATGAGGTCGGCTGATTGGGCGCGGTTGCCTTGCCAGGATTGAAACCACGGCTCCAGGCTCGTCACCAGCGCGAGGCTGACGAGGAACAGGATGGGGATGAGCGCGCGGGCCATGGTCAGTTGAGCGGGCGGCGGCGGAAGAGCAGCCACGCGGCGGTGAGGGTCAGCCCGGTGTAGGCGGCCGCGTAGAGCAGCGCGCCCAGCCACACCAGCCACGGCACTGGTGGCCAGCGGTGGATGATGAGGTCCCGCACGTCGAAGAGCTCCAAGTGCGGGATGGCGAAGTAGAGCAGGGTGAGCAGCGTGGCTCCCGGCTCAGGCAGTCCAAGCGCGACCTTGTGCAGGTGCCGGCCGAGGAGCCAGATGCCGAAGCAGCCCACGAGCGTGAGCGTGGTGTTCGAGGAGGCGGCGGCCCAGACGAGCGACCCGGCGAGCGCGAGCGCGATGGGCACGGCGAGCATGAACCATTGCAACGAGGCGGCTTGGAACCAGCCCGCGAGGTCCACGGCCCGCTCACGCGAGGCGGTGACGATGCCGAAGAAGAGATAGAACGCGAGCAACGCGGCACCACACGCGAGCCAGCAGCCGAGGAATTTCCCGGCGAGGAATTCCCAGCGACTCACGGGCTTGGCGAGCAAGGTGAAGAGCGTGCGGGATTCGCGCTCGGCCGGGAGCTGGCGCGCGGCGGTGGTGACGGCGAGCACGAATCCGGAAATCCAGATGAGCGTGAGACAAATCTCCTTCACGTAGCGCACCACGCGCGTGTCCTCGAAGATGTTTGCCGCGCCGGCCACGAGCGTGACCAACCCGGTGAGCACAAAGAGCACATACACGTCCTTGCGCCGGAGCAGTTCCAAGAGCACGAGCTGGGCGATGGCGAGGGTGGCAGTCATCAGCGGGAGTTCATTTCGCAACAGCGGCGAGGGCGGGATTTTCCCAGCCAATGATGCGGAGGAAGGCTTGTTCCAAACTCCCGGCGTCGCCCTGGCTGACCTCGGCGACGGTGCCCAGCGCGCGGAGCTGGCCTTGGTGGAGAATCGCGACGCGGTCGCAGACGGACTCGACCTCGCCCAGTTCGTGCGAGGAGAAGAAGACGGTTTTGCCGGCGGCCTTCTGGCGCAGGATGATTTCGCGGACCTTCATGCGCCCGAGCGGGTCGAGGCCGCTGGTCGGCTCGTCGAGGATGAGGAGGTCGGGCTGGTTGAGCAGGGCTTGCGCGAGGCCGAGCCGCTGCTGCATACCCTTCGAGTAAGTGCGGATGAGCCGGCGACGCGCGGGTTCCAACTCCACCAGCGCGAGCAGTTCGTCGGTGCGCCGGCGGATTTCGCTCTCCGGCAAGCCGAAAATGCGGCCGTAGGCACGGAGCAGTTCCTCGGCGGTGAGAAACTTGTAGTAGTAAGTCATCTCCGGCAGGTAGCCGATGCGTTGCCGAGCGATGGGTTGGCGCACGTCCACACCGAAGATGCGGGCTGCGCCGCCCTGCGCAGGCGTGAAGCCGAGCAGGACGTTCATCGTGGAGGTCTTGCCCGCGCCGTTGGGCCCGAGGAAGCCGAACACTTCGCCCGCCCGCACGGAGAACGTGAGCCGGTCCACGGCCGTGCGCGTCGCACGCGTCTGCGGGTCGCGGTAGGTGACGAGGAGTTGCTCGATTTGGATGACCTCACTCATGGTCGGCGCGAGAGCGGTCCCGCCCGACGGCAGTGGCGCAGAACAAGGCAGGGACAGGCCGCAGGGATGGTGCGTGCCAAACATGGCGAAGGACGGCCATGCGGCACCCCTGCGACCCGGTCTGCGAGCAATGGCTCTGCGCCACAGCGGTCGGGCGGTGGAAGTGGATGAAAGCTCATGAGTGAGTGCCCGTTGGATGGCCCATCTGCCTTGTGAACCGCCGGCTGCGGGAGGGGTGGCCGCCGGGGAAAGTCATAACCCGGCGACCACCGTTTTCCTCGCAGAAGGGATGGGCAACCCATGAAAACCCATCCGAGGGACAATTCTGGTGGCAGATGTGGCGGCCTATCGGGCCCGTGCTTGGTTGGAGAAACTTCGTTGACTGACTCCGCATCAGGCCGGGAAAGCCCCGACCTTCATTACCGATGGTGGACGTGACGGCGAATGCGTCAGGCCATCGGCGGAGCGCGGCCGGCGGGGA
>Ga0194128_10008920_pt1 | contig 12508 bp, 13 predicted proteins | sample TA2KigCa65mmetaG_FD_148650 | JGI IMG/M metagenome (GOLD analysis project Ga0194128, IMG submission 148650) | Freshwater microbial communities from Lake Tanganyika, Tanzania - TA2015037 Kigoma Deep Cast 65m | ecosystem: Environmental > Aquatic > Freshwater > Lake | place: Tanzania: Lake...
CCCCAGGTGCAGCGAGATTCCGAACCGAGCCGTTACCAGCGAGCACCGCCGTGGCGCTCCGAGCGTGCCGCGCGCGACTGCCTCGCCGCGCTCCGGTGCTCCCCACTACTCCGGCAGGCTCCTAGGGCCGGCCGCCACCCGCCTCCGCTCCGCCGCGCCACCCCCGGAGCCGCGCGACCACGGGTACGCTCGGCGGTGCCCGTGTGGGCGTCGGGAGGCAGCCGTGACGTCGCGACCCGACCGCTGGGACCAGGGCGACGAGTACGAGGGCTACGTGGGGCCTGGAGCGCCCCCGTGGCGCGCGCGTTCGTGTGCCGGCTGGCGCTCGAGCCGGGGCGGCGCTGGGCCGATGTCGGAGCGGGCACGGGTGCGCTGAGCCGCGCGATCCTCGAGCTGGCGTCGCCCGCGTCGGTGCTCGCGGTGGAGCCGTCCGACGGGTTCCGCGCGTACGCCGCCCGGCGGCTGAGCGGCCCTCGCGTGCGCGTTGCCGCGGGCGACGCGGAGCACCTCCCCAGAGCGACGCGAGCGTTGACGTGGTCGTCTCCGGGCTCGTGCTCAACTTCGTGCCCGACCCTGCCGCGGCGATGGCGGAGGCGCGGCGCGTGTTCGCGCCCGGCGGCCTGGCGGCGGCGTACGTCTGGGACTACGCGGGCGGCATGGAGATGATGCGGCACTTCTGGGACGCCGCCGCGGTGCTCGATCCCGCCGCCGCGGCGCTCGACGAGGGCCGGCGCTTCCCGCGCCGCGAGCCCGCGGCGCTCGAGCGGCCCTTCCGCGGGGCGGGCATGGAGCGGGTCGGGGTGCCGACGCCGTTCGTCTCCTTCGACGACTACTGGCTCCCGTTGCTCGGTGGGCAGGGGCCGGTGCCGGGGTACGCGGTCTCGCTGGGCGAGGCGGCGCGGGACCGCCTCCGCGAGGAGGTCCGTCGGTGGCTGCAGGTGGCGAGCGATGGCTCGATCGGGGTGACCGCGCGCGCGTGGGCCGTCCTCGGCGTGGCGGGCTGATCCGCGCCGGCGCTACGCTCGCGCGCCGCGCGCCGCGCGCCGCGCGCGGCCGCCGCCGGCGTCGCTCGCCGACCGGTGCGTGGGGTGGGTGCGGGAGTCGGAGGTGGTCCGCCCGGTCGAGCGCTGGGGGGAGAGCGAGACGTACGAGCGCTACGTCGGGCGCTGGAGCCCGCACGTCGCGCGTCCGTTCCTCCGGTGGCTGGGCCCGCCGCTTGGAGCCCGCTGGGTCGACGTCGGCGCCGGCACCGGGGTGCTCACCGCCACGATCCTCGAGGTTGCCGCTCCCGCGTCCGTGCTCGCCGTGGAGCCCGAGGACGGGTTCCGCGCGTACGCGGAGCACCGCCTGCCCGACCCGCGCGTGCGCGTCGTCGACGGCGTCGCGGAGCGGCTCCCCGTGGAGGATGGCGGCGCGGATGCCGTGGTGTCGGGCGTCGTGCTGAACTTCCTCGCGGACCAGGGCGCCACGCTGCGGGAGATGCGTCGGGCCGCGGTGGGCGGCGCCGTGGTCGCAGTCTACGTGTGGGACTACACCGGCGGCCTGACGATGACGCAGCCGTTCTGGGAGGCGGCGGTCGCGGTGGACCCGGAGGCGGCGGAGCTCGACGGGAGCCGGCGCTTCACGAACACGCGGCGCGAGGCGCTCGCGGAGGCGTTCCGCGCCGCGGGGCTGGGGGCGGTCGAGACGCGCGCGATCGAGGTCCGCCAGCGGTACGAGGGCTTCGACGACTACTGGCTGCCGTTCCTGGGCGGGGAGGGACCGGCGCCCGCGTATGTGGCGACGCTGGACGAGGCGACCCGGGCGCGGCTCCGGGAGGCGCCGCGAGCACGGCTGCCGGCGCAACCGGACGGCTCGATCGCGCTGACCGCAAGCGCGTGGGCTGTGCGCGGGATCGCAGGGTAAGGGCGCAGGGGACGGCGGACGCCCGCCGCCCCCTGCGCGTCGGCCGCTACTTCGGGTGGCAGTACAGCGCGTGGAGGGCCGTGACGGGCGCCTTCCCGGCGCCCGCCTCCGCGATCGGGCTGACGAGATCGGATCCGAGCCGGGGCCCCGGCCCGATCGGGACGAGGTCCGGGAACTCCAGGGCCACGCCCGGCGCCCCGCCCGCGCACGAGGCGTGCCCGGGGTGCGCCTCCGCCGCGATAAGAGCCAGCAGTTCTCGCACCATGAGCCCCCCTGGTGACCGTGTCGGGTCGCCCCGCGGCGTGGCGCCCCGCCGGTCGGCAGGACCCGGCACCCTCCGGATCGGCGCATTGTGTGCGTCATGGCAACCGGGGCCGGGCAGGCGCGCGACCGGAGCCGCGGCGCGTCGCGATCGCCGGGCGCGCCCGCCGCAGAGGCGCCGGCGCGTGCTCGAAGCGAAGGCGCGCCGGTCGCCGGCTCGCGTCGGCGGGCCGTCGCCTGCCGCTCGGCGCGAAGGCGTCTACTCGTACCGCAGCGCCTCCGCCACCGCGACGCGCGAGGCGGAGCGCACGGGGATGAGCGTCATCAGCGCGCTCGCCCCGTACGCGATGCCCCCGATCAGCAGCAGCCGCACCCACGGCACCCGGAAGTCGATCTCCACCCCGCTCGCCCCGACGAGCTCGGGGCTGCTCAGCAGGTTGTACGAGAGCGCCCAGCCGAGCACGAGCCCCATCCCGATCCCGGTGAGCGCGATGAACGACGACTCCAGGAAGAACGAGAGCCCGATCAGCCGCCGCGTGTACCCGATCGCGCGCAGCATCCCGATCTGCTGCCGGCGTTCCACCACCGTGCGGAACGCAATCACCCCGAGCGCCGCGATCCCGACGATCAGCCCGAGCCCCATGAACCCCTCGAAGAGCAGCTGGAACGCGGTCGACTGCGCGGTCGTCTCGTCGATCGTCGCCTGGATGGAGTCGGCCTGGACGCCGCGCTCGAGCAGCGCGGACTCGATCGCCTTCGCCAGCCGCTCGGTCTCCCCCTTCGAGGGGTCCTTCGTCGTGAGGAAGAAGTTCTCCCGCTCGCCGCCGGCGGCGAAGCCGGCCACGCTCTCGCGCGTGGTGTAAATCCCCGCCAGCTCGACGAGCACGCCGGTCACCTGGCTCTCGAGGAAGCCGATCACGCGCACCTCGCGGCTGCGGCCGCTCTTCGCGTCGCGCAGCGTGACGGCGATCGGCTCCCACGGTCCCTTCTCGAGGTCGCGCGGCGAGACGTTGAGCACGAGCCGGTCGTCCTGCGGCGGCCCGCCGAAGCCCTCGTTCTGGCGCCTCAGGATCTCGTCGCTCGCGACGACGAGCGTGGAGTCGCGCTGGATCGCCTCGAAGACGGCCGCGTCGCTCGCGTACCCCGTCGCGCGGAACGCGAGCGGGAGGCGCGCGAGCCGGTAGAACTCAGCGTCCGCGCCGATCAGGCGGTGGGGTTGCGGCGGCTCCGGCGTCGGCGTCGACGCGGTCACCCCCGACTGCTCCGCGAGGGGGAACGCAGAGATCGCGGTGCCGATCCCGGCGATCCGCTCGATCACGGCGGGGTCGCTCTCGGCGAGCGCCGCGCGCAGATCGGGCACGCGGTTGTCGGCGTTGCTCCAGGCGTGCACGTCGAAGCCGGCGCGCGCATCTTCGCCGAGGAACAGCTGCGTGAAGTTGAAGTTGAGGAACGCCATCACCACGAGGCTGAAGACGACGAGCCCGAACATCGAGAGCGTCATCGCCGTGCGGAAGCGTGCTGCGAGCGGGTAGGCGATCGCGGTGCGGATCGCCGGCACAAGCCCGCCCAGCGCGCGGCCGAGCGCCGTGAGCACCGAGAGCAGCGCGGTCGCGTTGAAGATGATGACGAGCGTCGCCGCGGCGGTGATGCTGACGCCCGACACGAAGAACATCTCGATCTGCCCCGACAGCTCCTTCGGCCCGGGCAGCGGGAGCAGCCGGAGGAGCCCCGCGACGGGGTCCCCCCAGCCCCTGCCGGCCTCGGAGATGAGCGAGAACGGCAGCGGCAGCAGCCAGTACCAGACGAGCAGGCCGCCGGCGATCGTGAACGCCGCGCGCGCGGCGGCGCCGAAGTAGACCGCGAGCATCGCGACCGCGAGCACCGCGAGCGTCGCGCCGCCGGTGTAGGCGAAGGCCTGCGCCCACACCCACCCACCCAGGTAGACGAACAGCACGCCGGTCAACAGCATGAGCAGCGCCCAGCCGCCGGCGCCGCGGTGGCGGTTCGCCCACCCCCGCGACCGGAAGAGCAGCCAGGTCACGAGCGCCATCAGGCTGAAGGCGACCCACCACAGGACGAAGAGCACGCGCACCGGCAGCCGGCGCGCGCGGAGCGTCCGCGCACGGCCGGTGACGACGCGGAAGGCGTAGGAGATGAGCGCGACCGGGAACGCGACGACGAGCAGCGCGATCCACGCGACGCGCCGCCCGCGACGCTCCGGCAGCCACAGCCGCTGCCCCGCCGCGTGCCGCGCGCCGAAGACGTACAGCGCGACGGCGGGGATGCCTGCGAGGAACGGCAGCCCGTAGAACGCCAGCCCGAAGATGAAGAGCTGAAACGCGGCCACCGCCCAGATCGCGACGAGCGCGATCCAGCCCAGGTACCACAGCGCCCCCACGGCTGAGCGCAGCAGCGCGCCCACCGACGGCCGCTGCGTCCGGAAGAGCTGCGGCTCGGGGAGGTCACGGATCGCGCGCACGATGTTGAGGTTCGCCGCACGCCACGAGGCGAACGCGACCGTCGCGAACGTCACCACCACGCCCGCCGCGTACGCGATCACGAAGCCGACCGGGTTGAAGTGGAACGCGATGCTCACACCGACATCGGAGACGATGCGGCTCATCGCGAAGATCAGCGCCCCGGACACGGCGAGCCCGAGCAACGCCCCGACGAGCGCGGAGCCGATGTTGTAGGCCATCCCCTCCGCGACGAACGTCTGCGTCAGGTGGAGCCGGTTCATCCCGATCGCGCGCGCCATGCCCATCTCCGAGCGGCGCTCGGCGGCGAGCATCACGAAGATCAGGAAGATCAGCAGGATCCCGGCCGCCATCGAGAAGAGCCCGAAGACGAGGAAGAACGTGACGAAGACCGAGCCCGCGAGCTCGCCGATCGCGACGAGCTCCTCCTTCGTGAACGCGATGCGCGCGCCCGACCCCGGGTGCTGCTCCAGGAACACCTCGAGTCGGTCCTGCACGGGGTCGATGAGATCGATCGTGCCGCGTGTCCCGCCGCGCAGCGAGATGACGATGTTCGAGAGCGCGCCGGGCTCACCCGTGAGCTCGCGCAGCCGCTCGAGGTTCATCACCACGCCGCCCACGGTGGTGCCGCCCTGCGCCGTCACGGAGCTGTCGCGCACGACGCCGAGCACCTCGAAGCGGTGCGGCCGGTTGCCGAAGTAGACGTCGACCCTGCCGCCCGCGGAGCCGTCGACGCGCTTCGCAAGCCGCTCGGTGATGTAGACGCGATCGCCGGTCAGCGGCGCGGCGGACACCAGCTGCCCGCTCCCCGGCTCACGCAGCCCCTTGAAGCTGTCGACCGTCGCGGGATCGACGCCGACGACGAGTGCGGCCGGATCCGAGAGGCGCGCCCTCGGGTTGAGCACCGGCAACGGCCGCGTCATCGAGCCGGTGATGCCATCGATGTCGGGGTCGTTCCCGAACGCGGCGCGCACCTGCTCGAGGAAGCCCGCCTCTGTGAAGTCCTTCGGTCGATCGAGCTGCGAGGCGTCCTCGCGGAAGGAGACGAGGAAGTCGACCTCCTCGAGCTGCGCGTAGATCGTGTTCGTGATCGAGTAGCCGACGGTGTCGCCCGTGGCGAAGGCCGCGCTCACGATCAGCGTCGAGAGCATCAGCCCCATCACGATGAGCAGGGTCTGCGCGCGCCGCCGGCGGATGTTGCGCAGCCCCATGCGGACGAGCAGCGGGTGGCGCCAGACGACCCAGCCGAGCGTGCCCACGGCCAGCCCCGTGAGCAGGAGCAGGCCGATCATGATGCTCGTGAGGGGGACCCCGAAGAGGCTATCCACGAACGGCGACCTCGTCGCGGACGATGCGGCCGTCCTGCATCTGGATCGTGCGGTGGCAGCGCGCCGCGACCGCCGGGTCGTGCGTCACGATCACGAACGTGTGCTGATGCTCGCGGTTGAGCTCCTGCATCAGCGTCATCACGGAGTCCGCGGTCGCGGAGTCGAGGTCGCCGGTCGGCTCGTCCGCCCAGACGATCGCCGGGTCGTTGACGAGCGCGCGCGCAATCGTGACGCGCTGGCGCTGGCCGCCCGAGAGCTCGGCCGGCTTGTGCGTCGCCCGGTCGGTGAGATCCACGCGCGCGAGCGACTCCATCGCACGGGCGCGCGCCTCACGCGCGGACGTGCCTGAGACGAGGAGCGGCAGCTCCACGTTCTCGACCGCCGTCAGCACCGGCAGCAGGTTGTAGAACTGGAAGATGAAGCCCATCCGGCGCGCGCGGTACGCCGTCTTCGTGTTGTCGTCGAGGTTCGACAGATCAGTCCCCTCGATACGGACGACGCCGCTCGTGGGGTCGTCGATCCCGGAGGCGCAGTTGAGCAGCGTGGTCTTGCCGCAGCCGGACGGCCCCATCACCGCGACCATCTCGCCCCGCCGGACGTGCAGGTCCACCCCGCGCAGGGCGTGCACGGTCACCGCCCCGGTGTCGTAGGTCTTCACCAGGCTGGTGACCTCGATGATCGGCTCGGACATCGGCGGCTCCTCCTCGAATGAGGAGTGAATAGTACTGCTCCTCATCCTGCGGTCAACGTGCGCGTCCGGCCGATCGGTGCGATGGCGAGCGCGCGTGGGGTGCAGGGTTGTTCCGCGTGATGGGGGTGCGGCGAACCCGATGCTAGGGATGGCTTGCGCGGGGGGTCAAACCACGGACCCGGAGCGCGTGCCGCACGGGCGCGCGTGCGGCACGCGTCGAGGCCAAGGCCGGGTTCGCGAGTGCTCGCGCGTACAATGCCGCGACCAGCGGGGTCGCCCACGGTGGGGGGGTTGCATGGCCGTCGGGGTCGTCCTCATCGTGGTGGGCGTGATCCTGCTGCTCGACTCGCTCGGCGTGCTGCGGGGTGTGGGCTTCGAGGAGCTGTGGCCGCTCATCCTGATCGCGCTCGGGGTGATGATCATCTGGGAGCGCGTCCGCCGGAGCATGCGGCGCCGGTGAGGGCGCGGTGAGGGCGCCGTGACCTCGAGGCTGCGCGACGTCCTCCCGCTCACGCTCGGCAGCTACATCGTCGCGGTCGGCGCGCTCCTGCTCGTCGACTCCCTTGGGCTCGTGGTCATCGGCAACGGCGGCCTCGTCGAGGGCGCGGTCGGTCTCGCGGCGATCGCGCTCGGCGTGCTCGCGATCCTCGCCGACCTGCGGGTGCGGCGCTTTCGCCGACGCCTCCGCCGTGCGATCGGGCACGTGCGTTCCGCCGAGGGCTGGACCGTGAACGACGGGGTGATCCAGACCGCGCTCGGCGACATCGAGATCGACCTGCGCGACGGGGAGCTCCCGGAGGGCGAGACGGACCTGACGATGCTCTGCTGGATCGGCGAGATCGAGGTGCGTGCGCCGGCCGCGCTCGGCCTCGACGTCACGGCCCAGGCGATCCTGGGCACGGTCGACGTGCTCGGGCGACGCGAGGACGGCGTGATCCGCGACATCCACGTGCGCACCCCCGGCTACGACGCGCGCCCGAGCCGCGTGCGCATGCGCCTCTCGACCGTGATCGGTGAGATCACGGTTCGCCAGGACGGCTGACGGCGGTGTCGGTCACCCCTCTTGTGCAGATATATCGGGATGTGAGATATCTAGCGCGCGTCGAGGGAGGCGCCGTGGGCGCGGAGCTCGAGTCGGCGAACTACTGGGACCAGGCGATCCGGCGCAGCGCGTCGCGCCTCTTCCTGCTCGCGGCGCTCGCCGAGCGCCCGATGCACGGCTACGAGCTCGCGCAGGCCGTCGAGGTGGCCTCCGGCGAGTGCTGCAGCCCGAGCGACGCGGCGATCTACCCCGCGCTGCGCGAGCTGAGCGAGGGCGGCTACGTCGTCTGCGAGACGCAGGCGCAGGGCCGCCGCGAGCGGAAGGTGTGCACGCTGACCGAGCGCGGGCGCGAGGCGCTCGCCGCCGCGGCGGTGTCGTGGGGGCGGGTGCTGCCCTACATCCAGACGGTCGTGGACGCCGCGGCCCCCGCCTCGACGGCGGCCGCCGGCGGGTGCGACGATCGCGCGTGAGCGGACGAAGGAGCGGCGGGATGACCCAGCAGCCGATCGAGCGTGAGATCCGAGAGGCCGTCGTCGGCCGCTACGCGGCGCGGGCGCGCGCCGCCCTCGAGAGCGCGGGCGTGGCCCCGGCGGCCGGTGCCTGCTGCGCGCCGGGCGACGCCGTCCCGGCGGGCCCGACGAAGCTCGAGTTCTTCGACCTCGGGGCGGGCACGGCGCTCGGCGCCGCGTGCGACCCGAACGACCCCGACTGCGCCGTCGACGTCGCGCCCGGCGCCTCCCCGTCGTCCTCGACCCGCTTCGGCACGCTGAACTACGAGCAGACCGAGGGCGTGCCCGCGGCGGCGCTCGCGGCGTCGGCCGGCTGCGGCAACCCCGTGGCGATCGCCGAGCTGCGCCCGGGCGAGTCCGTGCTCGACCTCGGCTCCGGCGGCGGCGTCGACTGCTTCTTCGCCGCGCACGAGGTCGGCGCGAGCGGGCAGGTCTGGGGCCTCGACATGACCCCGGAGATGATCCAGCTCGCGCGGCACAACGCGACGCAGGTGGACGCGAAGAACGTGCGCTTCCGGCTCGGCGAGATCGAGGACATCCCGTTCGCCGACGCGAGCTTCGACGCGATCATCTCGAACTGCGTGATCAACCTCTCGACCGACAAGCCGCAGGTCTTCCGCGAGGCGTTCCGCGTGCTGCGGCCCGGTGGCCGTTTGCGGGTCTCGGACATGGTCTGGACGCGCGAGGTGCCCGCGGCCCAAGCGCGCGACGCCGAGCAGTGGGCGGGGTGCATCGCCGGCGCGCTGCGCGTCGAGGACTACCTCGGCGCGATCCGCGCGGCGGGCTTCGTCGACGTCGACGCGCGCTACGAGGAGACCGAGAGCGGGCTCACGAGCGCGTACGTCTCCGCGACGCGCCCGTAGTCACACGCCACGCGGGAGCACAACGCGAGCCACGCGAGCGCGACGGGCGGCGCGCTCGCGCCCGTCATCCTGCGCGGCGCGCGCGGATCAGCGCGAGCCGCATCGGCACCGTGCGCAGGGACGGCGACGCCTCCGCCTCGACCGTGAAGCCGGCCGCGCGCACGGCGGCCGCGACGCCGCGGTCGAGGTGGCAGTTGTCCACGAGGCCCCACGCGGGGTTCGCGACGCGCTGGAGCCACGCGACCCACGCGCGCTCCGAGACGACATGTTCGAGCACGCGGAGGTGGGCGCCCGGGCGCAGCGCGCGGCGCAGCTCGGCGAGCGTGGCGGCGAGGTCGGGCACCGAGCAGAGGACGAGTGTCGAGACCGCGGCGTCGAACGAGCCGTCGGGGAACGGCAGCGTCGCGGCGTCGACCTCGCGCAGGGCGATCGTCGCAGCGGCGCGCTCGGCCTCGGCGGCGGCGCGCCTCAGCATGTGCGCGTTGCGGTCGGTCGCCGTCACCCGCGCGCCCGGCGCGTAGTACGCGAGGTTCACGCCGGTGCCGCAGCCGATCTCGAGGATCTCCCCCGCGAGGTCACCGACGAGGGCACGGCGCAGGTCCGCCGACTCGCGTCGGTGGCCCGCCTCGCCGCGCGCGTAGCCCCACGCGAAGAGCCGGCGCCTCATCCCTGTGGTGCCCGCAGCGGGCAGTCCGCGCAGCGCGCGTAGCCCGGCTCCGCCGCGCTCATCCCGCCCGCGACCCGCAGCAGGCGCCGCGCGGTCCAGAGCGGCAGCCCGATCACCCCGCACTCGCAGCCGTCGCACTGCGCGACCGGCCGCAACGTCTCGTCCTGGATCGCGTAGCCGCCGGCCTTGTCGAGCGCCGACCCGGACGCGACGTACGCCTCGATCTCCGCGTCGGCGTAGTCGCGCATCGTCACCGCCGTGACCGAGTGATCGGCCGCCGTCCGTTCGCCGGCGATCACCGCGACGCCGGTCACGACCTCGTGGCGGTGCCCGCGCAGAGCGCGCAGCATCGCGCGCGCCTCCACGCCGTCGGCCGGCTTCCCGAGGATGCGCCCGTCGAGCACGACGACGGTGTCGGAGCCGAGCACGACCGCGCCCCGCGGCGAGACCGCGGCCACCGCGCGCGCCTTGCGCAGTGCAAGCCCCTCCGCGACCCGCACGGGGTTGCGCTCTTCGGTCGTCTCGTCGACCTCGGCCGGGCGCACTTCGAATGTCACCCCGAGCGCGCCGAGCAGGTCGCGCCGGCGCGGGGACGCGGAGGCGAGCACGAGCGGGCTCATCCGGCCGGCGGGCCCGCGCGCTCGAGGGTCGCGACGCACTCGATGTGCTGAGTCTGCGGGAACATGTCGACCGGCTGCGCCTCGCGCAGCGCGAAGCCGCCGTCGCCGAGCAGCCGCACGTCGCGCGCGAGCGTCGCCGGGTCGCACGAGACGTAGACGACGCGCCGCGCGGCCGAGGCGAGGATCGCCTCCACGACGCTGCGCGCGAGCCCTGCGCGAGGCGGGTCGATCACCACGACGTCCGGCGAGGGCTCGAGCCCAGGGAGCGCGTCCTCGACCTTCGCCACGACGCGCCTCACGTTCGCGAGCCCTGCGAGGTTCATCTCCGCGTCGTCGCCGGCGGCCGCCGACTCCTCGATCGTGACGACGTGCTCCACGCGCGGGGCGAGCAGCGCCGCCAACGTCCCGACGCCCGCGTAGGCGTCGACCACGACGCGCGGGCGCGCCGCCTCCACGCGCTCGAGCACGAGCGCGACGAGGCGCTCCGCCTGCCGCGTGTTCACCTGGAAGAAGGCCGGCCCGGAGATGCGGTAGCGCTGGCCGTGCAGGCGTTCGGTGTACGACGCCTGCCCGCTGCGCGGTCGCGGGCCCGGCCGTCTGGGACGCCAGCGCAGGCGCGGCTGGATCATCTCGTCGCCGGTCTGCTCGCCGACGCGGATCGCGAGCTGTCGCGCCCCCATCGTACGTCCCTGCGCCGCGCGCAGCACCTCGTTCACGCGGTCGACCGCGATCGGGCACTCGTCGATGCGCATGAAGCGGTGCGTGCCGCGCTGCATGAAGCCGACGTCGCCGTCGCGCCGCACCGTGAAGCGCACGTGGTTGCGGTAGCGCCAGGGGTCGTCCATGCCGAGCATCGGGCGGACGGCGGCCTCCGCGGCGTGCGCGTCGAAGCGCGCGATGCGCACGAACTGCTCGCGCACGATCGCGGTCTTCAGCCGCAGCTGCTCGTCGTAGGAGGCGTGCTGGAGCTGGCAGCCGCCGCAGCGTCCGTAGTAGCCGCAGGCGGGCTCGACGCGCGCCGGCGAGGCACGCAGCACCTGTACGGCGGTCGCCTCCACGTAGTCGGGGCGGTCGGCGGTGACCTCGGCGACGACGCGCTCGCCCGGGAGCGCGAACTCGACGAAGACGATGCGCCCGTCGGCGTGGCGAGCGATGCCCTTGGCGCCCGAGGCGAACCCGGTGACCTCGAGCTCGAGCGGCACGAGCGGCCGGTTTGCCGCAAAGCGCTCCTTGCGCGAGCGCCGCTCGGGGACGGGCTCGGGCGGCACGGCGGTGGGGAGGCGCGGGGCGTCGCGTCGGAGCGAGGTCATGATGCCATCGTACGGGGCGCTCCCCGCGGCGAACCAGCCGCCGGCACGATCAAGCGAGCGGCGAGGGGCCGCGCGCGTGAGCCGGCGAGCGTGCGGGGCGCCGCCGGCGCGTCGGGCGAGGCGGGTTTCGCGTGCGCGGATCGCGGCCGAAGATGGGCGCGGGCGAGTGGGCCCGCGGCGTGGCTGCTCGGCCGCGCCGCCGTCCGCCTCCACGCGGAGGGGCTGCGCCTGCGCAGCGAGGCCGGGGGCCGGCCGCCGAACGCTCGCGAACGGGTGGAGGAGGGACGTCCATGCCGCAGTCACCCATGCCGCTGCGCACGCTCGCGCGCGAGGTGCTCTCGCTGCCGACCGCGTCGTTCGCGGAGCAGCGCGTGATCGACTACGTGCGCGGCTTCGCGGAGGCGCGCGGGCTCGACTTCGCGCAGGACCGCGCGGGGAACGCCTACGTCACGCACCGTCGCGGCCGCGCCGCGCGCCCGCTCGTGCTCACCGCGCACATGGATCACCCCGGCTTTCTCGTGCGCTCCGTGCGCGGGCGGCGCCTCGCGCTCGAGTTCCGCGGCGGCCTCTCCGGCCACTACGGGATGCGCGAGCGGCTGCGCCTCTACGGCGACGGCGCGACGACCGCGCGCATCACCGCGGTCGAGCGCACGGCGGCCGCCGGCGGGCGCGGGCCGGGCCGCGTCGCCGGAGCCGTGGCCGAGATCGAGGGCGACGGCTCCGCGCGTCGGGGCGACCTCGCGCTCTGGGACGTCGACGTGTTCCGCGTGCGCGGGAGCACCGTGCACGCGCGGCAGTGCGACGACCTCGCCGGCTGCGCGGCGGTGCTCGCGAC
>Ga0194128_10008923_pt1 | contig 12506 bp, 5 predicted proteins | sample TA2KigCa65mmetaG_FD_148650 | JGI IMG/M metagenome (GOLD analysis project Ga0194128, IMG submission 148650) | Freshwater microbial communities from Lake Tanganyika, Tanzania - TA2015037 Kigoma Deep Cast 65m | ecosystem: Environmental > Aquatic > Freshwater > Lake | place: Tanzania: Lake...
ATCAAATGGCATAAATAATAAATAAATGTATATTTGTATTATATTGATACTTGATCGATCAATTTTTATTAAAAATCAACGTATTTAACATTATTTTTTGTTTTGACAACAATACTTGCATTTGTTGTGTCAGATGTTTTCCCAATAACTTTTTTAGGTTTTCCTTTAACAGGTTCGGCTTTTTCTACTTTTTCGTTAGCTTTTTCAATGGGTAATTCTCCCATATAATTTAATAATCCTCTTTGATACAAATTATACCAATATAAACGTTTGTTGGACTTTGTAATATTTATAATATCATCTAATGTAATATTAATATTGTGAAAATGTATCAATGCATAATCATATCCATTGAGTAATTCTAGTTTTTGTTTTTGTGATGTATAATCTATCGCTTTAATAGATTGTTTACTTGTTTTTGTAGTTTTCTTGTTTTCTGTTTGTTTTGCTGGATATTTCAATGGAGCCGATAATTTTATATCACGTGTATTAACGTAATCTTCCACATTAAATTTGTTACCTTCTGGATCTATTAACATAATATGTTTTAACATATCTTCATCTAATTGTAATCCATTTTCTACCAGTAACGAAATATAACTCTTATGTGAAAGGTAAAAAAGATGTTCTTTCTGTGGTGTCGCTTTCATATTGATCAATGATTTAATTACATTTCCAGTATCATCTGTTATACAAGCATAAATCATACATTTATGAGTCGGCACAACATTTTTATTTACAGTTAATTGAAATACTGCAGGATTATTAAATGCACAAGCCATTTCCATTAATTCACTATCGATGTCACCGTTGTATAAAAATGATAAAATATAATCGGAAGATTCATCAAAATTACTATTGGGATATAATACTTGTTTCTTATCATCATCATCACTTATATCATCTACTTCATCTACTTTGGTATTATAAGATTTATGAGGATTTAATATTTGTGTATCGTAAACGAATTGTTTTTTGGTCGAATTATTATAAACATGCTTGGTTAGAACTTTTTCTTGTATCATACCTATTAAAAGACGAGAATGATGTAATAAGGGCAACTCAAACATTAATTCATATTTTTCGAATTCTTTTACCACACTCTTAAAACATTCATATCCGACATTTGAAGAATGATATTGGATATATTGTGATATATGTATATAAAATTCTAACATTACGTTTTGAGAAAATACATATCCTAAATCATGTAGGAATTTGATACATAACGGTACTGCATCCATTTTTTTATCTGATGGAAAACCGTATGAAGCTTCTGCAATGCTCTTTTTTAAGAAAAGTGCAAAATCATCATCTGGTACAACATTATATTTTATGCATTTTTGAATGATGTTTTCCATTTTAAATGGGCATTTTTCTATCGTATAATATTTATCGTTTGTTTTAAAATCGGGGAATAAAAATGCTAATAAGTCGATAGATTCAAACATTGTTTTTAAGAATTGTAAAGTAAATGTATCAGTAATAAATGTGTCAACACCATGATATTTACATTTAAGTAATATGTTAATAACTTCTTGTGATGGTTCGTACTGTTTATTTGCAATAAAATGATCCATCCAAGGATATTGGGGTTTTCTATTATTAAGAGCTTGACATTCCAATATTTTAATAATATTACTATCACTTGGGGTGTGATGAGTTATTAACGTTGTTATGATCTCATCCGAAATAGAATTTCTGGAGCTTAATATTGATCTTGATTTACCATTCAACAGAAATTTAATAAAAGCATCATACTCTTTTGTTGTTGGATTTTTTGCAATTGCAACGTTAATTAAATTGATTAAATTTGCGTTTTCTTTATACTCGTACCGTATTTTATATGATGGTAAATCATATATTTCCTGGAATGCCATATGTATAAATAAATATTAAGCTTTAATTGATTAATACTATTAAGATCAATCTTTTTCAATAAGATTATTATAAATATATTTATCAATTTCGGCGAATTCTATTGTATCATCTTCCAAAATAACTCTCTTTGTATCCTTTTTATCAAATAGTTTATTATCTTTGATTGTCGACATTAATTTAGATTTGATTTCTAAATAACTCATCTCTGGATCACCTTTGATATTCATTAATTTAGTTGCCTTTTTTGTTAATTTTACTCCCTTTTTAAAATCAAACCCTTTTGGTATCTCCGTAAACACTTTTTCTTTCGGTTTGTTATTTTTAACAACTACTAATAAATCGTCATCTTTTTCTTTTGATTTTGTTTTAACAATAATTGTTTTTTGCTTATTTTTTGGGTCATCTTTTACTTTCACTTTTTTAATTTTTTTATCCTTCATTATTTTAATTGGTTTTACCTCCTCTATTTCAGAATCAGAACTAACTCTATTATTATTATCTATATTTTCCTGTTTGTCATTTTCTTGATTATCATTTTTCTGACTATCATCTTCTTGTATATCATTATCTTGACTATCATCTTCTTGTATATCATTATCTTGACTATTGTCATCTTCCTGATTATCTGTTTTAATTACACCATCAATAACATATCCGTATTTCTTTTTATTTTCATCAGTCATATTTTTTAAGAATTTATCGACAACAAAACCACCAAGTGCGTGATACTTGCCTTTAATTACATTTGTTAAACAGCAAACATCCGGATTAATACCCTTTTCCATTAAAAATTTTACCGCTGCGACATTATTTTTATGAATGCATGCATTTTGTAAACACACAATATCTGGTGCGATATGTTTGCTCAATTCTTTTATTCGTGCGAGATTTCCCGATTTTTTGCATTCTGCTCGCAATATATCTATTGATGGTTTCGGTGCAGTTCCATAAGGATAAAAATCTAATTCTGTACATTTAATTTGAAATTTCGTATCAATTTTAATATTATACAAAACAAGATTGGGTATTTCAATACGATAATCCAACGCATAATAAGCATCATCATATGTTGGAATATATCCACCATCTAAAACTAATTTTAGTGCTTGTATTATTTTATTCGTTTGTGTACTATTATATTTCAATGATCTTCTAGGATTATAACCCATAATAGCATGATTTCTTTTTATAATATTTCTAAATGCGGTCGTTGTCGGAGCAATTTTATTGTCTAAAATAAATTTGATAACTGCATCAGAACTAATTTCACACGCTTGTTCCAAGCTTTTAGAATCGAGCACACAACCGTATAGAATTAAATTTTTCATTGTTGTAATTGAACCATTTTTTATTGCGTAAAATAAGCACGTTTGATCTGGAATATGTTTTTGTCCTAACATATAATTTATAAAATCGTCAATACCACAAAAGCATGCAAATTGTAATAATGATGAATGAAGCTTTATATTCTCTTTTTTAATTTGTTCAAATTTTTCATTAATAGTTGATTGATCAAAACATTGTTTTATTGCATCAAAATTACTTACATCTATCTTTCCACCGATATTAAAATAAGTAATCAATAGTTTTGATATATTGGCATAATTACCATAATACATCATTGTTAATATCTGCTGTAATTGAATATATCCGTGTTCAATTAAAAGTTGTATTGTACTCGATAGTACAGCTATATCACAACAATTATACGGTTTATTATGATATCCCCAATAATTGTGTGTAATGTTCGCTATGATAGCATAATATATATCAAAAAGATCTTTTGGTAAATTACCTTTTTTATTTAATAACTCTCTTATTAGATTACTTGCATTTCTACATTTTGTATGTGTATTTTTATCACATACTGTTCCTGGAGGTAATTCTTGATATAATTTTGCAATAATTTCATCACACTCTGTTTCGGACTTCATAATAAACAAATATATACATCATTTTAGATCATCAAATAATTATTTCAATTTTTTATTAAAAACTTATCTTTTTTCAGGTCTCAATGTTGGAAAATAGGTAACATCACGAATACTATTTCTATTTGAAAGAAGCATTACCAATCTATCAACTCCTGCACCCCATCCACCAGTTGGTGGCAAACCCACTTCAAGTGCTGTAACAAACTGTTCGTCAATTTCTTGCGCTTCATCATCTCCATTCGCCTTATCTTGCATTTGACGTTGGAATGTGTCACGTTGAACAAAAGGATTATTTAATTCGGTATATGCGTTGCATAATTCAAAACCACATACAAACAATTCAAAACGTTCTGTCTTGTTCGGATCATTACGATGCCACTTGGCAAGAGGAGACATAATAAGTGGATGATTGATAACAAATGTAGGATTATTGCATTGAGGTTCAACAAACTTTCCAGCAAGCTTATCCAACATTCGTGGAGTGGTCTTTGGTTCACCACAAATAACATTATGTGCATGACACAAATCAATAAGCATCAATCGTACTTCCTCAGTTGTTAGATCATTTGGAAGCTTTACCCCAGTACCCTTTTCAATTTCTTCAAGCATATCTAAACGCTTATACGGTGGTGTAAAGTCAATTTCCCTTTCTTCAGTCGAACCATGAGGTACATACTTAATCTTCATACTTCCCGTAATTGTTTGAGCCATTTGCGAAAAGAATTCTTCAGTCAACGCCATCAGATCATTATAATCGGCATAAGCCATATAAAATTCTACAGACCAGAATGAAGGTTGATGTAGATCATCTTCACTCTCATTACGAAATTGAATTCCAAGTTCATAAACTCTTTCAATACCTCCAACTACAAGTTCCTTCAATCGTAGTTCCGGAGAGATACGAAGATGCATCTTTTGCTTCAAATCGTTATGAAAAGTTTCAAACGGCTTGGCATTAGCTCCCGATGCAATGTTACACAGAACCGGTGTTTGTACTTCCATAAAACCGCGATCATCAAGAAATTGTCTGATAAATTTGAATACGCGATTTCGAATAATAAATGGTTGAATGGATTCATCGTTAACAATTAAATCGAGATCACGACGACGAGCCCTAGTTTCACTATTGGTAATACCAAAATAACTTGTTGGAATCATATGCAGACAGGGAGTCAATCGTACAAATGATTCGACAAAAAGAGTCAATTCTCCTTTATGGGTTTTTCCAACATAACCACTCGCTCCAATAATATCACCACGCACCAAAACAAAAATCTCCTTCTTAAATCGACCAATTTCCCAGCCTAATGTCTTCAAATCAAAAGCAAGTTGTGCTGTATAAACTCCAGTTGGAAGCAATGTGCGAATCGTCATAAAATATAACTTTCCAGCTCCATGAATTGCCTTGATTCTTCCAGCAATCGATTCCTTCGTTTGTACCATCCTATCGCCTGCATTTACAACAGAATCATACTTGGTGCGAAATGCATCAAGTTGCATTGTTGGTTGAAATTTGTGGGGATAAGGATTTGTACCATGAGTAGTTAGCTCAGTAATTTCACTAACCCTTTGTTGATGAAAATTGTCACTACGGACGCTTTCAGAAATCTCTTCCATTATCGAATCGAATTAGGATCATAATAATGATTAGGATAGGTAATAATAATTTTTTTCAAATTTTTGAAAAGGATTCAATTTATAAAATAACTACTTTTTCATTTTGTGAGGTTGGTGTTTGACATAATGAGCATGTATGTGTTCTTAATGAGCATACAACACAAAATACGTGTTTACATTTTGTAAATATAACTTTTCGTTTATACATTTGACATATATTGCATTTATTATCATCATTTGAATATAGCTCTTGACGATGTTGAGCATAATGTATTACTGTTCCAATAAGTTCTTTGGTCATTAGTTGTTTATAATTATATCCGTACCAATGTTGGTGTCCTGTATTAAAAATACAATATTTTTCTGTTTTTGAATTATTGATTAAATAATACCATGAACCGGGTTGTATATCAACAATTTTAATTGGATTGTCACCAATCATATTAAATGTTTCTTTGATATAATTATCATCAACTAATTCGGATGATAATATTGCACACACAGAATCTGGTATATTGTAAATTGCCAATTTCAATACATCGAACATTTCGTCATGAATTTTAATTTTTTCTCTCAAAAGTACACCAACAATTCTTTTATTAAGTTTTAGTAATCGATTTAAAATATTAGCATCCATTATCGAAGCATATTGCAGAATATTTAATTGTATACCATCTTCAGTATCACCATTCAGAATAATGAAGTTGTTAACACGATTTTTAACGTAAAGTAATGTATCAGTGTAATATTTCCATGATAATATCTTTTCTAATAACGATGGTGCATATTTAACACAATATGATAATATTGATCCAGAATTCATATTTATATAACTATGATAACCTGTTATACGTTCTGATTTTAGTAAAATTTCAGCACTTTCTACATTATGTTTTATAGCATACATTAATATAGTTTCATCATTGGTTGTTGATGATGCTAATAATTCTGTGGGAATTTCATTGAGTAATTTTTTTAATATTTGTGGTCTCTTATTTATTATGAAATGTAAAATATTTAAACCAGAATTAAGTGTTGTTGATAAAATTTTATCTTTGCTAATTAAATATCTGTATCCATCAATAATTAAGTCATCATCGACTTTAGATGAACACATATTCATAACAACATTACGTCCATCATGATCCAATAACATATATGCTTCTTTTGGTATTTTATCAAAATCGTTATTTTCCATCATATAATGATAAATGTTCATACCATATTTGTTAACTATCGTTTCTAAATCTTTTATATCATACGGAACATCTTTACCGGTTATAATTTTATAACCAATACTGTTATTCAAAAATGCCATTAATCTTGGATTTCCGAGTTTGTTATTAACTTTTAAATCATCAATTGTTAATACTTCGAGTGCTGATTTAATAATAGTTTCATTAGTAATATGTGATACTGTATAATTACCGTGTCTGTCAAAAATACTTAATACGTCTTTGATATCTTTGAAGAATTTTCCGGTAATTAAATTCGCCATTACGAGTGGATTATCATTACAAATTTCCCTAATCTTATTATTTTTTTCAGAAGATGAGCCGAATCCTATTGTATTATAATCACATGATATTTTCCCAACAGCATCAATAAATAGGTTAAAATCTGTCTCCAAATATTTTGTCAACATTAGTTGTAAGACATTCATCGATTTTTGTGTCATTTTTTGTGAATAAGATGAATTGGTTAATTTATCGAAAATAATATCATTCGTTGTACTTTCATCTATGATTCTCATAATGTTTTGATCACTCATTGGAATATCATCAATGAAAATAAAATCTGGATATTTGTTGATTAATACATCATTTAATTCTATTAATCCATGTCTAAAAGCATTTATGACAAGATCATTATTAATATCAGATTCTTCGATACATTTTTGAACATGTTGAATAGCCAGTTTATCTGCATGATTTCCCATGGAAACTATTAATTCGATATAAAATTTCTTATCAGTATTAATCAAACATTGTATCATTGATACTGGACTCAACACAGATGTAAATAATGGAATAATTGATACTTTGAGTATATCATTAATATAATTATAATGTATTTCATTTGGATGTTCAATTAGAGCCTTCAAACATTTTATTAATTGTTCAATACCGGTTGACGTAATCATTGATACAAACTCTTCAATTGTATTATATTTTCCAATAATTTCAGATATATCGATTCTACCTATTATTTTATGGATTCCACCAAGTTCAATAATGTTTCTTGCATATTGTTTAAATACATCACAATCATAATTATCTATTATTGATTCCACAATATTAATCAATTTTGTTTTATTATATGAAATTTTATCAAATGCTAACGTTATTGCGGAAAATAGTCTATCAATCAATGTATGATCTAAATGATCTTTTTCGAGTAATTCATCTTTAGTAAATATTTTTTTTGAAAATAACGATATCAAACAATTAATATTATGTTCTATCATCTTTTCAAAATGAGCAGTTGTAATTGTATTTCGTAGAGATTTTATTCCCAAAGCAAATTGTGGTGAATCAAGCTGTATATGTTCGTAGTATAATAGCATATTCATAACAATATTTTCTTTTAATAAGGTTTCTTGAGTTATTATTCCCTGATCAACAAATGTTCTAAATAGAATTGGAATATGTTCCAATAAGAGTTCGATATGAATATAATACTCATCATCTAATGTATGTATAGATACAACATTTGATCTAAATAGGATTTTTAGGAGATCAGTTGATAATTGATCCTCAGTTGTAGTTTGAATATCAATAATATTTCTAACCATTTCGTTTAATTTTTGTTTTAATTCTTGAGATATTTCACATGATGTAATATCAAATGTACTTAAAATCAATTGAATAAATGGACAATCTTTCGTATCTATAATTTTTGCAAATGCTGAAGGATGTCTATATAATGATTGAGATGTAACATTATAGAGAGTTTTAAGACAATACATAATTCGTGGAAGATCTCTTAATTCATCAAATGATTCTATTACTTCGATATTCATCAAAGCATTATTTGTTACATCTTCTTTCTCCCAAACTTTATATGCATTTCTAATGACATCCATTATTCGTAAATTATAACGCACAGTCAAATCTAATTTAGCACCTTCTGGTCGTAATCCAAAAATTTTGCGATAATCAAACATTTGTTGTTCAATTAAATGAATTAAAGGATGATTTTCTTCATGATATATTTGGAATATATCAATGATATCTTTTGTATCAAAATTAGAAAAGAGATCAATTGATGAATATTTGTTAATTAATTTTAAACAATTCGCCTTCGCGCCTATTTTCATATATTTAGCATAATTATCATAATAATCAATATCATATTCAACAACGCTATCAATATTACGTAAAAGTAAATGGAACAACTTAATTATACATGTATGAATATCATGAATATTATTAAAGAATACATCTTCAATATATTTATTTCCAATTTCTAAATTTGTCATAATGAAGCACAAACAATCGACTGACGCTTTTTGATTTTCGTGTATTGTTACTATTGTTTTAACGAATTCATCATAAACATAAGTATCCGAAGTTGTCATATTAACTTCTGTATTCAGATTAATATAATCGCTCAAGGAGTATTGTGTAAATATAAACCACATAGATTTGCAAAATGCATTTGCCACATCAATTGTATTAGCTGATTTTAATAACATTAATAACGTCGCAAAACCGTATTGTGGTGTTTCCCATTCAAAATTACAGTTCTGTCCGAATAATAAAGGAGTTAACAATGTCGGGTATTTTTTTAATTGGTCAATATATGCATCATATAATTCGGAATTACCAAGAACTGTATTAAATAATTCATGATGTACGATAAGTGTCGCCGTTGGAAATTCTTTATCACCGAGTTTAAATGTGGATTCAATAATTTCTTTATCGAGGAATTTTTTCAATGAACCAATTATATTATTTGCCTCCGCTTCTAATACGTCTCCATCGCTAAAAATCTGTGCGAGAGATAATTGTATAATATCGTTTAATTTTTGCCTTACAAACTCTCTATCGATTGTTCCTATTGCGATCATTTTAATAAATAGTTCATTATATTTTTGAGGAGTAATAATCTTCTTACTTTGCTTTACTAATAACCATGATGGAATAACATTAACAAATTTATCAACATTATATACGTCAAGAAGTTCATATGGATATACGTGATTATCATCCGTAACATTTTCAAATATAGGGATAACTATGTCTTTAATTTTTGTCGATAATGATGATAATGGAAGTGTTTCTTCTGGTATTGATTGATATAAGTAATCATAGGATATATGAATATTTTTGCATAAATTTATCTCTTCTTCAAAAATGAGTAGATGCAATAATGACATACCGAATGTAAATCGATGTTCGATAAGTGCTTCAATATTAATCCATCCTTTATCAATATACGACGATAGTTTACCATAAGATACCAATAGTTCAATATACTTATAATTAGACGTATAAGGTTGTAAAAGTAATTGTGTGTATTTATCTGTTCCAATTATTTTTATCAATTCTTCTGCAATTTCTGGTTTCACGAAGGACAATTGCATTATACTTCTTTCGCGACTAGTTTTTCTATCAGTACGTAGAATGATATTATCTGATAAAGTGCTACGGATCTTGATAATTTTATGACATATCGATATTGGCATAGACATATAAAAAATCCAAAAAAGTAATTCGCTCAAATCTTGAATTGTATCAAGATTTAATATTTTATTATCATTTCCCATTACACTTACGAATCCGGGAAATTTAGTCATAGCAAAATCATCAATAAGATTATGTTCAGTTTCATCTAATGTTGTTTTTATAAATTCATACATTGATACCATTAAATCGACCAATTGCATTTCAATATCGGATACAATATTATTATTAGGTGCATTTGTCGTTTCATTATCATTGAGCCATTGAATTTTTGGTTCAACAGATATATTCGTATTAATCGTATTATGACTTTGTAATCTGTCACATAATTGTATCAATCTCATTACATAGTCAGAATATACATGAAACATATTATGATTAACTTCACCATTGATATCTCTATTTAATTTTTGTATCTCAGTTTGTAATGTATCCATTGATTATATTATACCACAATATCATGAAAGGCTAGAAATAGATATTATTTCAATTTTTTATTTTATTATAATAAAAAATGATTGTAAAAAGATTGATATTTTATTTATTTAAGGATCTCAAAATAATAATAAAGTATTCCAAATGGATGACTTTACATCAAGCTTTTCAACATTGTGTCAAGCATTTCAGAATGAGTTTAAATCAAAAGTAACCATTGTACCTTCATTATTTGATGAATATGATTTTCAAGCAAATGTAACTGGCATAATCAAACAAAAAAATACATCCGAAGCTATTTTGAATACTACTGCGAAATATATAAATTCAACTATGTTTCACTACAAAATTATCAATCCTCCTACAAATCAAAATGTTACATTCCTTGTATTTTATTTTACTGATGAATATATCGAAAAATTTCTGTCAGTACAAAATCAAAAAACAAAAATGGTTAATTATGATAAACAAAATAAGCTTGTATTAGTTGATTACGCTTCTCCCAATATTGCTAAGGATATGCACGTTGGCCATTTGCGTTCCACTGTAATTGGTGATTCACTAAGCAATCTGTTCGAATATACCGGATATACGGTTTTGCGTATTTCTCATATTGGAGATTTTGGTACTCAATTCGGTAGTATTATTAATTATATTCTTGAAAACAATATCACAAATATTAAAGCAGAAGAGTTGCAAGATATTTACGTCAAGGCTAAAAAATGTTTCGAAACAAATGAAAAATTCAAACAAAAGGCTTATGATATTATTAAATCAATTCAAAATGATCAACATTCTCCATATGATGAAATTTGGAAAGAAATTGTAACAGTATCCTATACATCATATCAGAAGATTTTTGATATTATGCATGTTTATCAAACAGTTCAAGGTGAATCTTATTACAAGCCGTTGATTCCAAATATGTTAGATAAGTTTAAATCACAATTCACCGATGAAAATGGCATGATTATTATTTCTGGCGATGTCACAATTCCTCCTCTTATTGTCGTAAAATCAAATGGAGGATATACATATGATACGACTGATCTAACAGCTATCGATTATCGTTGTAATGATGTAAAAGCTGATATTATTCTGTACGTAGTTGATTCTGGACAAGAAACACATTTCAAACAACTATTTTCAGTCGCGACGAAATTAGGAATCATAACATCACAAATTGTAGAACACGTTAGTTTTGGTGTTGTATTAGGTGAAGATCGGAAACGTATTCGTTCGCGAAATGGTGATACACCTAAACTGTGGGATCTTATAGATGATGCATATAATGCTGGAAAGAAATCATTTACGGAGCGCAATTTAACGAATGATGATATTATGAATATTGCTGTTAGTTGTGTGAAGTATTCTGATCTTTCAACAAATCGTAGTACAGATTATGTTTTTTCACCCGAAAGCATGATTAGCTTCAAGGGAAATACATACGTTTATCTAGCATATGCATATGTTCGATGTCTTCATATTATGGACAAACTTAATGAAACAATTGGATTTACACAGAATAACGATATTATTAATGATGATACCGTAATGATTCGCAAAGTACTTCAACTACCTTATTATTTGAATAAGAGTATGAACGATCGTTCTATGCATACATTATGTACGTATATTTACAAACTTGTTGAAAGTTATCAATCATATTATGATTCAAATCGTTGTATTGATTTTGTCCAAAAAACTGTGTATATGAAACGTATCGAAATTACACGATGTATCATGAAAGTTATGAGTGATATATTTGGAATTATTGGACTATCAATTATAAATAAAATTTAATTACTTACTAACACCTTTTCCATCATCAGATGAAACGTCATTATCAGATTCATCATCTGAAGACTCTTCTTCCGAAGATGCTTCCGTTTTTAGAACACGTTGACCTCTCTTAGTAGTCTGAACGTTAAGTTCTTTTTTCTTATGTGAT
>Ga0194128_10008930_pt1 | contig 12494 bp, 14 predicted proteins | sample TA2KigCa65mmetaG_FD_148650 | JGI IMG/M metagenome (GOLD analysis project Ga0194128, IMG submission 148650) | Freshwater microbial communities from Lake Tanganyika, Tanzania - TA2015037 Kigoma Deep Cast 65m | ecosystem: Environmental > Aquatic > Freshwater > Lake | place: Tanzania: Lake...
CGCGATCGCGCCGCTCGACTGCAGGCGGCCCTTCACGCGCGTGATCGTACTCGCTTCCGCCAGTCCGGGATCCCCCGTCTGCACGGTTCTCGCACCGGTTCTCGGGCGCTCCGCCGCGACTACCGCACGGGCACGGCGGCGTATTCCGTCGGATCCGGCACGGCCGCCTCGTGAAACGCGTCGCGCCGCTCGCGGCACTTGCTGCACCGGCCGCAGTGTCGCCCGGCCTGCGGGTTCATGCACGACAGTGTCAGCGCCAGCGGCACGCCCAGCTGCACGCCGAGCCGGATCACGTCGCGCTTCTCCATCGCGGCAAACGGCGCATCGACCTGGATGAGATGCGCCAGGCCGATCGACAAGGCGCGCGCCATCGCATCGAAGAACTCGGCCGTTGCATCAGGGAACGGATTCCCCGCCAGCGGCCCGAGCGCCACGCGGTCGATCCCGTGGCGCGCGCAGTAGATGGCCGTCTTGCTGAGCAGCGCCACGTTGCGCCCGATCAGATACACGTCTTCGTCCGGTGTGTCGAATGCGGGCGGCTCCCCACAGAGCGCCCAGTGCGTCGCGGGGTAGAGGTCGCCCACGGCAAATGAGAGGCGCGCGAGGGGCGCCAGCGCCCCCGCCAGCGGCGCCGCCGCCAGCAGCCGGTCGAGCGCGGCCAGCTCGCCCGCCTCCCAGGCGAGTCCCGCGCTGACGTAGATCGGCTGCACGCGGCCCCGCCGCGCCTCCGACGCGGCCAGCACGACGCTGTCGAGACCGGCCGACAGCAGAACGGCGGTGATCTGACCCGAAGCCCGAGGCTCAGCACCCAAAGCCCGATAAGATTACAGGGCCATGTACTCGGTCACCAAGCGCATCGAGTTCTGCTACGGGCACCGACTCCTCGACTACGGCGGGATGTGCAAGCACCCGCACGGGCACAATGCCGTGGCCGAGATCGAGATTCAGGCCGAAGCGCTCGACGCCCGCAACATGGTGGCGGACTTCGGCGACATCAAGCGGATCGTGAAAGGCTGGGTCGATCGAGAGCTCGATCACCGGATGATCCTCCGGCACGACGATCCGCTCGTGCAGTCGCTCCAGACGCTGGGCGAGCCGGTGTACCTGCTCGACAGCAATCCAACCGTCGAGCGCATCGCGCAGCTCCTCTTCGACGTCTCCCGCGAGCAGGGGCTGCCCGTGGTGCGCGTCACCGTCTGGGAAACGCCGACATCGTGGGCGACCTACGCGGGCCGATAATCATTGACGGATTGACGGATTGACGAATTGCCTGAGATTCAGGACTTCGACGATACAAGACGTAGATCCGTAGATTCGTCAGTTCGCAGATGCCGCTCATCGTTTTCGACCTCGACGGCACGCTCATCGATTCCCGTCGCGATCTCGCCGATGCCGCCAACGCGCTCATCGCGGAGCGGGGCGGCACGCCGCTGTCCGAGGAGGCCGTCGGCCGGATGGTGGGCGACGGCGCCGCGATGCTCGTGCGCCGCGCGCTCACGGCGGCCGGGCTCACACCGGACGACGCGAGCCTCCCGCGGTTTCTCGCGCTCTACGACGAACGCCTGGTCCAGACCACGCGTCCGTATCCCGGCATGCGTGACGCTCTCATGGCCATTCAGTCGCTGGGCGTGCTCGCGGTGTTGACCAACAAGCCCCTCGATCCCTCCGAACGACTGCTCCGCGCGCTCCACCTGGCGCCGTTCTTTGCGACCGTCGTGGGCGGTGACGGCCCGTTTCCGCGGAAGCCGGATCCGCAGGGCCTGCGACACCTCATGACGACGCATGCGGTACCGCCGGACCGGACGATCCTCGTGGGCGACTCGTGGATCGACGCTGCGACGGCGACCAGCGCCGGGACGCGGTTCTGTCTGGCGCGGTACGGGTTCGGGGCCGACGAGGCGCCCTCGGCTGCCGACACGGCCGTCGAGACTCCCGCCGATCTGCCCGCCGCCCTCGCGCCGCTCCTTCGCTGAGACGCACGCCCGCTTCGGGCGGCCCGCTTGACCCGTCGAGCCGAAATTAGTATTTTGAGTGACCAAAATATGAAATCCTCTGATTGGAAACCCTGGTTTCGGGCGGCGATGATTGCCGCCCTGGCCGCGGGCATACCCGCGACGGCTACCCCGCAGGAGGCCGAGCAGGGGTATCCGACGACGGGCCCCGTGTCCGGTTACATGGACTTTCACTTCAACAAGCCGGACGGCGAAGACGCCGTGCTCGACTTTCACCGCTTCGTACTGCTGCTCAACCACGGGTTCTCGCCGCGGCTGCGCTTCGTCGGGGAGCTGGAGCTGGAGCACGCGTTCGTGGAGGGGCTCGAAGAAAGCGGCGAACTGGAACTGGAGCAGGCCTACGTCGACTTTCTGCTGTCGCGGCCGCTGAACCTCCGCGCGGGAATGCTGCTGATGCCGGTCGGCATCATCAACGAGCGGCACGAGCCGCCCGTCTACAACGGCGTGGAACGGCCGTTCGTCGACACGGTGATCGTGCCGAGCACGTGGTTCGACGTGGGCGCCGGCGTGCACGGCGAGCTCGGCCGCGGCTGGCGCTACCGGGCGTACGCCGTGGCCCCGCTCAACGCCCTCGAGTTCACCGCCGAGGAGGGGATCCGGGGCGGCCGGCAGAAGGGCTCGCAGGCCAACGTCCGGAACGTCGCCTACACGGCGCGCGTCGAGTACCGCGCCATTCGCGCGCTGACGCTGGGCGCGAGCGTCTGGGCTGGGGACAGCAGCTTCGCGGTGCCGCGGCTCGATACGGGCGTCACGGTCGGCGAGTTCGACGCGCGGTTCCGCCAGGACCGCCTCGAGCTCCGCTGGCAGTTCGCGCAGGTCGCGATCGACGACGCGGCGCGTCTCAACGACGTGCTGGAGCGCACGACGGGCGTCTCGCCGAACATCGCCAGGACGTTGCGCGGCTTCTACGGCGAGGCGGCGTACCGCGTCTGGAACGCGGGCGCGCCGCGCGACCTGGTGGCCTTCCTGCGGTACGAGAACTTCGACACGCAGCACCGGATGCCGGAGGGCTTCGTGCCGCTGAAGGAGTTCGACCGCGACGCCTGGGTGATGGGCGTCACCTACTATCCGGATCCCGACATCGCCGTGAAGGCCGACTACGTCCACCTGCGCAACCAGAGCGGACTGTTTCCGAGCCGCCACTTGGTCAACCTGGGGCTCGGCTGGTGGTTCTGAGCATGACGACGACCGCCCGCGCCGTGTGTGCCGCCGCGCTGCCGATCCTGCTGATCTCGACGCCGGGCGCGGCGCCGTCGCAGGGCGCGGCGGCGCGCGTCATCGAGGTGACCGCCGAACGGTTCGAGTTCTGGCCTTCCGAAATCGTCGTGGCGCAGGGCGAGCAGCTGGAGCTGCGGATCCGCAGCGACGACACCATGCACGGTTTCCGCATCGTCGGCGCCGGCACGAACGTGCTGATTCCGAAGCGAGGCAAGGGTGCCGCGGTCGTGCGGTTCACCGGCAGCACGCCGGGGCGGTACACCTTCGAGTGCAGCCGCATGTGCGGCGCGGGCCACAACTTCATGCGCGGCGTGCTGGTCGTCCGGCCCGCAGGGGGAGAGACGCGATGACACGCCCGCTCGCGGCCGCGCTTGGACTCTGGGTGCTGCTCGTGGGTGTGCACATCCACGGCCGCGCACAGGAGGCGCCCCGGCTCCCCGGCGCGCCGCTCGGCGGCATCACTCCCCTCGAGTTCGCGGAGTTCCGGCTCGGTCTCGACGACTTCACCGAGGTGGAAACGGCGGAAGAGGGCCTCGGCCCCGCGTTCAACGGGACGAGCTGCGCCGTCTGCCACAACGTGCCGACGATCGGCGGGGGCGGCGTCATTCTCGAGGTGCGCGCCGGCTATCGCGACAGCGGCGGCCGCACGCGTGGCCTCAACGAGGCCGGCGACACGCTGATTCACATGCTCTCGATCCCGTCGCACAGCTGTCAGCCGCTGATCCCCGACGACGTCACGGTCATCGCCCGACGCGCGCCGATCCCGCTGTTCGGCGCGGGGCTCGTCGAGGCCATTCCCGACGAGACGCTGCTCGCCCTCGCGGATCCGGACGACCGCGACCGCGACGGCGTGAGCGGGCGGGCGGCGATCGTCGTCGACGTCGCGACCGGGGCGCGGCGGGTCGGCCGGTTCGGCTGGAAGGCGCAGCACGCGACGCTGCTGGCGTTCGGCGCCGACGCCTACCGCAACGAGATGGGCATCACCAACGACCTGTTCCCGAGCGAGCTCGCCTTCGGCATTTCAGACGCGCAGATGCGCCACTGCGACCCGATTCCCGACCCGGAGGATCGACCGGACCCGGCGACCCGGCGCCGCGGCATCGACAACTTCGAGTCGTTCATGAAATTCCTGGCGCCGGCGGCGCGCGCGCGCGTCGATGCGGACGCGCTGGCGGGAGAGCGGACGTTTGCGGCCGTCGGCTGTGCGGCCTGCCACGTCCCGTCGCTGATGACCGGTTCAAGCCGGCACCCGCTGTTCGATCGCCGTCCGGTGCCGCTCTTCTCCGACCTGCTGCTGCACGACATCGGCACCGGCGACGGCATCGAGCAGGCGGCGGCCGCCGCCTCGGAGATTCGCACGCCGGCGCTCTGGGGGCTGCGCTTCAGGCGGCCCCTGCTGCACGACGGCAGCGCCGCCACGATTGCCGACGCGATCCTGCGGCACCGGGGAGAAGCCGAGACGGCGCGGCGCGGCTTCGAGCGGCTGTCCCCCGAGGATCGAGAAGCCCTTCTGGCGTTTCTGCGGTCGCTGTAGGCAGTAGGCAGTAGGCGGTAGGCAGTCGGCCGTCGGCAGCAGGCGGCAATGTTGCGCCGATCTTTTCTGCCTACTGCCCACTGCCCACTGCCTACTGCCTACTGCCTACTGCCTACTAGCTACTGGACCAGCAGCTTCGACGCCGCGCGCGTGCCGATCGTGACCCGTTGATCGTCCTTCCCGCGCACGCGGACGCTGTCGGACGCGGCGTCGCGCTCCTCGACCTCGATCGACTCCCCCGGCTTGAGGTGATGGCTCTCGATGAACCGCAGGAAACTCTTGTCCTGATCGATCACGCGCGTGATGGTCACGCGCGTGTTCAGCGGGCACGTCAGGAGGCTCTGCGCCTGCTGCGGCTTGACGACGCCGCGCGCGTCGGGAATGGGATCGCCGTGCGGATCGACTTCCGGCCGTCCCAGCATCTCGTCCATCCGATCGATCAGCCGATTCGAGACGACGTGCTCGAGCTGCTCGGCCTCGTCGTGCACCTCGTCCCACCCGTAGCCCATCACGCGGACGAGGAACAGCTCGATGACGCGGTGGCGGCGCACCACCATCGCCGCGAGCTTCTGCCCGGCGGCCGTGAGCGCCACCCCGGCGTACGGCTCGTACTTCACCAGCCCCGACTCGGCCAGCGTCTTGACCATCGTGGTGGCGGTGCCGGGGGCGACGCCGAGCGCCGACGCGAGCTGCCCCATGGGCAGGAGCCGCTGGGGCTGGGTCTGGGCGGCGCTGGAGCCCAGGTAGATCGCCTTGAGGTAGTTTTCGACCGTGCTGGACGGCAGCATCCCGATCTCGCGCGCGTCCAGTGTACCGCTGTTTGATCGGCCCAGAGTTTGACTTCTGCTCATCCAACGCGGTAATTTTGATTAGTCAAAATGTGGAATGTCAGCAGGCGCGCCTGGCTGCGCGCCACGGGTCTCGCGTCGCTGGCCGGCAGCCTCCTGGGCGGGGCGCGGCTGGCCGGGCAGGGCGCGTCGGACGCCTCCCATCCGCGCCACGACGCGCACGTCATGGGGACGGTCGGCCGCACCTCGCCCGATGGGTTCAGCCCGGCGGCCTACCTGCGGAGCTGGAACTTCTCCGAGCTGCCCCCGGAGGAGCGGTCGAAGGTCTATCGGGAAACGCCGCGCGCCGACGGCACGCGGCTGCGCGAGTACGAGCTGTACGCCGCCGATCGCGAGATCGAGGTCGCGCCGGGCCTCTTCTTCCCCGCCTGGACGTACAACGGCCAGGTGCCGGGTCCGACCATTCGCGCCACCGAGGGCGACCGCGTCCGCGTGACCTTGCGGAACCTCGGCACGCACCCGCACTCGATTCATTTTCACGGTTGGCATCCGCCGGAGATGGACGGCGCGCTGGCGGGACAGGAAGTTCACCCCGGCGAGACGTTCGTGTACGAGTTCGACGCCGACCCGTTCGGCCTGCACCTCTACCACTGTCACACGGTGCCGCTGAAGCGGCATATCCACAAGGGGCTCTACGGCGCCTTCATCATCGACCCGCGGCAGGGACGGCCGCCGGCCGACGAGTTCGTGATGGTGATGAACGCGTTCGACACCAACTTCGACGTCGAGAACGAGGTGTACGCGGTCAACACGGTCGCCAACGCCTACATGCACGAGCCGATTCGCGTGCAGGTCGGACGGCTCGTGCGCGTGTACCTCGTCAACATCACCGAGTTCGACCCGGTCAACAGCTTCCACCTGCACGGCATGTTCTTCGACGTCTATCGCACCGGCACGGCGCTCGCGCCGGCGGAGACGACCGACACGCTGATGCTCTGCCAGGGCGAGCGCGCCATCCTCGAGACGACGTTCCGGTATCCCGGCGATTTCATGTTCCACGCGCACCAGAGCGAGTTCGCGGAGCTCGGCTGGATGGGATTGTTTCGCGCCGAGGAGGGGCGGACGACGTGACGCGCCGCCTGCTGCTGGCGCTGCTGCCGCTCCTGCTGCTCGGCGGGCTCCTGGCGGTCATCGTCCGCTCGGGGCCGGCCGACGCGCTGCGCGGCGACAACGTACCGCCCCTCGAGCGGCTCACGTTCCAGCGCGTCGCGCTGGAGCCGGGGGCGATCGTGGCGAGCGTGATGAACGACGGCCCCGACGACCTGACGATCGCGCAGGTGCAGGTGGACGACGCCTTCTGGACGTTCACGGCCGACCGCGGCGTCGCGCTGCGGCATCTGGGCCGGACGACCCTCCGGATTCCCTACCCGTGGGTCGCCGGCGAGGCGCACGTCGTCCGCGTGCTGACGTCGACCGGGACGGCCTTCGACCGCGAGATTCCCGTCGCCGTCGAGACGCCGACGCCGAGCCTGCGGTTCTTCGGCATCTTCACGCTCATCGGGCTCTACGTCGGGGTGATTCCGGTCGTCATCGGGCTGCTCTGGTTTCCCTTCATGACGCGGGTCTCGGCGCGCGGCATGGACTTCCTGCTCGCGCTCACGGTCGGCCTCCTCGTGTTCCTCCTCGTGGACGGCGCGAGCGAAGGGTTCGAGGCGGCTGGCGTGCTGCCGGAGTCGTTCCAGGGGGCGGTGCTCTTTGCGCTGGCAGCGGCGGGCGCCTACCTCCTGCTCGAAGGCATCGGCGCCTGGCTCAAACGCCGGGGCCGTGCCGCCGAGACAGGCGTCGGCTGGGTGCTCGCGGTGCTCATCGCCGTGGGCATCGGGCTGCACAATTTCGGCGAGGGGCTCGCGATCGGGTCGGCCTTCTCGCTCGGCGAGGCCGCGCTCGGCACGCTGCTCATAGTCGGCTTCACGCTCCACAACACGACCGAGGGGCTCGCGATCGTCGCACCGCTGGCGCGGGAGCGTCGGCGCGTGGCGCTCGGCCGCCTGGCGGCGCTGGGCGCGATTGGCGGCGTGCCGACGATTGCGGGCGCGTGGCTCGGCGGCTTCGTCTACTCGCCGGTCTGGTCGGTGATGTTTCTCGCGATCGGCGTGGGGGCGATTGCCCAGGTGGTGGGACAGATCATGCGGCAGATGACACGCGAGGCGTCCGTGGCGCGCGCCCTGGCAACCGGGCCGGTGCTCGCCGGGCTGTTCGCGGGCTTTGCCGTGATGTACGTCACAGGAATGCTGGTCGGATGAGCATCTTCGGTCGAACGGTGTCGGGACGGGCGGTCGCCGCGCTGGCGCTGCTCATGGTGGTCGTCGCGCTGCTGCCGGCGCTGAGCAGCGCACCGCCGCGCGAGGTGACGCTCGTCGTGCGCGGGATGGCGTTCTACCTGAAGGACGACCCGCTGACGCCGAACCCGACGCTCGATCTCCGGGCGGGCGAGCGCGTCCGCATCGTGCTCGAGAACCGCGACCGCGGCATGACGCACGACTTCGCGGTGCCGGCGCTCGACGCCGCGCTCGAGCCCCTCTCCTGGAGCGAGATCGACGCGGTGGTGTTCGACGTTCCCGACGCGCCGGGGACGTACGAGTACGTCTGCCGTCCGCACCGGCTGATGATGCGCGGTACCATCCGCGTGTTCTAGCGTCGTGGCTTCCGGCTTCAGCCGGAAGGGCGAGGTCTTGTAGCTTCCGGCACAAGGGGAAGTCCGCCGGGGGAAGCCACCAAGCGATTGTCTGGCACGCTTCGTTCAACCATCTCCACGCCGGAGGGCAAGCGCCGCTACGTCCGGCGGCTCTTTGCCACGATCGCGGACCGCTACGACCTCATCACGGTCGTCCTGTCCTACGGACTCGACCGCCGGTGGAAGCGGCGGCTGATCGCGCTGGCGGATCTCGGCCCGCGCGATTGCGTGCTCGACCTCGCCTGCGGGACGGGCGACCTGCTGTCTGCGGCGGCCGGGCGAGCGCACCGTGCCGTGGGCGTCGACATCACGCATCGGATGCTGCAGCTGGCGACGAAGCGCGCTCCGCATGCGGCACTGGTGGCGGCCGACATGCTGGCCCTGCCGTTCGCCGACGCGCGGTTCGACGTGGTGACGACCGGCTACGGCCTGCGCAACGTGCCCGATCTCCGCGCGGCGCTCGCCGAGGCGCGCCGCGTGCTGGCGCCCGGCGGACGCCTGCTCTCGCTCGACTTCAACCGGCCCGAGCGCGCGTTCGTGCGCGCCGCCTATCTCGCGTACCTGACCGTCGTCGGGTCGGCCCTGGGGCTGCTGCTGCACCGCGATCCCGACACGTACCGCTACATCCCCGAATCGATTCGCCTGTATCCGGGCGCGGTCGGCGTTGCGCGGCTCATGGAAGAGGCGGGGTTTGCCGGTGTCCGCGTCGTGCCGCTCCTGGGCGGCCTGATGGCGTTGCACCTGGCGCGGAAGCGGTAGGTGCGGCGCCGTGCCGGCGCATCGCGCGTCAGCGCTCCAGCCAGGGCTGAAGCGCGTCGAGCAGGAACGCCAGGACGTCCTCCTCCGACAGCGCGCCCGGTGCGGCGCCGTCCCTGATGGGGCGTTCGTCGGTCAGCGTGCGCGAGCCGCGCGTGAGGCGGACGCGCCCGACGACCTGCGGCGGATCCGCCTCGGTGTCGAGCACGAACTCGACGTAGTCGTCGCGGCCGCGGTCGGACGCGACACGCACGCCGTCGCCCGGCGTGAAGACCGTGAACAGATAGCCTTCGGTCTTGAGCGCGTTCGCGAGCTGCTTGGCGACGGGCGCCGCCACTGTCTGCAGGAAGGCCGCGTAGGCCGCTTCCGCCTCGGCGGTTTGCTCCCGCCGGCGCTTCGCGCGCTCGCGCGCCGCCGCGATGGCGCGCATCAGCTGCCGGCGAACGTCCGAGATTTCCACGGCGACATTGTGGCACGGCGGCCGCCGTCGCTCCGCGTCCGCGTGGCTCGCCGAAGCGCGACGGGCGGAGGCGGCAAACCTGAACAGCACCGCAGGCGTCACAATAGAGAGGTGCCTGCCTCAGAGCGGGATCCCCGCCGCGCGGAGTGCGCGCGTCTGGGGTGCCATGAAAGAGAGGACGATCGTGACACGACCGTACGTCTGCGCCGGTGTGATCGGCTTGCTGCTCACCTCGCCCGAGTCGGCGCTGGCCCGGCAGCCGGGGTCCCCTGCCGTGGTCGTGGTCACCGGCGAAGGGCTGGTCCAGGCGGCGCCCGATCGGGCGTGGATGACGATCACCGCGGAGTCGCGCGCCGGCAATCCGCGGGAGGCGCAGCGGCGCAACGCCGACGCGATGGCACCCGTGCAGGACAAGCTGCGCGCGGCGGGCGTGCCAGCGGATGCGATCCGCACGATCGCGTACGACCTCCAGCAGGAATGGGACTTCGTGAACAATCGCCGCGTCTCGCGCGGGTACGTCGCGCGCAACACCATCGAGGTCCGCGTCGACGCCATCGAGCGCGTGGGCGAGCTGCTCGAGATCGCCGTGGCCTCGGGGGCGACCGCCGTGGGCGGCATCCGGTTCGACGTGAAGGACCCCGGCCGGCTCGAGCGGGAGGCGCTCCGGCTGGCGATCGCCGACGCGCGCGCCAAGGCGGAGGCGAGCGCAGCCGCGGCCGGCGGCGCGATTGCCCGCATCGCGCGCATCGAAGAGCAGGGCGTCGTGTCGCGCCCGCCGGTACCGGTGCTGGCCGCACGCGAGGCGCTCCAGGCGTCGGATGCCCCGCCGATTGCCGCCGGGCAGCTCGAGTTTCGCGCGCAGGTGACACTGACAGCAGAGCTCAAATAGGCTTTGGGCCTTGGGCTATGGGCTGCCGGCGCGGCCACCAGAGCTCCAAGAGACCAGAGCGCGGAACCAAAGCCCGAAGCCGGAAGCCCATGTCGATCGATTACGTCAAGGCGCGGCGCCTGCTCGCGCGGCGCGATCCGGTGCTGCGCGACCTGATGCGCCGCTACGGCCGATGCGGCCTCGCCGACGCCCAGCACACCGATCCATTCCGCGCGCTCGTGCACGCGATCATCGCGCAGCAGCTGTCGACGCGGGCGTCGGCGACCATCGAAGGACGATTCGCGGCGCTCTTCGACGGCGCACCGACGCCGGCCGCCGTCGCCGCCACGTCCGACACACGGCTGCGCGCCGTCGGGCTCAGCGTGCAGAAGCTCCGCTACGTGCGCGACCTGAGCTGCCGTGTCGCAGACGGGTCGCTGCCGCTTGCCTCGCTCGATCACCTGGGGGACGAGGAGGTCATCGCCGCGCTGACGCAGGTCACGGGCATCGGGCGGTGGACCGCCGAGATGTTCCTCATGTTTCGCCTCCAGCGTCCCGACGTGCTGCCGGTGGGAGACCTCGGGATTGTCAAAGCCGTGCACCGGGCGTATCGTCTGCGCACGCCGCCCTCGTCCGCCCGGCTGCTGCGGATCGGCGAGTCCTGGCGCCCGTACCGGTCGGTTGCGTGCTGGTACCTCTGGGCCAGCCTCGAGAACCTACCGCTGAAGGAGTAAGTCGATGCGTATCCGCACGTTTGCCGGCCTTCTGATCGCGTTCATCCTCTCCGGTCCGGCTCAAGCCGGACACGACGTACCGAATGCCGGTCCGGCGGCAGCCGGACGCGCCGGACGCGCTCAGGCGCCGAGCCCGGCCTCGTCGCCGGCCGACATCCCGCGGCTCGACTTCGAGACCTACACGCTCCCGAACGGCCTGGACGTCATCCTCCGGCAGGATCGGCGGCTGCCGGTCGTGGCGGTGAACCTCTGGTACCACGTCGGACCCGCGAACGAGGAGCCCGGGCGTACCGGCTTCGCCCATCTGTTCGAGCACATGATGTTTCAGGGGTCGAAGCACGTGCCGCCCGACGGCCACTTCCAGCTCCTCGAGGCGGCCGGGGCGACGGGCCTGAACGGCACCACCGACTACGACCGCACCAACTACTTCGAGACCGTTCCCGCCAACCAGCTGGCGCTCGCGCTCTGGCTCGAGGCGGACCGGATGGGGTATCTCCTCGAGAAGGTCGACCAGGCCGCCCTCTCGAACCAGCAGGACGTGGTGCGCAACGAACGGCGCCAGAGCGTCGAGAACCAGCCGTACGGCCTGGCGGAGGAGGCGCTCGTGCAGGCGCTGTTTCCTCCCGGCCATCCGTACTACGGCAACGTGATTGGATCGCACGAGGACATCCAGGCCGTTCGCCTCGACGACGTCGTCAGATTCTTCCAGCAGTATTACGCGCCGAACAACGCGAGCCTCGCCATCGTCGGCGACATCGACGTCGCCGGGACGAAGACGCTCGTCGAGAAGTACTTCGGGACGCTGCGCCGCGGACCGGTCGTGCCGCCGATCAAGGCCGACACCCCGCGGATCGCCGCTGAGCGGCGCCGCGTCGTGCCGTCGCGCGTGGAGCTGCCGCGTGTGTATCTGGTGTGGCTCACGCCATCCATCTTCCAGTCGGGCGATGCCGACGCCGCGATTGCCGCGGACGTCCTCGGCGGCGGGCGCGCCAGCCGCCTGTACAAGAAGCTGGTCTACGAGCGGCAGATCGCCCAAAACGTCGTCGCGTTCCAGGAATCGCTGACGCTCGGATCCATGTTCCGCATTCAGGCCACGGCGCGTCCGGGCCACACGGCCGAGGAGCTCGAGCGCGCGATCGACGAGGAGCTGGCAGCGCTCCGCGCCGCGCCGCCGTCGCCGGCGGAGATCGAGCAGGCCCGCAACACGATCGAGACCGGCATCATCGGCGGCCTCGAGCGCCTCGGCGGTTTCGGCGGCGTCGCGGACCGGCTGAACATGTACAACCACTACCTCGGCACGCCCGATTTCCTGGAGAAGGACATCCGGCGCTATCGGGCGGTGACGCCGGCATCGGTGCACGCGTTCGCGCGCGACTACCTGACGACGAGC
>Ga0194128_10008931_pt1 | contig 12494 bp, 12 predicted proteins | sample TA2KigCa65mmetaG_FD_148650 | JGI IMG/M metagenome (GOLD analysis project Ga0194128, IMG submission 148650) | Freshwater microbial communities from Lake Tanganyika, Tanzania - TA2015037 Kigoma Deep Cast 65m | ecosystem: Environmental > Aquatic > Freshwater > Lake | place: Tanzania: Lake...
TCACGATCCCTGAAGTCCCCAATGTGGCTGGCGTTTCCGAGACCGTGAAGCTAGAGATCGACTTCGTCGCGCCCGCGGTGTGACCGGCGCTCCAAGCGGTTGTGAGGCATGTCGACCGGAGGCCGCTGCGCGCCCCACCGGCCGATATCCAAGGCGGCCATCCGGCTTAGCTACCTCGCCTGCTGCCGCAGGTTCGCGCCGTGGTTCGTTGGGATCGGCGCGCCGCCTATCCGCGGGCGCGGGCCGTTCGCCGTTCCCTGAGATCCCGCGCAGCGGCGGACGGCCACCGCAGGACGCGGCGACTGGGTGCTAGACTCCAAAGCTCGGGCGCTCGCGTGAACTCCGTGGGCACGTCCGCTGCACCGATGGCACCCCAACATCCTGCCACCCCGTCCGCCGCGGCCTACCTCGCGGACCTCGCACACGCGGTGCAGGCGGTCGATCACCGCCAGATCGACCGTATCGCGGAGGCGTTGCGCGAGGCCTGGGCCGCCGAGCGCACCATCTTCGTGGCGGGCAACGGCGGCAGCGCGGCGGCCGCCTCGCACTTCGCCATCGATCTCGGGAAGACCACGCTCGGGGACGGCCCAGTGCCGCACCGGGTGCGCGCGATCGCGCTCACGGACAACACCGCGCTGCTCACCGCCTGGGCCAACGACGTCGCATACGAGGCCGTGTTCGCTGAGCAGCTGCGCAATCTGGGCCGGCCCGGCGATGTACTCGTGCTCATCAGCTGCAGCGGCGCGTCGCCCAACCTGCTGGCGGCGGCGCAGGCCGCGCGCGAGCTGGGCGTGCGCGTGATCGCGCTGACCGGCCCCGGGGCGCCGCTCGCCAAGCTTGCGGCGTTGCACCTTGAAATGCCTGGTCCGAATATGCAGATCATTGAGGATTTGCACCTGGCCGTATGTCATGCGCTGACCCTGTCCCTGCGGTCGGCCATCGCCGCCGCCTGACGCGTTGGCGCCCGAATCCGCCGTGCGGCGGGCCGTGTTCCTCGACCGTGACGGTACGCTCGGGCCCGACGCCGGCACCCGGTCCATCACGCGCTTCGAGCTCTATCCGTGGACCGCACGCGCGCTCGCGCGCTTGCATGCGGCGCGGTTCCTGCTGGTCGTCGCGACGAACCAGCCGGTCGTCGCGCGTGGGATGTTGACCGAGGCGCAACTCGCGGCCGTGCACGCCCGCTTGCAGGCGGACTTGGCCGCAGACGGCGCGCCGCTCGCCGCCGTCTACCACTGCCCGCATCACCCCGCCCAAGCGGTAGTTCCGGCGTTGGGCGGAGCGTGCGCGTGCCGCAAGCCCAAACCCGGCATGCTCGTGCACGCGGCCCGTGAGCTCGAGATCGACCTGGCCAGCTCGTACCTCATCGGCGATGGGGACTGGGATATCGGCGCCGGCCGGGCGGCGGGCTGCACGACGGTGTACCTGGGTGACCAGCTCGACACGGGCGCAACGTTCCAGTGCCCGACCCTGCGCGAGGCGGTCGATTGGATTCTCGCCCACGAGGCTCGCGATGCCTGACGTGCGCAGCGCCGTCATCCTCGCGGCCGGCGAGGGCCGGCGCCTGCTGCCACTCACCGCCGCAACCCCCAAAGTCATGCTGCCCTTGGCGGGACGTCCGCTGTTGGAGCACCTGATCCGCCTGTGCCGCCAGGCCGGCGCAACCGAGGTCTACCTCAACCTCTTCCATGCCAAACAGAAGATTCTCGACCACTGCGGCGACGGCGCGACCTGGGGCGTGCACATCCACTACCTGCACATCCCGGAACTCCGGCCGCCGCTGACGGACGTTCACATCTTTGCGGACGAGATCGCGGGCCCGTTCTTCGTGCTCTACGGCGATGTCGCGACCACGCTCGACCTCGCCGTCCTCGCCGTGCACCACGCGCGGCAGCGGGCCGACGCCACGATGGTGCTGCGCGCGACCGATCATCCGCACGACAGCGATCTCGCCGCCATCGGACCCGCTGGATTCATCCAGCGCTTCGTGCCCAAGGGGACCTGGGCCGGCGAAACCGGCCTATACGGCAACGCAGGATGCTACGTGTTGGAATCGGAGTTCGTGCGGCGCAGGCGGTATCAACCGGGCACGGATTTCATCGACGGCCTCTTCGCGCCGGCGTTGCCGCAGGCCCGTCTGGCGGGCTATGTCTCGACCGCCTGGATGCTCGACATCGGCACGCCCGAGCGTTACGCCCGTGCGCAGGCAGAGTTCCGGCCCGCGGTGTGACCCCCACGCGTGGCCGCCGGGGACACGAGGGCAAGCGGCGCTGGCCCGCAGCGCCGGCGCAACCGGAACGGCGCACGCTGTGTACCCCGCGATGGCGCGACTTCGGTAGACGCGCGTCCGGCGGCCTTGCCCTACGCGCGTTCGGTCCTGCCCCGCGCGGCCATCCGGGGCGCCACCGCTTGCACGTAGGCGGCGAAGTGCCGCAGTGCGCGGTCGGTGCGCCAGAGATGAACGTCAGCATGGCGGGCGACGGGGTACGGGGCGACGGCGCCATCGCGCAGGCCCGCGTACAGCTCACGGTAGGCGTGCACCAGCTCCTCGGGATTGGACCCGGCCTCGAGCGCGCGGCGTAGGAAGCCGTGCGGTCGGTGACCGGGCAGGCACGTTTCGGCGAAGTACCCCAGCAGGCGGCGACCAACCGCCACCACCTGGTCGATCGTGCCGCTGGCGTCCGTCAGGCGCAGCTCGCCCACGAGGTTCATGAAGGCGCGCGCCGCCTCGCCGCGCAGCACGCCGGCGTTGGCGAGCCGGACCAGGCGGGCCTCGTTCGGTTCCAAATCGGGCTGCACGTACGTGCGGTAGAAGCTCTCCGCCGCCGTATGCGCCAGTGCGCCCCCCACGGTCTGCCGCAGCTCGGCCTCGGCCGCCAGGCGGAAGATGCGCTGGCCGGAACGGATCAGTGGCGCGTGCGCCCGCGTGGCCTGCGGGCGCTGGAAGAGCAGGTCAGCGGTCCAGCCGCGGTGCACGATCTCCGAGCGCGCGTCGTAGAACTGCTCGGCCCACGCAGCCAGCAGCGGATCGTCCCCCACGCGCTGCTGCAGCGCGGCCTGCAGCGAGCGGGTCTTGCCTTCGTGGATGCCGATCCCCAGCAGCACCTCGAACGCGGTGGCCAGGTGTACCACCTTGGTGCGGTCGTCTTCCTGGGGGTTGACGCTGAAGCTCCGGCCGTACCAGTACATGGCCAGGAGGATGCGCGCGCGCACGCGGGCGCGCTCCGGCTGCCGCCAGACCGCCTCGCGGAGCAAGCCTAGCGCCGGCGCGTCGGCGTTGATGTGGTCCTGGAAGGGCGCAGTGTCTGGCGTAGGGGGATAGATCGCCGTTGCGCCATCGACCTCCAGGTAGCGAGCGAAATTGGGCGTCGCCAGGTAGCGGCCGGGTTGGGTCGGGTCGACGTCGAACAGCCAGACCGCCAGATTCTCCGCGGTGGGGGAGCTCGCGGGGTGTTCGGGATCGAGCAACAGGTAGCCCATGAGCGCGGTGAGGTCCTGCACGTGGCGGGCGGCGGACTCCTCGGCGCCTGGCTCAACGCGCAGCGTGAAGCAGGTGGCCGCGCGCAGCGCGGCGCCGCGGTTGTCCCGAAAGACCGCCAGCACGTCGCGCCAGGGTGGCTCGGCGCCCTCCGGGGTCGCGAGCGCGAGCTGCGTCCCCAGCACCTCGATGGGCTCGAAGAGGGCCAGGTGGGGGAACACGCCGTGAAAGGCGCGCGGCGTGACGGTCATTTGCCGATGCAGAACTTCGCGAAGATCGTGGCCAGCAAGTCTTCCGTGGCCGATTCGCCGGTGATCTGACCCAGTGCGCGAACCGCGCCGTGCAGGCCGATGGTGACGAAGTCGACCGGGAGGTTGTCGGCCACGGCGCGCTGCGACGCCCCGATCGCGTGCGCGGCCTGCAGCAGCGCCTCCTGGTGGCGCACGCTGGCTACCGTAATCGCATCCTCTCCGCCACCGTGGAGCCCGATCGTGTGCGCCAGGGCGGCGCGCAGCTCCTCCACCTCACCGCGAATGGCCACCGTTCGGCACAGGCTGCCGGACGGCACGAGCGCCAGCGCCTCGGCGTCCCCGATCGCCGCCGGAAGGTCGGCCTTGTTGAGTGCCACCACCACGGGCTTGGCGACCGCCCGCACGCGCGCCGCCGCAGCTTCGTCTTGCGCGCTGACCGGCCGGCTGCCGTCGAGCACCAGCACGGCCACGTTGGCGGTGGCGAGGGCGCGGCTGGCGCGTTCCACCCCCAGGCGCTCGACCGTATCGCCCGTATCGCGGAACCCGGCAGTGTCGCTGAGGACCACCGGCACGCCGTCGAGGTCGAACCGTTCTTCCAACACGTCGCGGGTCGTGCCGGGGATGTCGGTCACGATCGCACGGTCGGTGGTGAGCAACGCGTTCATCAGCGACGACTTGCCCACGTTGGGCGTCCCCACCAGCGCAACGCGCACCCCGTAGCGTTGGAGGATGCCGCGGTCTGCCCCCGCCAGCAGCGTGGCGACGCAGTCCGCAACCTGCGCGATCCGGTCCGTCACGGTGGCGGGCGGCATGGGCGGCACGTCCTCATCCGCGAAGTCAATCTCGGCTTCAAGTTGCGCCAGCAGATCCAAACACTGGCGCCGGATCGCGCGCACGCCCTCGGACAGCCGTCCCGCGAGCTGCTCGGCCGCCGTGCGCAGGGCTGCCGGTGTGGGCGCGGCGACCAAGTCGGCTACGGCCTCGGCCTGCGCGAGGTCGAGCTTGCCGTTGAGGAAGGCCCGCTGCGTGAACTCGCCCGGATGGGCGGCCCGCGCACCCGCCGCCAGTAGCCCGTTGAGCACGAGGCGCAGCACCACCGGGCCGCCGTGGCAACTCAGTTCCACCACGTCCTCGCCGGTGTAGCTGTGCGGCGCGGGCATGTGCAGCAGCAGCCCCTCGTCCACCGGTCGCTCCGCGTCGGGATGCGCCCAAAGCTGCACCAGGTGCGCGTAGCGCGGCCGGGGCCTGCGGAGCCCGCGCAACCGGGCGAGCGCAAGGGCGATCTCCAACGCCCGCTCGCCACTGAGCCGGACCACCCCGATGCCGCCTACGCCCGGCGGCGTGGCGATGGCTGCAATCGTGTCGGCCCCTGGGCTCGTCATATCCCCCCATTCCAGCACATCTCGCCAGCAGGCTGCGGACCGCGCCAGCTCACTACGCGGATCGCCGCGTGCGACGCCCCGCCGGGACGCTGGGCATAATCGCGCGTGCTCATCGACACCCGCGTGCATGTGTGGGCCTTGGATGACCGGCACCGGCCGGCGCCGGATGCCAAAGTCGCCGCGCCGCAGGCCGCCGCGCCGGTCGAGTGGCTGCTGGACGACATGCGCCAATTCGGCATCGACCACTGCGTGCTGATCCAGTCGAGTGCGTTTGGCTGGGACAACACCTACCTGCTTGAGTGCCTGGATCACTACCCCGGCTGGTTTCGCGCGATCGGGTTGGTGGATCCGCTGAGCCCCCAAAACGCCGCCGACCTGCGGATGTGGATCGACCGCGGGCTCACCGGGTTCCGGCTGCATCCCTTGTATTACCCCGATGAGCCGGGCTGGATCGACGCGCCTGCGCACGATGCCCTCTGGCTCGCGGCGGCCGCGACGGGCGCCATCCTGCAGTTCCACCTGTTGCCGCGCCATGCCGCCGCCCTGGCGCGCATGATCGCCCGGCACCCGTCCGTGCGCGTCATCGTCGACCACCTGGGCAAGCCAGACGTCGCCGAAGCCCTGCCCTATCCCGGCTTTGCGCCGGTGCTGCGTCTGGCCCGTTTCCCCAACGTCTGGGTCAAGATCGGCGACTACCAGATCGCGTCCAAGCAAGCGTTCCCCTGGCGGGACACGGCGCCATTCGTCGCCAAGCTGCGCGAAGCCTTCGGCCATGAACGGATGCTCTGGGGTACCGGCTATCCCGACGGGGCGCGGCTGGTGCCGCTGGCGCAGGCGCTGCAGTACGTGCGCCAGGAGCTGCCGTGCCTGAGCGCGGGCGACGTGGACTGCATCCTGGGTGCAACGCCGCGGGCGCTGTTCGGCTTCTGATTACTGCGCCGCTCGGTACCCACCGGCAGGGGCGGGTCTGCGACCCGCCCGCGGTGCGGGTTTCACCGGATCGTGTCCAGCGGAGGACCCGATGGGGGACGGGCCGGTCTGAGCCCGGCCCCTACAGCATTCGTGCCGGCTCGGCCTGCGTGGCCGCCGCCATCGCCCGCTGATACTCGCGCTTCAAGAGGTCCTTGCGCACGTACGTCTGCACGTGATCCCAGGGGAAGAACTCGTCCAGCGCGCGCTGCCGGTGGATGTAGAAGTCCACGTCGACACCCATCTCGTCGCATGCCCGCAGCCACGCGTCGACCCGGAAGTGCTCGGACCAGCCGTCGAAGCGCGCGCCCAATTCCCACGCCCGCCGGATCGCGCGGCCCACGCGCCGGTCGCCCAGCGCCAGCAGCGCCTCGACGTGGCTTTCGGCGGGGTCGTGCCACATGAGGTGGATGTTGCGATCGCGTACGAGCGCGAAGCAGGCCCGCTGTTTGGCGCGGATCGCCGGCGTGCGGTCCTGCGGATGCCACTGGAAGGGCGTGAAAGGCTTGGGTACGAAAGTGGATACCGTGACGTTGACCCTGGCGCGATGGCCATGGTGGCGGCGCCCAACGGACATGACGCGGTTGGCGAGGTGGGCGATGGCCTGTGCGTCTTCGATTGTCTCGGTCGGCTGCCCGATCATGAAGTAGAGCTTGATGGTGCGGAAGCCCTTGGCGAAGGCCATCTCGCATGTGGCCAGCAGGTCCGCGTCCGAGATCATCTTGGCGATCACCCGGCGCATGCGGGGCGTGGCCGCTTCGGGGGCGAACGTCAGGCTGCCACCCTTCTTGCCGCCGCGCTGGAGGGCCTCCGCAAGCCCCACATTGAACGACTCGACCCGGGTGGAAGGGATGGAGATCCGCACGTAGTCGGGCTGGCGCTCGAAGGTCTCGCTGATGAGCGATTCCAGGCCGCGGTAGTCCACGGCGTTCAAGGACAGGAGCGACACGTTGCTCTGGCCGGTCGACGCAAGGGCGCTCGTGACGGCGGCGGCCACGTTTTCCGGCGTGCGGTGCCGCACGGGGCGATAGATGTACCCGGCCTGGCAAAACCGGCAGGCCCGCGCGCAGCCCCGGTCCAGCTCGACCGCCACGCGGTCGTGCACGACTTCGGTCGACGGTGCTACCGGCCGCAGGGGGCCGACGTTGGCATCGATGTCCACATACTGTCTGACGATCCGTGCAGGGATCCCGTCCGCCAGGCGTTCGTAACCGCGCATGGTCCCGTCCGCGTTGTGCAGCGGCCGGTGGAGCGCCGGAACGTACACGCCGGGAATCGTCCGCTGGCAAGCGAGGAGGAAGGCCCGGCGCCAGCCAGGCGCGCCGCGCTCGCAGGCGTGATACGCATCCAGGACGCGTAGCAGCAATGCCTCGCCTTCGCCGATCGCTACGAGGTCGAAGAAATCGGCCATGGGCTCGGGATTGGTGACCGCCGATCCTCCCGCGATGACGATCGGATCGCTGTCACCGCGCTGTGCGGCTTCGAGCGGGATCCCCGCGAGGTCGAGCATCTCGAGCACGGTGGTACTGCCGCTCTCGTAGCTCATGGAAAAGCCCACCACGTCGAAATCGCGCAGCGGGCGGCGGGACTCCCACGCGAACAGCGGCAGGCCCTCGGCGCGCAGGCGGTCCGCCAGGTCCGGCCAGACCGCGAATGCGCGATCGCACAAATGTGCGCTGCGGTCGTTCACGACCTCGTAAAGCAATTGCATCGCCAGATTCGACATCCCCACCTCGTAGACGTCCGGGAAGCAGAGCGCGAACCGCGTGGCGGCCGTGTCCCACGGCTTGTTGCGCGCGTTCAACTCCCCGCCGAGGTACTGCGCGGGCTTGGCCACCTCGTCGAGGAGGTGGGCGATGTCAACCGTGGGTGCGCTGGGCATTCGGAGAGCTAGGCCGTGGGTTCACGCCGAAGGGTCCCTCAAACCTAGCCGACGCGCGTCCGCAGAGCAACGCGAAGCCGTGCGCGCCGGATCCGATCCTGCCCGGTGGCGGCGGCCCCAGCGGCGGTCCGCAGCGCGGGCGTGTTGGACGCCCCACCCCAGACGGGGCTACTGTGCCCTGGCAACGCCTTGGGGCCAGTGAGCAGCGCAGCATGTCCAAGCTCGTTCTCCGCGCCGCCGTCGTGATCGACGGCACCGGCGCCGATCCCATCAGGGACGGACAGGTCGTCATTCAGGGCGATCGGATCGCTACCGTCGGCCCCGCCGCGCCTGTGGATGGCGACGCCCAGGTGGTCGACTACGGCGACGCCACCCTTCTGCCGGGCCTGGTCAATGCCCACGTTCACCTAGAGCTGGACTGCGACTCGGACATGACGCGCCTGCGCCGGACCCATGCCGAGGCCCCTGCTCCGCAGCGCATGGCCACTGCCATCGGCAACGCACAAAAAGCGCTCGCGTCGGGCGTCACGACGGTGCGCGACACCGGCGGATACCTTACCGGACCCATCGACGCGCGCAACGCCATCAACGCCGGCCGGGTCCTTGGCCCGCGGGTTTACGCCTGCGGGGCCCCGATCACGACCACCGCCGGGCATCTGGCCTGGTGCGGCCTGCGCGCCGACACCGAGGCCGAAGTCGTGGGTGCGGTGCGCCGCATGGTGGAAGCGGGGGCGGATTTCATCAAAGTCATGGCCACCGGTGGCGGGATCACGCCCGAAAGTAATCTCTACCGCGAGCAATACGATGCCCCGACGATGCGCGCCTTGGTGCACGATGCCCACCGGCTCAAACGGCGCGTCGCCGCCCACGTGCACGCGGCGCAGGGGTGCGCGATCGCGATCGACGCCGGCGTCGATACGCTGGAGCACTGCTCCTGGATGTACCAGGACGGCCGGCGCGGACTGGCGGGAATGGACAGCGCCGCCGTTGAGCGCCTCGACCGCCGCCGGCAGTTCGTCAACGTAACAGTCGCGGGCGGTAGCCGGCGCATGTTTCGCGACATGGACCACCTTGACGCCCTGACGGCCTCCGACCGCGAGAAGATCCGCGCCTTCGGGGACGCCTATCGCGCCATGGCGGCCAGCGGTGTGCCAGTGGCCATCTCCGACGACGCGGGCGTGGTGCAGACGTACTTCGATGAGTTCCCGCTTTCGGTCATTGCCGCCACCGTGCTGCTGGACACCACGCCCGTGGGTGCGATTCATGCGGCCACCCAACGCACCGCTGAGGCCATCGGCGTGGACGAAACGCTCGGGGCGCTCCGGCCCGGGCTGCTGGCGGATGTCCTGATCGTTGAGGGCGATGCGGCCGGGAACATCTGCAACATCCCCCGTACCGTGGCCGTGTACCTGGGCGGCCGCGAAGTCGTCCGCCAGCGCCGGCTGCAAGTGGCGGCGCCCGCAAACGCGTCCATCTAGCCGCGTCGCATCATCCGCCTGGTTCTGCTAGTGGACTGATCCGGCCATCAACCGCGAGTTGCGCCGGGCCCAAGACGATCTTCGCCTGGCCGTTCGCAGCCTTGCCAACCGTTGCCGCACCTGACGCGATGACTGCGCGAACTACCCGCGCTGTCAGTCCACGCTCGCGGCGACGCAGCCACCAGCGCACGCCGAGCGCACCCATCAGGATCAGCGCGGCCAGCACGGCCGTAGCCACGATGCTGGCGAGCATGGTGGCGGCGTCGCGCTCGGCCAGTGCAGCCACGGCCTGGTCCGCGTAACGCACCTGTGCGAAGTGCGCTTGGGCCTGCGCCTCCAGCGCCCGCCTGACCGACGCCTCGGCCGCATCGAGTTGGTCCAAGAGGCCGTCGATGACCTGGCGACAGGCCTGGACCGTTGCGCATCCCTCGTACGGCACATGGCCTCCTAATCGCGGCGGCCAGAGTGAGCGCCCCAAGTGTTGCTTGGGCGGGGACCGTTTGCGAACCGCGCATACCCTTCTAAGGGCGCACGTAGACGCGCTGGCAGCGGGGACAGGAATGCGTGCTGCGCTGGCCAACAATCGTGCGCTCGATCGGCCGGCCACAACGGAAACACGGCTCGCCGGTGCGCCGGAATACCTTCAGCCAGCGCTGATGCGCGCCCTGCTCCCCCCGGCTGTTCTCGTAGGTGCGGAAGCTCGTGCCTCCGTGGGCGACGCCGTCGCGCAGCACCGTGACGATCGCCCGCGCGAGGGCCTCGACCTTGTGTCGCCCCAGCGACCCAGCGGGCGTCGCAGGGTGGATGCGGGCCAGCCAGAGCGCCTCGTCCGCGTAGATATTGCCCACGCCGGCCACCGCACGCTGGTCGAGCAAGGCCGGCTTGATCGCGACCGCCCGCCCACGCAGACCGGCGGCCAGCCGAGCGGCGGTGAACGCGCTATCCAACGGTTCCGGCCCCATCCGCCGGGTAAGCGCTGCAAGGCCTGCCTGGTCGGTCATCCAGGCTCGCCCGAACCGACGCGTGTCGACGAAGTGCAGCGACGGCCCTTGATCGAATTCCAGCACCAGGCGCGTATGCGGCCGCACCGCTGGCGAGTGGCGCAGGGAAATCCGGCCGGTCATCATCAGATGAAGGACCAGGGTTCCACGGTCCGTTGCGAGAATGAGGAGCTTTCCGCGGCGGTCCGTGTCGGCGACGCGTGCGCCCCGGAGCGCGGCGCCGAAGGCCTGCGCGCCCTTGCCCAGGATCAGCTTGGCGTCGACAATCGTGACAGCCGTGATGCGGCGGCCGACGATGGCGGCGTCGAGTTCGCGGCGAATGGTCTCGACTTCGGGCAGTTCGGGCATGGCACGCGCGCAAGCGCAAGAGCAAGAGGTACGGCGCTTCCAGCATGGCGCACCGGCCGCCTGGCGCCAATTCGCCGGCGGACAAGGATCCGCCGGCTACGGCCGCGGCAACTCGTACCCCAAGCCGACGCCTGCTGATCGTACAGCTCGGGGCGCTCGTGGTCGTCACCGCGAGCATGGCGGCCGCCATTCCCTTCGCACGCGAATTGCAGGCCAACCCCGCCCGCAGCTATCTGGGACTTTTCCTGCTCTCGATCCAGTCGGGGGCGCTGTTCATGCTGCCGGGGTTTGGCTGGGCCGGGATTGCCGCCTTCGCCGTGGCGCTCGACAACGTGTGGGGGGCGGTTCTCGTGGGGACGACCGGCCAGGTCATCGGCGAAATGGTGTCGTATCTCCTTGGGGCGACCGGCTCCCCGTGGATCCGCAGGCAGGCGGCGTACCTGCGCGTGGAACGGTGGATTCGTCGCTGGGGTCTGCTGGCCATCGCCGTGATCGCAGCGGTGCCGAACCCGCTGTTTGACATCGCGGGGGCGGTTGCGGGCGCCTCGGGATTGGGTTGGTGGAAGTTCTACCTGGCCTCATGGGCAGGACGGCTCCTCAAGAACCTCGGCTTCGCACTCGCGGGCTTGGGTACTGCCGACCTCGTGCGGCAGTGGTTTGGATAGCTCGAAGGGCGTGCGTGCCGGCGCGCCGAGCGCAGTGGCGGCGCAGCTTCGCGCGCGGGCGGTGAATCGCTCCGCCGTCCGTCCAACGGGTTGACGCCTGCAAGCGGGTCGCCGGCTGGGCTAGGATGCATGGCAATGCTCGAGCCGTTCTACCGACGCATCGTCGAGCGCACGACTCGCGGTGAGCGGGTGGCGTCCGCGATCATCGTGGGCGTGCGTGGCTCCACACCCCAGGACGTGGGCGCGCGCATGCTCTTCTTCCGCGAAGGCGCTACCTGGGGCACGGTGGGCGGCGGCTGCGTCGAGGCTGGCGTGCGTGCGGAAGCAAACCGCGTATTGGCCGATGGCCAGCCGCGCAGACTCGAAGTCGATTTGGTGGATGACCTCAAGGGCGAGGGCGACGTGTGTGGCGGCAGCGTGGAGATCCTGCTCGAGGCATGGGAGGGCGCCGGAGCTGCCACCTAGTGCACGGGCACGACACCGCGCAACGGGCGCTAGGCGCACTGGCGACGCGCCAGCCCGCGGTAGTAATCCACGTGGCTGCCCGGCGGGGCATCGCCGTGCCGCCGGTCGGCGTGCGGGCCGTGTATACGCCGGATCAAGGACTTGCGGGCACGCTGGGCGACCCGTCGCTCGACCGGGCAGTCGTCGCGGCTGCGCCTAGCGCCCTCGCGGCCGGGGAAGCGCGCACGCTGATCATGGCCCCCGACGGTCGGGCGGCGTCGCGGCGCGACGCCGCCTACCTGGAGGTGTTCTTTGATCCCGTCATCCCAACCCCCCATCTGGTGATCGTGGGGGCGGGCCACGTGGCGCAGCCGCTCGCCGTGATGGCGCCCTTGCTGGGATTCCGCACGACGGTCATCGATGACCGGGCCGACTACGCCAGCCCCGAGCGATTCCCGTCGGTCGACACGCTGATCGCCGCGCCCATCGGGCCGGCGCTCGCCCAACTTGCGATCGATCAGGAGACGTACCTGGTCCTCGTAACGCGCGGGCATCGGTTCGACGAGGAGGCGCTGCGCCGTGTGCTCGCGTCGCCC
>Ga0194128_10008933_pt1 | contig 12493 bp, 9 predicted proteins | sample TA2KigCa65mmetaG_FD_148650 | JGI IMG/M metagenome (GOLD analysis project Ga0194128, IMG submission 148650) | Freshwater microbial communities from Lake Tanganyika, Tanzania - TA2015037 Kigoma Deep Cast 65m | ecosystem: Environmental > Aquatic > Freshwater > Lake | place: Tanzania: Lake...
AAGCCCGAGCAGGCCGCGGCTGGCGCTGAGAATGCTGCCGAGCACAAGCCGGAGCAGGCCGCGGCTGGCGCCGACAACAAGCCCGAGCAGGCCGTCGGCAACGCGCCCGACCTGAGCGGATTGACGCAGGGAAGACTCTGACCTTACCCGCGCAAGACGAAACTGCGCTGAAAGGGCGCCCGTGTGGGACCGGCGCCCAGCAACACAAAAACAAGAGCGGCCGCTCTCGTTCGTCCGTTTCCCTTTACGGCTGGAAGCCTACTTTACGACCTCCACCGGGAGCGTGAACTTGAGCTTCTTCGGGAAGAAGCAGCGCTCGTCGCTGCACGCCTGGTAGGACAGTTCGCCGGCCAGGCTCTGCTTGCCGGCGGCCGCCGTCTTCGCCGCGGCCACCTTCACATTGACCTTGATGGTGCCCTCGTAGACGTTGGCATCCGCAGCCAGCGAGTCAATGTGGACCGTCTTGGCCGCGGGCATCTGCAGCGTCGTCGCCGTGATCCCGCTGCCCGCGGTGAGCGCGAGCGAGGTCGGCTTCTGGGTCTGCCCCGTCAGGGCTGGCAGGGCAAACAGGTGCCACCCCCTGGGGATGGTCACCGTGACCGGCACCACCTGGCTGGCGCCCGCCTTCACTTTCACCGGGGCCACCTTTACCTGGACCTCGTCGGTGGCCCCGTGCGCGCGGGCGGCCAGGGCCAGCAGCAGGAGCAGCATCCCCAGGAACATCCAGGCCAGCCTGCGGCCCGGATGCTCGACTGCCACTACTCGCGCTTCTGAACGACGATGGATTCTTTGCCTCATGGGGTCCCCTCTGCATTGGTGCGCGCAACGATAACGCCGGGACGAGCCCGTGTGTTCCCGCGAGCAGGGATCATCCGCCATGATGGGCCCCAAATTCAAGGGGTGAGCCCGCCACGTCGGATCAGGGTCGAGCCATCGGTGATTGTTGGGATGGCCTGGCGCCCCGTGCCGCGCGCGCAGGCCAGTCACGACGGGGCTTGAGGCCAGGCAGGTATCCTCGCGAAAAAACAGAGCGCGCCGTGGTCAACACGGCGCGCTGCTCAGGGGATATGGGGTTCACCACGTCTTTACCGCGGGGACAGCGAACGCCTCCGGTGAGAGGAGCGGACGAATGCTACTCGCCGGAAAGTGCGCTCTTGCCGCTGTATTTGTGGAGAATTCCGAGAAGGACCGATGAACAAACCATCACTGCAAGGGCTTCCATGACAAAACCTCCGACCAGCGTTGCGAGCCTGCCCAATTCGGCCCGGACGAGTTACCTGCAAGTAATAGATCGGCTCGCCGAGGCAATTCATAAAGAGGAGGAAAATTCAATTTAGCAATTGAATTAAACTCAATGCCGCAGGAAGGAGAAGAATCGCGACAACCCGAACCCCGGGCACGCAATGAAGGTACTGTTCAAAGGCGGACGCGTCTACAGCGAGGGGCGGATCGCGCCCCTTGACATCCTGGTCGACGGACCCCGCATCGCCGCCCTGGGCCCCCACCTCGAGGCGCCCGACGCGCATCTGGAGCGGGTTGACGACAAGATCGTGGCCCCCGGCCTGGTGGACATGCACGTCCACTTCCGCGAGCCCGGCCGCGAGGAAAAGGAGACCGTCGAGAGCGGCTCACGCGCGGCAGTGCGCGGGGGATTCGTGGCCGTCGGCGTCATGCCGAACACCGCGCCGCCCATCGACACACCCGAAGGGGTGCGCTACCAGCTCGAGCGCCAGAGCCTGTGCCGCATTCTCCCTATCGCGTGCATTACCGTGGCCCAGAAGGGCGAGGCCCTCACCGACCTCGCCGCCCTCAAGGCGGCCGGCGCGGTGGCCTTCTCCGACGACGGCCGCTGCGTGATGAACGCCGACCTGATGCGGCGCGCCCTGGCCCAGGCGAAGGCGCTGGACGTCCCAATGATCGGCCACGAGGAGGACCACCACCTCACCGTAGGCGGTGCCGCCAATGAGGGCGAGCACGCCGCCCGCCAGAACATCCCCGGCATGCCCATCGCCGCCGAGGATATTATCGTGGCACGAGACATCCTGCTGGCCGAAGCCACCGGCGGCCGCATGCACGTGGCGCACCTGTCCTCAGCCCGCTCCGTGGCCATGATCCGCGAAGCCAAGCGACGCGGCATTTCGGTCACGGCGGAAGTCACCCCGCACCACCTGCTCCTGACCGACGCCGAGCTTTCCCGACAGGACGCTCACTACAAGATGAATCCGCCCCTGCGCACCGAGCGCGACCGCCAGGCTCTCATCGAAGGCCTCGCCGACACCACCATCGACGCCATCGCCACCGACCACGCCCCGCACACCAGCGCGGAAAAGACGGTGCCGTTTTCGCAGGCCGCGTTCGGGGTCATCGGCGTGGAGACCGCCCTGCCCGTCCTGCTCGATCGCCTTGTCCGCCCCGGCCTGATTTCCCTCGAGCGCTTGATCGACGCCCTCTCCACCGCGCCGGCCCGCATCCTTGGCACCGACCTGGGGGAAATCGCGGTGGGGCGCCCGGCCTGCCTGACCGTCCTCGACCTGGATGCCGAGGAAACCATCGAGCCCGGCCGCTTCGAAAGCAAGTCGCGCAACACGCCATTCGAGGGTTGGACCGTGCGCGGCCTGCCCGTCCTCACCATGGTGGACGGCCGCGTCGTGATGCGCGGGCGGCAGGTCCTTTCGCTCCTGGGAGCCTGCTGATGGTGCTCGAAGGCGACCAGCTGCTTCCCGAGCGCGAGCGGCTCATCGTGGCGCTGGACGTCGGCGACGAGGCCGCCGCCCTGGCGCTCGTGGACCGTCTGGCCGAGGAAGTTTCCTGTTTCAAAGTCGGGCTGCAATTATTTACCGCCTGCGGACCGTCCATCGTAAAGCGCCTCTGGGAGCGCGGCGCACGCGTATTCCTGGATTTGAAGCTGCACGATATTCCCAACACGGTGGCGCACGCCATCGATTCGTGCATGCAGCAGGGGGTTTTTCTCATCGACGTGCACGCCACCGGCGGCCGCGCGATGCTCACCGCCGCCGCCGAAAGCGCGCGCGAGGGCGCGGCGCGCAAGGGCGTGCTGCCGCCAAAAATAATCGGCGTCACCCTGCTCACCCACCTGCACGCGAAGGATTTTCCGGACATCGGCCTTTCCTCCGAGGGAGACGACGTGGTCACGCCCCACGTCGTGCGCCTCAGCCGCCTGTGCCAGGAGTGCGGGCTGGACGGCGTGGTGGCATCCTCCCAGGAAGTGAAGGCTATCCGCGAGGAAACCGGGCCGGGATTCTTGATTGTCACCCCCGGCATTCGCCCGGCCGGCGGCGAACTGCACGACCAGACCCGCGTCGCCACGCCTGCCCGCGCCCTGCGGGCGGGCGCCTCCTATCTTGTGGTTGGGCGGCCCATCACTGCCGCCGCCGATCCAAAAGACGCCGCCCGCCAGATCATCCGCGAAATGGAGGACGCGTTTCTCATCGCCTGAAAACGCGCAGCTCATTGAATATTCCCCTGATGGATGAAATGCGCCGCAGCGGCGCAATGCTCGAAGGACACTTCACGCTCAGCTCCGGCCTGCACTCCGGGCGCTATTTCCAGTGCGCGCTCCTGTTCGAGGATCCGCACGTGGGGCGCCGGCTCACCGAGGCGCTGGCCCAGACCGTGCAGCGCGCCGGCGCCGTCCCCGACAAGGTCGTGGGCGTGGCGCTCGGCGGCATGCTGGTTGGACACGAATTGGCCGCGGCCCTCAGGGTGCCCAGCGTCTTCGTGGAGCGCAGCGAGGGGAAAATGGCCCTGCGTCGCGGATTTCAGATCAAGCCGGGAGAACGCGTGCTCATCGCCGAAGACGTGGTCACCACCGGCGGCTCCTCCTCCGAGGCCGCCGAAGTCGTGCACCGCCTGGGCGGCAACGTGATCGGGCAAGCGGCGCTCTTGCACCGCACGCTGGGGCCCCTGGCGCTGAACGTGCCGCTGTATTCCCTGCTGGAAATCGACGTGGAATCCTGGCCCGCCGAGCAGTGCCCGCTGTGCCGCAGAGGAATGCCCATCAGCAAACCGGGGAGCCGTTGACCGAACCGCGTCCCGCCACCGCATTGCACGCGGACAATGTCCTCATTCTCGGTCCGTGGAGTGAGGGCGAGCCCGCGGAAATTTTTCCTGGCTGCACGCTGGCGTTCTTGATTCCCTGGCCTGGCTTCGTGCTCGATTATCGCGCCTGGGGGCAGCGGCTGCACGCGGCTGAAATTCCCTACGCGCTGGTCTTGCCTCATCCACGCGCCTGCGATCAGCGAGAGGAAGCCGACCCGCTCGCTTTTGCCGCCTATTTTCCGCTGGAAGACACCAGCCCGTGTCCCCGCTGCTTTGAATTGCGGCTTCTCGGGCTCAGCCGCGACGTGAAACGCTACGCGCGCTACCTGGAGGCGCTCAACGGGCACGACACGCTGCAATATCCCTCCCGGCCGCCCACCGAGGAGCAGGTGGTCATGCTCAAGTGGCTGGCCATGGACATCACCGGCGCCGATCCCGGCGTGGGCGTATTTGGCGCGCACGACGGAAATTTCACGACCCATTTTTTTCTGCCCCATCCGCAGTGCGTGTTCTGCTCGCCGTGGGCCGGCGCCACCCAACGGGACAGCGCCACGCCCCAGGAATGGCTCCAGGACGCGCGCATCGGCCTGCTGCACCGGCGCCCGCCGGAAAATATCCCAGACACGCCGCTTGCGCGCTCGCTCGCCAGCTCCGAGCCGGCCGGGCCGGGTGCGAAGGTTTCCGCACCCACGCCGTACATGCCGTCTCCCCAGGATATTTTTCCGGAAACCATCTGGCACGGCTTCGGTCACGACCTTGACGAAATCGCGGACAGCGTGGCCGTGCTGCGCGGCCTCGCGCGTTACGCCTCCTCGGCGCGGGCCGGGCGCGCGATGTGGCGCGGCACCCGCAAAGGAATCCCGGTTTCGGCGCTGGATCCACGCCCGTGGATTCCCTATGCGCCGAAGGGACGCCACCCGCTGATTCCTTACCACGAGGGCCGCGAATTTGACTGGCATCGCGCCCACAGTCTGGCCCGCAACGACGACGTGGCGCTGCCGGCCGACCTGTTTTTCACCGCCGCGCCCTGGGAGCACCTGATGCACGCCGAGCCGGCCGGCACCGTGGCCCATCCCAACATCGAGATCGCGGTGCGCGTCGCGCTCTGTCAGACCGCGTCGGTGGACGGCCTGATGGCGCACTGGTACGCGCAAATGGTGCCGGGCCGAATTTCCTGGGACACCCTTCCCCGCCGATTTCACCCGGTGCTCGACGAAATTACCGGAGCAGGCTACCAGGTTGCGGTCGTCGACCTGACGACCGACATCGGCGTCCCCACCTTTGGATTTCTGGCCCGCTCCCGTCACCACGATCCCGCGTTCGCCTACGGCGCGGGCGCCGACCTGGATCCGGAAGTAGCGCTCGACCGCGCGTTCACCTCGTTTGCCGAGCACGTCTACGCGGGCGGCGGCGCAGCCGACTGGGACGACGTGGACTTCCTGTTCGGCGGCGACGACCGCCCCTTGCCGCCCGCGCATCCCGACGCGCACGTCCATCCCATCGACACGTGGCGCGCCTACCTGCGCAGCGCCGGGCTGCACGCCTACTGGGCCCAGATCACGCCGCCCGACATCGCAGCCAGCGGCATCGTGGTGGTGAAGGTGCTCATCGGTCACGCGCTGCCCACCATCCGCGAGGATCTCGGCGGGCGGCCAATCTCTGACCGATTGCTGAACCTCCCCCGTCGGCTGGGCCTGCAACCCGCCCGGCTCCACGAGCTGGACCTCAATCCGCGCCCGCATCCGTTCCTGGGTTGCCGCAACCCCGCGATTACGCGATGATTCATCGTTCATGAACGCGCCCGTGAAAGACGCCCTGTCCACCCGCGCCGCGCCTCCCCGGGAGCCGCTGGCTCCGCGCGCCTGGGGGACGGTCGCGGCCGCGGCCATTTTTCTGGTCCTCGCCCTGTGGATCGTTTCCCCGGTGTGGTCCCGCTTCACCACCGCGTACGTTGGAGGCGGAGAGCTGGAAGGCTGGATCTGGCGCTACTGGTGGATGAAGCAACTGCTGGCCGGCGCCTGGGAGCAGCGGGGGCTTTTTTATACGATTTACGTCGCGCTCATCAGCGGCTCGTATCCGGAGACCGGCAATGTTTTTGACCTCCAGGCGATGTCGGTGCCGCTGGAGGCGATTTTCGGCGCACCCGCCTATTACAACGTCAAGGTTGTCCTGACCCTGGTCCTGAACGGGTTGTGCGGATACTGGCTGGGGCGCCTGATGGTCCGCGACTGGACCGCCTCCGTGCTGTGCGGCGTCGCGTTTGGCTTCGGCTCCTACGTGCTGGTGGAGATCGACAGCGGGCGCATCCGGCAGGCGGCGGTATTTCCACTGGCGCTGTACGCGATGTGCCTGATGCGCATGACCCGCGCGGAGACATCGTGGCGCGAGCCACTGCTGGCGGGAGCGGCGTTCGGCCTGTGCACGACCATGTATTTGTATTACGGCATGAGCGCGCTGTTTCTCACGGTGCTCTGGCTGGTGGCGCTGGCGGCGCCCCAGGGCCGCTGGCGGTGGATGGTGTCTGGCGCCGTCGTGCTGCTTATTGCGGCGATGTATCTTGACTGGTCGCCGCGCCTGGTTGGCCTGGCGATCGTTGTCGGAACGCTCGCGACGGCGCTCTGGATCGTGCGCCGCGACGGAGCGCCGCGGGGCCGGCAATTCGCGGTGGCCGCACTGGTGGCGGTGATCACCTCCATCCCGTATGCCACCTGGTACATTCAGCAACTCGGCAATCGGCAGCCGCTGCCCGAGATGACCTATTTTCGAAATTTTCCCCCGCTGGTCGATCTAATGCACCCGAAAACCAACGTGCACACCGAGAACGACAACCTGCTCAACTCGCTGCAACGCTTCAAGGGCGACTCCAACACCTGGGACTTCCCGTTCACGAAGGAGTACCGCCGCTCGGCTCCGGTCGTATTTTCACTCATCATCCTGGCCGGCCTGTTGATCTTTCCACGCCGTCCCTGGCTCTGGGTGGCGGTCACGCTGGTGGGATATTTCCTGGTGCTGGGCCCCTACCTCAAGAGCGGGCTGACCGACGAGTACGTGCAGGAAATTTTCGGCATCCGGCTCAGCGACGGAATCCGCATGCCGCAGGCGTTGTTTTTTAAATACGTGCCCTTCTTTGCGAGGCTTTTCTCACCGGTCCGCATGTCAGGGCTGTTCGTGCTTGGCTTCGGAGTGCTGCTGGCGTGGAGCGTGGCCACCGCGTTCCAGCGCCTGAAGGTCTCTCCCCGCCTGCGCCCCCTCCTGCTGGTGTTGCTGGCCTTTCCAGTCCTCGGCCAGATGGCGCGGGCCAGCCAGGCGCCGCTGTCCTACACGCCGCTGAACGTCCCGGACCTCTATCCCTGGATCGCGGCCCAGGACATCGGCGGCGTCCTGGAACTGCCCTTTCGCGAGGGCGACTTCGTCAACTACTACCAGATGTTCCACGGGAAGCGGGTGCTGGGGGGCTGGGGGGAGGGCGCGCTGCCGCCGGGCTATCCCCCCCAGGGTCAGACCGCGTTCCTGGGGCGCTCGGCGCGCCTGGCCGACAATCCCTTCCTCACCTTCCTGCGCAACATCAACGAGGGGGCGTCGGGCGTGGCGCGCTCCCCGCATTACGGCCGCGAGGAAGTCGATCTTGTGCGGGCCAGCGGCTACCGTTACGCGGTGCTCCACGAGCGGGGATGCTTTATCGTGGCCGGGGCGGGCGGCAAGCGCCAGTACCGGTTCATGCAGGACGTGCTGGGGCGGCTGTTCGGCGCTCCGGTCCGCAAGTCCCAGGAATTCGTGCGGGAGCGCGGGGCCGACGAGCGGCCGATGAACGCGGCCGGGCTGTACCCCTACGAGATCCTGGTGTACGACGTGGGGGACGTCACCCCCGGGGAGCGTGCCCGCCTGCGGGACCCCGCCCAGGACGAGCCGGCCGCTCCGCCCCCGCCTCAAGACGAGTGGTCCGCGCCGGGAAAGACCCCCTGAAAAAAAGAAGGTACCCGGCTGCAATGGGGGGGGGTGGGGCGATTGTGCAGCCGGGCACCGTGAATCGTCTTATCAACTTGTGGTGGTTCTTACATACCCGGAGTCATGAATGCTAGACCGGAGTCATGAATGCTAAACATGTTCTTCGGCGGGTCGTGGGATTGCTCCTTCACGCGGGTCACGGCGATTGCTTCGTCATGAAGGCGCGATGGGTTTCGCGCCGAAGATCACCGGGTCGGAGGCAAGCACCATGCGCAAACATCGGGATGTCCTGTGGCTGGGTGCCGTCATCGTCTTCATCGCCCTGGGGGCGCGCTGGCTCAAGGTGCGCGCGATGGAAGCGCCGCCTCCGCGGCCGGACGGCGCCCAGGTGTGGAAGGGCGGGCGCGGGGCCACCGTGGTCCGCGTCGGCGAGGCTTTCGAGCTGAAGGTGCACGGCCCGGGCGAATTGATGTTCCGCCCGCATCGCGAAGGCGGCCTGGAGCGGCTCCGCAAGGCGTATCTCAGCGTCGACCCGCGCGACGGCGACCTCATCCGGGTCGACGACCGGGCGCACCTGTTTCCCAAAGTGCAGCTCAACGTGCAGGCGAAGACGCTGGAGATTCTCCCCGACGGGCGCGTGCTCGCGGGCACCGGGGAGGGTTCTGTGTACGAGGTGGGCCGCGTGCTCCTCGCGATGGGGGAAGTCATGCGGGCGCCCGGCGAGGCCGGCGTGGGCGAAGTGCTGGTGTATCCGGCCCCGACGCCGGTGCCGCGGACGATGTATCCGAACAATCACGGGGTGATGGGCGCGGAGGGCGCTCGGTCAGCGGGTGGTGGCTCGCAGTTTTTCTATGAGTGCCCGTCGTCCGCAGCCGGTCGTAAGCCGGAGACCCGGGGCGTCGGCCCGTAGTCTCTACCGCCCGTAATCCTGGCGCAGGATCGCCTCGTTGCCCGGGTGCACCGGCAACTCTCCCAATGCGTCCTTCAGCGCGTTGGCCCCCCACAGGCCCCCGAACAGCGCGCCCCAGCGGTAGCCCTTGTAGAGCGCGCCCAGCAGGCCCGCGGTGCCTCCGATGACGCCGCCGACCACGCCGCCCACGGTACGGGCCACGCGGTCACTTCCTGTGATGGAGCGGACCTTCTTGTAGGTCGCAAAACCCGGGTCACCCACGAGGTGCTCCAATTCCACGAGTTTGCGCACTGACTCGCGGCGATACCTGGTGAGCAATTCGCGGTTGAAAACGTCGATGGTGGCGCGGCCGGCCTTCCAGCCCAGCATCGCGCCCATCGCCACGCCGGCCGGCAGGCACGCCACGGCGCCCGCGAGGCCGCCGATGAGGCGTCCCGTCATGTGAGTAAGGCCGATGGCCGTGCGCTCGATGCGGCGACGGGCCGCGGACTTCGGCTCGGCGGTCGGGGGCTGGACGAGAATTTCCGGGGCGGGCGGGGGAACTTCGCCACTGGTTCCCGGCACCGGGTCGTCAATGACGCCCTGCGCGCCCGCACATGCCAGGAGGCGCATGAAGCCGAGCTTCGTACCTTCCACGAGGCCCATCTTTTCGACAGCCTCGCGGGTGTACTGCGAGCACGAGGGACGGCAGCGGCACGACACCGCCAGGTAAGCCGAAATGTATTTCTTGTACTGACCGATGGCGAATTTTCCGATTTTCTGGGTGAGCGACAGGCCGCTGTAGGCGCTGATCTTTTCCCGCTCGGGCGCGTCCTCGTGGTTCTCGAACACGTAATTTGTGAGACGCGACCACTCGGCGTCGCGATCAAAGGCCAGCTTGCCGTAGGCCTCGCCCATCTGTGCTTTCCAGGGAATGAACGCGGTGTAGCCCTGGGCGTCCTTGATGGTCTTTTTCCACTCCGGAAGGCTGTGGTCAATAATGGAATCCTGGAGAGCCTGGTCCGCGCTGAGCGCGGCCTGCCGGACCGTCTCGGAGGTGACCCGCGGGTCTTTGGCGAGGCCCTGCAAAAATCCGCGGATGTCGCGGAAATTGTAGACCAGGCGCATGCTCTCTTGCGGCTCCATCGAGGCGGTCTTGAGCATGTTGGTGTACACGACCTCGCGGGGAATCGCTTCGGAAATCACCGCGTCCACCACGCCTTTGATCGCCGCGGAGGCCGCCCCGACTTTGTTGAGCGCGACCGCCGTCTGCATTCCACGACTCACGTGCTTGCGGTGCGCGTCCACGATGAGGGCGCCGGCGGCGCTGGCGTCCACGTCCTTGCCAAGGCCGGCAAGAATCTGCTGATATGGATAGTCGACCGCGAAAATATCTTCCTGCGAGCCCACCATCACGCTCGCGCGATCTTTCAGCTCGTGCGCCACTTCGAGCTGCTGCATCGAGCAGGAGTCGAAGGCGATGACGTCCATCTTGCGGCCGGTGTCTTTTTCGACCTGCTCCAGCGCCGAGCGCATGTCGCGGGCCGAGAGCGGCGCGGCCGGCTCGGATTTCGCGAAGCCCAGGCCGTGCTTTTTCACGATCAGCATGTAGCGCTTTGCGGGGAAACTCTGCACGCCCCATTTTACGAAATCGGTGAGCGATTGCTCGCTGAGGGGCTGCGTTTCACCCATGTCTCCGACCACGGGAGAGGTGATGTGGGTGTCGTCCTTATCCCGCTGGATGTAGAATCGGCGGGTCGGCATGCTGCGGATTTCCGGATAAATCCGCTCCATCAGGGTGGGCTCCATGGTGGCCTGGGCCACCACGTGCACGTCCTTTGAGGATCCCACTGCTTCCAGTTTATTGAGGGCAAGCGCGGTGGAGTGAGCGAGGCGGTTGCGACCGTCGGCGTAAACCAGGACGGTCCACTCTTTCTCCACCGGCGCGCCCGCCGGCCAGGACGTCCGCCGGCGTCGTGACCGCCGCCTCCGGCATGGGCCGGAGGTTGCGGACGAAGCTGACGGCGCCTGAGCCGACTCGCTGGAGTGGAGACAGCAGTGACACGGGTTCAGCTCTTCACGTCGCCGGCGCCGCTGAACAGGAAGCCGCTCTGCTGGGTGTCAGCGCCGAAGCAGCAGTCCGGGGGGAAGTCGCCGTGCGACTGGACGGGGTCGGCGCCGTTGCAGGGCAGGTCGCGGCTTGACTGGACGGTGTCGGCGCCGAAACAACAGTCCGGCGGAATATCGCCCTGCGACTGAACAGTGTCCGCGCCGAAGCAGCAATCGGGGGGCAAGTCCTTGGAAGAGGACTTTACGTTGTTGGCAAACGAGGGAACGGTGTTGATCATCTCCGCACAATGCCTCCTGTCATTAGTGGGTAGTTTACGCTTTTTGTGTGGAAGAAAGCTTATCTGCGGTTGACATTTTCCTGAAATCTTGCGCTTGGGCGGCCAGCGCGCGGCGCGCGGGCGTGCGCGCCAGGATGCGGCCCACCTCGCGGCCCACCTGGGCGCCGCCGGCCACGATGGCGGCCGGCCACGCCACCTCGCGGGGGAGCAGGCCCAGCAGGTGCAGACCGAAAGCAGCGGTGGCGGCGCCCAGCGCGGCCTGCGAGCCGGCCACCACGAGCGCCTCGCGGTCTGGATTGTGCAGCGCGTCGCGGGTGCCGTTAATGACGCCAAGGGTGCCGCGAATCGCGAAGTAGGAGCCGAATCCCACGGAGTACGCGGGAATCCCGAAGTGCGAGAGCGCGCGCAGCCCGCCCAGCATCCCCGCGCCCAGCAGCACGCGCTCGGCAATCGGCACGACCTGCGGAATGCGCAGGGCCTGCACGGCTTTCTGCTCGACGACGGCGTGTTTTTCCTTGATCGTGTTCAGCGCGCGCTGCAGCGGCGTGGGCTCCGGGCGGCCGCCGCTCAGGTGCTTCATGAAGGCTTCCGGCCGACCATCCGCGCCGTACTCCGATTGATTGATGAGCTGCAGGCGCGAGCCTTTCGCGAAGGCCTCGTCGTCAAGATAAAAGGTGAGGCCGGAGAGGCGGCTCAAGTCTTGCTCGCGCTTGCCGAAACCGAAGCGCATCGCGCGGGAAGTGACGGTCTCGCGGTTGGAGTCCGCGTGCGTCTCGGCCACGACGGCTGCGTCCACGGCCTCGCGGACCTGTTTGACCGCGGCCCGCACGGCGTCGTCGGAGATCCGCTTGCCAACTTCGTCCGCGAAGGAGGCCACGTCGGTGACCCAGACCTGCCTGGGAATGCTGCTGTAATCGATGCGATGGGAGGCCTTCCAGGCCTCCCGCAAGGTTTCTTGTTCCGCGGTGGCGAGCGCGTCCTGGAGGCCCTTCACGGCGTCGGCGACGTTCTGTAGCTGCGTGAGGTCAACGGCGGAGAGCGTCTCGGTGAACAGGTTGCCCAGCGGCTGGCGGCGGCTTTCCTCGACGCAGAGCCGCGCGACGTCGGCGCCGCTCAGTTGGAGCCCCTCTTTCACGCCGTCCTGGATGTCCTTAAGGACGGCGCCGAACGGCTGGGTTCCCGCGAAGATGGTGCCCTGCGAGCCGACGGCGGCATCCGCGACGTTGCGCAGCGGGTACAGGGTTTCCTGGTT